>VOFH01003682.1_pt1 | contig 52341 bp, 56 predicted proteins | sample 5384091 | NCBI WGS metagenome assembly VOFH01 (sample SAMN12384727, study PRJNA508395) | human gut metagenome | isolation source: healthy gut G | host: Homo sapiens
GGTTAAATCGACAGGGGTGGGCACTCCCAGCTTCGCCCCTCTTTTTAACAGAGGAAAGTTGGCGTAGCCTCCGTTCCCCACAATCACATCCGGTTGAAAGGAACGGATCAGGCGGCGGGCCTTCCCAGAGAGCGGCCGTATGGTGGGAGCCCCCGTCAGGTTGTGCCAAATGGCCTTCGGGCGAAGCCCCTGCCGTGGAAGCCCGGGGGTCCAGGGTCTCCAGCCGGTAGCCCGCCTTGGGCACCAAGGGAGCACTCCATTCTCCGGCTCCGCCTCACAAAGAGAATCTGACAATCCGGGCCTTCGCTCCCGGAGCAGATTTGCCACTGCAACGGCGGGGTTAATGTGTCCTCCCGTTCCGCCGCAGGTAAACATCACTTTCAAGCAGTTCCTCTCCTAACCTCTGGTGCTGGAGCTCCAGCGGGAAATGCTGAGCATAATCCCATCTCACCCAGATTCATCATCAGGTTGGTGCCGCGTAGGAGAAAAAAGGGCAGGCCGCCGGTGGACGGCAGCAGATTGCTGACCACGCCCATATTCAGCACCACCTGCACCGCCAGCAGGGTGGTGATTCCCACCGCCAGCATGGTGGAGAAGCGGTCGGCCGCATGCAGGGCAATCCAATAGCCCCGGATAATCAAAAGCGCAAATAGGATGATGATGCCCACGGCGCCGATGAGGCCCAGCTCCTCGCAAACAATGGCAAAAATATAGTCGTTATGTTCCTCCGGCAGGTACAGATGCTTCTGCCGCCCCATACCGAAGCCCAGGCCGAACAGGCCCCGGAGCCGATGGCATACTGAGACTGCAGCACCTGATAGCCCTTGTCCCGGGCGTCGGCCTCCGGGTTCAGCCAGGCGGTAATCCGGTCTCCGGCGTAACCCATGACGGAGACGTACAGCACCACGAACACCACGGCCACACCCATTGCCAGAAAAATCCAGCGCTTTCTGGTGCCGCCTACGTACATCATGACCACGGAGACTATGCCGATGATCATAATGGCGGACAGGTGCTTCTCCAGGGCCACCAGAGCCAGAATCAAAAGGACCACCGCGCCCATGCGGACGACGCCGTAGCGGAACTGCGCCATTTTTTCTTTGTATTGGGCTATCATAGCCGCCATCATACAAATCAGGGAGAATTTGGCCACCTCAGAGGGCTGAAACTGCTGCCCGGCCAGATTGATCCACCGCTTGGCTCCGCCGGCGGAGACGCCCACAAACAGAACCGCAATCAGCAGGAAAATGCTCACGGCGTAAAGGATCTTGGCCAGCTTCTGCCAGATGTGGCAGCTGAACCGGCTGGCTCCGAACATGGCAACCAGGCCCACCGCCGCAAATCCCGCCTGGCGGATAAAATAGTGCAGGGAATTTCCCGTCTCATAGTTCGCCCGGACATAGCTGGCGGAAAACATCATCAGAAGTCCAATGGCCACCAGCAGCAGCACCAACACCAAAAACGGCACGTCCATCATGCCCCGGTCGTCCGTCCTTTGCTGCAGGTCGGCCTCCCGGGTCAACGATTCAGAAGACATGGTCTCACTCCTTTCCGGGCTTCTCCCGCGTCGCGCCATGGATCAGGGCGCGTATCTTCCCTGAACGCCGAACCAGGCCGCCACGCACATCAGGCAGGTAATCCCGACAAAAACGGTAAAAATCTTTTCCTCGCTCCATCCGCACATCTCAAAATGGTGGTGGATGGGCGCCATTTTGAAAATCCGCTTTCCGTGGGTCAGCTTAAAATACACCACCTGGATGATGTCGGACAGCGTCTCCACGAGATACACCAGGCCCACCAGGATGAGGACCAGGGGAATGTCCAGGGCAAAGGCCATGCCGCACACGGCGCCGCCTAAAAACAGGGAGCCCGTGTCCCCCATAAAGGCCTTGGCCGGATGGAAATTGTATGTGAGAAACGCGCCCAGGCCGCCCAGCAGCGCCGCCGGGAACAGCGCCAGATTCATCTGTCCGGCTGCGATGGAAACCAGGGTAAAAAAGGCCATCACGGGAATCGTCACGCCGGTGGCCAGGCCGTCGATGCCGTCTGTGAGGTTTACGGCGTTGACGCAGCCCACCATGACAAACATGGCAAACACCATATACACCACCGGATGAATGTACAGCGTCACATTCACAAAGGGAATATACAAATCACAGGTCAAAAGCCCCGCCCGAAACAGAATATACAGAAACAGCGCGGAAACCGCCAGCTGCAGCATGGCCTTCTGAATGGCAGTCAGGCCCAGATTCCGGTGAAAACGGACCTTGAACAGGTCGTCCAGAAAGCCGATGAGTCCGAAGCACAGGGACAAGACCAGCACATACAGGGCGGAAAAATCTCCCTGCTTCATATGCCGGATGCCGAACACCAGACACAGCAGGCTGGCGCCGATGAAGGTGAGGCCGCCCATGGTGGGCGTTCCGGCCTTTGTGGCGTGCCAATTGGGTCCCACCTCCCGGATCTCCTGTCCGGCCTTCAGGCGGCGCAGCACGGGAATGATGAGCCAGCCCAAAAACAGGCTCAGGGCAAAGCCGCAGAGAATCGTCAAAATGATTTGGATGAAATTCTGATCCAGCATACACAGCCTCCGTTTTATTTCTCCTTTAGGAACAGGTCCAGAGCCCGCTCCATCTTCATACCTCGGCTCCCCTTAAACAGCAGCGTATCGCCGGGCTTTGCCCAGCTGCGCAGAACCGACACCAGCTCCTCCATGGAGCTGCAGGCCAGGGTCCGTTCCGGCTCCATTCCGCCGGTCACCGCCCCGTTGACCACGCGGGCGGCGTTTTTACCCAGGGCCAGGAGCAAATCGCACTTTCCAGCCGCCAGACGGCCCACCCGGTAATGCTCCGCCTGGGTGCAGACGCCCAGCTCCAGCATATCGCCCAGCACCGCAATCCGCCGCCCCCTGCGCTTTCCCAGCACCGCCAGGGAAGCCGCCATGGACTCCGGCCCGGCGTTATAGCAATCCTGAATGATGGTATAGCCTCCGGCCTCATAGATTTCCTGCCGGCCCTCCATGCTGTGGAATTGGGACAGACCCCGCTGGATCTCCTCCACCGGCACCTCCAGCAGCCGGGCCACCGCTGCGGCGGCCAGCGCGTCATAGGCAAAGTGCCGTCCCTCCACCGGCAGAAAGACCGGGAAGCGCTCCCCTTCCGCCGTCACGGTGAAGTCGATGCGCCCTTCCGACTCCCGCACCTGAGAGCCGGTCACCTGACAGGCGCCGTTTTCCAATCCAAAATAAACCGGCGCAACCGTCCCGGTCCCCCGCAGGTTCCACAGGAGCATCTCATCTCCGTTGTAAACCAGCCGTCCGCCGGGACGCAGGCCCTGTAAAATTTCCAGCTTTGCGTGTAAAATGCCCTCCCGGGAGCCCAAATGCTCGATGTGCATGGTGCCGATGTTGGTGATGACGGCGATGTCCGGCTGGGCAATGGAGGTGAGGTAGGCCATTTCTCCAAAGTGATTCATCCCCATCTCCAGGACCGCCACCTCCGCGTCCTCCGGCAGGGCCAAAATGGCCATGGGCATCCCGATGTCATTGTTGTGGTTGACCGGGGTCTTGCCGGTGCGGTACTTGGCGGAGAGAATCCCGGCGATCATCTCCTTGGTGGTGCTCTTGCCCACGGAGCCGGTCACGCCCACCACCTTCAGGCCCAGGCGCAGACGCTCCTGTCGGGCTATGTCGCCCAGGGCCTTGCGGGGATCCGGCGTCACAACGGCCGGATAATCTCCGTCGCAGCGGCTGCACAACACGGCGGCGGCGCCGGCCGACAGGGCGTCGGGAATATAGGCATGGCCGTCCCGCGCCCCCTGCAGCGCCACGAACAGCTGCCCCGGCTGAACCTGCCGGGAGTCGTTGGTCGCCCCCAGGAATTCGACCTGGGCATATTGGGGCGCTACCGTACCGCCGCACCACCGGGCGGCCTGTTCCAGGGTGATCCTGCTCATGTTACCTCTCCCTCATTTCTTCCACGGCGGGCGGCCAGCCAGGCGGCCACCTCTTCCCGTTCGTCCAAATGGCGCTTGACGCCATGTATTTCCTGATATGTCTCATGTCCCTTACCGGCCAGCACTATGACGTCGCCCGGCCTCCCGTGGTCCAGGGCGTACCGGACGGCCGCCCGGCGGTCCTCCACCGCCACCCACGGCGTCCGGCTGTCCGCCGCGCCGGAAAGCACCTCTAAGATGATGGACATGGGCGGCTCCGACCTGGGATTGTCGGACGTGAACACCACAAAATCCGCCAAATCCACGCCGATGCGCCCCATCACCGGCCGCTTGAGCCGGTCCCGGTCTCCGCCGCAGCCGAAAACCGCGATCACCCGGCCCCTGGCAAAGCGCCGGGCGGAGCGGAGGATGTTCTCCAGGCCGTCTGGGGTGTGGGCATAGTCGATGAGCACCGTGAGGCCGGTCCCCGGCGTAGGCGCCACCTCAATCCGGCCCTTCACCCCCGGCGCCCTGCCCAGGGCCTCCACAGACCGCTCCAGCGGCAGGTCCAGCGCCTGGGCCAGGCCCAAAACGGTCAGTGCATTATACGCGGTAAACAGGCCGGGAATGCCCACCCGGACGGGCAAAATCCGGTCTCCCGCCTGGAGGTCGAAGGCCACGCTGTCCGGCTCCAGGCGCAAATTCCGGGCCAGCAGATCCGCCTTCGGGTCCCGCCGGGAGACCAAAATCCGGCGGCAGGAGGTCCCGGACATCATCTGCCCACAGTAGGGATCGTCCGCGTTCCACACCCCCGTCCGGCACCGGCGAAACAGCATCGCCTTGGTTTGGGCATAGGCCTCCATGGTCCCATGGAAGTCCAGATGGTCCTCCGTCAGATTCGTAAACGCCGCAGCCTGGAACCGGATGCCCCCCACCCGGTCCAGAGCCAGGGCATGGGAGGACACCTCCATCACCACATACCGGCAGCCCGCCGACGCCATTCGGGCCAGCAGCTCCTGCAGGTCGAAGCTCTCCGGGGTGGTACGCTCTGTGGGAAGGATCTCCGGGCCAATCATATTTTGAATGGTGCCGATGAGCCCCACGGCGCTGCCGGTGACCTGCTCCAGTACGGATTTCAGCAGGAGGGTCACGGAGGTCTTGCCGTTGGTGCCCGTGACGCCCACCATCGTCATCCGCTCGGCCGGCCGGCCGAACCAGTTGGCTCCCATCTGCGCCAGAGCCAGGCGGGCCGAGGCCACCTGGACATAGGGCGCCGGGGTATCCGGTACCCGCTCCGTCACAATCAGACCGGCGCCCCGCTCCACCGCCTTGGGAATATAGCGGTTGCCGTCGGTGGCAAAGCCGGAAATGGCCACAAAGGCGTCTCCCGGCTTCACCCGCCGGGAATCATAGGCCACACCGGTGATCTCCCGGTCGGCCGGGGCGGTGGAGGCCAGTACCTCCACCCCCTGCAACAGGTCGGACAGCTTCAAAGTCGTCGGCTCCTTTGCTTGCTTTAATCTTGGGCGGTGTGATCCACAAAATCCACCTGGACGGTGGTCCCCCGGACCACCGAGGTTCCCGCCTCCACATCCTGCTCCGTGGCAGTGACGTAGCCGCTTTGGTCCGTGGCGCCCTTCACCAGGATATACAGCCCGGCGTTGGTGGCCGCCTGGTTCGCTTCGCCGATGGTCATGCCCGTAAAGTCCGGCACGGCAACCAGGTCTTCCGGGACCTCCTCGCCCATGTACAAAATCACTTCGGAATTGCCCGGCAGCTTGGCGCCTGCCGCAGGGATCTGCCCCGTGACCGTATCGCCGCTGCCGATTACCTCGTAGGTCAGGCTCTTTTCCTCCAGGGCCGCCTTGGCCTCCTGTTCGGTCATCCCATCCACCGCCGGCATATCCACTTCCACGCTGCTCATATCCACGCCGGTGTAGTCCCGGGCCACGCCCAGGTAAGGAAGGATATCCTCCAAAACGCCCCGCACCGTGGGCGCGGCCATGACGCCGCCGGAGACATAATAGCCGGACTGGTTGGAGGGGGTGTCCAGAGCCACCAATACAATATACTGCGGATCATCCATGGGCGCAATCCCCACAAATGACACAATTTTATCATCCACTTCCCGGCCGTTCTCATCATATACGCCAGTTTTCTCGGAAGTACCCGTTTTTCCGCCGATGGAGTAGCCGGCGACCTGGGCGTTTTTCGCCGTTCCCTCGGTCACCACGGAGAGAATCATCTGCCGCATGATCTCGCTGGTCTCCTCGCTGATCGCCTGACGGATGACGGTGGGCTCATTTTTCTGCACCACGTTGCCGTCTCCGTCCAGCACCTCGCTGACGATATAGGGCTGCATCACGTAGCCGCCGTTGACCACGGCGGAAATGGCGCGGACCAGCTGAATGGGAGTGACCTTAAAGGTCTGTCCGAAGGAGCCCGCTATGACGGCGGCGCCGTAGCCGTTGGCGTTGGGGTCGGTGATGGTGGACTTGGGGAAGAAAATGCCGTCGGACTCGCCGGACATGCCCACGCCGGTGGCCTCCAGCAGGCCGAAGGCCTTGGCGTACTCGTAGAACTTCTCGCCGCCCAGCTTCAGGCCGATGTGGGCGAAGGCGATGTTGCAGGAGTTCTGCAGCGCCTGGAAGGTCGTCTCCGAGCCGTGTCCGGCATGCTGCCAGCAGTGCAGGGGCGTGTTGCCCCGCTCGGCAAACATCTCCGAGCCGCTGCAATAGAACGAATCGTTTAACGTGGTGGTGCCCTCTTCGATGGCGGCGGCCATGGTGATGGTCTTAAAGGTGGAGCCCGGCTCATAGCCGTCGGAAATCACCCGGTTCCGCCACTGGGCCAGGCGGGCGGATACCAAAGCCTCCTGGTAGGTATTCAGGGCCTGGTCGTAGGCCTCCGTTCCCTCGGGCAGGGTGGTATAGACCTGCTTCAGCTGGTCCAGCTCCTGCTGGACAGACGGGTCGCCGATGTCCAGGTAGTTGTTGGGGTCATAGCTGCCCAGGGTGGCCATGGCCAGAATCTCTCCGGTTTTGACGTTCATCACCAGGCCGAAGGCGCCGTTTTGCACGTCGTATTTCTCCATGGCGTCTTCCATATTTTTCTCCAGATAGTACTGGACCGTGGTGTCTATGGTCAAAACCACGCTGTCGCCGTCGGAGGCCTCATAGTACTTCTCAAAGGAATAGGGCATCTCCGTCTCATAGTTGCCCTTGGTGGTGATGACCTTACCGGCCGTGCCCTCCAACACGCTGTTGTAATAGGCCTCGATGCCCTCGGCTCCCACGTTGCTGGAGTTGGTGAAGCCGATGACCTGGGCCGCCAGGGTCGAGTAGGGATACGTCCGCTTGGAATCCGGCTCCATGTGAATCCCAATGATATCGTTTTCCACAATGAAATCCCGGATTTGCGACGTGACCTCGTCCGGCTGCTTGGTGGCCAGCATTTTATAGCGCATGTTGATATCTGCGGCCTGCTCCCGAATCCACGCCGGGTCCAGGTCCAGGATCCGGCCCAGCGTTTGAGACACCAGATCCAGGTCCACCTCGTTGTCATGCAGCTCCTTCGGATCCAGAAATACATTTTCCACGCTGGTGGACATGGCCATAATGTTCATGTTCCGGTCGTAAATATTGCCCCGGGAGGCGGTGACGGTGGTGGTTCTGGTCTGGTTGTTCAGCGCTTTTTCCGAATACTCGTCGTGGCGGAATACCATCAGATTGGTGAGCATTCCCACCACAGGCAAAAATGCGACAATGCCGCACAGGATTAAAATCACCCCGGTGCGGCTCAGCATGCCACGGTCGGCCCGGATGCGCTCCTGCCGCCTCTGCTTTTTTCTCTTCTCCTGCTCTGAATTGGATTTTCTCATAACGCCACCTGGTACTTTCTGGATTTAGGCCGGTGCAGCCGGTGGGCAGCGAGACATGCCTCACTGCCCACCGCGTACAAACCTATGTGAAACTGTATGTCCGAGCTAATGCAAATATTCCCACAGGCCCCGGGCCGTCTCCACAATGGCCTCCCAGGCCGCCTGGAACGGGTTGGACGCCGTCTTGGGAACCACGACGGCCGTATCCTCCGCCGGAATATGCAACGTCACAATCTGATTGGCCGTGGGCTGCTGCATGCCCAGCTCCCTGGCTCTTTCCTCGATTTGCTCCAGGTTGATGCTGCTGTCGTATTGGTTCTGGAGCTTCTGGTTCTCCTCCTGCAGCTGGGCTACGGTGTCCCGCATCTCGCCCAACCGGCTGGCGGATTCATAGACCTGGGCATACCCAAAGATCACCAGCACCAGCATCAGCAGCGCCCCGCCACCCCCACAACGGCAAAGGGCGACACCGCCATCCGCTGGCGGACCACAGGCTGCTTTTGGGGCCTGGTGCGGGGCCGGGGCTTCTTGGCAGGAGCGGGACGGGCCGCCTGCTCCTCGCCCACATAAAACGACGGGTCATAGGCCACAGAACCCTGGGTGCGAAATTCAATTTTACGTTTGTCCTGCGCCATGATGTCCCCCTCTTTCGACCTCATGCAAGCTTTTCACAGACGCGGAGCTTGGCGCTGCGGGCTCTGGGGTTGTCCTGCAGCTCCGCCGCTCCGGCGGTCACCGGTTTTCGTGTCATCCATTTCACCTGGGGCTTCTTCCCGCAGACACACACGGGAAACTCCGGCGGGCAGGTACAGCCCTTGGCCGCTTCCTGCATCGCATTTTTTACAATCCGATCCTCCAGCGAGTGGAAGGTAATCACCGCCAGCCGCCCGCCGGGGGCCAGACAGGGCACGGCATCGCCCATGACCTGCTCCACCGCCGCCAGCTCGTCGTTTACCGCGATGCGGATGGCCTGAAAGCTCCGCTTGGCCGGATGCTGCTTCTCCCGCAGGGCCTGAGGCGGCATGGCCGAACGGATCAGCTCCGCCAGCTCCAGGGTGGTGGCCACCGGCCGCTGCCGACGGCGGCGGTCAATGGCGGCGGCAATTGCGGCGGCGTACCGCTCCTCCCCGTACTGATAGAGAATCCGGCGCAGCTCCTCCCGGGGCCAGGTATTGACCACCTCGTAGGCTGTGAGCCCGGCGCGGCGGTCCATTCGCATATCCAGCGGCGCGTCCTCCAAATAGGAAAAGCCCCGCCCACCGTCGTCCAGCTGGGGGGACGACACCCCCAAATCCAGCAGGATTCCATCCAGCTGAGGAATCTGCAGGTCCTGTAAAATTCGTTTTAGGTTCCGGAAATTGTCCCGGACCAGGGTCACGCGCCCTATGTACGGCGCCAGCCGCTCCCCGGCGGCGCAAAGCGCCGTCTCGTCCTGATCCACGCCGATGAGCCGGCCGGTGGTCAGACGCCGGACGATTTGTTCGGCATGGCCGGCGCCGCCCAGGGTGCCGTCCAGATACGTTCCGTCCGGCCGGATGTGCAGGGCCTCCATGCATTCCCGCAGGAGAACCGGCTTGTGTACAAACTCCATTATAGTCCGATCGCCTCCAGAGACGCCAGCAGGTTTTCCGGCGTCAGCATGGCCTGCTCAAACTCCGCGTAAGTCTTCGCGTCCCAGATCTCCGCCTGACCCGCCCGGCCCACAATCACCACATCCCGGTCAATCCCGGCATATTGGTACAGATTGGAAGACAATAGAAACCGAAACTGCTTGTCCGGGCAGCACTCCACCGCATTGGAAAACAAGAAGCTGGTGGTGCCGGATTTCTGAGACAGGGGAAGCGCGTCGTACCGGGCGCAGAGACTCTCCCACCCGGCTTGGGGGTATACGGTGAGGCAGCGGCGGCCGGCATTGGTACCGATGGTCACAAAGAAGGTCTCCCCCAGCTCGCTCCGGAGCTTGGCGGGAACGAACAATCTGCCCTTCTCGTCCACCTTCGCCGTGTACTTGCCGATCATCGTTCTCACCTCCGCTCCACTGCACTCCACATTTTTACCCTCGCGCTCCACGTAGTTGTAGTATAACCCCACGCCGGAAAAAAATCAATCTCTTTTTCAAAGAACCGGATAGTTTTTTTAACTGTTTTTCCAGTCTTTTCCTGCAAACTCCCAAGTTTTGAAACGTTTGTTTGCCAAATTGTGACATTTTTAGCAGCGTCCAAAAGTAGGATAATCGAAAAACAAACATATCACACGCAACCCGGCCGATTTCGCCGCAACGGCCCCGGGCGGCGCAAAATTTGCCGGACGCACCGGGTGCGTCCGGCTCAGCCTGTCCAAGCCGTCGGGGAGTCTCGCGCCTGCAGGCGCGAGCCAGAGGCAAGCAGCCCCTCCCCTTCCTCCATGGGAGAAAATCCACCGGTCCGGCTGTCTGCGTCCATTTGGGCGGCCTCCGAAGGGGCGCGTTATCTCCGGTCGATGCGGAATTCCGCCTGATTTTGCTCTGCGTTCCAATGAATCTGCACCACCCGGTTGCCCGGCGGATTGAGCAGCAAAAACTGGGACAAGGGATTCTCAATCTGATTTTGCAGGTTCCGGCGGATTTCTCTGGCGCCGGACTTGCCGCACTGCCCCGCCAGCACCCCCTCCAGCTCCGGCCCAAACCGCAGGCGCAGGCCGTTTTTCCCGGCTCTGGCCTGGAGCCGGGCCAGCTGACCGGCGGCGATTTTCTCCAGAGTCTGCCGGCTCAAGGGGCGGAAGACCGCGACCTTGTCGATGCGGCCCAGAAACTCTCCGGGGTAAAATGCCCCTTCAGGCACTCCAGGACCCCCTCCTCCCGGGATTGGGGCAGAAAACCGAGGCCCTCGCTCTCCCGCCGTTCGCCGCCTAGGTTGGAGGTCATCACCACCAGGGTATTTTTGAAGCTCACCTGTCGGCCCAAGCTGTCGGTGAGGACGCCGTCCTCCATGACCTGCAGGAGAATGCCCGTCACATCCGGGTGCGCCTTTTCCAATTCGTCGAACAGAACCAAGCTGTACGGCCGCCGCCGGACCTTTTCCGTCAGGGCCCCGCCCTCCTCGTAGCCCACGTAGCCGGGAGGCGCGCCGATGAGCCGGGAGACGGACTGCTTTTCCATATACTCCGTCATATCCAGACGGATCATGGCGTTGGAATCGCCGTAGAGCTCCTGGGCCAGGGCCCGGCAGAGCTCCGTCTTTCCCACGCCTGTGGGGCCGGTAAACAGCAGGCAGGCAATCGGCCTGTTTTGATCCGCCAGGCCGCTGCGTCCCCGGCGGACGGCGGCTGCGGCCGCCTCCACAGCCTCCGGCTGCCCGATGACCCGTTGGTTCAGGGCGTCGGCCAAGCCCAGGAGCTTCTGCCTCTCCTCCATGGCCAAATTGCCCACCGGAATTCCCGTCCGGGCGGATACCGCCCCGGCCACATCCGCCGCCGTCACCGCCCGGCCCCGTTTTTCTCCGCCGCGGCTCAGCATCCAGTGCATCCGGTCCCGCAGCTCCGCCGCCTTTTCAAACCGGCTGTCCCGCACCGCGTCGCTGAGCTCCAGCTCCAGAGAGGCCTTCTCCTGCTCATAGGAGCCCTTAGTCGCCCGCATCTCCTCCAGGTGCGCCCGGGCCGCGCCCTCGTCCAGCAGATCGATGGCCTTGTCCGGCAAAAACAGCTCCGGCAAATACCGCCGGGACATCTCCACCGCCGCCTGCAGGGCCTCGTCGGTGATCTTCATATGATGGTGCCGCTCCAGGCCGCTCCGGACTCCCTTTAAAATGGCCAAGGCCTCCTCCGGGCCGGGCTCCTCCACCAGAACCGGCCGGAAGCGGCGCTCCAGCGCCGGGTCCTTTTCGATATATTTCCGGTACTCCGCCAACGTGGTGGCCCCCAGCATCTGCAGCTCTCCCCGGCCCAGGGCCGGTTTCAAAATGTTGGCCGCATCAATGGCCCCCTCCGCCGCACCGGCGCCCACGATGGTATGCATCTCGTCCACGAACAAAATGATGTTCCCCGCACGGCGGATCTCCTGGAGCAAGTCCCGGACCCGTTCTTCAAACTCCCCCCGGTACTTGGTCCCCGCCACCAGGTTCGCCATATTCAGACTCAGCAGCCGCTTATCCCGGAGCTGCACCGGGACCCGGCCCGCCACCATGCGCTGGGCCAGCGCCTCGGCAATGGCCGTCTTCCCCACGCCGGGTTCCCCGATGAGGGCGGGATTGTTCTTGTTTTTCCGGCTCAGGATGCTGATCACCGCCTCCAGCTCCTGCTCCCGGCCGATGACCGGCTCCATGGAGGAGGCCTTCTCCAGTAGGTCCTCGCTAAATTGTTCCAGAAGTTTCGTAGTCTCCACCTTCCCTTTCCGTTTTTCTTCCCGGCGTCGGTTGACCCGGTCGATGGTCTGGGTAAACACCCCGTCCACGCAGACGCCGGACAGCTCCAGAAGCTGCCGCCCGGAGGCCCGCTCCTGCCGGGCCAGGGCCAGCAGCACATGCTCCGGCCGGATGCGGCGGCTTCCGGCGTGGCGGGCCTCCCCGGCGGCCTGCCGCAGGATGCTTCGAGCGCCGGGCGTCAGCCCCTGGGGCAGCCGCAGGCCCGGCGCGCCCCTGCCCCACAGGGCCGCCGCCATCAGCCGCAGGGTCTCCGCCTGCAGCCCGGCGCTGCGCAAAATCCGTCCGGCCAGGGTGTCCGGCTGCCCCAGCAGGCCCAGCAGCAGATGCGCGCTGCCCACGTAGCTATGTCCCAAATCTCTGGCCTCCGCCGCCGCCCGGGTCAAAAGCTGCCGGGTCTTCCGCTCATAGGAAATTGCTGCCAAATTTCTCACCTCACCCCATGGATTCTATCCAAGGCCATTGGGGAATATACGGACAGGCAATCCCATCTTTTTTCTCATCTAGAGGAAATTTCATTTGCTTTTTGTGAAAAACATGCTAGAATAGCATTGCACCCATCTGTGTACGCCTTTGGCCGTACATAAATTCACATTTGGAGGAAATGATTATGGCTTACAAGATCACCGACGCCTGCATCAAGTGCGGCGCTTGCGCCGACGCCTGCCCCATGGGCATCATCACCGAAGGCGAAGACAAGTATGTCATCGACGCCGACCAGTGCGTGGATTGCGGCACCTGTGCCGACGCCTGCCCCAACGAAGCCATCGAAGAGGGCTGAGCCCCCTTCCGCCGTGCCTGTGCCGCCAGCCGGCACAGGCACATTCTTTGTTCTATGTCGTATGAAACACTTTGGGGCGGCCTGACCTTTTCTCCCGGCTCCGGCTTCCCCCTCAGCACCGACTCCATGCTGCTGGCGGACTTTGTCCGTCTGCCCCGGGCGGCCCGGGTGGTGGACCTGGGCTCCGGCAGCGGCTGTCTGGGGCTTTTGCTGTGCGGCCGGTATCCGGATTGCCGGGTCACCGGCATTGAGCTGGAGGAGCAGGCCCACCGGGCCGCCCTGGACAACATCAGCCGGAACCGCTTGACCCGGCTCTCCAGCATCCGGGGAGATCTGCGCCGGGCGACGGAGCTGCTGCCCGCCGGCTCTTTCACCTGCGCCGTGTCCAATCCGCCGTATTTTCCCGGGGGGCCCCCCTCCGGCGCGGCGGCAGGACCCCAGGCGCGGCGGGAAATCGCCTGCAGCCTGGAGGACGTATTCCGGGCCGCCGCCCGGCTTCTGGCCTTCGGCAGAGATTTTTATCTAGTCCACCGGCCGGAGCGCCTGGTGGATCTGACGGCCCTGGGCCGCGCCGCCGGGCTGGAGCCCAAACGGCTGCAGCTGGTCCGTCATCAGCCCGCAGCTCCGGCCTGCCTGATTCTGCTCCAATGCCGCCGGGGCGGAAAGCCCGGCCTGCAGCTCCTGCCGGATTTGATCCTGTTCCACCCCGACGGCTCGCCCACCTCCCGGTACCGGGAAATCTATCACATGGAGGAAGGAGACTGACCATGGCCGGTATGCTGTATCTGGTCCCTACGCCCATCGGCAATCTGGGAGACATCTCCGCCCGCTGCCGGGAAATCCTGGCGCAGGCCGACTTCATCGCCGCGGAGGACACCCGGGTCACCTTGCGGCTGCTGAACTTCCTGGAGATCAAAAAGCCCTTGGTCAGCTATTACGAGCACAACCAGTCGGCCCGGGGCAAGCAGCTCCTGGAGCGGATGCAGGCCGGAGAGGTGTGCGCCCTGGTCTCCGACGCAGGCTCCCCCTGCCATCTCCGACCCCGGCGAGGACCTGGTCCGGCTGTGCGCCGAGGCGGGCATTGCCGTCTCCGCCATACCCGGTCCCTGCGCCGTCATCACGGCCTTGAGCATCTCCGGCCTGCCCACCGGCCGCTTCACCTTTGAGGGCTTCCTCTCCACGGCAAAAAAAAGCCGGAAGCAGCACCTGGACGCCCTGCGAACGGAGACCCGCACCATGGTGTTCTACGAAGCGCCCCATAAGCTTTTGGCCACCCTGGAGGACATGGCCGCTGTTTTCGGACCGGACCGCCGGATTTCCCTGTGCCGGGAGCTGACCAAGCTCCATGAAGAAGTGCTCCGCACCACCCTGGGCCGCGCCGCCGCCCATTACCGGCAGGAGGCTCCCAAGGGAGAATTTGTCTTGGTTCTGGCCGGCGCCGAGCCGGAGCGCCCCTGCCTCTGCTCTGTGGAGGAAGCCGCCGCCCGGGCCCGGGCTCTGATGGACCAGGGCTGGTCCCGAAAAGACGCCGTCCGTCAGGTGGCACAGGAAACCGGCCTGCCCCGGAACGCCGTTTATGACGCTACCTTATCATAAAGGATTTGCCCCGGTTTTTTTGCCGGATGCTTGACAGAAGGACCCGCTTCCGCTACAATATTTTTGTTTCAAAATCCGGGCGCCTCCTTCCCGCCCAACCGGCTCCCGGGATATCCTCCGCCGCCTCGGCGCCGAAACCGGCGAACCGGTTTTCCTCGGAGCTTTTTCTCCCTTTCCCCGGAGAAAGCCGCCCCCCACCGCCTGCCGGGGCAGACGGTTCGCATTTCAAGGGGGAATTTCAATCTAGACCCATACAAATGTCTCAGTAGCTCAGCTGGATAGAGCACACGCCTCCTAAGCGTGGGGCCGGAGGTTCAAATCCTCTCTGGGACGCCAGCTCAAAAAGCCGGAAAACCTTGAAAAAGTAAGGTTTTCCGGCTTTTTTATCTCCAATAAAATTCATAAAGCCACGGCACGAAAAAAACAGTCTATTCATGGAGCAGATCCCTGTATGAAACAGGCCGGTATGTCCGCCGTGGACAAATCGGCAAAGCGTTTCTTTTTTCTGCCTTGGCCCACGGTTCTTGTGTAACAAGCCGGAATTCTATCCTGGTGGGCGGCGCGTTTTTTCCTGCGGGGCGCCTCCCACGTCTATTCTCGGAGCAGGGTCACATGATTTTTGTGATAGTCAATCAGCCCCTCCCGGCGCATTTTAGATAGCTCCACCGAGAGGCCGCTGCGTTCCACCGAGAGATAATCGGCCAGCTCCTGCCGGGAAAAGGGGATGTCGAACCGGGCGCTGTTCTGTTTCTGGGCCATGGCGGAAAAATAGGATAACAGCTTGGCCCGCGTCGTGCGCTGCGCCATGTGTAAGAGCTTTTCATTGCACGCCAGATTTTTCCCCGCCATGTCGGCCAGGAGATTGCGGATGACTCTGCTGTGGTGGGAACAGGCCGTGGGGCAAACCGTCAGGATCCGTTTGACATTCAAAAACAGAACCTCACAATCCGAATCTGCCAGCACACTGACCGTCATCGCGGTCCCTGCCGCGCAGGCAAACGTCTCGGCAAAGGATCTTTCTTTTATCAAATATTTCATTTAAAGTAGGCATATCATTGCCCCCTTTTCATTTTGAATGCTTATCTAGCAAACCATGGCCTGAATTTCCCACGATTCTCTTTTTGTGTAGTGCGTATTTTTGCCCGCGCCGTGTTTGATGATATAGCCATCTGCAACCAGTTTCTTTAAGTGGCGCTCTACTGTGGATGCGCTCAGGCTGGGGCATAGCTCCAGAATTTCCTTCTTTGTGAACTTGCCCAATTTATTTTCGATGGCGTTTTTTACGGTATCGAGGGATGTGGGGCTTACGATCTGGATGCGGTCATCGAAATCGCGGTATGCGGCAATGATCGTGCTTAGCAGATATTTGACAAACGCGGTGGGGTCGTCCTGCTGCTCGTGCCAGCCAACCTGTGAATCCTCCAGTGCTGCATAGTAGGCATCCTTATTCTTTGCGATTTTGGCTTCCAGCGAGATATACTTACCGACCTCATAGCCTGCGCGGTACAGCAACAGGGTTGTCAGCAGACGGGACATTCTGCCGTTGCCGTCAAGGAACGGATGGATGCAAAGGAAGTCGTGAATAAACACGGGGATAATCAGCAGCGGATCAACTTTTCCTTCACCGATGGCGCGGTTGTATTCGTCGCAGATCACCTGCATGGCTTCCGGAGTTTCATATGGAGCCGGCGGTGTGAACAGTGTAAACCGTTTTCCTGCTTCGTCTGTTGCGCTGATATAGTTCTGCACATTCTTGAAGCTGCCGCCGAAGCCAGAATCGGTATGGCTAAGCAGTATCTTATGGAGCTGCAGAATGTAATTCGGTGTCAGCGGAATATAGTCAAAATTTTCATGCACAATATTCAACGCATCGCGGTAACCTGCGATTTTCTCTCATCGCGGTTGCGAGGTGTCGTGCGTTCATTCATAAGCCGACGCAGGCGGGTTTCAGTTGTTCGGATGCCCTCAATGGAGTTGGATGCCTCGGTACTCTGTACTTTGGCAATCTCAACCAACCGCTCGAGCTCCCGAGGTTTTTGTTTTATATATGTGGACTGTTTTCCTTTGTACTCATGAATCAGAGACAGATAGTTGACGACCTCATTACCCCATTTCCGGTTTTCCAGACCTGCATAATCAAAACGGCGCATCTCGTCACCTCCAGAAACTATTCTCGTCAATTATAACACATATGACGAGAAAAATCAACAGGTGAAGCAAACCTTGTGTGCGTTTTGTTTCACCTAAAGTTGCGAAATGTCTTGCTTACATTTACATTTGTCGTAATGCCACGATTAATATTATGATAAAAAATTTCACTGCAATTCTTGAGCATTATTTACCTTGAAGCGGCGCGTTTTTTTCCTGCAGGGCGCCTCCCACGTCTATTCTCGGAGCAGAGTCACATGATTTTTGTGATAGTCAATCAGTCCCTCCCGGCGCATTTTGGAAAGCTCCACCGAGAGGCCGCTGCGTTCCACCGAGAGATAATCGGCCAGCTCCTGCCGGGAAAAGGGGATGTCGAACCGGGCGCTGTTCTGTTTCTGGGCCATGGCGGAAAAATAGGATAACAGCTTGGCCCGCGTCGTGCGCTGCGCCATGTGTAAGAGCTTTTCATTGCACGCCAGGTTTTTCCCCGCCATGTCGGCCAGGAGATTGCGGATGACTCTGCTGTGGTGGGAGCAGGCCGTGGGGCAAACCGTCAGGATCCGTTTGACATTCAAAAACAGAACCTCACAATCCGAATCTGCCAGCACACTGACCGTCATCGCGGTTCCTGCCGCGCAGGCGAACGTCTCGGCAAAGGTATGCCCCTGGGTCACGGTGGAAAAGAGATTGCGATTTCCCCAAAAGTCATCCTGAAGGACAAGCGCCCTTCCGGAAAGCAGCAGCCCCAGGGATTCGGTCACATCCCCGGTGCGAAAGATAAAATCACCTTTTTGAAACCGTTTTCGCCTCACATCCAGACAGCCCAGCATTTCCCGGAGCTCTTCCTCCGTAATGCCGGAAAAAAGCTGAGAATTCCGTATCACCCGCAAAAATGGATCCATCCCCATGTCCTCCTGTTGAAAATTCAACGGAAATTTTAAACATATTATAGTATAGTGCTGCTGGAAACGCAAGGGCAGAAGGCGATTCCCGGAAAAAAATCCTCCAGGCCGGAAAGGCGCTGCGTCCCGGCCGCCTGTGCCGCGAACTGCCGGGACATCCACAGCGGCCGTCCCCGTGAAGACGCCGGTGGGCGGCTTAGCCGAATCGGGGCACGGCCCAGGCCGGGAGGCTCCGCTTCCCGGGCCGTCTCTCGCCGGTTCCTCGCGGCGCGCTCCATGCCCATGAAACTTGACGCCAAAGTAAAGGAGTATCGCAACATGCGCAATGAAATGTTTTGTTTCCAATGTGAGCAGTCTGCCGGCTGTACCGGCTGCACCGGTCCATCCGGCGTCTGCGGCAAGTCCGCCCACACCGCCGCATTGCAGGATGAATTAACCGGCGCACTGATCGGTCTTGCCCGCGCGGCCGACCACGCTTCGGCATATCCCGCCGAGGTGGATCAACTGATTCTGGACGGACTGTTTACCACGGTGACCAATGTGAATTTTGACCCGGCCGCCATCCATAGGCTGATCGAGCAGATTCACGAGGCAAAAGCCAAACTGACTCCCCAATGTGCAGCCTGCGCCAGCCCCTGCGGACATCACGACGACTATCCCATGCAAAAACTCTGGAACGCGCCGGAGGACATCCGCTCCTTGAAATCGCTGATTCTTTTCGGAATCCGGGGGACGGCCGCTTATGCCTACCACGCTGGAGCTTTGGGATATACGGACCGGGAGCTGAACCGCTTTTTCCAGAAAGCGCTGTTCGTCCTGGGCGAGGACTGGGGCATGGACGAGCTGCTTCCCGTCGTTCTGGAAGTGGGCAAGTACAACCTCGCCTGCATGGAGCTGCTGGACCGCGCCAATACGGAGACCTACGGCACGCCGGAGCCTACCACGGTTCCCCTGACCGTGGAGAAGGGCCCGTTCATCGTGGTGACCGGGCATGATTTACATGACCTGCAGCTGCTGCTGGAGCAAACGGAAGGGAAAGGAATTCACGTCTATACCCACGGGGAAATGCTTCCCGCCCACGCTTATCGGAGCTGAAAAAATACAGCCACCTAAAAGGAAATTTGGGAACGGCATGGCAAAACCAGCAAAAAGAGTTTGCAGAATTGCCCGCGCCCATCCTCTTCACCACCAACTGCCTGATGCCTCCAAAGGCCGGCTACGCCGACCGGGTTTTCACAACCAACGTGACGGCGTTTCCGAACATACCCCATATCGGCAAGGACAAAGGATTTTACCCCGGTGATTGAGAAGGCCCTGGAACTGGGCGGCTATCCCGAGGGAAAAGAATGGACCGGCATCCACGGCGGGAAAACCGTCGTCACCGGTTTCGGCCACGGCGCTGTTTTAAGCGTTGCGGACCAGGTGATCCATGGGGTGCAGACCGGAGCGATCCGACACCTCTTCCTGGTCGCGGGCTGCGACGGCGCGCGTTCCGGACGCAATTACTTCACCCGGTTCGTTCAGAAAACGCCCAAGGACACGGTGATCCTGACACTGGCCTGCGGCAAATACCGCTTTCACGACCTGGAGCTGGGAACCGTCGCCGGGCTTCCCGGCTGATGGACATGGGACAGTGCAACGACGCTTACAGCGCCATTCAAGTGGCTCTCGCCTTAGCAAACGCTTTCGGTTGCAGCGTCAATGATCTGCCTCTTTCCATGGTGCTCTCCTGGTACGAGCAGAAAGCGGTCTGCATTCTACTGACTCTGCTCTACCTCGGCATCCAAAACATCCGGCTCGGTCCGACGCTTCCCGCGTTCCTCTCCCCAAATGTGTTAAAAATTTTGGTAGAGAACTACGGAATTGCGCCCATCACCACTCCGGAGGAGGATCTGAAACAGCTGTTGCAAAAGCATAATCCCATAGTAAGGAAGGGCGACAGCGCCCTTCCTTGTTGTTCTGTGGCCAACGGTCTTCCCGGACATGAAAATGCTCCTCCTGGTGTAGATTGGGGAGATCCGTCTCTACCTCAGGGGAGCATATTAAAAGGGCCGTTCCTCTTGACCGTTGACCGGCTCGGCCGGCTTTGCTATCTCCCACCATAAATGGGATTTTCTCTTATGAATGTATCCTGTTCTTTATACGCAGACAGGCTTCTGTGTGCATAATCCAATGCCTTGAAAACGGCATTTGGATGAGCCCACGAATATCTTTGCTGCACCAGTAATCAATCAGCCAAATTGCTTTTTCGCTGTCGTTTACTACATTTAAAGATTTTAAGTATTCCTTTCTTTCTTCGGGTATCCTTCTTTTTAATTCATCATAGGGCAACCGTTTCAGCATTTCCTCAGTGCTTTCCCGCACCTCAAAAATATATGCATATAGCTCTTCCAGATTAAGCTGCCTTGAAAAGTCTGCGATCTGCTGTTTCATCAGCTCGTTTCCTGTTGTGATTATTGGCGAGTTGATGCGTTCTTGATAATTCCCGGCGAAAATACTTGCTCATCTTCCTTTATCACAGTATGCACAACGATATCTTCAATGCGGAAAATGTGCCAAAGAGAATAAGCAATCGTCTTACTATGGTAACCGTCAGCGTTTATGAAGGGGATTGCGTAAAAATCCTCTCTGCATAACTCCTCTTTGAACGATACGAGGGTTTGCATCAACCGACTTCGTAGACTAAGCAAAGTATCCATGCCCGCCTTATAGGTATCTTTCTTTTTTATTTGTGCCTGCATTGTTTTATTCAGTTCAGACCATTCCTGATTCATATTCCATCCCTTCTCCCGTCCCGATTTGTCGTTTTCTTACTTTCTCCCTCGCTGTGGGTTTGGATTTTTCAGCAAGTCGGACTTCTCCGCAATCTTTTGGAGCCATTTCTTATCGTCTGCCGACAGCTTCTTCCAATTCCATTTTCATTCTACCACAATTCCGAGAGCGTGGAAATAGGAGTTTTTCGGGCTGATTTCCCACCTTTCGAATATCCGGCGCTATGGCATAGAAAGCGCGTATTTTTCCGTTTTCTGCTCCGTTTTTACAACTTTTTCTAAAATGACATTTGCAAAAATTGCGTTTTGAGACAGCCCCTTTTTTCCGCGCCCTTCGGTGGTGGCGGTGGGCCCGGCAATCTTTTGCCGCCGCTGTTCATAGGTGCATCAAAAACCGGCATGCTGATATTTCCGGCAACCGGCGGCCTCTAAAATTCGGAACAGGGCGTAAAAGAAGAGGGGACTCAAAAACAAAGCGGCGATTTCGGAAACAGCGGCCGTCCCCAGCATCACTTTGCTGGGAACCGCGCTGAACAGAAAGGCGGGGATGACGAATGTGAACACTTTTCGAAAGGCCGGATGAAACACCATATCCGGTTTCTCGGCTATGGAAAAGAGCTGGGTCATGGCAGAGGCAATGGCCGACGACCGCACGCCGAAAAGCAAAAGCGCAGAAATCGTTTGAAAAACAAACAGCATGGTACCACATGCAAAAAAAAGAACGCCCAGATAGTACAAAATCACTTGAACAGGCGTGGTAAACAGCTGTACCACAAAGTAAATATTCATGGCCAAAAGAGCCGGTGTGGAAAGCATAGCGGCAAAATTGAAATTGAGCAGGATGAGACTGCGTAGCGGGCCGACCGGCGTCAACTGATAATAGGAAAAGGACCCATTGAGAATACTTGCGCCATATTCAGACACTGCCTCTGAAAACAAAACCGCGAATAAATTATTGATGATAAAATATGTGGAAATGTACAGGCCCATTTCTGTTTTGGTGTAGGCGCCGAACGACGTAAAGGTGGTAGAAATGAGAAAATACATCAAAATTACTGATGCGTACAAGGCAAGATCTGCCAAAAACCAGCTGTATGTATTGACCTTATACCGCAGCCCTTTTCGAATGCCAAATTGGATTCCGGCAAAGATATTCATATCTACACACCTACACTTTCATACTTTTTCCTACCGGCCGACCAAACGATTCCGGCCAAAAGCATAAAGGCAGTACACCATATCCCGCCCAGAAGCAACAAGGTGCGGATATGAAAATACTCCAGTTCCCCTAAGAGGAAGGCCGAAGGGATATAGCTCAGATAGGGAAACGGTGTCGTAAACAAGATCATCTGCCATTGGTCCGATAAATAAGAGAGGGGAAACACAGTCCCGGCAAAAACGGCCAAAAGGAGATTTTTCACAGCGCTAATCCCCAGGTCTCGGTGAGCCAAAAAAAGAAAGGCATCCAATGATAAAAGATAAGCAATATCCCATGACGTTTGCAATCGCCAGAAAGGGAATTGCGCAAAGGACCTGCATCCACCGGATCCGTCCAAACAGGGCAAGAAGAAGCGCAGCAGGGAAATAGAACAGGAGCATGCGCAGTGTCTTGGCCGCAACATCTGAGATCACGTAGTTTTTGCAAGGCGAAACCGGTTCCAAAAGCTTGTAAATCAACTTTGCGCTTTTGATGTCTGAGGAAATGATACTCTCCAGGTCTGTGACTGTAATCGTATAGGTAATATTCGCGATCATCAGATAAGAGACTACATCCATGATTTGCCGGGCTTCCAGGCGCGAACCGCTCAAGCCGACCACAAACAGGATATTGATGATCACCGGTATGGCCAGCTCGCTGAAAAACGAGAAAAAGAAATGGGACCTGTACTTAAAGTAAAGCCGGAACCAGTAGTCGAAGGAAAGAATTAAAAAATTTTTATTCTTCATGCAGCATATCCTCAATTATGGTTTCGATTGGGGTCTCTTCCACCTTTTAAATCTGAAATATGCCCAAAGGCATACAGCCGGTTTAGAACCTCGTCAACCTCCTCCCATTTGCACGGCGTCATCCACCCGCCGTCGCTTGCTACGGTAAGCGGATAGCTTTGGAGGATCTTTTGTTTCGCTTCCTCACGGTCAATCCGGTATCGGATGCATGTGTTCTGACCGCAGGAGCTGGGCAATTCCCCGATGAAACCGTAAAAAGCACAGCTTCCCTGGTTGATGATGAGCAGCTTTGAACTCGTTTCTACAATATCTCCTAAGTTATGGCTCGTGAAGATCGCCGCAGCGTCATGGCGCAGGCAATATTCCTTTAAAAATTGCCGGATGCTTTTGGTGGGACGCACGTCCAGACCAAGGGTCGGTTCGTCCAGATAGATTACCTTCGGCTCGTTGAGAAAAGACAGACAAATCTCACCCTTCATACGCTGACCCAAGGAGAGTGCGCAAGCCTGTTTGGACAAATCGTCCGGCGTCAAAGAGAGAAGACGCGCCAGCTCCCGCACCCGCTCATTTCCAATTCTCTTGGGCAATCCATACATGGCTCCATAGACCGCAGCGGATTCTAAAATGGACATATCCGGATGAAGCTTCCCTTTCTGCCCCAATATCATTGCGACTTGATTCCGATAAGTCATCGACCGCGCAAACGGGTCTTCCCCATTCACGGTAACCTTCCCGCCGTCCGGCTTCATCACGCCGGCGACGATTTTCACCAGGGTTGTTTTGCCCGCGCCGTTGGCGCCAACCAACCCCAGAATTTCACCGCCTTGAATCTGAAAGGAAATGCCCTTTAACGCCTCCACGGTTTTCTTCTCTCGCTTGAAAAGTCCTCGGTTTACATAATATGTAAAACTCTTGCTCAGCTCACGAGCAACGATATTTGCCATGATGAACATCTCCCTCCGCCGGTACTTTGTCCTTTTCAAAATCATTGCGCCACGTCCGGCCCGGCCGGCATGGGGCGGCAATTCGTTGCCGCGCGGTTCGAAACGGCGTGCCGCTCCCCCATTTGCCGGAAAAAGAAAAGGGAAGCCCGGTGCGGGGCCCCTCCGGTTGTGGAAAACCGGGCAAAGGGCCGCGTGGGACACCGAGCTCCCTAGTCGGTCCCGGCGCATCAGTCGGGACGTACAATCAAACGGTCGGCCATGAGAAAGACGTGCTCCGCCCCCCGGTAGCAGCACCACTGGGGCATTGTTTCATACCGGTGGGCCAAAATGCGGAAGGCGCCCAGGGTCTCAAACACCTGGAAGGTCACATCCTCCTTGGCAATCTCCCGGGCCGCCGGGACGCAGGGCAAGGTGATGCGGCTGTGCAGCCGCAGATGGTCCGGGTCCGGGCCGGTGTAAAGCTCCACCCACTGGGGATACACAATCCCGGACCGGTGATGGGACAAAAAGCCCAGGGAAACGGAGGCCACCCTCCGGGGCTCCGGCAGCTTGGCCCGAAGGTCCCAATCCTGCAGCGTACCCCGCCAGCGGCCGTCCAGGTAATCCAGGCTCCCCCGCAGGGGAAGCAGCAGGTCCGCCGCGCCGCCGCCGCAAAACACCGGCCGGGCATCCAGGACTGTGGGGCTCTCCAGCTCCAACTCCTCCAGACCGAACCGGTAGGACGCCCGGACCGCCTCGCTGGTCCGCCCGTCCGGGAGAAACAGCCGCGCCGTGACCGTCGTGTCATCCCGGAGCGTCAGGGGCTCCCGGTACACCGGCGAGGCCGGACCCGGCGCGCTCCCGTCCAGGGTATACCGGATCTGTCCCGGCTCCCGGGCCCTCAGCCGCACCTGGGCAGGCGCGCCCCAGGCAAATACCGAAGCGCCCGGCTCCATTTCCGGCGCCATCGGCGGCGCGGAACGGGCCGGACTCCGGACCGGCTCCGGCGGCGCCGGAGGATCGGGCCGGAAAATCCCCTCCACCGGCGGGCCAAAGGTGATCGCCGCCTGCCCGTCCTCGGGCTCAATCTCCAGCCCCGGCCCTTTGATCCGGACCCGCCCCCGGTCCACCCGGAAGCCGTACCGGAAGCCCTCGTGCTCCAGAACCACCTCCCGGCCCCGGAGCTCCACCAGCACCGGCAGCCGGTCGAAGCACAACGAGCAGGTCCCCTCCCAGCCGACGGCATGGGGCTCCATGGTAAAGGCGGCAATCCGGTCCTCCCCGGACCAGAGCTCGGCCCGGGCTGTGAGCCGGTCCAGCGCCCGGTAACGGACGGCGCCCGTGGGTTCGCCGCCCGACGGCGTGCGGAGCCGGAGGAAGGCCCGGGGCTCGCCCCAGGCCTGAGGGAACAGCACCGGCAGGGCGTCAAATACGCTTTTGCTGCCGGTGAGAGCCCGGTCATAATACCGGGAGGGATAATCCTGCCGGTACAAAAACAAATCCCGAATCCGCAAATGGCCCCCTTCGGCCAAAAAGCCCACCCGGTACCGGGGTCCGGCGTACCACTGGGCGGAGAGCTTCCGGCTCTCATCCCAGTCCCGGGAGGCTGTGAAGGTCATGGGCGGCGTCAGGGCGTAGGTCCCCCGGAACCAGGCGGCGGTGTCCGCCATGGTCTCCACCCGGATCAGCCCCTGATCCGACAGCGACCGGAGCACCTCCAGCTGGGGCCCCAGGCCGGGCCGGATATTCTCCCAGAGGAAATTGTTCTCCTGTCCCACCTGGGCGTATCCCACGCCCAGGCCTTCCTCCCGGCAAAGGCAGTCGAAGAACCAACGAATCCACTTCGGGTCCCGGCCTGTGAGCCAGGAGGGCTCCAGGGTGTACACCCCCTGCAGGCCCTGCCGCAGATCCTGCTCAAAATTGTAAATGGGGTCCGGGCCCAAAAGCCGGAAAACCGGCGTGGGCAGCTGCTCCTGCCGGGTCTGAGCGGGGATAAATTCATTCTTCCGGCTGGGATAGTAGATGCCGTTGGGGTAGCCGCCCCAGAGGGTGAAGCCGTCGGTCCCCAGCTGGTCCCGGCAAATGGCGCCGCCCAAAAGCCCGTACTGCTCCGCCCCATAGCCCAGGGTCACAGAGTCCAGAACCCAAGCGCCGATGGTCTTGGGGTACCGGCCGAACACCTGGTGAAAATCCGCCATATACGCGTCCAAGAGCCGCTTTCGCTCCTCCGGTTCGTAGCCGACGCAATAGGCGCTGTCCACCCGGTCGTCGTACACCGGGGAGACCTTCCCCCGGAAGGGCACGCCCGCCCGGCGGCACAGGGGCTCGGTGATCTCCCACCAGACGGAAAGCTCGTCGCACTCGTCCAGCTGATCCCGAAACAGGGCCTGGTACCGGGGATCCATCAGGGCGTCGTACTTCAAAGCATAGGTCCCGGGAAAGCCGTACTGCTTGACCAGGGTAATCTCCTTTTGAATCGTCTCAAAATCGTCCCGGATAAACCGGCTGGGCTCGATATGAGACATGCGGACAAATTGATAAATATGGACCACAACCGTCTGTCGCATCCCGTGTTTTTCCTCCTTTGCTCGGTTCCCGCCGGAGCGCCCCGGGCTCAGGGCAGCACCCGGGCGGCGGCGCGGTTGTCCGCCAGGTAAGCCATGCCGACGGCGCAGGCCTGGACCCGGGTGGCCGTCCCCACCTCCTGGGTGGTAAACCAGCCGGCCAGCTTCTTGCCGGAGATGGTCAGGCTCCCGCCTGCCAGATAGGCCACATACTTGCCCCGGGCGCTCACATCGGCCACGCCCCCGGGCAGGGACAGCCGCCCCAGCTCCTCGCCCTTGGCATTCACGGTCACCAGGGCCTGTCCGCCGCTTTCCGGCAGGACCAGGACGGCAAAGCCGTCTCCGCCCAGGTCGAAGTCCGTCAGGCCCCCGGTCTCATACTGTCCCAAAATCTTTCCGTCGGAATTGAACACCATAAGGGACTCCTCCCCCAAGGCGCAAATCCGGTTCTTGCCCCAGAAGCGCAGGTCATAAATCACCTGATTGCCCAGATCCACCTCGGCCACCGGCTCCTCCCGGTCCGTCCGGTACACCACGGCCGTGGCGGCAAAGGCCCCGTCTTGCTCCCCCAGCGCCACGGCGCAGACCGTCTCCCCGCCGGGCGCGGCGGCGCAGCGGGTGAAAAACCGGGTGGCGGCATGGACCGTAAAGATGGCCCGCTGCTCCCGGTCCAGAACCTGGAGCTCCGATTTTACCGTGTCTGCCTGGGTCACATAGCTCAGGTAGCCGTCCTCGGTGAGGTCCGCGTCGTATACCGTCCCGGTCAGGTCCGCCTCCAGGCGCATCTGTCCCTTCCGGTCCAGGAGCAACAGCGTCGTTCCCCCGGCGTCATAGGCCAGGACGCAGCCGCCTCCCGTCTGCACCACCGGGCTGGTGAAGGAGGCGGCGACCAGGGCGCTCACCTGCCCCTGCTTGTCGTACAGGGTCACGCCCTCGGCGCCGGCGACCACCAGGTTGCCGTCCAGCTCCCCCAGAGCGCCGGGGGTCGCGTCCAGAGAAATGGAAAGCGTCTGGGTGCCGTAAGCGAAGAACCGGCGCACCCGGTCCCAATTCCGGCCGCCGTCCACCACAAAAAAAGCCAGGATCAGAGCCAAAACCGCCAAAGCCGCCAGAAAAATGGACAGCCGCCGGCGCTCCTGCCCCGGGTGGCGGAAGGGGATGATATTTGCCTTCATAACTGCGTCCTCCTTGCTCCTCAGGGTAGGATGTCCATGTCCGCCTGAACCTGGAACCGCTCCACGGCGTCGTCATACCACAGGTGGGTGAGATATAAGCCTCCCGGCGGCACCGTAGGCCCCGCCGCCGTCCGGTCGCCTCCGGCCAGGATCTCCCCAACGGCCTCCGGCGGGAACTTCCCTTCGGCGGCGTACACCACCGTCCCGGCCATGGCCCGGGCCATGTTGTACAGAAAGCCGTTGGCGCTGACCGTGAGCGCCAGGAGCTTGCCCTGACGCCGGACCCGGTAGGCATAGACCGTGCGCACCGTGGAGCGCACATCGGTCCCCACAGACCGGACCGCCGCAAAATCGTGGGTTCCCACAAATTGGTCCGCCGCCGCCTGCATCACCGCCTCATCCAAACGGCGGGGATAGAACCAGGCGCGGTTGACATAAAACGGATTGCGAATCCGGTCGTTGTAAATGAGATACGTATAGGATTTCCGGACACAGGAGCCGATGGCGTTGAAGTCCTCATGGACCTCCCGGGCCCCGGTGACCACAATGTCCGGGGGCAGGTGGGTGTTCAGGGCGTAGGGCAGGCGCTCCGGCGGGATGGTGGAGCCGGTGCGAAAATTGGCCACATAGGCCCGGGCATGGACGCCCGCGTCGGTCCGGCCGCAGCCGGTGATGTGAACCCGGTGGCCCACCACCGCCTCGGCCGCCGCCTCCAGGGTCCCGGCCACGGTGACCAGGTCCTTCTGCACCTGCCAGCCGTGATACGCCGTGCCCAAATAGGTCAGAAATAAGGCGATATTTCTCATACTCTCTCCCCTACACGCAAAAATTCCCCGCCCGGGGCCCGGAGCCGAAGGGCCCATGTCGGCCTCTGCATCCGCCTCGGGCTCCGTGGGGCCCGGCTTACAGGCCGAAGCTCTTACAAACCGCCACAACGGCCACCAGGGCGGCGCCCAGAAGCAAGGTCACGGCGTCCCGGCGGGCATACTTCAGAACCTTCAGCTTGGTCCGGCCCTCGCCGCCCTGGTAGCAGCGGCACTCCATGGCCGTGGCCAGCTCGTCGGCCCGGCGAAAGGCGCTGATAAACAGAGGCACCAGAATCGGCACCAGGGCCCGGGCCTTCTGCATCAGATTCCCGGACTCAAAATCCGCGCCGCGGGCCTTCTGAGCGGACATGATCTTATCCGTCTCCTCGATGAGGGTGGGGATGAAGCGCAGGGCAATGCACATCATCATCGACAGCTCATGCACCGGCAGGCGCACCTTCTTCAGGGGCCCCAGCAGGGACTCCAGCCCGTCGGTAAGCAGGATGGGTGAGGTGGTATAGGTCAGCAGAAAGGTGCCCGCGATGAGCATGACGATCCGGGACACCATAAAAAACGCCGTCCGGACCCCCTCCCAGGTGATGGTCAGCCCCCAAAACCGCACCAGGACGTGCTCTCCGCCTGTGTAAAACAGGTTGAGGATCGCCGTGAGAATCACAATGATCACAATGGGCTTCAGACCCCGCAGCAGGGTCTTGGGCTTGATCCGGGACATGGCCACGGCGGAAACCAGGAAGGCCAGCACCAAGCCGTAGCTCAGCCAGCTGTCCGCCACAAACAGGGCCACGATATACAAAATCGTCATCAGCAGCTTCGTCCGGGGGTCCAGCCTGTGCACCACGGTCTTTCCCGGAAAATACTGGCCCAGGGTGATGTCCTTCAGCATGACGCCTTGCCCCCTTTCAGCCGCTGCAGCTCCCGGACCGCCTGGTCCACGGTGTATACGCTGGAATCCACCGGCAGCCCCAGCTCCCGCAGGCGCAGAAACACCCGGGTCACCTGGGGAATCGTCAGGCCGATCTGCTGCAGCTCCCAGGCGTGGCGGAACACCTCCCGGGGCTCGCCGTCCATGCGCAGGCCGCCGTGGTCCATAACCAGAAGCCGGTCGGTCATGCGGGCCACCTCGTCCATGGCATGGCTCACCATCATAACCGTGGCGTGCTTGGCCTTTTGATACGCCCGGATGTTATCCAAAATGCTGTCCCGGCCCTGGGGGTCCAGGCCCGCCGTGGGTTCATCCAAAATCAACACATCCGGCTCCATGGCAATGACCCCGGCAATGGCCACCCGGCGCTTCTGCCCGCCGGACAGGTCGAAGGGGGACTTGGTCAGCTGCGCCTCCGGCACCCCCACAAAGGACGCCGCCTCCCGGACCCGCCGGTCGATCTCCCCGGCATCCAGGCCCATGTTCTTGGGGCCGAAGGCAATGTCCTTGTATACCGTCTCTTCAAAAAGCTGATACTCCGGATACTGAAACACCAGGCCCACCTGAAACCGGATGCTGCGGGTAAAGGCCTTGTCGCTCCAGATGTCCCGGCCGTCGAAGAGAATTTGGCCGGAGGTGGGCTTCAGCAGACCGTTCAGGTGCTGGATTAAGGTGGATTTTCCGGACCCTGTGTGTCCGATTACGCCGATGAACTCCCCCCGCTCCACGGAAAAGCTCACGTGCTCAATGGCGGCCCGTTGAAACGGGGTTCCGACGCTGTAAATATGGGACAAGTCCCGTACCTCAAGAATGGATGCCAATTTTCATTCCTCCCGCGGGTCAGGCCGACGCCCAGCGGCGAAGTGCCTGCGCGCATTCTTCCACAGTGAGTGTATCCAGGGGCACTTCCTCCCCCAATTCCCGCAGCCGCCAGCACAGCTCCACCGTCTCCGGGGCGGACAGGCCCAGCCGGTGGAGCAGCTCCACCTGGGAAAAGACGGACCGGGGCGGCCCGTCGGCGGCGATTTCTCCGTGGTCCAGGACCACCACCCGCTGGGCCCGGGCGGCCTCGTCCATGTGGTGGGTGATGAGGACCACGGTGATGCCCAGACGCCGGTTCAGGTCGGAGACGATCTCCATGACCTCCTCCCGGCCCCGAGGGTCCAGCATGGCGGTAGGCTCGTCCAGAACGATGCACCGGGGCTGCATGGCAATGACGCCGGCGATGGCGATGCGCTGTTTTTGACCGCCGGACAGCAGATGGGGGGCGTGTTCCCGGAACTCATACATTCCAACGGCCTTCAGGGCGTCGTCCACCCGGCGGCGGATCTCCTCGGGAGGGACGCCCAGGTTCTCCGGCGCGAAGGCCACATCCTCCTCCACCACGTTGGCCACGATCTGGTTGTCCGGGTTCTGGAACACCATGCCCACGGTGCGGCGGATGGGAATCAGGTTCTCCTCCTGCCGGGTGTCCATGCCGAACACGGTCATCGTCCCCCCCTCGGGCAGGACGATGGCGTTGCAGTGCTTGGCCAAGGTGGATTTGCCGCACCCGTTCCGGCCCAGCACCGCCACAAAGGACCCCTCCTCCACCGTCAAATTCAAATCCCGAAACACAGAAATCCCGGAGCCGCCTTCTGCCTCCGGGTATGCATATGCCAGGTGCTCTGCCTGGATCGCTTCTGCCATAATGCCTCCTGCCGGCTCCCTGCCGGTCTTTTTTCTTGGTCAAAATTTCCGTCCGGACCGCGCCGGACACATCACGGCCCCGCCGGGGCATGCTCCACCCCGGTCCTCCCGGCCCGCCGGGGCGCGGGAGACCGGCTCAGGGCCCCGGCTCCCACCGGCCCGTCGCGCCGCAGGGCAGCGTCAGGCCCGAGGCGGTCACAGGCAGGCCCAGCTCGCCGCATTGGGTCCGGCCGCCGAACCGGGGGCCGAACACGGAATCCGCCAAATAGGCCACCACCGAGGGGGCCAGGCCCGTGGTGTAAGAGTTGATGAGCACAAAGAGCGGCCGGTCGGAGAGAATTTCCCGGACGGTGAGCAGGAAGGGATAAAAATCCCGCTCCATCTTCCAGATCTCCCCCGACGGTCCCCGGCCGTAGGAGGGCGGGTCCATGACGATGCCGTCGTACTTCCGCCCCCGGCGGATTTCCCGCTGGATGAATTTGCCGCAGTCGTCCACAATCCAGTGAACGGGCCGGCCGGCCAAGCCGGAGGCCGCCGCGTTTTCCCGGGCCATGGCCACCATGCCCTTGGCCGCGTCCACATGCCACACCTCCGCGCCCCCGGCGGCGGCGGCCAGGGTGGCCCCGCCGGAATAGGCGAAGAGGTTCAAAACCCGCACCGGCCGCCCGGCGCCCTCCACCTTCCGGCGGATGTAGTCCCAGTTGGCCGCCTGCTCCGGAAAAACTCCGGTGTGCTTAAAATTCATGGGCTTGACGTGAAAGGTGAGCCAGTCCGCGTAGTGCAGCAGCCAGCTCTCCGGCAGGTTCCGGATCTCCCACCGGCCGCCGCCGGTGGAGGAGCGGTGGTACTTGGCGTCGAACCGGCTCCAGCGGGGGTCGGCCCGCTCCGTGGCCCAGATCACCTGGGGGTCCGGCCGGACCAGAAGCTTCCCGGCCCAGCTCTCCAGGCGGAAGCCCTCGGTCGCGTCCAGAAGCTCATATTCCTTCCAATTGTTGGATATCCACCCCATGGTCCGCCTCCTATTCCGTTCCGCCGCCGGTCTCCGGCGGACCGGCGGGCTCTGTGGGCGTCGTCTGCGTCTCAGGCGGCGTGGTCTCCGTGGGCTTGTTCTGCTCGTCCACGGTATTCTTGGTGTGCAGGGTACAGGTGCTGCGCTCGGTGTATTGGAACGACGAGTAGTCCAGGCCCGCCATGGCGTACAGCTCCCGCAGGCTGTCGCTCATCTTCACCAGGCCCTTTTCCGTCACGGTGTTGCCCCGGACCTGGGCGCAGTAATCGTTGGCCGCCGCCTGACCGCCCTCGCAGTACCGGGCCATCACATGCAGGTCGCAATACTGGGTGGGCCGGTCCTCGGGATAGACGTAGACGGTTTGGGCGCAGCTGCCCCGGGGTCGGCCCGGCAGGCATCCGTGGCCAGCTTGCCGGACTCGGTGCAGATGGTCACACCCACCAGGTTGGACCAATTGAACAGGTCCCGGTCCTCCAGGCCCTCGTGCAGCGGCTCCATCACCGCATGCCACAGCCGGGCCGAGGGGTTGGTATAGTTATTGGTGAGGTAAATGGTCTCCGGCTGGTCGTAGCCGCACCAGACCACCGCCGTGTAATACGGGGTATACCCGGCAAACCAGCGGTCGTTGTCGTCGGAGGTGGTACCGGTCTTGCCCGCCACGGACATGCCGGAGATCCGCGCCGGAGAGGCCGTGCCGTAATTGACGGCGTACCAGAGCATATAGTTCATATAATCCACGGTCTTCTCGCTGAGAATCTGGCGGGTCTGCTGGGTGTTGTCCAGCACCACGTTGCCGTCGGAGTCGTAGACGATGGAGTAGGTCCGGCTCTCCCGCCAGACGCCGTGGTTGGTGTAGGTGGCGTAGGCCGTGGTCAGATCCCGGACGGTGACGCCGTAGGTGAGGGCGCCCATGGCCATGGGCGCCAGGGCGATATCCGTCTTCTCCGAGCCGTTGATGGTCTCGCTGGAGATGAGGTCGGACAGGCCGAACTTGTTTTTGGCAAACTCAAAGCTGTAATCCGTACCGATCTTCTCCACCACCCGGCTGGCGATGGTGTTCATGGAGTCGCTGACGCCGGTGAGCACCGAGACGTTGCCGGTATAGCGCCGGTCGTAGTTCTGGGGATAGCTGTCGTAAAGAGGGCCGTCGAAGAGCACCGTGGCCGGGCTGACGGCGCCGGCCTCCATGGCGGGGCCGTAGACGGAGATGGGCTTGATGGCCGAGCCGGGCTGGAGGGTGGACATGGTGGCCCGGTTCCAGCCCAGGTAGGACTCCTTCTCCCCCTACGCCGCCGGCCATGGCCACAATGTCGCCGGTGGCGTTATCAATGACCACAATGGCGGACTGGAGCTGCTGCTGGCTGCTGGTGGTGGGGATCCGGTCCAGGTCCTGGTACACCTCGTCCACCAGTCTCTGCACGTCCATGTCGATGGTGGCGTAAATGTGATAGCCGCCGGTTTTGATCATGTTCATGCAGACCTCCTCCGTCAGGCCGGTCTTCTTCTGCAGATCTGCGCACATCTCGGATGATGGTGTCGGTGAAATAGGAGTACATCCCGTTGTCCTCATCGGCCGGGATGTCCACCACCGTGCCGCAGACGGGACACTGGTAGAGGTTGTCCTCTTCGACATGCTCAAAGGAGCCCCGGGTGCTCCGGTAGCCGCAGTTGGAGCAGGTGAACTGCTCCTCGCCGGGGTCGGCGCTGGTGAAGATCATCTCCTGATCCACCGCCTGCCGGTACTCCTCCTGGGTGAGGTAGCCCTGATCCAGCATCTCGGACAAAACAATCAGCTGCCGCTCCCGATTTCTCTCCATGTTGATATAGGGATCGTAGAGCGAGGGATTGTTCGTGATGGCGATGAGGCTGGCACACTCGGCCGTGGTGAGGTCGGAGACGTCCTTGCCGAAATAGACCCGGGCCGCGCTCCGGACGCCGGCGCAGCCCTCGCCCAGGAAGATGGTATTGAGATACCACTCCATGACCTCTTCCTTGGTATACTGCTCCTCAAACTGGAGGGCGCAGAAAATCTCCAGCACCTTCCGCCGGACGGTGACATCGTCATTGCCGGTGAGGTTTTTGATCAGCTGCTGGGTGATGGTGGAGCCGCCGAAGGTGGAGCTGCCCCCCAGGAACATGTTCACGCAGGCCTTGGTGGTGGTGAACCAGTCCACCCCCTGGTGCTGGAAAAACCGCTTGTCCTCTATGGCCACCGCCGCATGCACCAGGTCCTCGGGAATGTCCTCATAGGAGGCCCATACCCGGTCCACATCCGCATAGATCTGCTGCATCTCCTGAATCTCCTGGTTGTCGTCTACAAAGTAGATGAAGGAGCTTTGATCCAGCTGGAAATTATCCGTATCGAAGTCGGCGTTGGGAATCACGTCCTCCTGCAGGTAGTTGCCCAGCAGGCAGGCAAAAATGCCGCCTGTGACAAACACCACCGCCAGGGCCACCACGCAGGCCCCAAAGGCCACCTTCACCCCGGTCCAGAGCACGCTCCAAACCCCGCCCAGAATCCGCAGACCCAGGGGGAATTCATAGTAATCCTTTTTCTTCTGCCAAAAGAATTTCTTCTTCGCCATGGGAAACCTCCTTATGCCAAACCGGCCCGCCGCCCCGCAGGGCAACCCAGCCGTCTATTTCCGTTGCATGACAAGAAAACAAAATTCAGTCGTACCATTATATCATACCCCGCTTCAAAACGAAAGAGGGAAATTTCCCCGCGCCCCACCCGCGCCGGAAAATTTCCCCGGTTTTTTCAGAAAGTTTAAACTTTATTCACAAGACCGGAGGCAGAACGCCCCCTGTCTTTGCCAATGGAAGCTTTTACTTTATCAACTTTTTGATAACCTTTCTAATTTGTAGCCAGAAGTTTTTTGCATCCCGACTAGACGAAACCGGCAGCAGCTCCCCACCAGGCTTTCAAAGTCCTCCCGGCGATATCGGGAGAAAAACGCCTCCCGGTTTGGATTGGCTTTCGCCGAAGCAACTGCGGCGGGGTTTTCCGCTACGGCCCCTTGGGGGTCAACCGGCTGAAACTCCAGCTGAGGAGAAATCTCCCGCCAAAGCTCCGCCGCTTTGGGAGAATGCAACAGAACCAGGGAAACCCCCAGCTCATCCTGAAATTCCGGAAGCTGATTCCAGATTCCCCAGTAATCGCCTAAAGTAAAATCACTCAGCCGGTCTATCCCCTTATACCGGCAGTTATAGCAGGAGGGACGCAGATACAGGTCTCCCACAAAGCCCCGGATATACGGGTCCTCTCCGGCCGGACGCCGGTACGACCCATGGGGGTATGAAAACTGAACCGAATACCGGCTCCAGCCGGTTACCTTGGAGCGAAGCCGGATTTCATCCGGCCGTTCGCCTCCGGCGTCCAGTCGGCTGCGGGAAGCAACATACTGCTGCCACACCGCCGGAGAGGGCACGCCGTGGCAAATCAGGTCCACGCTGAGCAATCGTTGGTGGGCTCCGCCCAGGTAGGCGTGGAGTCCGGCAATCTGACAGGGCGTTCCGGAAAAGAGCACATACCGGCCCTCCTCCAGGAGCTTCTTGACCTGCTGCAGGCTGTCTCCCAGATTGCTCTGGGCATATTTGGCCCCCTGCATGGCCTCCAGCTCCGCCTCGGACTCCGCCCGGCTGTGAACCACCGAAAAATCCGGGGCGTAAACCGCCCCAAACACCACGCCGCCCCGCGCCAGCACCCACTGGGCCAGCAGCCAAAAGATGCCGCCGGACGTGCTCCGCCTGCGGACGGAGGCCTGCCGATGCTTCCCGGCGTAGGCCACAGTCGGCCCGCTCTCCGGCGCAAGCGGGCGCAGCGCCGGGCAAAGCTGCTCGCACAGGCCGCACTGCGCGCACCGGTCCTCCTGTACGGAGGGCCGTAAAAAGCCCTCGGAATCCGGGCGCATCCGAATGCACTGCCTGGGACAGACCGCCGCGCAGGCGCTGCAGCCGGTACAGCGTACCGCGTCATACCATTTCGCCATTTCATCCCCTCCGGCACAGCTTTTCGACCACTTTCTTCACAGGCGTCAGGCACAAATCCCGTTCATAACGATTCATCATAAAGAAATAGGACAAGACTCCATAGAGCACCGTGTAAACCGCAGCCCATCCAAAAAATGCACCCCAATGGTCCACCGTCCGGCAGTCCATCCAAAACCAGGCTCCCGTTCCCATCACCAGCATCACCGGGGACATGCGGAGAATGTTCTTCCAAAAGAGCGGAATATCAATATGGATCTTCTTGTAATAATACCAGTTGATCACGAAAATATTGCCGACTACATACGCCGCACAGGTCGCCGCCGCCGCTCCGATGATGCCGTAGCGCTCCACCCACCAAAAGGTCAGGGCAATATTGGCTACGGCCACGCCAAGATACACCATGGAACGAAACTGGTGCTTATTTAAGGCGTACAAAATATTGAGCCCGGTATTTTGAATCAAGGGGACCGTCACCGGCACCATGGTGAGCAGCGCCACGTAGTACGCCTCCTCATATCCCGGCCCTGCCCAAAGGGCAATAAACTGCCGGCCAAAGGCTACAAACGCGGAGACAATGAAGGAGACCAGAATAAACTGCAAGCGGCCGACCCGAATAAAAATCTCGGAAAACCGCTCTTTGGGCGCGTCCTTCACCGCCATTTCCGTCAGTCTGGGCACCAGAAGGCCGCTGATGGCTGTGGACAGGCCGGTCACATAGGTGTTGAAGGTCGCCCCAATGTTATAAACTGCCGTCGCCACTGCCCCCAACGCCCAGCCGATGATCAGCTTGTCCGTCGACCAATACAGCACATCTACCATACTGGCCAAAAACACGAAAGCCGAAAATTTCAGGATTTCCCCCAAAAGCCCAGGCTCCGTCCTCCGGAAGCTGGGACGGATCCGCAGCTTCCGGAGGGCATACGCCGTATAGGAACCGTAAGTGATAAAATTCAGCACTGTGGAGGATGCCACCAGGCCCACAGACCCGAAGCCGCAGAAAAGCAGGGCCAAATTCAGCAGCGGCGCGGCCAGGGAGGACAACATCCCCAACAACTTGTGAAACACGTATCGCTCATGGGCCAGGACCAGGGAGCTGAACACGCTGAAGGGCAAAAACACCGCCGTGTTGACCGTCATCAAAATGACCAGCACCCGCAGCGTCGCCACCTCGTCTGCGGTTAAGGAGCGGCTGTAAATCTGCAGATTGGCCGCAAACAGGAAACCCGCAGCCAGAATCAGGCAGCAAACGACGGAATAAATCTTAATAAAAAGCCCGGCCACCCGTTCCTCCCGGCCCCGGTCCCCTGCCGCCCGGTATTTGGAGAGATACCGGATTATGGTCCCGCCGATTCCAAAGTTCAGCAGGCCGATGTAGCCCATAATGGACTGGGCAATGCCGTACAGACCGTACTCCGCCTGTCCCAGCAGCCGCAGCATGATGGGCGTATAAACCAGCGGGATGAGATTTCCGATAATTAAATTGATGTACGAGAGCGCAGCTCCTGTCTTCAGTTGATTTCGTGCCACAGCTATCTCAACGCCTCCAATGCGCACTTTGCCTGCTCCGCCGACGCCAGATACGCCGGCAACACCGCCTGCAGCCGGGCGCGGATCTCCGCCTCCCGGTCCTGCAGCCGGCAGAAAGCCTCTGTCAATTCCTCCGGCCTCTTCAGCGACTGCACCGGCAGCACATAGTGCTCCTCCGACCCAAACAAATCCCGGGCAATGCCTCTGGCCTTCACCGAGTAGCCGACTGCCAATGTGGGCACCCCGCTGGAATACGCCGCAATGGTGGCATGGGTCCGGGCGCCTACAAACATCCGGCATTGGGAGATGAGAAACTTCAGCTCCGGCGCCGGGTGATCCTCCACCAAGATCAACCGCTCGTGGCGGCCAAAGGATTCATAGAGCTGCCGCAAAACTTTCCGGTCGTCATTGCGTTCCCAAACAACATGGGGGAATCAGGGCAATTTCGCTGTCTGTCCGGGTCAAAAGATACGATATCAGCTCCCGGTAGTTTTGGTAGGCCAGCCCGCGGTTTGACTCACATGTTAAAACATAGGGGCTGAGATTGATGCCGATGCAGTTTCCGGTTCGGCTCTGCGCCCCGCAACCGCTCTGCGGCTGCATAAAAAGCCGGATCCGGCGCCAACACCGTATTGAGTTGACCTTACAAACCGCCTCATAGGTCAGCGATTCCCGCGCTACAATTAAATCATACCGCCTTAGGTCGTCTGCGAGCTCCTTTTGTCGGACCAGCTCCGGCTCGATGGAGCAGCCCCACAGCGCCGTTTTGACGCCTGCTTTGTGATACGCACGGTTTAAATATCCATACAGGGCCGTCCCGCCATAGCAGTAGTTGTCCCCGCCGACGGAGAGCGCCACCTCCGTCTCCGGCGCGGAGCTCTGAATCTGCGGCAGGTAGCTCAGCCCATCCATTTCCGTGTAATCATGACGCAGCTTCATTTTCAAATAGGCTCTTAAAAACCTTCCGTCGCGCCTTTGGCCGACTCAGCAGGCTTGATTTGGGCGATCCGGTCCAGCCCATATTGCGCATCCTCCCGGCAGCAAGCCGAATGAACCAGATATGTATGCTCCCGCGTCCCCAGCCATTCTACCGTGCCGCGCACAATGGCCTCGCAGCCGTGATTTCCACTGCCGCCGTTTCCGTAAAAAGAATGTGCATACGCGACCTCCCGGTTTATAAATCATACCCGACTCCGTCGAGCAGCAGTTCTCGCATCCGCTGCTTTTCTTCGCCGGTTTTCTCACCCAGAGCGTGGAAAACACGGGCCGCTCCTTCATGGCCTGTTTGTGCTTCTCCACAAACGCCTCATAGGTGCAAATCACCCGCGCCGGATTTCCCCCGGCGACAGAGCCGGACGGGATATCCTTCGTGACAACGGAACCGGCTCCAATGACCACCCGGTCCCCAATGGTCACGTTCGGCAAAATAATCGTCCCGCGCCCTACAAATACCTCGTTTCCTATGGTCACACGTCCTACCTTACTCACCCCCAAAGGGATCTGCGTACTGGCATCGTGGGCCAAAACCGTCACACCGGTCAAGGTCACACGATTTCCAATGGAAACCAAAAAACCGTGCCCAAAATCAATGTTGGTGTTGTACAAATGCACGTCTTCCCCGATTTGCACGCCCCGGCTTCTTAAGTACTCCACGCTGTTATAGTCCACAGGCCGGACGAGTTTCAATTTTTCCAAAATTTTGCGTATCATAGCTCCCTCCTACTCCGGCACGCTGCCAAACAAGCCCTCGATTTTTTTCTCATCACACAGGAAGGAAGAAACACAGCAGGCAGCCTCGTGTTTCCTTGGATCTCTTCGTATAAATTCCGATCGCGCAAAATGCGCTCCACCTGCTCCGCCAAAGCTTCCGGACTTTGCTCCGTCAGCAGCCCATTTTCGCCGTCCACGATAAACTCACACGGACCTCTGGATTTGGTGACCACGCAGGGAATGCCCAGGCACATGGCCTCCAGGACCGCCAGTCCCTGAGACTCCACATAGGACGGGTGGACCAGCAGGTCCGCATGCTTGATATAGGGATAGGGATTCGGCTGATTGCCGGTCAGGATCACGCAATCCTGCAGGCGCCGCCGCTGAATCAGCTCCTCCAGCTGCCGGCGCATCTCTCCGTCTCCCACCCAGTACCACCGAAAGGCAACGCCGTGCTCGCGCAGCCTGCAGGCGGCAAAGATGACGTTCTCCGGGTGCTTTTCTGGAGACAATCGTCCGACGGTAACCAGACGGGGCAGGCGCTCCGGGCGGTATGGAGAAAATTCCCCCGGCCTTACGCGCAATTTCAGCCGGGTCCAGCATGTTCGGTATGACGGTGAGCTTTTCCTTTAAGCTCGGCGCCGCCTCGGCAAGCATATCCCGGCAGCTCTGAGACACCGCCACAATTTGATCGCAGGCCCGCGCCGCCTCTTCATAAGACGGCAGATCCACATTCACCGCCCCGTGATGCCACCAGGCAATCCGCCTGTCCGCCCTCACCGCAAAGGCGGCGATTTGGGTACAAATGCCGCTGCGAAAGCCGACAACGCAATGGTAGTGCTTGTCACCCGTCAGCAGCCTTCGGGCAAGAGAGATCCTCTTTTGTCCAAAAAAGGCGCATCAGCAGAAAAAATCAGGCGCATTTTCAGGCTGAACCAGTCTCTTCGGCCTATGCACCGCAATAAGCAGCGCAACAGAGGCCCATACGTTCCCTCCAAACTCCGCAAGGAGGCATGGACCTCTTTGGGAAGCTCCGGAGCATAATCCCCCCACGCCTCCAAAAGCAGCAGGTCAACCTCATAACGGCGGTAATCCAAATGGGTCAAAATGTCCAGAAGAGATTTCTCCACGCCGCCGGACTGGAGGTGACCGTTTATAAAAAGAAGCTTTTTTTCATAGGCTCATCGCTTCCTGGCTCTCGACAACACAGACACCAAAGCGGCGCATGGCGACGGAGCGGTATCGGATCGACTCATACACCATGCGGAACGACAGAGGAAGACCGGATGTGTCATATCCTCGCATCATCCGCACCACGCTGGGGTGATTCATCACCGCCCGGATTTTTTGGTTTCGCTCCCGGCGGAAAGCCCGTTATCGCACAAAATATAGTAGATCTCCGCCCGGGCCAGGTAAAACATATTGGATTTGATTTGCTGGGTAAAATCGAAGTCCGGACAGTCGGCAAAGAAGCGTTCCGTCTCCTCGTTGATTTTCAAATAGCTCTCCCACCACCAGGACCGGTAGGTTTTGGACGCCGAGCCATCGGTGACCCGGTAATGGTAGAGGTACCTCCCTTTTAAATAAGCAAAAGAATTGGCGCAGTAAAGCACCTCGGAACCAAAGGGCGCGTCTTCGCTGATGTGGATATCCTCCCGATAAAACAGGTGGTTTTTCCACCAGAACGCTTCGCTTCATCAGCAATACACAGTTGGAAATGGTAATGGGAAATTCCACGCCGTCCATGACCAAGTGAGGAAAAATCCGCTCCCGCATCGCCGCCCTGTCATAGAAGCCTTGCGCCACGTTGGGCTGGGAAAAGGGAAACTCCTCGCTGCCCCGAAAGCGCACATAATCGCACAGGCAAACATCCGCCCCCGCCGCCAGCATAGCCTCGTACATCTCCGGAGAGATCCAGTCATCCGCATCCACAAACGCAACGTATTCTCCGGCCGCCGCCCGGAGCCCGGCATTTCGGGCAGAGGCCGCCCGTCCGTTGACCTTGTGAATGACCTGGACGCGCCGGTCTTTTCCGGCATAGGCGTCGCAAATCGCCGGGGGAAGAATCCGTGGACCCGTCGTCCACCAGAATCACTTGCATATCCTGCAGGGTCTGAGCCAAAATGCTGTCCACATTGGGCCAGATAACGCTCTGCATTGTACACCGGAACAATTACGCTGACCTTTGGCATGTCAATCCTCCATGAGCCGATACAGCTTCTCCATTTCTTTCCTACGGGAATAATCTCTCTGCTTACAACAAGCCGACAATTGCGCCATTTTTTCCGGGTCCCGGAGGAGCTTCCCAATTCCCCGCAGCGCATTCCTCATTCTCCATGGGGACGATTACGCCGTCCACCCCGTCCTCCAGCTGGCTGGCGGAGGTGGGGTAGCGGGTGATGACCACAGGCTTCCCCAGCAGCTGCGCCTCCCGGACGCAGACGCAATTGCCCTCATAACGGGAAGGCTGCACATATAAGTCGCAGGATCGGATATAGGGATATGGGTTCTCCTTCTTTCCCAAAATAACCACCTAGTCCTCCATCCCGGCCTCTGCAATCCTCCGCCGGATCAACGGCTCGTCCCCGCCGTAGCCGATGAGATACCATTTGATGTTTAGGCCCCTTCCCCGAATGCGGCGGCACAGGTCGGGGACGTTGTCAAAATTCTTAGCCTTACAAAAACGGCCCACAGACAGAAGCGCAATTGCACCATCTCGCCGCATCTCCGCGCTCGGGTCAAAGGCTTCGGCCTGCCGGCGCACCAGGGACGCAGGCAAAATGTTCTCCATTTCAATCAGCCGGTCCCCAGGGCGGGGAATACCGCCGCAAAGCCTCGGGACACCGATTCAGAAATGGACATGATTGAATCATAGGCGCTCCACATGGCGCTCTCAGAGGCTACGTCCACCTGCACCTCGGTGTAGTCCGTGTGGATCCAGGCAATCTTTCGCCTAGCCCGAACCTTTCGCGCCACAAAATAGTGCGGCGTCAAAAAGCTGACTGCCAGGTCATACACCGTATCCGGCTGAATTTGGGGCAAAAAGGGCAGGTGAACTTGTGGCTGTACTCCAGGGAAACGCCGCTCTCCCGGCAGGCGCGGCGTTTTTCATAGAGCCGCGCCGCCAGCTTTCCCGCCAGACGGGCAGCCGTCAATAAAACGTGCCCTTCCCGTAACGTATCCTTCATAGGCCTGGCCAGCACGGTATAGGCCGGAATCTCCGGCAGAAGGCGGACATATTGGGGGATGTCCGCCAGCAGCTCTCCTTCCCGCCGCAGCAGGAACAGATCCACCCGGCAGCGGCCCGGGTCCAGTGCGTCCAACAGCCCAATCAGACTCCGTTCCGCCCCGCCCAGCTCCATCCCATGAGAGACAATCAGGATTCGCTTCATTTCCGAAACCTCCGGAAAAAGTCCACGCCGAACATGCGGTGCAGGAGTCTGGTCAGCCTGTTCCGGAGCTTCTGTCTCCGGTCCATCCAGCTGGCTGCATACCAGTGAACCGAAACCGTGGATCCGGTCCTGCGCAGCCGCCCGGTGGCGCTCTCGTACGGGTTAAAATACTCCATGGGATAAATAACCGCACCGCATAGGCTCTGCATGGCGCCGTTCTGCTGCAGACCCAGTTTGCACAGCGCCGCCGTATTCAGCTGGGGACACCCAACCGTTCCATGGCTGCCGTCCAGCAAAGGCGCGTATTCCGCCCGCATGGCCTCAATCACGCTCCCATGCGCCTCCGAGCCAAATCCCAGGCCGCTTGCCACATATTCCCGGGTTTCAAAGCCGAAAAACGCCTCGTGATCCAGGAGAAAGTCCGGACTGCGCAGCAGCTCCACATCCGTATCAAAATATAAGCCGCCATGCTCCGCCACAACCGCCAGGCGCACATAGTCGCTGAGAAAAGCAAACTTCCGGTTTTCATAGCACCAGCGGGTATAGCCGTTTTGCGTCACGTCAAAGTTGTCCTCGTTCCATTCCACAATCTCATAGTCCGGACAAAACGCTCTCCAGCTGGCAATACACCGCCGGGCCAACGCAGGCTTCTCTCCCCGGCCAAACCAGCAGTAATGGATTGTCTTCGGAATCACAACTTCACTTCCTCGCTTTTTTCTTAATGTAAGCAGCAAGTGCCAGCCCAGGTAAACTACACAATAGCGTGAGCAGTTTTTGGGCGACCGCTGGACATACTTGCGATCTTTTGCAATAAAGCTACTGGAGCAATAGTGGATACAATCCACAACGAGTCGCTTCCCGGACGTCGGATGTTGCATATACACCACCCGTAAAAATGCAAAGCCCCTGGGATTTTCCCATATTGTCGCAACATGCGATGGGATGAGCCGTCCGGCTGATACTCTACCCGACAAAGCACCTCATTCAGAACTGCCAGCCGGTATTGCTGATCTACCAACAGGTATTTATAGTTCAATCCCACATACTTCTCCCCGGGAAAAACCGGGTAAGGCGGCACGCTGTTGATGACATCCGTTCGGTAAACCAGCTTTTTGTCCCCGCTTCCGCCGGAAGCATAGTAGCCGGACAAGGTTGTCTCCGTCATGCCTGCGGGAAAGCCTTTGTCGATGACCGTTCCGTCCAGCCCGGCATCCAAGCCGATCAAACCGGCATATCCCTTCTCCCGCACCGTCTGCCACTTGGAGAGGATCTTCGCCACAGCCTCCTCGGCCAGCATATCGTCGGAATCCACGCAGGTATTCAGCTCCGTGTGGATGTTGGCATACGCCAGATTGTGCGCCGTGTGCATTCCGCCGTTCTCTTTGTACAGATACTGAATGGGAAAGCCGTTATCTTCGTCCTGCCACCGGCGCACCAGCTCCGCCGTTTGGTCTGTGGAGCCGTCGTCCACGATGAGCCAGATGAACTCCTTGCAGGACTGCCTGCAAAGGCTCTCATAAGTACGCGGCAGCGTATGGGCCCGATTATAGGTCGGGGTGAAGATAGTCAGCACAGGCTCTTGTGTACGCTTCAATGTAAAAACCCTCCAGCCATTTTGCAGCCTCCGCCACGTCGAAGCCGCTCGCCCGGATCTCCGCCGTCCGATCGGTCCGGGGAATCGCGGCGCTGCTCAAAATGCACTTTGTCCATTCTTGCGGCGTGTCCGACAATCGTTTGACCGACACAAGCCCCTCCGTGACAATGCATTCCGTAGGAACCCGGTCTGAAATCACGCAAAGGCAGCCCGGCTGCCTGTGCCTCAATCATCGTAACAGGCAACCCCTCATAGAGCGACGGGAACACAAATACATCCATTGCCTGCATCAGACGGTTCACATCCGACCGAACTCCGGTAAAGATCACACGCCCGGCCAGCCCCAAACGCCGGACCTTTTCTCGGATGGCTTCCAGACCCGTGCCGGCCCCCACCAAAACAAGGAGCGCATCCGGAATCCGCTCCGCCACGGCGGCAAAAATGTCAATTAAAAACTCATGGTTCTTTGCGGCTGAAATCTCCCGACATGGCCCAAAACCAGCCGGTTTTCCGCTCCCCATTCCTGCCGGACCTGCTGCCGGACCTTTTCCTGTAAAACATAATCCGCCGCTCTGACCGCATTGCGCAGCACCTGCACCGTTTTCCCCGGGAACATCAAGCCCCGGCTGCTTCGCCGCAAGCGAAAAAGTCCGTGGCATATGCTCCAATCCGGCGGTTGGAGAGTCTTTTCCAGACGTACTTCCAATTCTTGTCCTGATTCGTATTATGGGCATGGGCAATCCGCACCGGCGCCCCGGCCCGCTTTGCCGCCCGCAACGGGTATGCGCTCATACAATCCAAATGGGAATGTACAACCGGGTAGGGATGAGATGAAAAAAAAAGCGGTTTAGCGCCCGGTAATAGCCCGGCGACAACGGGTTCAGCCGCGGCACCCGGTAGATGCGCCCTCCCAGGCTTTCAATTTCCCCGTCATAATCCGCTTGGAAATCCCGGTGCACCAGAAAGTCAAACTGGATCCGGCTCCGGTCCATATGCCGGTAATAGTTCATGAGCATCGTCTCCAGACCTCCGCGGCCCATATACGTCACAACCTGTAAAACCCGGAACATGAAAACTCTCTCCCATCGTCTTGTCAGTCAGATCAGCCAAACAGGTACTCGAAAAAGGAAATTCTTCTAAAACTATCGTCAAAGGGAACTGCAAGGATATTGGCATATACGAAAAAGCAAATATACCCCACAATCATCAGCCAGGTATACGTCCTGCGCTGGACCGGCGGGAACTTTCCGATACACCACGGAAGGGCGACACATTGCGCAATGGTGAAAAAAGCTCGCCATGCGGCTGAAGTAAATTGCCGTACCGAACAGCCCCACAAACATAATCGCGCCGTTTAACATTGCCAGATTCACCATCAGGTGATCCTCCCGGCTGCTGGTCTGAAACAGCTGCCTTCGGTAGACAAACGTTAAAAACAGCGGCACGTTGCTCACAAGAACCCGGAATATACTGATTCCTTCACCCACAAGCTCCTCTTCGCTATAGGTATCTCCAAGCATGGCCGTGAGATCCACGATGGAGCCGAGCAGAGACTCCAAGGCAAAGCCCGCCGCCACAAACGCGCCTAAAAACACATATGTCCACTTGCTCCACGGCTTGAACGTGAGGAAGGGAATCAGCAGGTAGATCAAAACATACGGATGAAACGTCGCTGCCAGAATCAGCAGCAGCACAAAGGGCACCCATTTTTTCGCAATACAAAGGCGATGGCAAAAATGCCAGACTCATTGCCGTCACCTGTTTGACGGCCGCCGCACAAATCGTATAGGAATTGGTAGCAAAAAACAAAAACAGCGACAGCGTGATAGAATTGCTGTATTTCCTTAAAAAATATATTGAGCTTCCAACTGCAAGGATGGAGTAAAACAAAACAAATCCCTGCTCAGACACGTGGCAGGTCTTAAGCAGCGCGTTGGTCAATACAAACCCCGGATTGGCGCCGAGCCGAAAATCGATGGAACCCCATGTTTCAGAAATAGGCTTTGCCTTTTCATATCCGGTGATGTAGACATAGGTGTCGTTGTAGCTGGTCCGCATCCCGATGAATATGGACAAAATTGCAAAAATCAGAAAATAGCATATCCGATTTTTATTTCGGGTTCCAAGAGAGTCCGGAGAAACGACATACGTTCTCTCTATAACCCCAGCCATGACCAGCGTAAGAAAAATGGTGATGATATATTGCCTCATATCATGTTACTCTTCCTGTATATTTCCTCTAATTCCCTTGCGACGGCACAGTCCGTATAAGCCTGTGCAAGCTCTCGCCCCCTGTTTCCCAAAGGCATGCCTTCGCTCTTCGTCATGGAAAAGCTCCTCTATGCGACCGGCGAATCCCGCCACGTCATCGGCCGGAACCAAATAGCCGTTTACTCCGTCTCTGATCAGCTCTTGATGCCCTCGATTTACAGAGGCAATCACCGCTTTTTCACAGAGCATCCCCTCAACCAAATTGAGAGGAAGTCCCTCTCGCCTGCTGCACGAGACAATGAGATCCGCCGCCTTGACATACCGCTGCAAATCCGTCCGGTAACCCAGCAGCACGACGTGCTCCCGGAGCTCCAGCGCCCGGACCGCTTCCTGCAGCGCCCCGTAAGCAGGGCCATTCCCGGCAAGCAGCAGGACCGCCTCGGGATGCCTCTCAACCACCTGCTGCATCGCCCGGATCGCTGTGATTTGATTTTTATTTGCATTGAGCTCTCCTGTGCAGAGCAGCAGCTTTTGCGCCGAAGAAAAGCCCAGACTCTTCCGGAGCTCCGCGCACTGCCTCTCGGAAACCGCCGCATACCGGCCGCTGTCGGCGCCGACTCCGTGAATCCGGGAAACGCAAACCCGAAACTTCTTTCGCGCCAACCGCTCGTCTTCTTCATTGACTGTGATCAGCTCATCGGTGTACCGGCACATCAGCCTTTCAAGGGGATAATAAAAGATCCAGCTTTTCTTCGGACCTCCCTGAAAAAAGTGAAAACCGTGGGCCGTGTAAAATACCTTGCAGCCGCTCTTCCTTGCCTTTCGCGCCGCCAGTCTGCCCACCATGCCCCCCACCGGCGTGTTGGTATGGACAACATCATAGCCGCCCCGGGCGATGATCCGCTTCAAATCCTGATACGCAACGACATTTTTCCCGCTGAAGGGCGAGCGCTCAAAGGGGAGGTCGAACACCTGATCCACAAAATCCAAGGTCAATCCGTTCTTCTCAGCCAGGTTATTCCTCGCGGCAACGTGAACCTCACATCCATGCTCATGCAGCATACTCACCAAGGGTTTATGGAATTGACAAATATGGCTCTGGACCGTCGCCACCAACAGCACTCTCATGAAACCGGCGCTCCTTTTTTCCAGAGCATCCCTACCAGCTGGAGAATCAGGTTCACCACGCAATGCACCAGCCAGGCAAACAGGAATGTGATGCTGATGGTCACCAGGAAATTGTATGGGAAGGTCTCTACCCCGTGTTAAAGGTGGGAATGATGACGGCCTGGGTCAGATACAGCTCGAACGCCATCTCGGCGATAAAACGGAACGGCGCAGTCAGCGCAGACGGCAGCTTGGCGATCACACCCTCCATTCCGATGAAGCACCGGAAAATACCCGCCAGCAGCGCCAGAATCACCACTTGGTTAATCCATTGCAGAGACGGCGGAATGATTTCCCGGGAAAAGGCGTATTTCGATGCAAAGTACAAAATTGCACACAAAAACGTGTAAATCCACGGCAAAACGCCGCCCCGATTCAAATACTTGTGGGCGTGCCGCCGGAACCAGAGGCCAAGCATCATAGAAAGGAAGAACAAGGGCCAAATCATCGGGCTGTTGACGTTGTCAATGTGGTAATAGCTCCGGTCGAACACGGTGTAAAACAACACGAAAAACAGGACGACCAGACCGATGGCCACATATTTGAGCCGCCGGTCCTCTTCCCCCGGCTTCCGGTTTACAAACTTCATCAGGAAAAAGAAGAAGATGTACAGCACCAGAATCGAGGCCACAAAGTGATAATGGGTGGGATAGATCATCAGCTGCGCAAACCGCTTGGCGGATACTGCGCCGTAAACACCCGTGGCGATCAACGTACCGGCCGTCAGCCACACAGGCAGATAAACGCGCTTGAGACGCTTCCAGTACCATTTGCCGAAGCTCTGCTCCGCAACGGAATACAGGCAATAGCCGGATACGGCAAAATAAATGACATCCCCCAGCAGCCCGCCGCTGGCCAGGATCCGGATGGGGTAAATCTCCTCCTGGTGGGAGTTCGTAATCAACAGGCACGCCAAGGCCCGCAGCATAATGATAAACTGGTACATACTCCTATACCGTAACTTCCTCTCTGTTTTTTATGTATTGCAACAAGTTTCTCCGGATGATCTCAAACAACCTCTGGTGCACCATGTCGCTGACAAAGGAATTGTGGGGAGAAATCAGCACGCGATTGCTGTCCCAGACCCGGCTGCTCTCCACAAGCGGCTCGGTCTCAAAGACATCCAGCGCCGCGCCTGCAATCTGGCCGGAATCCAGCTCTGCCAGCAGCTCTCCCTCCTCCACGAGGCCGCCCCGGGCCGCATTAATCAAAATCGCTCCCGGCTTCATGGCGCTTAGCCGCGTCTTATTCATCAGGTGCCATGTCTCATCGGTCAAGGCCGTGGCCAGAATCACAATATCCGACTGGGCCAGGCAGGCCTCCAGCCGGTCGGGGAAAGTAAAAGGCATCCACCCAAATACTCTCCTTTTTCCTGCGGCAGACCGCCAAAATCCGCACATCAAAGGCCTTCAATCGTTTGGCTGTTTCCGTGGCGTAGGCGCCGTAGCCGATCATACAGGCGGTCTTGCCCGCCAGCTCCTGCCAAAAGCGGTCCTTCCGCCACAGCCGCGCCGCCTGGTTCTCATAAAGCTGATTGGCATGCTTGTACAGCTCCAGAATCCGCATGACCGTCCACTCCGCCATGGGGACGCTGTAGCATCCGGCAGCGTTTCGGACCGTCACGTGATGATCCCGGGCATACTCCATGGGAACCCGATCATAGCCGGCGCTGGTCAGCTGAATATACCGCAGGCCGGTAAACCGGGATATGTCGTTGTACAAAAAAAGACCGTTACAAAGGACCGCCTCATACTGCCCCGGATGCTCCACCGCTTGCCGCTCATCGGGGTGCAACGAGATTTCCAGGCCCATGGACCTGAGCGCGCAGAGCTCTTCCTCTGTCGCGTTTACCGCTCCGGTGACAATCGCTTTCATTTGATACTCTCTCCGATCTGTGCAACAATCTGCTGGACCAGCAGCCGGTTCTCGGCCAGGCTTTCTGCGCTGCCCTGCCGGTATGTCTCCTCGGCCCGGCGGAGCTTGGGAATTTCCCTTTGAAAAATCTCCTCCATCCGCCCGTAATCCCCAACCTGCCGGGCATTGCAAAAGCTGCGGGAGAGGATCACCGTGGAGGAGCCCAGGCGGACGTGCTCGGCCAGGATTCGCTCGGCGGGCAGGGCGCCGACGCCGACTCGGGCGACGCCGCCGAAGCCGTACGGCTTCCCCGCCGCCTGAAACCGGCGGCACAGCATCTCCACCGTGCCGTCGGCCAGGGGCTGAAACAGGAATTTCTGATGATAGCCCAGGTGCAAATCATTCAGGCCGATGTAGCACTCGTCGATCCCCTCCAGCCGGAGGATCTCGTCGGCCGCCCGGACGGCCTCCGGCGTTTCAAACAGCAGGACGGTCTTGGCCCGCCCCCTCACAAGCTCCAGAAAGGTCCGGACCTGCCCGACCCGCTGGAAATAGGGCAGCATGACAAAATCCGCGCCGGAGGCCAAAACCGCCTCGATCTCCGCCTCCGAGCCGGGGTAAATGGGGTTCACCCGCACCAAAAGCGCGGCTCGGGTCAGCTCTTTCCGCAGCCGCTCCACATCCCGGACCGTATGGTGGGACTGCACCGTGTTCATGCCGCCCTGGCGCTGCTCCTTGCCCACCGTCTCCAGGTCCACAAAAATCCGGTCCACCCCCGCCTGCTGGGCAATCTGCGCCGTTTGGGGGTCGTTGGTGATGTACATCAGCTTCAGCATGCCCGTCACCTCTTTTCCAGTTCCTTCGGCTCCGCCGCCACGGTGACGCCGGTATTGACGTTGTCCGCGTTGCGGAACACCTTCCCAATGGTCATGAAAAATATCTTGGCGTCCAGGGAAAAGGACACATGGCGGGCGTACCAGCAATTCATCTCAATCCGCTTGTGCCACTCCACGCCCTTGCGCCCGTGGACCTGGGCCCATCCGGTGATCCCGGGGCGGACGTCGAACATATGCCGCTGCTCGGCGGTGTAAGCCTCGATGGGCCAGGGATGATAGGTCAGCGGCGGCCGGGGGCCGATCAGGGACATTTTTCCGCTCACCAGGTGCACCGCCTGAATCAGCTCGTCCAGGCTGGTGGCCCGGAGGACTCTGCCGACCCGGGTGACCCTGGGGTCGCCCGGCCGACTGTACACGCCGCTGCCCGTGTGCTCTGCGTTCACCTTCATGGAGCGCAGCTTGAGCATGGTGTAAACCTTCCCGTCCTTTCCGATCCGCTCCTGCCGGAACAGCACCGGACCGGGGTCCTCCACCCAGATTGCCAGAGCCGCCAGCAAAAGGACCGGCCAGAGCAAGGCCAGGGTCAACATGCCTATGATCCAATCCATCGCCCGTTTTACGTACCTTTGATACACAACAACCCCTCGGTTCTATGTCACAGTCCCTGCCGCCCAAACGGCGCCCGGGATGCCGAATGCTCCCTTTGTGCCCATTGCCCATAACCCGCGCCCGCCCCAGCCTGGCCGGGATGGGGCGGCCTCATGCCATTGCAATCCAAATTTCCACATAATCTCAAATATTATAGCACGCCCAACGTCACAAGTCAAAATGATATGATCCCCCTAAAGTAGACCACGGAAATATGCAAAGTCTATTTTAGGGGGTATATCTATGTGCAAGTCAAAGTGGACATCAGAGCAAAAGATAGCAGCAATAAAGGAATATCTGTCAGGCCAAGGCTCCTATGCAGCCGTTGCAAAAGCAAATGGAATGGGAGAAACGACATTGGTAGGTTGGGTGCGCCGTTATCGGGAACAAGGCGAAAGCGGCTTTGTGGAAAGGTCAGGGAATAGACGCTACAGCAAAGAATTTAAGATCATGTGTGTAGAAGCGGTAATCTCTGGAGCCGGTTCCGTTAACGACATTGTTGCAAAATATAATATTTCTGCAAGAGAGCTACTCCGCAGCTGGATTAAGTGTTATAATGCCAATATGGAACTCAAAGATTACGAACCTGAACGGGAGGTCTATATGGCAGAAGCACGTAGAAAAACAACACGGGAAGAGCGTAAGGAAATCGTTGACTATTGCATCCGTCACGACAAGGACTATAAAGAACTGCAGCCAAGTACAAAGGTATCTTACAGCCAGGTATATTCCTGGGTCAGGAAATATTGTGAACGTGGGGAAGGAGGTCTTGAAGACAGGCGTGGCCATCACAAAACAGATAGGGAAGTAGATGAATTGGAACGCCTTCGCCGGGAGAACAAGCGGCTGAAACGGCAGCTTGAAGAAAGGGATATGCTGTGTGAGCTGCTAAAAAAGTGAAGGAATTCGAAAGGATGTGAGGCTTGGCAAGGTACGCTTTGAATCGAGTATGTGGCAATTCAATATTTCCATGAAAATAAGGGGTGGAGTGTTCGCTGGATGTGCCGGCAGCTGAATATTGTCAGGGCGGCATATTACAAATGGCTGCATTGGGAAATTCCTGCCCAGGAGCAGGAAAATATGCTTCTGGCCCAATTGATCCAGGATTATGATGATAGATTCAACCGCATTCTAGGTTATCGCAGAATGACCATGTACATAAACCGGCTCAACAACAAGCATTACAGCAAGAACCGTGTCCATCGGGTGATGAAGGCGCTGAATATCCATTCTGTGATTCGCCGGAAGCGGAAGAAATACCAAACCTCCAGTCCAGAAACGACCGCAGAGAATATTCTAAACCGGAATTTCTGCGCCAAGGCTCCCAACGAGAAGTGGGCCACCGATGTGACGGAATTCAAATGGTATGAGGGGCCTGTTGTACACAAGCTCTACCTGAGCGCTATTCTGGATTTGTATGACCTGTCACCGGTTGCATGGGCTGTCAGCAGAAGAAATGATAACAAACTGGTTCTGGATACCTTTGAACAGGCGATTCGCAGCAACCCGAACGCCAAGCCCATATTCCATAGCGACAGAGGATTCCAGTACACCAGCAAGGTATTCCAAAGCAAGCTGCGGGAGCAGGAAATGGTGCAGTCTATGTCAAGAGTGGGGCATTGTATCGATAATGCCCCAACAGAGAATTTCTGGGGTATTGTAAAGAGTGAAATGTACTATCTGAACACCTTCACGGATGAGGCCTCATTACGTGACGCCATAGCAGAGTATATGAACTTCTACACCACCGAACGGATGCAAAGCCGTTTCGGTGGCAGGACACCAGCAGAGGTTCGTGCTGACGCTCTCGCAGCCGAAACACCCAAGGAGTATCCCATTCCTATAAATAAGCGCATCCAGAAGTATAAGACTCGCTATACAGCCTAAGCAAAACAGCTGCCACCATAACGGCAGCAGCTGCTTGCATATTTTCGTTATTTCCTGGTCT
>VOFH01000023.1_pt1 | contig 52001 bp, 85 predicted proteins | sample 5384091 | NCBI WGS metagenome assembly VOFH01 (sample SAMN12384727, study PRJNA508395) | human gut metagenome | isolation source: healthy gut G | host: Homo sapiens
GGACGTTATATGAAGCGTCATCCCGATGTGGCGCTGCACCTGGTGGTCGGCAGCACCCGGCGCCTGCTGGAGGGCCTGAACCGCGGCGAACTGGACGCGGCGGTGGTGGAAGGGTATTTTGCCAAGCGGGAGTATGATGCGATCCGGTGGAGTATGGAGCCTTATGTATGCGTATGCGCGGCGGGAAGCGCACTGGAAGGGCCGATGGAGCTGGAAGATCTTTTCACGCAGACGCTGATCCTGCGCGATCCGGAGTCCGGCACCCGGGAAATTTTGGAGCGCGCTTTGCTGGAGCGGAATTTTCAGCTGTCAGACTTTCGGCGGGTGGTGGAAATCAACGATTTGACGGTCATCAAGCAGCTGGTCGAACAGAATTGCGGCATCACCTTTTTATACCGCCGTGCTGTGGAACGGGAGCTGGAGGAAGGACAGCTGCGCCAGGTCTTTTGCGGGGCTGGGAGGTGCAGCACGAATTTACCTTTCTGTGGAGAAAGGGCAGTGTTTTTTGAGCAAAATTACCGCCGGCTGTACGCACAGCTGTGCCAGAATCAGGAGGAATAAGTATAAACATGGAATTTATGATATTGGACGCTATCCAGACGCTGCGCACGCCGTGGCTGGATGGGTTTATGGTGTTTGTCAGCAGCCTCGGAAACAAAGGGGCGGTCTGGATTGCACTGGCTGTGGTGCTGTTGGCGTTTCCCAAATACCGCCGTTTGGGCGCAGTGGTGGCTTGCGCGCTGGTGCTGGATCTGGTGGCGTGCAACTTGGTTCTGAAGCCCCTCGTTGCCCGACCGCGTCCCTGCGACATCAATACAGCACTGGATTATCTCATTGCCCGCCCCCATGGATGGTCCTTTCCTTCGGGGCACACGGCGGCGTCTTTGCGGCGGCGTCGGCACTCTGGTTTGGAAAGAGCCGGTTGTGGATCCCCTGCGGGATTTTGGCTGCGCTGATTGCGTTTTCCCGGCTTTACCTCTATGTGCATTTTCCCACAGATGTGCTGGGCGGCGCAGTGGTTGGTATTCTCTGCGGTGCACTGGGGGCGTTTGCGGTACGCCGGGGGGGCGGCACAGCGGAACAAAGGGTAAACGGAAGGCGGGATTTGGGGAAAATGCACAGAAAGAAAGTGCAGAAAAAACACGATTTTTCGTTTTCTTCCCGGTATTTTATGCGAAAATAATTGCAAAAGCGAATCAAAGGAATATAATAAAAAACTGTGCTTATCTATGGACAAGGGGGAGCAGCGGCTGAGGCTGTTCCCTGAGCCCCGTCCAATACCATATTATTCAATTCAAAGAAACAAAACCGAAGCGGCGCTGGCCGGGATACGGTACGAGCTAGTCTGTCGGAACGTAAGCCGGGCGGCACATTATCATTGAGGGGAGCCTTTTGCATATGCAGGATCAGAAGTTAAGAAACGTAGCTATTATTGCCCACGTTGACCACGAAGCAAAACCACGCTGGTGGATGAAATGCTCAAGCAGGGCGGGCGTGTACCGCGAAAATCAGGAAGTTGTGGACCGTGTTATGGACTCAATGATCTTGAGCGCGAACGCGGCATCACCATCTTGGCCAAGAATACCGCCATCCGTTACGGCGATGTGAAAATCAATGTGGTGGACACCCCGGGCCATGCCGATTTCGGCGGCGAGGTGGAGCGCATCCTGAAAATGGTCAACGGTGTCATTCTGCTGGTGGATGCCGCTGAGGGTCCCATGCCCCAAACCCGCTTCGTACTGTCCAAAGCCCTGGAGCTGGGCCATCGAGTGATTGTGGTGGTCAACAAAATCGACCGCCCCGACCAGCGGATCCATGAAGTGATCGACGAGGTGCTGGAGCTTCTGATGGATCTGAACGCCACCGACGAGCAGCTGGACAGCCCCATGCTGTTCTGCTCCGGCCGTCAGGGTACCGCGTCTTATTCACCCGATACTGTGGGCACTGACCTCAAGCCCCTGTTTGAAACGATCCTCAACTATATCCCTGCGCCTGAGGCAGACGTAGAGGCGCCGTTCAGATGCTGGTATCCTCCATCGACTACAATGAGTTTGTAGGCCGCATTGCCATTGGCCGCATTGAGCGCGGCACCCTGAAGCAGAACCAGGAGATTGCTGTATGCAACTACCACGATGCGGATGCGCCTGCCAAAAAAGGCAAAGGCTGTCAGCCTTTACCAGTTTGAGGGCCTTTCCGCGCACAGGTAAGCGAAGCTTCTGCCGGCAATATTATTGCTCTGTCCGGCATCGGCGAAGTGACGATCGGCGACACCATCTGCGATCCAGCCCATGTGGAGCCGCTTCCCTTTGTGAAAATCAGCGCTCCTACCATTGAGATGACGTTTTCAGTCAACGATTCCCCTTTGCCGGGCAGGAGGGCAAATTTGTTACCTCGCGTCAGCTGCGCGAACGCCTGTACAAAGGAAACCATGAAGGATGTGTCCTGCGCATCAGCGAGGTGGAGGACTCCATGGATGCTTTCAACGTGGCTGGCCGCGGCGAAATGTCCCTGTCTATTTTGATTGAGACCATGCGCCGCGAGGGATATGAGTTCCAGGTGTCGCCGCCCCGTGTGCTGTATAAGGAGATCGATGGAAAGAAGTGCGAGCCGATGGAACGTTTGGTGGTGGACGTGCCGCAGGACTATGTGGGTGCAGTGATTGAAAAGCTGGGCCAGCGCAAGGCGGATCTGCTGGAGATGAATCCCGTGGGCAGCCGTATGAAAGTCGAGTTTCTGATCCCGTCCGGGGCCTGTTCGGCTACCGCAACGAGTTTTTGACCGATACCAAGGGCGAGGGCATCATGGCTTCCGTCTTTGATTCCTATGCGCCTTTCAAGGGCGAGGTGTCCCGGCGCAGCCAGGGTTCCATGATTGCCAGCGAAACCGGCGAAAGTGTGACCTACGGCCTGTATAACGCGCAGGAGCGCGGCACGCTGTTTATCGGCGCCGGCGTGAAGGTGTATGAGGGCATGGTTATCGGTGTGCAGGCCAAGACCGACGATATGACTGTTAATGCCTGCAAGCGCAAACAGCTCTCCAACACCCGTGCTTCCGGCTCGGATGATGCATTGCGCCTGACGCCCCCCCGCGCCAGATGAGCCTGGAGCAGTGTCTCGAGTTCCTGGCTGATGATGAGTTGTTGGAAGTCACGCCGAAAAATCTGCGCATCCGTAAACGTATCCTGAACCATGCCGACCGCATGAAGGCCATGCACGGCAAGAAATAATTTTTGAGTGGTTTTAGATGGACATCCCCCGGAGAACGCGTTTCTTCGGGGTGTTTTGCTAAACGGGTCTGATCTTTTGACACTTTGCGGCGATGTTCATACTTGGTTCATGATTTTTTCCTCCGCTTTCGATATAGTATTGTACACTGCTCATTTTTCACTTGCGGAGCAAAACTTGAAACAGAAGAGGGGAGAGGCGGTCTGTGGCATATTCCTACTGGGAGTTGGCGCTGTATTTTTTCTTTTTATTCTTTTGGGGCTGGCTGGTGGAGGTCGGGATCTATGCCATTAAGGAAAAGCGAGTGTGCAACCGCGGCATACTGACGCTGCCGCTGAGTTTTTCCTACGGCATTTCCATGGTGTTGCTGATCCTGCTGCTGCCCACCCTGGAAAGCAATTACATTTTTTTCAGCTGTTGATGGCGCTGATTGTATCTTCGGCGGTACGGAACCTGGCGAATTTTTGATCGAACGTCTGGGTAAGGGACGTATTCCAAAAGACAGTGACTACAGTATGTTCAGCGGCGAACTGGGAAAGACCACGGTGGCGCTGCTGATTGCCTTGGGGTTCCTGTTTGTATATCTGCTGGTGCATCCTGTGGTATTCTTGGCGGTTCACACGCTGCCCCAGTGGCTTTCCATCCTTTCCGTGATCGTGTTGGCAGTTTTGTCCTGCGCTGATGCGGCGGTGCTGCTGTATGTGTTCCATATCGATGACCGGGACGGAGAAAACGAGCAGCGGCGCAGGGAGTACTCCCGGGATAAAGCCCGCTTTTGGCCGGCGGATCTATCAGCTTGTCTGGGGCCGCATTGAGCGGGCCTACCCCGGCATGGAAAAAGGCTCTTCCGGGGAACGCTGTCATGTGTTTGCCCAGGGAATCTGCTTTGATAAGCTGATCTGGATGTTTATGATCTGCGCTCTTCTGGGCGATTTGATCGAAACGCTGTACTGCAAGCTGACCATCGACGTGTGGATGAGCCGATCCAGTGTTATCTATGGACCGTTCAGCATTGTCTGGGGTGTGGGCGCGGTGCTGCTGACCATTGTGCTGCAAAAAGTGGTGCAGAAGGACGACCGCTATGTGTTCCTGGCAGGCTTTTTCCTGGGCGGCGCTTATGAATATCTGTGCAGTGTGTTTACGGAAGTGTTTTTTTAGGTACGGTTTTCTGGGATTACAGCGATATGCCCTTGAACATCGGCGGCAGGACCAACCTGCTGTTCTGCTTCTTCTGGGGCGTACTGGCGGTCATTTGGGTCAAGGTCTGTTATCCGCGGCTGAGTGGCTGGATCGAGCGGGTGCCCCCGGTGCCGGGCAAGATCCTTACATGGATCATGCTGCTTTTATGATCTGCAATATACTGATTTCCGCTGCGGCCATGACCCGCTATACGGACCGTATGGCGGGAAAGGCGGCGGATAACGCGGTGGAGTTGTTTTGGATCAGCGCTATAATGATGCGCTGGTGGAATTTGTGTGGCCCAATCTGCGGATCGGGACAGAGCAAATACATAAATACTAAAAGCGTCCTTGCATAAAAAACAGGTGTGGAGGAAACGCTGGCGGAGAACAGTTGTTTAGGAGGTTCTGTGCATTGACATTTTCGTGCTGTTCTTTATTATGGGGGCAAGTGTCCTCCTTGTGGGGATAAAGATAGAAGGCGGCCTGTGGGCGGCAGAATTTTAGCGCGGCGGCATCGAAACCGGTTACGCTGGAGAGAAAGAGGAAAGAGTATGAAAGGATTTCTGCGTAAGTGGAATGAAATCAGTCTGATCAAGCGCATCGTGTGCGGCCTGGCGATGGGGGCGGTGCTGGCGCTGTTGCTGCCGGATATCTATGTCATCGGCTTGTTGGGCACATTGTTTGTGGGCGCCCTGAAAGCCATTGCGCCGTTGCTGGTTTTTTCCTGGTCATTGCGTCTCTGGCGCGGGCGAAAGCGGGAGCTGGCAATATGAGCCGTGTGGTGGGGCTGTATCTGATCGGCACCTTTCTGGCGGCGCTGACAGCGGTTGCGGCATCGTTTCTGTTCCCGGTGAATATTACGCTGGCAGCTGCAGCCGCGGGATATGAGGCGGCTTCCGGCATTGGCGCGGTGCTGGAGTCCCTGTTGATGAAGGTTGTGGAAAATCCTGTGGGTGCGCTGATCAATGCCAATTATATCGGCATCCTGGCCTGGGCGGCGGTGTTCGGCGTGGCGCTGCGCCGGGCAGGAGAAGCGACCAAAAGAGCTGTTTGGCCACATAGCCGACGCGCTGACCCAGGTGGTGCGCTGGATCATTGCCTGTGCTCCCGTCGGTATTCTGGGACTTGTGTACAGTGCGGTGTCGGAAAATGGGCTTGGGATCTTTACAGAGTATGGCCGGCTGCTGCTGCTTTTGGTGGGCTGTATGCTGTTCATTGCTCTGGTGGTCAATCCGCTGATCGTGTTCTGCAATACGCGGAAAAACCCCTATCCGCTTGTGTTGAAATGTTTGAAAGAGAGCGGGATTACCGCCTTTTCACGCGTTCTTCGGCAGCCAACATCCCGGTAAATATGGAGCTGTGCAAAAACTGAAGCTGGATGAGGACAACTATTCGGTGTCCATTCCGCTGGGAGCCACCATCAATATGGGCGGCGCTGCGGTGACCATCACTGTGATGACGTTGGCTGCGGTGCATACGCTGGGCCTTTCCGTGGATCTGCCTACAGCACTGATTTTGAGCGTGCTTTCAGCGGTGTCTGCTTGCGGCGCTTCCGGTGTGGCTGGCGGTTCGCTGCTGCTGATCCCTTTGGCCTGCTCCTTGTTTGGCATCCCCAATGACGTTGCCATGCAGGTGGTGGGCGTGGGCTTTATCATTGGCGTGATCCAGGACTCTTGTGAGACAGCACTGAATTCCTTCACCGATGTATTGTTTACGGCCTCGGCGGAATATGCTCAATGGCGCAGACAGGGAAGAGACCTGCCGATCTGAAGCGTAGAAAAAAACGCAGAACCGGAATTCCGGTTCTGCGTTTTTGCTTGAAGATTGCTTTTACGCTTTGGTATAGAAGGGTTCCACACCCTCTACGGCGCTGCGGGAGAATTCGTCTTCCAGTGTGATCAGATCCAGATACATGTCCTGCAGATGCGGCATGGCGGCGCTGGATACCTCACCGAAATCGCCGTGGGTATCGGTATCTTCTGCGTCGATGATCACGAGATAGCTTGTCTCGTCCTCATTTTCCATCAGACGCAGCCAGGCGCGGCGGATGCTGTCGTTTGTAGCCATATAGTCCGCCATGGCCTGCACCAGTGCTGTGGGGTACGGTTCCGGAGTGCGCAGCTGCGGACCGGCATCTTCCTTTGCTGGAACATCTGCTCGATGGCCAGTTTGCCCACGAAGGCTTTTTGCACCTGCAGATAGTTTACCATATCGCGGTCCAGGATGAAATTCGCGCCGTAGGGATCGACCACCAGACCCTGTACCCGGCTGTCCTGGGCGACCATTTCCGCATAGCTGTCAAAATCCAGCACCACGAAGCCGGAATCCTTTTCTTCCGTCCATTTGGACAGCTCGTCCAGATCGGTGAAAATGGGGTAGAACAGATTGCCTTTTCCGGTGGTGAGCACAGGAAAATCGTATTTCTGCTCGCCGGGCTGGCTGTCTTTGGCAGGGTGGACGGCGGAGAGAAAATGGGCCTGATTGGCGATGTGATCGAGGGCTTTTTGCTGCAGGTCGGCGTCTTCACGGAAACGTAGGGTTGCCAGCATTTGTTTTAGTTCCGGGTTGGTCACAATGGTTTTGGTTTACTCATGATGCAGGTCTCCTTTGCATACCGTTGTAGATTTGTATATTGCTTTACAGCATGGGGAAGCGGCTGTTCTTATGTGTAAGCACGGCGTCGTACAGGGCGTCCACGGCTTCGGGGTGGTTTTCTCGCCGAAGCTGATACGGAATGCGCCAGCGGCTTCCTTTTGGAAAGGCGCAGGGCGGCAATTACATGGCTGGGCTTTCCCTTGTGGCAGGCGCTGCCGGCGGAGATGCAGATGCCCTTGTCGCCCAGCTCACTCACCAGATTCTGGCTGGGATAGCCCGGCAGCGTCAGGCACAGGATGTGAGGTGCGTCGGGAGTGCCCAGCACCTGCACGGTGGGGATGGACAAAAGCCGCTCCAGAGCATAGTCCCGCATGGCGCGGGTATGAGCGAGGATCTCCTCCAGCTGATCGGCGCGCTGTGCGACGGCTTTGGCAAACCCGGCGATCTGGGCGGTGGCTTCTGTGCCCGAGCGCAGGCCCTGTTCCTGGCCGCCGCCGCGCAGCAGCGGGATCATTTTGCTCTGCAGCGCCGGGGCGATATACAGTGCGCCCACGCCTTTGGGGCCGCCGATTTTATGGGCACTCAGGGAAATGAGATCTGCCCCGTCCTCCTGCGCGTGCAGCGGAACTTTCAAAAAGGCCTGCACCGCATCGGTGTGCAGCAGCGCCCGGCTCTTTCGGGCTTTGAGCTGGCGGGCGATCTCCGCGATGGGATATACGTTTCCCGTTTCATTGTTTACAGCCATGATGGATACCAGTACCGTGTCCTCCCGCAGGGCCTCCGCCACCTGGTCAGCGGTGATGCGCCCGGCGTGGTCGGGCTGGAGATACGTTACCTCATACCCCTCTTGGGTCAGGGCCTTGCACGGTTCCAGCACGGCGCTGTGCTCCACGGCGGTGGTGATGATGTGCCGCCCCGTGTGACGTCCGATATGCAGCGCTGCGCGGATGGCCCAGTTATCACTCTCGGTGCCGCAGGAAGTGAAATACAGTGCTCCGGCGTCGCAGCCCAGGGCCTGGGCGATAACAGCGCGCTGGGCGGCCACGGCATCCCGCGCCTCCCGGCCCAGAGGATACTGGGCGGAGGGATTGCCGAAAGCCCTGGTCAGCGCATGGACCATCGCTTCGGCCGCTTCTGGCGCCACCGGCGTGGTAGCGGCATAATCAAAATAATACATGGAAAGAAAAACGCCCCAATCTTAAAACTTTAGGCTTGTCCAGCCGTCGCTCATAACGTATAATATTATAATTATGTTGCAAAGAAATGACAAGGGGGAGAAAACTTTGAAAATCGCCCTTTACACCCTCGGCTGCAAGGTCAACCAATACGAGACGCAGGCCATGGAGCAGGAGCTGCTGCGCCGGGGGCCACACGCTGGTACCCTTTGAGGAAGCCGCGGACGCCTACATCATCAATACCTGTACGGTGACGGCAGTCAGCGACAAGAAATCCCGCAATGCCATCCGCCGTGCGAAAAACGCAATGAAAATGCTGTGGTGGGTGTGTGCGGCTGCTATGCCCAGGTGGCGCCGGAGGAACTGCACGCACTGGGGATTGACGTGCTCTCCGGCAGCGGCAACCGCATGGGCTTTCTCGATCTGCTGGAGCAGGAATTTGCCCAGCGCCGTCCTGTGGTGGCGGTGGATGACGCCATGGCCCGGCGTGTGTTTGAGCCGCTTCCTGCCGGTGGATTGGCCAGCCGCACCCGTGCTATGCTAAAAGTAGAAGACGGCTGCGTAAACTTCTGCTCGTACTGTATCATCCCCTATGCCCGGGGCAGGGTGCGCTCTCTGTCGATAGAAGAGGCGGTGGCTGAGAGCCTCCGCTTGGCCAGGGAGGGATACCGGGAAATTGTGCTCACGGGCATTGAAATTTCCTCCTGGGGCCGGGATCTCAAAACGGGGCAGACCCTGACCGATCTGGTGGAGGCAGTGTGCCGGGCGGTACCGGAAGTGCGCATCCGTTTGGGCAGCTTGGAGCCGCGCACGGTGACGGAGGAGTTTTGTATCCGCTTTGGCGGCGCTGCCCAATGTGTGCCCCCAGTTTCATTTGTCTCTGCAAAGCGGGTGCGACGAGACGTTGCGGCGCATGAACCGGAAATATGACACAGCACGCTATTTTGAATCGGTACAGCTGCTGCGCGATTTTTTGATCGTCCCGCCATCACTACGGATCTTATTGTGGGGTTTCCGGAAGAGACGGAGGAGGAATTTCAGAAGACCCTTGCGTTTATTCGGCGCTGCGGCTTTGCGCAGATGCATGTGTTTCCCTATTCTATTCGTCCAGGCACGCCGGCGGCGCAGATGCGTCAGGTGGACGCAGCGGTGAAAGAGGAGCGCGTGCGCCGCGCCGGCACCGCAGCGGAACAGATGCACACGGACTATCTGGACGGCTGCGTGGGGAAAACCTATCCTGTTTTGTTTGAACGGGAGGAAAACGGCATGTCCCTGGGTCATGCACCGAATTATATGGAGGTGTGCGCCGCTGGAAGCGGCCTGCACAATGCGGTGCGCGCCGTTTCCATAATGCAGAGAAAAAAAGGTGCTGTGCTGCAGGGAGAATTGGTTTGATTGCCCATTGTGCCGCGCCCTGAAATTTGATAAAATGGAATACAAAGACAGGAAAGAGAATTATATGAACGAAAACTTTTTTGCCTATATCTCCCGCATGCGCTACATCACGCGCTGGTCGCTGATGCGCAATTCCTATTCCGAAAACATCCAGGAGCATTCCACATGGTGGCCGTGCTGGCCCATGCCCTGGCGGTGATCCGCAACCGCTGTTTCGGCGGAACCGTGGACGCGGGAGCTGTGGCTGTGGCGGCACTGTATCACGATGCTTCGGAAATTCTCACCGGTGATCTGCCCACGCCCATCAAATATTATAACCCGCGATCCGGGATTCGTACAAAGCAGTGGAATCCGTGGCCCAGGACCGGCTGCTTTCCATGCTGGGAGAAGAGCTGGCGGAGGAGTATGAGCCAATCCTCAAGGCGAAAGCGACGTGGATGTAGCGAATCTGGTGAAGGCAGCGGACAAGCTGTCGGCCTATATCAAATGCGTGGAAGAGGGTAAGGCGGGCAACAACGAGTTCCCGCGCCGCTGCGGAGCAGATTCTGGACGCCCTGCGCCAGAACCCCCTGCCGGAAGTGCACTATTTTATGGAGCACTTCCTGCCGGCCTTTGAGCTGACGCTGGACGAGCTGAACGAAACCTGAAGGAAACTGAAATCAGAAAAACAAAAAAGGAGAAAGCGAGCATGAAAGCAATCGTTACCGTGATTGGCAAGGATCAGGTGGGCATCATTGCCGGGGTATGCACAAAACTGGCGGAGTATCAGGTGAACGTGCTGGACATCAGCCAGACCGTTATGAACGACTATTTCACCATGATGATGGTGGTGGATACCGAGCAGTGCGCACAGCCTTTCGATACCCTGTCCGCTGCCCTGGCGGACTACGGCCAGAACCGGGGACTCAGTGTGCGCATTCAGCGTGAGGATATTTTCAACGCGATGCATAAGATTTAAGAGGGTGTTTTGTTTATGATGAATCAAAACGATATTCTCAGCACGATCCACATGATCGATCAGCAGCATCTGGACATCCGCACCATTACCATGGGCATTTCGCTGCTGGACTGCTGCGACAGTGATCCCAAGCGGGCCTGCGAGAAAATTTATGACAAAATCACCCGCAGCGCCAAAGATTTGGTGAAAACCGGAGAGGCCATCGAGGCGGAATTTGGCATTCCCATTGTAAACAAACGCATTTCCGTCACGCCCATCGCCTTGGTGGCCGGCGCGTCGGAGGCGCGGGATTATGTGCCCTTTGCCGTGGCGTTGGACAAAGCCCGGGCGGAAACGGGCGTCAACTTTATCGGCGGCTTCTCCGCGCTGGTGCAAAAAGGCATGACTGGGGCGGATCTGCGGCTGATCCGTTCCATTCCAGAGGCCCTGGCCACCACGGAACTGGTGTGTGCTTCGGTCAACATCGCCTCTACCAAGGCCGGCATCAACATGGACGCTGTGGCCCTGATGGGCGAAGTGATCAAGAATACAGCTCAGCGTACCGCTGACGCTCATGGTTTTTCGGCTGCGCGAAGCTGGTGGTGTTCTGCAACGCGCCGGAGGACAACCCGTTTATGGCGGGCGCCTTCCACGGCGTGTCGAGGCGGATCAGGTCATCCATGTGGGCGTTTCCGGACCTGGCGTGGTTCATCATGCGCTGCAGTGTGAAGGGAGAGCCTTTTGATGTGGTGGCGGAAACCATTAAAAGACGGCGTTCCATATCACCCGCATGGGCCAGCTTGTGGCGAAGGAAGCCTCCCGGCGGCTGAACGTGCCTTTCGGCATTGTAGACCTTTCTCTGGCGCCCACGCCGGCCATCGGTGACAGCGTGGCCCGCATTCTGGAAGAAATGGGTTTGGAAGTCTGCGGTACCCACGGTACCACGGCGGCGCTGGCGATGCTCAATGATGCGGTGAAGAAAGGCGGCGTTATGGCGTCTTCCAGCGTGGGCGGCCTGTCTGGCGCGTTTATCCCCGTCAGCGAAGATGAGGGTATGATCGCGGCTGCATCTTCCGGCACGCTGACGCTGGACAAGCTGGAAGCCATGACCTGTGTGTGTTCGGTGGGCCTGGACATGATTGCAGTGCCCGGCGACACGTCGGCGCAGACCCTTTCGGCAATCATTGCCGACGAGGCGGCCATTGGTATGGTGAACACCAAAACTACGGCGGTGCGTCTGATTCCCGCGCCGGGGCTGAAGGTGGGCGATACGGTGGATTTCGGCGGTCTGCTGGGCTATGCACCCATCATGCCGGTGCATGGCGAAAGCGCTGCGGCTTTTATTGCCAGAGGCGGGCGAATCCCCGCGCCGATGCACAGCCTGAAAAATTGAACAAAGTTTCAAAGCAGGATGCTTGCGTGCAAGCGTTCTGCTTTTTTTCAGTGTTGCGGATATGGCAAAAAAACGCCTTTATTTTTCGTGCAATTCTAACAGAACGGAATCCGGCGTTTCTCCTTGACGGATTTTTGATGCAGTTGTATAATTTGTACAAACATGAAAAGGATTCAAGGAGATGTTTCTGTAAAAAGGATAGAAGAACGTCGAAAATTTTTCCATTTTTTCGAAAAATGTTCTATAGAATAGAATTGTCTCTGTGGAAAAGACAAGGAGCTGATAAACATGGGAAGAAAAGACAGTCTCGCCTTTAACAGCCAGCCATGTGTTTCACGAGGGAACCATGGCTCAGGGGTATGAGTTTTTGCGCGCACGCGGCACAGCGCGAGAGTACGGACGGTTATGTGTTCCGCGTGTGGGCGCCCCATGCGAAAAAAGGTGGCCGTGGTCGGCGATTTCAATGATTGGGACGCCGAAAAAACCCGATGAGCATCGTCGAGCGGGAGATTTGGGAAGGGTTTGTGCCAGGGCTGCAGGAGTATGATCTTTACAAGTTCGCCATCACCGGCCCGGATGGGGGGAGATCCGCATGAAGGCGGATCCTTATGCCTTCCACGCTGAGACGCGGCCCGGCACGGCTTCCAAACTCTATGATATCCGGGGGTATGAATGGCACGATCAGGCGTTTCGGGCGCAGCGGCACCGGCGCAAGATCAGCGAAGCACCTATGAACACTTATGAGGTGCATCTTGGTTCCTGGAAACGCTATGAAAAACGGCGATTCCCTGAGTTACCGGGATCTGGCCGAGCAGCTGGTGCCTTATGTGAAGGAGCTGGGATACAACTACGTTGAACTGCTGCCGGTAACAGAGCATCCGCTGGACGCCTCCTGGGGCTACCAGTGCACCGGTTATTTTGCCCCTACCTCACGTTACGGCACGCCCAAGGATTTTATGTATTTTGTGGACCAGTGCCATCAGGCAGGTATTGGCGTGGTACTGGACTGGGTGCCGGCCCATTTCTGCAAGGATGCATTCGGCCTGTATGAATTTGACGGTGCGCCCTGTTATGAGTATGCGGATCCTAAAAATGGGAGCACTACGGCTGGGGCACCCGGGTGTTCGATTATGAAAAGCCGGAGGTCAAATCTTTCCTGCTGTCCTCAGCAGAGTACTGGATCACCCAGTATCATATTGACGGATTGCGAGTGGATGCTGTGGCGTCCATGCTGTATCTCGATTATGACCGCAGGGACGGTCAGTGGACGCCCAACCGCAAAGGCGGCAAAGAAAATCTGGAGGCCATCGCCTTTTTGCAGGATCTCAACCGCATGGCGTTCCGAACGAATCCCGATGTGCTGATGATCGCGGAGGAATCCACGGCCTGGCCTATGGTGTCCCGCCCGGTGGATGCCGGCGGGCTGGGATTCAATTTGAAATGGAATATGGGCTGGATGAACGATATGACCCATTACATCAAGCTCGATCCCTATTTCCGAAAGGACAATCATCGGGACGTGACGTTTTTCCTTTATGTATGCCTTTTCTGAGAATTTTGTGCTTCCTATGTCCCACGATGAGGTGGTGCATATGAAAGGCTCGCTGATGGGAAAGATGCCCGGCGATGAAACACTGAAAGGTGCCGGTGTGCGGGCGTTCTACTCTTATATTCTTATGCACCCGGGTAAAAACTGATCTTTATGGGTGCAGAGCTGGGCCAGATCAATGAATGGCATTATGAAGGCCAGTTGGATTGGGCCTTGCTGAATGAGCCTCTGCACGCAAAGCTGAAAACATTTTTCGAAGCGGCGAACCATTTTTATCTGGACACCAAAGAGCTGTGGGAAGTGGATTTTGACTGGGAAGGCTTTGAATGGATTGTGGCCGACGACTGCAATAATAATGTGGTGGTGTTCCTGCGGCGGGGATAAAAAAGGTAAAGAAGTGGTCTGTGCGGTGAATTTTTCTCCAGTGGAACTGCACCATTACCGCTTCGGCGTGCCACAGAAAAAAAGAATATGTTGAAATTTTTAATTCCGATGATCCCGCGTTTGGGGGCAGCGGCGCAGGCAATCCTGCGCGGGTGCGAACGGAATGGATTCCGTCCCACGGCCATCCCTGCAGTGTGGAGGTCACGATTCCTCCCATGGCCGGCATGGTGCTGCGGGGAGAGGGATACCTGCGTATGCCGAAGAATAAGACCGTTGACCAGAAGCTGGTCACAGTGAAGAAAATTCCGGCAAAGGATATGCCCATAAGACGCTCCGGGCAGGCTTCGGCTAAAGAACGCGCCTGAGCAAGCGGATAAGAAGTATTGACAGGAAAGGATTGGCAGACGATGAAAAAAGAGGTTGTTGCGATGCTCCTGGCCGGAGGCCAGGGCAGCCGGCTTTATGTGCTGACGGGCAAAGTGGCAAAGCCGGCCATACCATTTGGCGGTAAGTACCGAATCATTGATTTTCCACTTTCAAATTGCGTCAATTCCGGGATTGACACGGTGGGAATTCTCACCCAGTATCAGCCCCTGGAACTGAACAGCTATATCGGCAGCGGACAGCCATGGGATCTGGACGGCAGCGACGGCGGCGTACATATTTTGCCGCCCTATGTTTCCCAGGGCGATCAGGGTACCTGGTATAAGGGAACGGCCAATGCCATCTATCAGAACATTGGTTTTATTGACCTGTATGAGCCGGAGTATGTGGTGATTCTGTCCGGCGACCATATTTATAAAATGGACTATGCGAAAATGGTCAACCGACACAAAGGAAAGCGGGGCGGCCTGCACCATTTCCGTGATGGAGGTTCCGTGGGACGAGGCGCCCCGTTTCGGTATTATGAATGTGGATGAAGAAGACGGCATCGTCGAGTTTGAGGAAAAACCGTCCCAACCAAAGAGCAACCTGGCTTCTATGGGGATTTACTGCTTCTCCTGGAAGGAGCTGCGGCATTACCTGGTTGAAGACGAGAAAGACGCGGATTCCCAGAATGATCTCGGGAAAAAATATTATTCCCAATATGCTCCGAGACGGCAAGAAAATGGTGGCGTACCGCTTTGCCGGATACTGGAAAGATGTGGGTACGCTGGACAGTCTGTGGGACGCCAATATGGATATGCTGGCCCGCAACGGTGGGTTGGATGTATTCGACAGCGAATGGCCGATCTATGCCCGTACGCCGCGCAAAGCACCGGCCTATCTCGGTGCGCGGGCCATGGTAAGCCACAGCGTGGTCACGCAGGGCAGCATCATTGAGGGAAGTGTGGAGAACTCTGTGGTAGCCCATTCCGTCACAGTGGGCAAAGGCGCCAGCGTGCGCTACAGCGTGGTGATGCCCGGCGCGGTGATTGAAGACGGCGCGTCAGTGGAATATGCTATTCTGGGCGAGGGCGCGCATATTGGGCCGGATGCCAGGGTAGGGCACCGCCGGAGACGGCGGAAGACCCGTCCGCTTGGGGTATTGCTGTGATCGGGCCGTTTTGCCGGATTGCGGAAAAGGAAGTTGTGGCCCCTGGCAAAAATGCTGGACAGCGATCACAAGGAGAAGTTGAGAAAATGACCCGGATGCATGGTATCATTTTTTGCCTACGGCAAATGCCCGAAACTGCAGACGCTGGTGGAGCAGCGTGTGGCAGATTCTATCCCCCTATGCGGCCCGCTACCGCATTGTGGACTTTACCATCTCCAATATGGTCAATGCCGGCGTGACCGATGTGGGCATTATTCTGCAGGATAAGTATCAGAGTATGCTGGATCATCTTGGCTCCGGCAAGGACTGGGACCTCAGCCGTAAGCACGGCGGTCTGCGTCTGTTGCCTTCGGTGCCCAAGATCGATCCCAGCCGGGAGTTCCGCGGTAAGATGGAGGCGCTGGCTGCCATTGAAAGTTATGTGCAGCGGATCCGGCAGGAATATGTGGTTCTGGCCAACGGTGCGCTGATCTGTAATATGCCGCTGGGGGATGTGCTGGAGGAGCATATCCGTTCCGGCGCGGACATTACCTGTGTCTGTGCGCCCGGCGGAGACGGGAAAACCACCAGCTATTTGATGGACGAAGACGGCACGATCACCGATGTGGTCAGCCGCGGCGAGGTGCGGGGCGGCTGCGATGCGCTGGAAGTGTATATCATCAGTAAAAAGCTGTTGCTGGAGCTGATTGCCGAATGCGACGGGCACAATGAGTACAGTTTCCACCGCGCTGTGCTGCAGGGGATGAAGAACCGGCTCAAACTGCACGCTTATGTGTTCCGGGGATATGCCGCCCGCATCATGAGCGTGGACAACTACTATAAACGCAGTATGGAGCTGTTGCGCGCGGAAGTGCGCGCGGATCTGTTCTTGCCGGAGCGGCCCATCCGCACCAAAGACCGCAGCGATGCCTCCACCTATTATGGCCCAGGCAGCACGTGCGTCAATTCGCTGGTATCCGACGGCTGCATTATTGAGGGTCAAGTGGAGGACAGCATTATTTTCCGCGGTGTCCGTGTGGAAAAAGGCGCAAAAAGTCTGTGGCTGCATCGTGATGGGACACAGTGATCCGCGCTGGCGCCACGCTGAAATATGCCATTGCCGACAAAATGTTACGATTACGGAAAACCGCATGTTGATGGGGCACAGCAACTATCCGCTGGCCATTTCCAAGTTCAGCATCGTTTAAGACGGTGTGGATCTTGTTCCGGCGGCTATCGAAACAAGGGAAGAAATGGCGCTGGAACGTTGGAATTTTGTAAAAAAGTCACTCGTATCTCCCGGAAGGAACTGCTATAATAAACAGCCCGGCGCGCTCCGCCATTCCGGTGGCGGAACGGCTGGACATCGGATCGGAGGAAAAGATGAAAGTATTATTCGTAACCAGCGAATGCGTTCCATTTTGTAAGACTGGCGGATTGCGATGTGGCCGGCAGCCTGCCCCTAAGCGCTTGCTGCCGGTGGCGACGAGGTGGCGGTAATTCTGCCGCTGTATCAGACCGTGGCGGATAAATATGTGGAAGAGCTGACGTTTGTGAAATATATTTACGTCACCTTGGCCTGGCGCAGTGTATATTGCGGCCTTTTCGCTGCGAGCGCGGCGGCGTCACCTATTACTTTATCGATAATGAGCACTATTTTGCCCGGCCCGATCTCTACGGTTACTACGATGACGGGGAGCGCTTTGCTTATTTTTCCCGTGCTGTGGTGTCACTGTTGACGCATCTGGACTTTATGCCGGAAGTGATTCACTGCAATGACTGGCAGACGGCCCTGGTGCCCATCTATCTTTCGGACGATGCTGTGCGCTGGGATGTGCTGCGCAGTATCCGAACGGTGTTTACCGTGCATAATATTGAGTACCAGGGGCGCTACGGCCGCGAAACGCTGGAAGATCTTTTCGGCCTTCCCTGCGGCTGGTTTGACGGCGGTACGCTGGCTTTTTCCGGTGATGTGAATCTGCTCAAGGGCGCCCTGCTTACCGCAGATGCGGTGACGACCGTCAGTCCGACCTATGCCCAGGAACTGAAATACGCCTATTTTGCCCACGGGATGGAAGGCGTAATGAATTTGTGCGATTGGAAGCTTCACGGCGTGCTCAACGGCATTGATATGGATCGTTATAACCCAGCCGTGGATCGCTGCCTGGTGCAGAATTACTCGGTGGAAGACCTATCCGGTAAGGCCGCATGTAAGGCGGCGCTGCAGCGGGAAATGGGGCTGCGGAGGATCCGAATCTTCCCATTGTGGCGGTGGTCAGCCGCTTGGTATCCCACAAGGGCCTGATCTGATCTGTGAAACGCTGGACGGCATGATGGATCTTGGCATCCAGTTTGTGGTGCTGGGCAAAGGCGACTGGCAGTATGAGGAATTTTTCAGCAATGCACAATACCGCTTCCCCGGCATGTTGGCGGCCCGGATCGAATACAATGAGGCGACTTCCATGCGGATTTACTCTGGCGCAGATCTGTTCCTGATGCCATCCAAGAGCGAACCGTGCGGATTGAGTCAGATGATTGCCATGCGTTACGGAACGCTGCCGATTGTCCGCGAGACCGGCGGGCTGAAAGATACAGTGCATCCCTATGAGGAATGGTGCTGCGGCGGAAACGGCTTTACCTTTGCCAATTACAATGCCGGTGATATGTGGTATGTGGTGCGCGAAGCTGCTCGTTTGTTCTGGGACAACAAAGAAGCCTTTGCCGTGCTGCAGAAGCGCGCCATGACTGAAGATTTCAGCTGGGCAGGCAGTGCAAAGGAATATCATCAGATTTACGAGCAGATCCGTTAAAGGCAGGGAGGGTTCTGGCCGCAAAGTGAGCCGCCTTCCGGGCCTGCCTGTCGCAGGTGTTGTGTACGGTTGCGGAAGCGTCTGTTTCCGGAACAGGGCGTTTTCTTTCTCTGCCGCTCAGCGGCGGAATGTTCCGGCGTTTTAAAAACGGGGCCCTCCGGGGGTCCCGTTTTTGGTTTTCACCCTTGGGTAAATTGGAATTGAAACAAAACAGGAAAGGACGTTTTCCCATGCAGCAACTTTATACAGTTCAGGATATGGAAGAGGCGATCCGCGGCAAGCTGCGCCTCAATTACGGCATTTCAGAAAAAGATGTCAACGAGGAATATTTGTTCAAAGCCTGCGCGTTGGTCCTGCGGGATATGATGGCGCTGCACGGCGCAGAAACCATGGACCGCGTGGAGCGTGCCCACGAGCGCAGGGTGCATTATCTCTCTCTGGAGTTTTTGATGGGCCGCAGCCTGATGAAAAATGCCTATAATCTGGGCGTTCTGGAGGCGATGAACGGCGCCATTGAAAACATGGGCTTTAAGAGCGCGGATATTTTTGAAATGGAACCGGACGCGGGTCTGGAAACGGCGGCCTGGGCCGCCTGGCCGCCTGCTATCTCGACTCCATGACCACGCTGGGGATTCCGGCCACTGGCTATTCTCTGTGCTATGAACTCGGCATTTTTAAACAGCGCATCGTGGACGGCCAGCAGGTGGAACTGCCCGACGACTGGAAAGCAGTGGGTGGAGCATGGCTGATTGCCAAACCGGAAGAGCGCGAAGAGGTGCGCTTCGGAGGAAAGCTTCGCGAAGTGTGGCATGACGGCCATCTGCATGTGGTGCATGAAGATTACAATACCGTGATTGCCATTCCCTGTGATATGGAGATCGCCGGCTACGGCCCTGACCATGTGAATACCCCTGCGGCTGTGGGAGGCCCGTTCGCCCCGTACGCTGGATATGGCGCTGTTTTCCTCGGGCCAGTATGTCCGCGCCACGGAAGAACAGACCATGGCACAGACGATTACCAAGATTCTGTATCCCAATGACGAGCATATGGAAGGGAAGTCTCTGCGTCTGAAGCAGCAGTATTTCTTTGTTTCCGCCACCGTGCAGTCCCTGGTGCGCAAGCATGTGGAGGTCTACGGAACGCTTAAGAATTTCCATGAAAAAAATGTGATCCAGATCAATGATACCCACCCTGCCATGGTCATTCCTGAATTGATGCGCATTTTGATGGACGAAGCCGGCTATTCCTGGGACGAGGCTTGGGAGATTACCCGAAATTCTGTGGCCTATACCAACCATACCGTGCTTTCCGAGGCGCTGGAACGCTGGCCCCAGACGCTGATCGAAAGCCTGCTGCCCCGCATCTGGCAGATCATTGACGAAATCGGCAAGCGCTATCAGAAAAGCGTGGAGGAGTTTTTCCATCACAACAACGCCATCACCGAGAAAATGGCGGTGGTATGGGGCGGCGAGGTGCGCATGGCCAATTTGTGCATTGCCGGCGGCAGTGCTGTCAACGGCGTGTCGGCCCTGCACACGGAGATTTTGCGCACGGATGTTCCGCGAAGCCTGCCAGATGGAACCGGCAAAATTCAAAATGTGACCAACGGCATCGACCACCGCCGCTGGCTGTCTCAGAGCAATCCCGGCCTGCATGGGCTGATCTGTGATCTGACCGGTGGGGGATCGGTACCTCCCGCATCCTATGGAGCTGCAGAAATTGGATCAGTATGCCGGGGATGCCCAGGTGCTTGCGCGTCTGGGAAGCATCAAGCGCGGGAACAAAGAGGCTTTTGCACGCGCTGTCAAGCGCAGCTCCGGCGTGGTGTTAAATGTGGACGGTATTTTCGACGTCCAGGTTAAGCGCCTGCATGAATATAAGCGCCAGCTGCTCAATGTGATGCAGATCATTGCCCGCCATCAGGAGCTGCACGACGACCCGAACCGATGTTGTCCCCCATGTATATTTGTTCGGCGCCAAGGCGGCGCCTGGCTACAAGGTGGCGAAAGATATTATCCGCCTGATCAATGTGCTGGCCCGGCAGATCGACAGCGATCCGCGTGCCGCGGCAAGCTGCAGGTGGTGTTTCTGGAGAATTACTGCGTGTCTCTGGCCGAAAAGCTGATGCCTGCAGCGGAGGTGTCGCAGCAGATTTCCACTGCCGGCAAGGAGGCCTCCGGCACCGGAAATATGAAATTCATGATGAATGGAGCACTGACCATCGGGACTTTGGATGGCGCTAATGTGGAGATGCACGATGTGCTGGGCGATGAAAACATGTTCCTCTTCGGCCTGCATGCCGACGAGGTGGCGGATATGAAGCGCGGGTATGATCCGTCGCTGTTCTATCAGCGTGACGAGATGCTGCACCGTGTGGTGGATCAAATCCGCGATGGTTTTGGCGGCGTCTGTTTTGAGGAGCTGTATGAGCGGCTGCTCTACAATCGCTACGGTGCGGCGGACGAGTATATGCTCCTGGCGGATTTTGCCGCCTATTGTGACGCGGAGCAACGTATGGTGGCAGCGTATCAGGATGCAGAACACTGGAATCGGATGTCGCTGCACAATATTGCCCGCAGTGGTATTTTTTGCTGCGGACCGCTCGGTGGCGGAGTATGCCGATACGATTTGGAATGTCCATCATAAATAAACCGAAAGGCTCCGGCAGCCTGGGGACGCTCAGGCTGCCGGGGCCTTTTGCACGCGGGCGAGAATAAGCAGGCATCGGAATGCAGCAGTCTGCAAGTCCTGCGCTGGCTGCAGCCCCTTGCAAAACGGGTGTTGCTATGGTAAAGTGAAGAAACGCAAACCAGGCGGTTAAAAACGGCAGAATATGCGGAGGGAGGCGTACAGCGGTGGCAAAGCGGCAGGAGGAAAAAGTGCTGGCGGCGGTGTTGGCTTCAGAGGACGGAGGTGCGATTGCCCGGCTGGCCGAAGGATATTATTACGGCCGGGGACGGAAAACCTGCGCACGGCGCTGCAGCTGTGGAACGGGCGGCGGCGCTGGGCAATGCCGAGGCCCAGTATTACCGTGGCGTGTGTTGTTTTTACGGTGACGGCGTGCCCAGAGACAAGGAGGCGGCCTTTCGTTTGTGGGAGCAGGCGGCGGAACAGGGACACGTTGGCGCATGCAGAAGCTTGGAAACACTGCGCGGCAGAGAAAGCTGATCTGCGGTTTCCTGGCCGGGGAAGATCGGATTGATTCTTAAAATTGTATAAAACTGTGAAAAAAAAAAGACTATGGCAATTGACAGAATACAATTTTTTCCTGTATGATAACCATTGATCGTTAAAGCGTACGCAGCGCGGCCAAGAGCCGCTGTTTGGGCAAGAAGAGGAGGACGCAGATTTGATTTTCATCAACATGTTCCGGGGATTCTGTATGGCGCTGGCCGACAGTGTGCCCGGTGTTTCCGGCGGTACGATCGCCTTTTTGCTGGGATTTTACGACCGCTTTCTTTCTTCGCTGGACAACCTGATCCACGGAAGCGGACAGGGCCGGCGTCCGGCGCTGAAATTCCTGATCCAGTTGGGGCTTGGCTGGGTGATTGGCATGGGCTTGGCGATCCTGGCGCTGAGCCCGTGTGTTTGAAAGCCATATTTATGCTATCAGTTCCGTATTTATCGGCTTTATCCTGTTTGCCATCCCATTGGTACTGCATGAGGAAAAATGACGCTGCGAGGGCGCTGGAAATGGTCGCCCTTTGTTTTGGCGGGTATCGTCTTTGTGGTGGTAGTGTCCTCCATTCATCCTGTGTCCGGCGGCGCGGTGAGCGGTGTGGGGAGCCTTGTTTATGTGTTTCTTGGCGGCCTTGTGGCCATTTCCGCCATGGTGCTGCCTGGGATTTCCGGTTCTACGCTGTTGCTGATCATGGGGCTGTATTTGCCGGTAATCACTGCGGTGCGCGCAGTGATGGGCTTTGATTTTTCTGCGCTGCCCACTGTTATCGCGTTTGCGCTGGGCGTATGTGCCGGCGTGGCGTTGATTATCCGGCTGCTGCGCTATTTGATGGAGCATTACCGTGCGCAGATGATTTTCCTGATTGTTGGTTTGATGCTTGGATCACTCTATTCTGTGGTCTTGGGACCCACTACGCTGGAGCCGCCCCGCGCGGCGATGGCGTTGGGCACTTTCCGCCCTCTGTTTTTCCTGCTGGGCGGTGCGGTGATCCTGGGACTGCAGGGTATGAAAATCTGGCTGACTCGCAAAGGGATTCAAAAGACGGAAGAATAAAACACTGTAAAGAGCAAGCCCCCATCCGGCACTGCCGGATGGGGGCTGTTTTTCCAAGGAATATGTGCGGCATCAATGCTTTTGGTGCAGAAGACGGTGTTGGAGTGCCCGATGGAAATAGGCGCGGGTCTCTTTTGCTACCACGCCGGACAACGCCAGCAGGGCGACGATGTTGGGGAGAGCCATCAGGGCATTGAAAATATCAGCGATGGTCCACACGGCGGCCACCGTCAGATAAGGGCCGATAAAGACCGCGGCGATATACAGCCAACGATAGCATTTGACGGCGGCTTTGTTGCCGTTTGTAAAGTATTCCAGGCAGCGTTCGCCGTAGTAGTTCCAGCCAAGAATGGTTGTAAAAGCGAAGAAGATCAGGCACAGCATCAGGATAAACGCGGACATCGCGGAGGGGAAAGGCAGTCCTACCTGGAAAGCGCGGGTCGTGATCTGTACGCCTTTCAAGCCCAGTTCAGGCACCCAGGATTCGGTTAATACAATGGCCAGCCCGGTCATGGTACACACGACGATGGTGTCGATAAAGGTGCCGGTCATTGTGACCAGGCCTTGGCGAACCGGTTCTCTGGTCTGGGCAGCGGCGGCGGCGATGGGGGCCGAACCAAGTCCGGCCTCGTTGGAGAAGATGCCTCGAGCCACACCGTTCTGGATGGCGTCTTTGATGGTGACGCCGATCACACCGCCAAGGGCAGCCTGTGGTGCAAAGGCTGAGGTGACGATTGTGACAATGGCACCGGGTACCTGCTGCAGATTGCAAAGCAGCAGAAGAACGGCAAAGAGAATATATGTAATCGCCATAAAAGGAACGATGATCTGAGATACGCCGGCAATGCGCTTGATGCCGCCGATGACCACCAGAGCCACGGCCAGTGTGACCAAGAGGCCTGCAACAATGGTTGTCAGTGTAATGGGGACGGCGCTTTCGCCCTGGCCGATGGAAAAGACCACATGCTGCAGACTGGGGTCAAAGAAGTTTTGCGCGGCGGAGGTAATGCCGTTGACCTGCGTAATGGTTCCGATACCCAAAAGGCCCGCCGTGGCACCCAGAAATGCAAAAGTTTTGGCCAACCATTTCCAGTTTTTGCCCATGCCGCGCTCGATGTAATAAAACGGGCCGCCCAGCACATGACCGTCTTTATCAATGCTGCGGTATTTGATGGCCAGAAGGCTTCGGAATATTTGGTGGCCATACCGAAAAAAGCGGCAATTTCCATCCATAAAGCGCGCCCGGTCCACCGGCGGCGATGGCCGTAGCTACGCCCACGATGTTGCCTGTGCCGATGGTAGCGGACAGGGCAGTGCACAGCGCGCCGAAGCTGGTCACTTCGCCTTCTCCGTGGGCCTCGTTATGCACCATGTATTTGAGTGCCCGGCCCAGATGACGGATCTGCAGGAACCGCACCCGCAGTGTCAGCCAGATGCCGCAGCCAATAATCAGGGCGCACAGCGGGATACCCCAGATATACTTGTCGATAAGTTCCAGAATATACATAAATTGATCCATAAGCGATGCCTCTTTCCTCTTTCAAACTGACCGTTGCCATGTGCTTTTGTGTGGTGGATAAAGTGTGCTGGTCCACCTTATGCGGCGGCGGAGTGAAAAATGCGCTGAAACTATTTTACATGGTAAAGTGATAAATGACAAGAGTGTGTCGGAATTTCGGCGCATGTGCAATGGATGTTGCCCATATTGCGGCCATTTGTCTTTGCTGGGAGGAATTTTGGGAAGGAAGCGAAAAAATAACGAAAGAATAGACTGTACAGCCAGAGTGCAGGCCGGGACTTTTTCTACCAAAACAGCTTTACAGATGGGGAAGAATTGGATATAATAGTACCAATATGCAGATCAAAGAATTATTTTACGATACAGGTGGAGAAAACAAGCATGAGCATGATCGAATTTGATGAGTACAAGCAGAAGCTGCTCGCACAAAAGCCCACGCTGGAGGAGCTGAAAACGCGCTGAATATTGACGGCGCGCGGCAGGAGTATGCCCGTTTGCAGGACGAAAGCGCTCAGGAGGGCTTTTTGAGTGACATGGAGCATTCGCAGAAAGTGGCCCAGCAGATTAAGCGCTTGAGAATAAAATACGCGCCCATGAAAAGCTCTGCACGGATTGGGAAGATACCATGACGCTGTGTGAAATGGCCATTGAGGAGGACGACGAGTCTCTGCTGGAAGAATTGACCGAGTCTTATGACAAGCTGGAGAGCGAAATTGCGGATCGCCGCCTGGCGACGTTGCTTTCCGGCGAATATGACGCCAATAATGCCATTGTGGCGCTGCACTCCGGCGCTGGCGGCACCGAGGCTCAGGACTGGACCGAAATGCTCTACCGCATGTACACCCGTTGGGTGGAGCGTCACGGCTTCACCTATAAAATCCTCGATTATGAGGACGGTGACGAAGCCGGCATCAAATCTGCCACCATTGCAGTGGAGGGCGACAATGCCTACGGCTATCTCAAAAGTGAGAACGGCGTGCACCGTCTGGTGCGTGTTTCTCCGTTTGATGCCAATGCCCGCCGCCAGACATCTTTTGCTGCGGTGGAGGTTATGCCGGAAATGGATGATGACAATTCCATTGAGATCCGTGAAGAGGACATTGAGATGCAGGTTTACCGCTCCTCCGGCGCCGGCGGCCAGCACATCAACAAGACCTCCTCCGCCGTGCGCCTGATTCACAAGCCCACCGGCATTGTGGTTTCCTGTCAGACCGAGCGCAGCCAGTGTCAGAACCGCGACACCTGTATGAAAATGCTGCGGGCCAAGCTGATGGAACTGAAAGCTCAGCAGCACGCCGAAAAGATCTCCGACATCAAGGGTGTACAGCTCAAGATCGAGTGGGGCAGCCAGATCCGTTCTTATGTGTTCATGCCCTATCAGCTGGTGAAGGATACGCGTACCGGATATGAAACCGGCAACATCGACAATGTCATGGACGGCGATTTGGATGGCTTTATCAATGCCTATCTGACTGCCAGCGCCAACGGTACGCTGAAGAAATAACGCCTCCGACTCTGAGAAGGAGGATGCCGCAGAATAAAACCCCGGCTCTGAAATTGAGCCGGGGTTTTGCTGTATGGTACGTTACAGAGCACTTTTTTCCAATTCGGCGGCGATAAAGCCTGCCACCTGCTCCATGGGAATATCCAGCGCGGCGGCCAGTTCGCTGTGCAGCAGCTCTTCTGCCCGCTTCTGGTATTCCTGATCCACTTTATAGGTCTGCGCCTGTTCTCGGCATTGGTGCGGTTCTTAAGGTAAACCGATTTGATCAGATGCACCAGATCGGTGCAGTCATGGGAATGGAGCTGTTCCTGATAGATGGCGGACAAAGCGTGCCAGTCGGAAACATCTTCGCCGCAATCGTCGCTGATTTCCGGGATGCGGCGGATCAGATCCATGGCTTCACGGCGGCTGAGTACTGGGCGCATAAAAATTTTCGTGTCTACGGGGACATAAATCGTGCCGCTGCCATAAACTGGTGAAAGTTTGTAGTAAAGCCGGTTTTTTTTCTGCGCCGCGGCTGCCCTTCATAGGAGCCACGTCCTCCACACGGCAAACGCCGCTGTTGCCGTACATAATCAATACGCCGCGCTCGTACATGCTGTATCCTCCTTTTGAACCCGTTTTTCGTACTGTGTGGGTTTCTATGAGCTGTTTTCCCCGCCTTTCCCACATTATAAGAACAGTATAGCACAAATAGACGGCGGATGTAAGAATTTTTTGGCTCAGCGGGAAAAAGGCAGGGCGTATGCCCTGCCTTTTATATTGGCTCAAGAAAAAGAAAGATGGAATTACAGGAGATAGCGCCCCATCAGCACGCCCATGACCGAGGCCATCATCAACCCGCGGGTCCAGCCGGAACTGTCGCCCAGGCAGTGCAGTCCCTGCACGTTGGTGTTCAGATGGGTGTCCATTTTGATGCGGTTGGAATAAAATTTCAATTCCGGGGAGTAGAGCAGGGTTTCCGGTGCGGCAAACCCAGGCACCACCTTGTCCACAGCCTGAATAAAGTTGATGATGTTCAGCATGGAGCGGTAAGGCATGGCGGAAGTGATATCACCGGCTACGGCGTCAGGCAGGGTGGGGCGCACATTGAACGGGCAAGTTCTTTGGCCCAGGTGCGCTTGCCATCAAGAATGTCGCCGTAGCGCTGGACCAGGATATGGCCTGCGCCCAGCATATTGGTCAGCTCGCCAACTTTCTGGGCAAAGGCGATGGGTTGGTTGAACGGCTCGTTGAAATTGTGGGAGCACAAAATGGCCAGATTGGTATTGTCGGACTTTTTTCTTTATAAGAGTGGCCGTTGACTACGGCCAGATCGTTGTCATAATTTTCCTGACTGACGAAACCGCCGGGGTTCTGACAGAATGTGCGCACTTTGTTTTTGAAAGGCTTGGGGTAGCCGATGAGCTTGCTTTCGTACAGCGCACGATTGACGGTTTCCATTACTTCATTGCGTACTTCCACGCGCACGCCTACATCCACGGTGCCGCTCTGATGAGCAATGTTATGTTCGGCACACACTTTTTCCAACCAGTCTGCGCCGCGCCGCCCGGCAGCGATAACGGTTTCGTCGGCGTAGATTTCCAGATCTTTCTTTCCGTCGGTCAGCGTGACGCCTTTGCATATGGAGTCCTGCAGGATGATGTTCACATTCCATACCGAACAGCAGTTCCACGCCGTGTTCGGCGAGATATTTTTCAATGCCGAGATAAATCTTCTGGGCTTTTTTTCTGTGCCCATGTGACGGATCGGGCAATCCACCAGCTTAAGCCCTGCGGCAATGGCGCGCTTACGGATGGCGCGGATTTCATCGCCGTCGGTAACGCCCTCCACATGGGTGTCCGCGCCGAACTCAAGGTAAATACTGTCGGCATAGGCGATGGTGCTTTGCACCAGATCGGCGCCCACCAGATCCGGCAGATCGCCGCCCACCTCACAGGAGAGGGACAGCTTGCCGTCGGAAGAAAGCGCCGGCGCCGGAAAATCCGGTGGTAATATGGCAGCAGGGCTTGCAGTTGACGCATTTTTGCGTCACGCTTTTGGGACAGCGGCGGTGTTCAATGGCCGCGCCCTTTTCCACCAAAGCAATGCTCTTTTTGCTGCCCTTGCGGATCAGCTCCAGCGCGGTGAAAATGCCGGCAGGACCGGCGCCGATGATCACGATGTCCTTTTTTCATAATGGCTGTGGCTCCTTTCGGTCGATCAGCATAAAAGAACTGCCGCCCGGGACTATGGCTTGTCCCGCCGGGGACACAATAGTCAATTGAGGGCAGTTGGCAGAAACTGTTGCTCCATCGCACAGATGGATTTCATAAAACCTTATATAGTATATCGAAAAAAAGGAGAAAGTCAAGACGCTTTCTGCAAAAGCAGAAAACGTCTTGACTTTTTTGTTTCTTATGCCTCCGCTTCATGGGCGGCGGTTTTTTCCAGGTAGGTGTCGTAATCTGTGCGGTAATCCGTCACAGTGCCGTCAGCGTTAAAACAAAGCACTCGGTTAGCCACGGTTTCCACCAGCTGATGGTCATGGCAGGCCAGAAGCACGTTGCATTTGACGCTCTCCAGGCCGCTGTTCACTGCGGCGATGGATTCCATATCCAGATGGTTGGTGGGCTGATCCAGCAGCAGCACATTGGCGCCGGACAGCATCATGCGGGAGAGCATGCAGCGCACCTTCTCGCCGCCGGAGAGTACCTTCACGCTTTTGTATACTTCGTCCCCGGAGAAGAGCATGCGGCCCAGGAAACCGCGCAGATAGGTTTCGTGGGGATCGGAGGAATACTGACGCAGCCATTGTACCAGGTTGTCGTCGTTGTCTTCGAAGTAAGGGTGTTGTCTTTGGGAAAGTAGCTGAACGTGGCGGTTTGCCCCACTTTACAGTGCCCTCGTCCGGCTCCATCTCGCCGGCGAGAATCTTGAACAGTGCTGTCTGGCCATTTTCATTTTCGCCCACAAAGGCGATTTTGTCCCCGTGCTCCACGATGAAGGAAACCTTGTCGAGAAGCTTCACGCCGTCGATGGTTTTGGAGACGTCGGTGACAAACAGGATGTCCTTTTCCTACCTCCCGGTCGGGGAGAAAAAGCCACATAGGGATAGCGGCGGGAAGAAGCAGGGATCTCTTCCACAGTCAGCTTGTCCAGCAGCTTGCGGCGGGCCGTAGCTTGCTTGGACTTGGATTTGTTAGCGGAGAAACGGGCGATGAAGTCCTGCAGTTCCTTGATTTTTTCTTCGTTGCGCTTGTTCTGGTTGCGCATAAGCTGCTGCACCAACTGAGAGGACTCGTACCAGAAATCGTAGTTGCCCACATACATTTTGATCTTGCCGTAATCGATATCCACAATGTGGGTGCAGATGGTGTTGAGGAAGTGGCGGTCATGGGATACCACAATGACTGTGCCGGGGAAGTCCAGCAGGAAATCTTCCAGCCAGTTGGTGGCGGCGATGTCCAAATTGTTGGTCGGCTCGTCCAGCAGCAGCAGGTCGGGACTGCCGAACAGAGCCTGGGCCAGCAGGACTTTCACTTTCAGACGGGGGTCCATATCGGCCATCTGGGTCTGGTGCAGCTCCACGCCTACGCCCAGGCCCCTGCAGGATACGACTGGCATCGCTCGGCTTCCCAGCCGCCCAGCTCTGCGTACTCTTCCTCCAGTTCACAGGCGCGCACACCGTCTTCGTCGGTCATTTCCTCCTTGGCATACAGCGCTTCTTTTTCTTTGCCGATGTCATAGAGGCGCTGGTTGCCCATGATGACGGTATCCATCACGGAATAGGCGTCGTATTTGTTCTGATCCTGTTTTAGAACGGACATGCGGGTGCCCGGCAGAATCTCCACTGTGCCGGAGGTGGACTCCACTTCGCCGGACAGGATTTTCAAAAAGGTGGATTTGCCCGCGCCGTTGGCGCCGATCACGCCGTAGCAGTTGCCGCGGGTGAACTGCAAGTCCGCGTGGGAAAACAGAACGCTGCCGCCGTACTGCAACCCCAGGTCGGTAATGGTAATCATAATTCGCATTTGCTCCTTTAGCGCATAATAATACAAATACACTATAGCACAAGGTACCGGAAAAATATAGAGGAAAAGCAAAACTTTTTTGCCTGCGGCGCGGCGCGGGGAGCACCGGGCGGCGGAGCAGCACCGCTGCGGGGGAAAAGTTGCACGGTACAGGGAACTATGCTATAATATCCAACATACAGCAGGTTCAAAATTTATGGTATAGAGGAATAGAAACTATGGAACTGACGCAAGGCGTGCGCTTTGATTCGCTGGGACTGTCCGAGCCGATTCTGCGTGCGATCGAGAAAAAGGGATATGAAGTATCCACACCCATCCAGGCCGGGGCTATCCCGCCCATGCTGGAATGGAGGGATGTGACTGCAAAGGCTCCCACGGGCACCGGAAAACGTTTGCTTTCGGTATCCCGATTCTGGAACATATTGACCCGGAAAGCGAGGCGGTCAGGCTGTGATCCTGGCGCCGACCCGGGAACTGGCGCTGCAGATCACTGACGAACTGCGGATCTGGCCGTTTATTTGGCAGGGATAAAAATCGTCTGCTGCTACGGCGGTCAGCCCATCGGTAAACAAATCAACGCGCGCTCAAGCGCAATCCGCAGATTATTGTGGCCACGCCTGGACGTTTCAGCGACCATATGAAGCGCCGCACCATTAAGGTGGACGCAGTGCAGACCGTCGTGCTGGATGAGGCGGATCGTATGCTGGACATGGGTTTTATCCACGATGTGACCCGTATTCTGGACAAGATCCCCCACCGCAGAAACCTGGGACTGTTTTCGGCTACTATTTCCCGCGAAGTGATGGACATTGCCTGGGTCTACCAGCGCGACGCCGAGGAGATCACCGTCCGGGCCGACGAGCAGAACAAGCCGGACATTATCCAGTACCGCATCGATGTGGCGCGGGATGCCAAAGTGGAAACCATGCTCCGCATTTTGAACAAAGAAGGCTATGAGCGGGTCGTGGTGTTCTGCAACACCAAAGGTATGGTGGAGCGGGCAACCAAGTTTTTGCAGATAGGCGGGGTAGAGGCCGAGTGCATTCACGGCGATATCCCTCAGGTGAAGCGGGAGAAGGTGATGCAGCGTTTCCGGGACGGAAAGCTGCGTGTATTTGTGGCAACCGACGTGGCGGCCCGCGGCATCGATGTGGATGATGTGGATGCGGTGTTCAACTACGATGTGCCGGAGGAAAATGAATATTATATCCACCGTATCGGCCGTACTGGCCGGGCCAAGCGCCATGGTGTGGCATATACCTTTGTGTCGGATTACGGCGCCATGGTGCGGCTGGACGAAATCGCGAAGTTCACCAGGAATGCCATCACCGCGGTCAGTGTGGACATGGAGGGCAATCTGCTTCCGGTTAAGAAAGGATAAAGGTTATGAAGAGACTGTATCGTTCCCGCCAATCCTGCATCATTGCCGGTGTGTGCGGCGGCATTGCGGAATATTTCAACATCGATCCCAGTATTGTGCGGATTCTTGCCGTGCTGCTGAGCATCGGCAGCATCGGAACCGGCGCCATTGTTTACTGTGTCGCTGCACTGTTGATCCCGAAGGAATAAGGCGGCATGGCAAAAATCAGTCTGCGCGCCGCCAAGGCAGAAGATCTGCCGCGGCTGAGGGTGCTGTGGCGCGAGAGTTTCGGAGAAGAACATGAGGCATGGTTTTTCCGGCAATGCTTTGTGCCGGGACATGTGGAATCCAGTTTGGTGTTGCTGGAAGATGGCATAGTGCAGAGCATGGTATTCCTGCTGCCTGCGTTCTGGTACAGCGGCGCGCAGGATCGCTATGCCCCGGCGCCCCTGCCTGGTGGGGCTGGCGACGGATCCGGTGCGTCGGCACCAGAACTATGCCGGCTGGCTGGTGGAAACGGCCTGCGATTTCCTGGTGGAAAAAGGGGCTGGCGGCGTTTGGACGCTGCTGCCGGACAATACGCTGGAGCTTTTTTCGCGAAGCAGGGGTTCTGGTCGGTGGGGAGCGCCGCAGAAAAAACTTTCGGGGCCGCGGATCTGCCGGAGAGCTGCGGCGTGTGCCGCCGAAGTTCTTCGGAGGCATATGAGCGGCGGCGTGAGAAATTCCTGCAAGGGCGCAGCCATGTGGTTCTCGGCCCGGCGCTGACGGCGCTGCAGTGGGAACTGGCTGAGCGCAGCGGCGGCGGGTTGTTTCAAATAACGCTGCCCGGCGGAGAGACAGCCTGTGCCATTGCTTTTAAAAAGGGCGGCACCGCGGTAATCCGTGAACTGCTGGGGGCGGCAGGGCAGGAACGGGAGGCGATGGCTCTGCTGGCGCGGGCATTGGAGACAGAACAGTGCGTGTACAGTACGCCGCTCGGCATGTTGCGCCTGATGGGTTGCTGTGCCAAGATGGAGCGGCCCGAGGGATATCTGGGCTGCGGACTACTTTTAGATAAGAAAAATGGTTCTGCTGCTGGCAGAACCATTTTTTGGTTACAACAGCACCCGTGCATCGCCCTGTGTTCAGGGAGATGCAGGACAAAAGCAACGCAAAGCGCCTCCGCCGGGTCTGGCGGAGGCGCAATTTTTTTAATTAGTGCAATACGCGTACGCGGAGGACACCTTCAATAGCTTTGAGTTCCGAAACTACGGACTCTTCCACATCGGCATTCAGATCAAATACGGAATAAGCGTATTCGCCGCGGGATTTATTGGTCATGTTTTCAATGTTGATTTGATCTTTGGCAAAAATCGGCAGCAGAGTGGTCAGCATGCCCGGCAGATTGCGGTGAATGATGCAGATCCGGGTGGGGCCGGTACGGTCCATGTGCAGGTCGGGCATATTGACGGAGTTTTTGATGTTGCCCGTGCGCAGGTAATCATCCATTTCCTCGGCAGCCATGCGGGCACAGTTGGCTTCGGCCTCTACCGTGGTGCCGCCCAGGTGGGGGTCAGAATGGCTTTGGGCTCCTGGATAAGACGGGCGGTGGGGAAAATCCGTCACAAAACGTTCTACCTTCCCGCTGTGCAGGGCGTCGATGATGGCGTCTTCGTCCACCACTTCGCCGCGGGCGTAATTGATGATGCGCACGCCGTCCTTCATTTTTGGCGATGCGTGCGGCGTTGATCATGCATCTTGTCTCGTCGGTCAGCGGGGTGTGCAGCGTGATATAGTCGCAGTTGCGCAGCAGTGTGTCCAAGTCATCCACACGGATCACGTGACGGGAGACGCGCCAAGCGGCGTTGACCGAAAGATAGGGATCATAGCCGTATACGGTCATGCCCATATCCAGGGCAATGTTGGCCACCAGGCAGCCAACATTACCGGTGCCGATGACGCCGATGCTCTTGCGGTAGTATTCCGGCCCGGCGAACTGCTTTTGATTTTCTCCTGGCTACTTCCACAGGCACGTCGGGATTGTTGTAATTATATACCCAGCGCATGCCGCCCATCAGATCACGGGAGGCCATACCCAGGCCGAACAGGAACAGTTCCTTGACGGCGTTGGCGTTGCCGCCAGGGGTGTTGAACACCACGATGCCGGCTTCGCTGCAGCGTTTGAGGGGATGGAGTTCACGCCGATTCCCGCGCGGGCAAGGCAGCGCAGAGCCGGATTGAACTCATAGTTGTGCATATCGGTGGCCCGGACGAAAATCGCGTCCGGATCGGCCATGGTGTCCGAAATTTCATAGCGGTCCGGGGTCATGATCTCCATGCAGGAAGAGAGATGTGATTGAGCGTTTTTACCTTAAACATAATGCAGTTCAATCCTTTCAGATATGTTCTTTTTCAAAGCGTGCCATGAAATCGATCAGGGCTTTGACACCCTCGATGGGCATGGCATTGTACAGCGAGGCGCGCATTCCTCCCACCAGACGGTGGCCTTTCAGATTGAAAGACCTGCCGCTGCCGCTTCCTTTGGCAAACTGTGCGTCCAGATCCCGGTCGCCCGTACGGAAAGTAACGTTCATGCGGCTGCGGTATGCCTTTTGCACTGCTGCGTGGAAGAGATGGCTTTCGTCCAGATAGGCATAGAGCAGGGCGGCTTTTTTCCTCATTGCGCCGGGCCATTTCCGACAGGCCTCCGACATCTTCCTGCAGCCATTTTGCCACCAGCCCCAGCACATAGATGCACCAGCATGGCGGCGTGTTGTACATGGAATCGCCTTTGACATGGGTGGCATAGTTGAGCATGGTGGGTGTATTTTTCCGGAGCGCTGCCCGCAAGGCTGCGGCGGAGAATCACCACCGTCACACCGGCGGGGGCCATATTTTCTGTGCGCCAGCATAAATCAGGCCGTAGCGGCTTACGTCCACGGGTTTGAGAGAATATTGGAACTCATGTCGCACACGAGGGGACAGCGCCGGTGTCTGGTACATAGTTCCATTCAGTGCCATAAATGGTGTTGTTGGCGCAGTAATGGAAATAGGATGCGTCGGCGTCCAGCTGCAGTGCTTCCTGCTGGGGGATATAGGTGTGGTTTTGATCGGCGCTGGAGCAGGCGACGGCGCACAGGCCGAACTTTTGAGCCTCTTCATAGGCCTTTGTGGAAAAATTGCCGGTTAGAGCGTAATCTGCCCGGCCCGTTCGGCCCATCAGGTTCATGGGCACCATGGCAAACTGAGTGCTGGCGCCGCCCTGCAAAAGAGAATTTCATAGTCGTCGGGTACCTGCAGGAGTGCCCGCAGACGGGATTTGGTATCCTGAAAGATTGAGTCGAACGCGGAAGATCGGTGACTCATCTCCATCACGGACATACCGGAACCACTACAGTTAAGAAGCTCCTGCTGAATCTGCTGCAAAACGGGCAGCGGCAGCATAGAAGGGCCGGCTGAAAAATTGTAAATTCGTTCGCTGAACAAAGCGCTTCGACTCCTTTCGCGTGTGAATGATGAAAGAGAAAAGGGGCTGATATAGCCCCACTATTTTTTATTGTAGCACAGTAAAGTGAGCGTTGCAAGAGTAGAAACCGCGCTTTCCCCTGGCCTGGGGCAGAATTTTATGCTATACTATAAAAAGTCCGCGCACGGCGGAGAAAAGGAACTGGTTGTGTGTTTACCGATAAAAAAGGGAGAAAACAGATATGAGAAAAAAGTTGGAAGATATGGCTGTGGATTATCTGCGGCAGCAGAAAATCGGAATATCAATCTGCTTTCAGCGTTGCAGGGAGGGCTTGCTGAGGTCAAAGCGGCGACGGAACGGGGATGTCTTCTGTGTACGGCTGGCCGCATATGGCAGATCGCCGCGGCGGATACACAGACTGCCCTGGAGTTTTTCGGCCAGGTGCCGACAGACGCAACCATGCTGGAGGTGCAGGACACCATTCAGATTGAACCCATAGCGCAGCGTTTTCAACCTGCCTGCATCGAAACCTATTATAATGCATGGTATGAAAAAGCGTCGATCACCGTACCGGAGATCGGAATTCAGGTGCATACGGCGCAGTTGGAGGACGCACCGCGTTTGGCGCCGTATTATCATATGCCGGGACCTGCAGCTGGGGATGTGGCATCGGTGGAGCATTATCTATACGATCGCATCCGGAGCGGTGCGGTATTTTATGTTTCCTTGGGCGATGCGCTGGTTGGATTTGCAGGCACCCATGAAGAAGGCTCCATTGGACTGCTGACGGTATTGCCCGCATACCGCCGCCGGGGGCTTGGCACGTATTTGGAACAGGTGGCGATTCAGCGCGCGTTGGAACGGGGGCATATTCCCTTTGGACAGATTGCAGAACATAACACGGCGTCCCTGGCCCTGCAGCGCAGTTTGGGCATGACGGTGTCGAAAGAGCTGGTGTGCTGGATGGAACGGTGAGCATGCCGCTATACAAACAGGACGGCGTCTGCAGCATATGCTGCAGACGCCGTCCTGTTTGTATGGGGGATGAGAGAGGAAAGAAAAAAGCTTTGCTTACGTGCCCTGCTTCAGATAAACGGCAGGATCGACGGCTACGCCGTCCTTGACGACGGAAAAATGCAAATGGGGACCAAGTGCCTCTTCCAGCAGAGCGGTCATACCGGCTGAGCCGATGGTATCGCCGGCGTTGACCTGCTGTCCGGCGGAGACATCGACGGTCTGCAGGCTGCCATAGGTCAGCTCATAGCCGTCGGCGCAGGAAATAGTGACGGTGGTGCCCAGCCAGTAGTCCTCTACCACAGAGGACTTTGCCGGAGGCAGCGGCGGATACTGCATCCCCTTCCTGGGCGGAAATATCCACGCCGTTGTGGGTCCGCCAATCGTTCATGGTCGCGTTATAGAGCAGCGCGTCCATGCTGAAAAGAAGGGGTAAGTGTGTCGCCGGAGAGGGGGCGACAATGCGCGTATCCGCCGAAGCGGCCTCGTCGGTTGGGGCTTCTACGGGAACCGTGCTGGACACGGAAACCGTTTCCCGGTCCGGTTCGCTTTGAGGCAGCGTCACGTCTTCGTGAAGCTCTACATCCGGCATCTGATGCTCCGGCTGCTCCGACACGATTGCATTGCCGCCGGAAGAAGAGGCGTCCGGCGATTCACGGTCGCCGAAGAGGGTGGTGTAAATAAAATAGCCCGATGCTCCAATGATGGCAATAGCCAGGAACAGGACTATGTAGAATCCTGCTCCGTTCAGAAATTCGCTTAACTTTCCAGATGTTTTCATAAAACTTCCTCCTGCTGCGTCGCACGTTTTGCTGTGCGGCGGCCGCGCTTGCGGCGGCGGCATGCCGGTGGGGCGCTTCTTTTTTCGAAAAAGAGAAAGGCCTTTGCGTGTATCATTGCCACGCACAAGGCCTTTTATACCGTCACAGGAAAATTTTTCAATTTTTTGCACATTCTGGTTCCGCCGCCCCCGGTAGACATGGATGCTCTCTTTGGTGCGGCGCCCGGTTCGCATACAGAACTATGTTCTGTCCCGGTCCATTTGGATTTCATAGTGGCCCTCGGCCAGACGTTCGGCGTCGAACACAAATGCGCCGGCCGGCGATTGGTTTGGACGCCTGCGCTGCCGGTGTCGCTGACCAGGGCAAGCAAGAGCAAATCGCACTCTGTCCGTTCCGGTTCCCGCTTGCCGGAAGTGTTGAAAGCGCTGTATTTCATGATCGGTTCGTTTTCACTGCCGATGCGGCTGCCATTGTAACAAGAATCCGAAACAACGCAAAACGGCCGGGGCACAAAATGTGCTCCGGCCGAAATGGGGAATACAGTTTATTTCAGGTTGAAAAATGCCTTGCGGCCCGGATACTGAGCGCTCTCGCCCAAGTCCTCTTCAATGCGCAGCAACTGATTGTATTTGCATACGCGGTCGGTGCGGCTGGGGCGCCGGTCTTAATCTGGCCGGCGTTCAAAGCCACGCTCAGGTCGGCGATGGTAGTGTCTTCCGTCTCGCCGCTGCGGTGGGATACTACGGCGGTATAGCCGGCGCGGTTGGCCATCTGGATGGCATCCAGCGTTTCAGTCAGGGTGCCTATCTGATTGACTTTAATCAGGATGGAGTTGGCCACACCTTTTTTCAATACCGGTGGACAGGCGGGCGGTATTAGTGACGAACAGATCGTCGCCCACCAGCTGCAGTTGCCGCCCAGTGCGTCGGTCAGCATTTTCCAGCCTTCCCAGTCCTCTTCGCCCATGCCGTCTTCCAGAGAGATGATCGGGTACTTTCCGGCAAAGTTTACCCACATGTCCACCATTTCCTGGCGGGTCATGGTCTTTCCGGCCTTGGGCAGTTCATACACTTCTTTTTTCTTTGTTATACCACTCGGAAACAGCGGCGTCCATAGCGATCATAAAGTCCTCGCCGGGCTTGTAGCCGCTCTTTTTTCGATGGCTTCGACCAGCGCTTTCAGCGCATCCTCGTCGGAGGCCAGGTTGGGCGCGAAGCCGCCTTCGTCGCCCACGCCGGTGGAGGGAACCACTTTCTTCAGCGCGTGTGGAAGACCTCGGCACACATGCGTAAGGCTTCGCGGAAAGAGGAGGCGCCCACGGGCATAATCATGAATTCCTGGAGGTCGAGGTTGTTGTTGGCGTGCGCGCCCCCGTTGATGACGTTCATCATCGGGACGGGCAGAGTTTTGCCGTTCACGCCGCCGATGTAGCGGTACAGAGGCAGATCCAGGGAGTTGGCGGCAGCGCGGGCTACAGCCAGAGACACGCCCAGAATGGCGTTGGCGCCAAAACGGGTCTTGTTGGCGGTACCGTCCAGCGCAATCATGGTGTTGTCCAGGCCTACCTGGTCATAGGCGTCCATGCCGCAGATATTCTGGGCGATCTCGCCGTTAACCGCTTCCACTGCCTTAAGCACACCTTTACCCAGATAGCGGCCCTTGTCGCCGTCGCGCAGTTCGCAGGCTTCGTAGATTCCGGTGGATGCTCCGGAAGGCACCGCGGCGCGGCCAAAGCTGCCGTCGCTGAGCAGGACTTCCACCTCGACGGTGGGATTGCCGCGGGAGTCCAGGATTTCACGGCCCAAAATGTTCTGGATCACAGGATTGTTTTTCATTATTCAAATTCCTCCTTTGAAATTTCAAAAAGCAGGGAAAAGCGAAAAGAACCGGCTTGCTCAGGAAATAATCAGCGTTTTTCCGTCCATTTCGGCAGGGCATTCCAAGCCCATCAGGTCCAGCATGGTGGGGGGGCAATGTCGGCCAGCCGTCCGCCGCTGCGCAGCTTGGTGGCGGCGCCCACCACGATGAAAGGCACCAGATTGGTGGTATGGGCTGTATGGGGCTGGCCATTTTCGTCGAGCATTTTTCGGCGTTGCCGTGATCGGCTGTGATCATGGAGATGCCGCCCATTTCCGCTGTGGCGCGGACGACTTCGCCCACGCAGGTATCCACTGTTTCCACGGCTTTGACTGCGGCGCTGAACACGCCTGTGTGGCCCACCATATCGCAGTTGGCGAAGTTGAGGATGATCACATCATATTCACCGCTGCGGATGCGTTCGGTGGCCTGCTCGGTGACTTCTGCAGCGCTCATTTCCGGCTGCAGATCGTAGGTCGCCACTTTGGGGAGGGAACCAGCACCGGTCCTCGCCGGAAAACGCCGTTTCGGTGCCGCCGTTGAAAAAGAATGTCACATGGGCGTATTTTTCCGTTTCCGCAATGCGCAGCTGTGTCAGGCCCAGCTTGCTCAGATATTCGCCCAGGCCGTTGCGCAGAGGCTGATGGGGAAGGCCACCGTAACGTTGGGCATGGAAGCGTCGTATTCGGTGGTGCAGACATAGGTCAATGGGAACCACTGGCGCACAAAACCGTCAAAATCCCTGTCCACCAGAGCGCGGGTGATCTCACGGGCGCGGTCAGGGCGGTAGTTAAAGAAAATAACGCTGTCGTTGTCGGATATGGTGCCGTCTTTATCGCAGACCACAGGCACGACAAATTCGTCTGTCACGCCTTCGGCATAGGAATCGGCCACCGCTTTTACGGGGTCTGGGCAGAAGGCACCGGTACCGTACACCATGGCGTCATAAGCCGCCTCTACACGATCCCAGCGCTTGTCGCGGTCCATGGCGTAAAACCGGCCCTGAACCGTGGCGATTTTGCCGACGCCCAATGCGGCGCACCGGTCGCGCGAGCTGCTGCACATACGCTTTGCCGGAGGCGGGGGCACGTCGCGCCCGTCGAGAAATGCATGTACATAAACTTTGGTAAGGCCTTTGCGCTTTGCCAGCTCCAGCAGGGCGAACAGGTGTGTGATATGGGAATGGACGCCGCCGTCGCTGAGCAGTCCCAGCAGGTGCAGCGCAGTGCCCTGCTCCAGGCAGGCGTCCATGGCGGCGTTGTAAGCTTTGTTTTCAAAAAAATCGCCGTCTTCGATGGCTTTGCTGATGCGGGGCAGATCCTGAAATACCACGCGGCCGCTGCCGATGTTGGTGTGGCCCACCTCGCTGTTGCCCATCTGTCCTTCGGGCAGACCCACGTCTGAACCGGAGGCGGACAGGGCAGTATGGGCGTTTTCAGAAAGCAGCCTATCGAGAACTGGAGTTTTTGCTGCCTTGACTGCATTGCCTTCCGTCCTGTCGTTCAGGCCGAAGCCGTCCATAATAATAAGAGTTGTCGGGGTTTTCATATCAATTCGTATCTCCCGGGAGCAGAGACTCCCAACCATAGCATTATTCCTGATTTGCGGCGTTGATGATGGCGACGAACTGATCGGGCTTCAGGGGCTGCGCCGCCGATGAGACCGCCGTCGATATCCGGCTGCGCCAGAAGCTCCGCAGCGTTGCCTGGATTCATGGAGCCGCCGTACTGATAGTGATGGAACGGGCGATGCGGGCGCCGTACATATGGCGGATGGTGGCACGGATGAACGTGCATACCTCGCCGGCCTGCTCGGGGTGGCAGTGCGTCCGGTGCCGATGGCCCACACAGGCTCATAAGCGATGACGCATTTGCGCAGTTTTTCGGCACTGACGCCAGCCAGAGCGGATTTGACCTGCAGGAAATCAGATCCATGGTCACGCCCAGCTCGCGCTGTTCCAGGCTCTCACCGACGCAGACGATGGGATGAAGGCCGGCCTCCAGAGCGGCGTGCACCTTTTTATTTACGGTGATGTCGGTCTCGCCGAAGTACTGGCGGCGTTCGCTGTGGCCGATGATGACGTACTTCACGCCCAGGTCCTTGAGCATGTCGGCAGAGACTTCACCGGTATATGCGCCGTTTTTTCATAAAATACATTCTCGGCGCCTACCGTTACGCGCATATCTTTGAATGCGCGCAGCGCGGCGGGATGTTGACAGAGGGAACGCAAACCAACACATCGCACCATTTGGCGCGGGGCAGGATGGTTTTCAATTCATCGGCAAATTGTTTGGTCTCGGAAGCGGTTTTGTTCATTTTCCAGTTGCCGGCTATGATTGTTTTTCGGTATCTGCGGTTCATGTTCTTTTATCTCCTTGCTCATGATGCTTGCAATTTTACGCTGTTTCCCGCAGTACGCTGCGGGAAAGTGCGCGCAGTTTTATGGTATGTACCCCCGCGCAGAGCCAATGGACTCTTTGCGGGGAAAGCAGATGTTGGTTCAGTACCCAGTTGCCCGGAATGGCTTTATTTATCCATCAGGCAGGCTACGCCGGGCAGTTCTTTGCCTTCGAGGAACTCCAGGGAAGCGCCGCCGCCGGTGGAAATGTGGGTAATCTTGTCGGCAAAGCCCAGCTGCTCCACAAGCCGCGGCACTGTCGCCGCCGCCGATGATGGTGATTGCGCCGGACTCGGCCCACGGGCCATGGCTTTTACCTTCGGCGCGGGGAACTCCGCCCATCGGCCCGTTCCAGACGATGGTTCCGGCGCCTGTACGGCTTGGCAAAGGCCTTTGCGTGTCAGGGCCGGTCCATGGTCGAGGGATGGCCATGGTCGAACTCGAAAACACGCCCATGGGGCCGTTCCACACCACGGTGCCGGCGCCACGGACGGCGTCGCAGAATCACGTTGATCTCGGACACCGTCTCCGAAGGGGCCGATGTCCAGCGCGCCGCCCCATGTCTTTCTGGGGATGGAAACGGTGGGGATACCACACCGGCAGGCATCTCGGCATCGGCGGCGAACTCGGCCGTGGCGGCCACGGTATCCGTGGGCAGCAGCAGCATAATCACGCCCTTCTCCTGCGCCTTGGCGATCATCTGCTTTGGGGGCGTGGCGAAAATTACTTCACGCCCAGGAGTGCGCTCAAACGTTCAGCGACCGGGGCGAGCTTTTCCTTCCATTCTTGGGCCCAGGTGGGGAACAGGCGATGACAGCGGCATTGTGTTCGAGCAGATACCGGATAGGGCAAAGCGGCGCCGTCTGTGATTGCACCGGTTTCCTTTGTCTTGCACGTTGAAATCGCAGGCCATGCCGCCGCCGATGTGACGGTAGTTCGGCCTATTATTACAATAGTGTTCCCCTCAAACGAGGGGGTTGTTGCAGAGAATTTGCTCAGGACGCGATAGGATGAAGCGTCAGGGGCGGGGGCCATGGCCCCGTAGTTTGAAACCGGGAAATCCCGTTTGCCGCAGGGCTTCATAGGCGAAAATGGCGGCGGCGTGGAAAGGTTCAGACAGCGGGCGCCGGGGAGCATAGGCAGGCGCAGGCAGCGCTCAGCATGCGCGGACAGAAAGGCTTCGTCGAGTCCTTTGGTTTCCTTGCCGAAAAAAAGAAAACAGCCGTCGCGGAAAGCGGCCTCGTAATAAGGCCGGGCCCCTTTGGATGAAGCCAGCCACAGGTCTGGATTCGGGTGGCGGGAAAAAGAAATCGTCCAGATTGTCGTACACCGTCAGATTCAGTTTGTCCCAATAGTCCAACCCGGCCCGCTTGAGGGGATCTGTCGGAGATATCGAACCCCAGCGGACGGATCAGATGCAGGGCACAGCCGGTGACGGGCGCAGGTGCGGGAGATATTCCCGGTGTTGGCCGGGATTTCCGGCTCCACCAGTACAAGATTGATCATGTGCGTTTCCTTATTTATTATAGTATAAATTTCTGTTTGTATTTGCTGCTGGGAAAAAACATTTCCTTGTGCGCTCAGCGTCCTTATTGTAATGCAAAGCAAGTATGATTTCAACACTTATTTGCTCCTTTTTTTGCGCAAAAGACGGAAAAATCGTTAGAATTCATATAAATATCCGTGCATTTCCAGATAAAACGACAAGAGCATTGCATTTATGACAAACAACCGGCGCGTCCGGAAGCCTCGTCTTCAGGCGAAGGAGCGGCGCCGCAGATGGAAAACCATTGTGCTTTTTGCTGGAAAACCCCAGGAAAATGCGCAGCAGAATGGAGAAAAGAAAGAAACCTGAAAAAAAAAAACATATAAAATCGTGGATTTTTGAAAGGGGTTTGCTATAATGAAACTGTATTTTCAAAATGAGGGGAAATGGGATGAAGCGGCGCAGCTGCGGTGTCCTGCGGCCCTTGGAGAGGAACGGCAATGATGGAAACGAAGCGCGCTGTTTATTTGTGGATGACGCAGAGGGAGAATTGATCCGAAAACCGTTGATGCTGCAGAACGTCCTGTTTTTGCCCGGTGCTCACTTGGCTGAGCACTGCGCTGCGCGAACAGGGGTGGAGCGCTTTTTTGTGCTGCCCGGCATCGTATCAGGAAGAGGCTTTTGGCGTGCTTTTCTTCGGCAGAACAGGTGACGGTATCGACAACCGCGCCGATCTGCTGGCTTTTGGAGGGCGAAGAGGAAACTCTGGTGGTGCCTGGCGCTGCCGTGCCGGTGGACAGCGCCGGACAGAACGAAGTGTACAGAGCTTCCGGCAGCGTATTGGCGCACAGCCTGGAAACTGGTGCAGAAGAGGTGGAGGCGCCCGGAGCGTGCCGGGCTTTACGTCCATTACCACGTTTAAGGGACTCAACAGCATGCAGTTCTGGCCCGGGCGCAGATCCTGCGGGAACTGCTTGCCGGCGGCGTCTGCGTCATGGATCCCCAACAATACTTATGTGGATCCGCGTGTTCGCGTGGGCGCGGGTACGATGTTGCTGCCCGGCACGATCCTGCGGGGCGGGACTGTGTTGGAACAGACTGTCAGATCGGCCGAACAGTATGCTCACGGACTGTACGGTGGGTGACGGCGTGCGGATCAATGCCTCGCAGTGTGAGGAGAGTGTTGTGAAACGGGCTGTGAGATCGGCCCTTATGCCCACCTGCGTCCCCACTGCACCGTGGGTGCGCAGAGCAAGATCGGTGCCTTTGTCCAGTTGAAAAACTGCTGTTTGGGCGGGAAACCAAAATGGCTCATCTTACTTATGTAGGCGACGCTGATGTAGGGGAAGGCTGTAATTTCGGCTGCGGCACGGTCACCTGCAATTACGATGGCAGAGAAACACCGCACCACCATCGGAAACCATGTCTTTGTGGGCTGCAACACCAATCTGGTGGCCCCTGTGAGTGTGGGCGACGGCGCATACACTGCGGCTGGATCCACCATCACCCGGGATGTGCCTGCCGGAGATTTGGGCGTAGCGCGGACTAGGCAGAACAACCTGGCCGGCTGGGCCGACAAGCGCCGAAAGGCCGGCCGCCTGAAGTGAGCAGCGCGGCTGAAATAACAGGTTTTACCGTCGGCTCCCAGGCCGGTGATAAGATACATACGGATCTGATTACCAGAACCAACCAATGAGAATCCCAAAAATGAAAAAGAGGTACTTTGGAATGATTGCACATGGTAAGGACATCAAGATCTTTGCTGGTAACTCCAATCGCGTGCTGGCGCAGGAGATCTGCCAGCATCTGAACACGAAACTGGGCGACTCGGAGGTCGGCAAATTTGCCGATGGTGAGTGCTATGCTTCTCTGTATGAGAGTGTCCGCGGAAGCGACGTGTTCGTCATTCAGTCCACCTGCAACCCCGTAAATGACAACCTGATGGAAATGCTGGTGATGATCGACGCGCTCAAGCGCGCCTCGGCCGGCCGGATCACCGCCGTGATCCCCTATTTCGGCTATGCCCGCCAGGACCGGAAGGCCAAGGCGAGACCCGATTTCGGCAAAGCTGGTGGCCAATATGATCGTGGCGGCCGGCGCAGATCGCGTGTTGACTATGGATCTGCATGCTGCGCAGATTCAGGGCTTTTTCGATATTCCTGTGGACAACCTGCTGGGCAATCCTATTTTCGTGGATTATTACGGCGAGCTGTTCGGCGCGCAGGCCGAGGAGATGGTGGTCGTTTCTCCGGACGTCGGTTCCGTGTCCGCGCGCCCGCGCTTTTTGCCCAGAAACTGGGCATGAGTCTGGCCATTGTAGACAAGCGCCGTCCCAAGGCCAATTCCTGCGAGGTTATGAACATCATCGGCGATGTGAAGGGCCGCGACTGCATCCTTTTTCGACGATATGGTGGACACGGCCGGCAGCATCTGCAATGCGGCCAAGGCCATTATTGATGTGGGCGGCGCCAACTCTGTCCATGCCTGTGCATCGCATGCCGTGCTTTCCGGCCCGGCGTTGGAGCGGTTGAACGAAAGCCCGATCAATGAGATGGCTTTCCTCAATACGATTCCCGCAGTGCCGGCCAACCAGTGCCCCAAGATCAAGTACCTCTCTGTGGCGCATGTTTGCCGAGGCGATCGAGCGTATTTACAGCGACCTGTCGGTGTCCAAACTTTTAGCTGAGCAATTGCTGAGGAAAGGAGGGCTTTGCCCCTCTCCTTTCCGTTCCGTTTGAGGACGGCAAAAGCGTCATGGGCCGTGTGCTATGCAGGTGTGCGCTTGTGGGGCGCTTTTTCATGTTCAAGCATTTTGAGGAGGGATCCGATGTTCCTGAAGAAAAAGGCGGCGCGGTGGAGTGGCTGGTGGTATGCTTGGGCACTCCTGGCATACAATACAGCAGCACACGCCACAATGTGGGGTTTCATGCTGCAGATGCGCTGGAAGAGCGCTGCGGTGTCCGTTTGAACCGGCCAAGTTCCAAGCCCTGACGGGTGAGGTGCGCCTGGGCGGCAGCCGGGTGCTGGTGCTCGCCGCAAACCATGATGAACCGAAGCGGCCAGGCGGTGCAGCAGGCGGCGGCGTTTTATAAAATCCCGCCGGAGCGGGTACTGGTAATTTTGATGATATTTCCCTGCCTGTTGGGAAACTGCGGGTGCGGCCAGGCGGCAGCGCCGGCGGCCAACGGGGTCAAGAATATCATTGCCTGCTTGGGCAGCGACGGCTTTCCCCGGGTCAAAATCGGTGTGGGGAAAAGCCGAATCGGACTATGATCTGGCGGCCTGGGTGCTGGGCCGTCCTACGGCGGCGGAATGGAAAACGCTGGAAGAAACGATCCGGCGCGGCTTGATGCTGCCGAATGCGTGATTTCTGAAGGCTGCGCCGCTGCTATGAGCCGCTTCAACTGAAGCAGCACGCTATCGAATAAAGAAAGAGAAACCATATGAGCAGTGCGCGCTTCTACCGGGCAGCGCGGACTGCCGCTGCCTGTTGTGCAGGGGGAGGAGGAATTCATGGAGAAGCTGATCGAAGCGTTGCAGGAGATTCCAGAGGCAGCAGAGCTGCTGCACTGCGCGGAAAATGGAGGTTGTCCGGCGGCCATGACGGGCCTGGGACCGGTGCACCGTGCCCATGTCTGCGCGGCATTGCTGGCGCAGGAAAAGCGGCCTCTTCTGGTGGTGTGCAGTGATGAGGGAGAGGCGCCGCATGGCGGCGGATCTACAGAATTTCACCGGCATTGTACCGTTGCTGCTGCCGAGTCGGGAGTTCCAGTTCCACGCGGCAGCGACAGCTTCCCGCGAATGGGAACAGCGGCGAGTGGAGGCGCTTTACTGCATGGCACAGGAGCAGCCCCGCATTGTGGTTGCTGCGCCGGAAGCGCTGGTGCAGCGTACGCTGCCCAAAGAGGTGCTGATGAACCATGTGCTGAGGCTGCATCTGTCCGACACGGTGGATTTGAATGCGTTGGGCGAGCGGCTGGTCCATCTGGGCTATACCCGCTGCCAGCAAGTGGAGGGTATGGGGCAGTTGCGCTGCGGCGGCATTTTTGGATGTGTTTGGCCCAGGCATGGAAGCGCCGGTGCGCGTGGAATTTTTCGGTGATGAAGTGGATGCCATGGGAGCCTTTGATTTGGCGAGCCAGCGGCGCGTGCACAATATGGAGCAGATCTGCTTGCTGCCGGCTGGAGAAGTGCTGCCGGCCATGACACCCGGCGGGAGCACGGCGTTGGCGGAAAAACTGGAGGCTATGGCAGGAAAGCTGTCCAATAAAAAGCGCTCCGGCAGCGACGAGCTGATCGGCCGGCTGAAGGCCGACGCGGAGCTTTTGCGGCAGAACGCGCTGCGTGGCGGTCTGGACCGCTATATGGCGGCCATTTACGAAGAAAGAGCCATACCCTTGGAGTATCTTGCTTCGGATGCCATGGTGTGTATCTGTGACAGCGCAAGGGTGATGGAGCATCTGAAAAAATGTTCTCTGGCAAGTGAAGGAAGATGTGGAAGCCCTGCTGAAAGCCGGTGTGCTCTGCGGCGAGTGGGCTGGGCTGACGGCGACGGCGGAAGAACTTTGGAGCACGCTGGCGGACAGGCCGGTTTATATGTTGCGTCCCTGCCCACGTCCCGCTATCCGTTTCCGCCCCGTACGCTGCTGCAGCTGAATGCCAAACAGCTTTCATCCTACGGCGGCAGCCTTGAAACGGCGGTTTCCGATATGGAGCAGTATCTGGAGGCCGGGTACCGTGTGCTGGTCCTGTGCGGCAGCGAAGCGCGGGCAAAAAATCTCAAGCGGCTGCTGGAAGAGAAAAAAGTGCCCGCTGCACTGGATTTTCAATGCAGCAGCCTGCCCGGGGCAAGGCAGGCCCAGATCAGCCTGGGCGCTCTGTCGGCGGGTATCGAGTATCCGCAGTTGTCCCTGGCAGTGCTGACGGAGGGGCAGCTTCTGGCCCAGAGCGGGAGGAAGCCGCCGGCCCAAAAGGCCAAATCGAATCGGCAGAAGCTGCAGTCCTATACAGATCTTTCCCCGGCGACCTGGTGGTACATGCGCATCATGGAGTGGGACGCTTTGTGGGCATTTCAAAGATGACTGTGGACGGCGCGGATCGGGATTACATCAAGATTGCCTATGCCGGCAGCGACTGCCTGTATGTCCCCGCTACGCAGCTCGACCTGGTGAGCAAGTACATCGGCGGCGGAGAGGACAACGAAAAGACCCGGCTGAATAAGCTCGGCGGTACGGACTGGGCACGCAGCAAAAGCAAAGCCAAGGCAGCGGCCAAAGATCTGGCCAGGGGCTGATCCGGCTGTATGCTGAGCGGCAGAAAAAGCAGGGGTTCGCTTTTTCGCCGGATTCTCCGTGGCAGGCGGAATTTGAGGAGGCATTCCCTTATGCTGAGACAGAAGATCAGCTGCGCTGTATCCGCGAGATCAAGGGGGACATGGAACGAAGCGTGCCCATGGACCGTCTGCTGTGCGGTGATGTGGGCTACGGTAAGACGGAAGTGGCCCTGCGGGCGGTGATGAAATGTATCCTGGATGGAAAACAGGCTGCTATTCTGGTACCCACCACGGTACTGGCTCAGCAGCACTACGCCACGGCGATGAACCGTTTCCGCGCGTTTCCTGTGAACATCGCAGTACTCAGCCGCTTTCAGACCGCTGCGCAGAGCAAAAAGATCCTGCAGTCCCTCAAGGCCGGCAGTATCGATCTTTGATCGGCACTCACCGGCTGCTGCAGAAAAGCGTGCAGTTTAAGGATCTTGGGCTTTTGGTAATTGATGAGGAGCAGCGTTTCAGGGGTGACGCATAAGGAGAAACTCAAAGAGATGGCCCGACAGGTGGATGTGCTGACGCTCGGCCACACCCATCCCGCGGACGCTGAACATGGCGCTTTCTGGTGTGCGGGATATGAGCGTGATTGAAACGCCGCCCAAAAACCGCCTGCCGGTGCAGACTTATGTGCTTGAACACGATTGGAGCATCCTGGCTGATGCAATCCGCCGGGAAGTGCAGCGCGGCGGGCAGGTTTATTATCTGCACAACCGGGTGGACACCATTGACCGCACCGCGGCGCGGATCCGGGAGATGCTGGGGAAGAAGTGCAGGTGGCGACTGCGCACGGAAAACTCAGCGAGCAACAGCTCTCGGCGGTGATGCAGGGGGTCAGTGATGGACAGACCCAGGTGCTGGTATGTACGACCATTATTGAAACTGGTATTGACATTCCCAATGTCAATACACTGATTATTGAAGACGCTGACCATCTGGGGCTGGCGCAGCTGCACCAGATTCGCGGGCGTATCGGCCGCGGCGCCCGCAGGGCTTTTGCCTATCTTACTTACCGCAGGGGAAAGGTTTTGTCGGAAACGGCGGATAAGCGCCTGTCGGCGATTCGGGAATATGTGGAGTTCGGCTCCGGTTTCAAAATTGCCATGCGCGATCTGGAGATCCGCGGGGCAGGCAATATCCTCGGCCCGGAGCAGTCTGGTTTTTTGATGAGTGTGGGCTACGACATGTATCTCAAATTACTGGAAGATGCCGTGCTGGAGGAGCAGGGGCAGGAAAAGCGGAAGGAACGGGAATGCACGGCGGATCTCAACGTATCTGCCAACATCCCGGAGCGTTACGTGGCCTCAGCAGAGCAGCGTATGGATCTTTTTACCGCCGCATCGCGGCCATTCGCAGCCGCGAAGATGCCGACGATTTGATGGATGAATTGCTGGACCGGTACGGCGACGCGCCGAAAAGTGTGCTGGCGCTGCTGGACGTGGCGGCTGCTGCGGCGGCGGCGGCCAAGGTGGGGATTACGGAGATCACACAGAAAGAAGCCCGGGTGCGCTTTGCGCTGGGCGAGGTGGATCTCAAGCAGCTTTCGGCCGTGTGCGGTATGAAAAATACCATTCCCGGCTGCGTCTGGACGCCGGTGCGGCACCGGCGCTGACACTGGTGTTGCCGCCGAAAGCAGATGTGCTGGAAGAATGCGCCGCTCTGGTGGATGTGTTGGCTGGCGCATCCTGAGAAAAGGGTGTACGCTGCAAAAAGGACTTGTGGCAGAGCCGGAAAGATGATAAAATAACCAAAGATTTATGCGTGCGCTCCTGTGCGTGGCAAACAGCGGGAAAGGATGTTTTGATTTATGGAAGGGTTGAAAAGCAGAGCGGTCGCTCTGATCGTGTGTCTTGTGCTGATTTTGGTGGATGGTTCGGCGGCAGCGCCATTCAGGCGATGAATGGCGGCGCGCTGATCACGGCCAAGGCCAGTGGGCTGAAAGCGGACACCGTGGTAATGCAGGTGGGTGACGCGGATGTGACGGCGGGGGGAATATCTGTATTGGCTGGCTTCCGTGTGTGATGGGTTTTATCAGTATTATGGCATCAGCGACTGGAGTATGGCCATGACGGCGGATTTGACGGTGGGCGATTATGCCAGTGGCCCAGGCCGACGATTGCTACGCAGTATGCGGCGGTGGAATTGCTGGCAAAGGAGCAGGGCATTACACTGTCGGAGGAGCAGGCAGCAGTCATGGACAGCATGCATGAGTATTATGTGGAATACTATGGCAGCGAGGAAGTGTATCGCTACATGCTTGCGTATGCCGGGCTGAATGAGGAGCTGCTGAAAAAGGACAGCACCGTTCCATACCTCTATGCAAATTTGTGCCAGAAACTGCTGGCGGAGGGGGCGAGCTGGAACCCACCGAAGAAAACCTGGCTGCTTTTGCCGAGCGCAACAGCTATACAGATTTGGGAGAAGAAGAACTGCTGTCGTATTATGAGGATACCAGCTACGGTGCGGTCTATGATTATGTGAACGACTACATCAGCGGTCTGGAAATTACAAAGACGGAGAGTTATGAGGCGATTGATGTGGCCTCGTTCTACCCGGCTCTGTTGGAACTGCGCAGCGCATTGACGTGCCGGAAACGGACGCATCTTCTGCAGAAGGTTCCACAGCGGAGGGCTGAGTTTGCGAGTTAACACCCGGAGCGGAGAGGATCCGTTCCGGGTGTTTTTTTGTATAAAAATGATAAAATAGGAAAAAAGAAGATAGGAAAAAAGAGATTTTATGGACGCTATTAAATGTAAATATTGTGATTTTTTTAACAATATGTGCGAAATCCCCATATCTCGGAAGTGTTGTCTGTTGACATTTAGATAAATTGCGAGTAAAACTAAAATTACCAAATCTTTTTAGGAGGTATCTCACGTGTCTGAAGTTTATATTGTCAATTGCTGCAGAACTGCAATCGGTTCCTTTGGTGGCTCCCTGAAGGATGTTCCCGCTGCCGATCTGGGTGCCATCGTGGTCAAAGGAAGCTATGAACCGCGCCGGCGTCAAGCCCGAGCAGGTGGACGAACTGATGTTCGGTTGCATCCTGACGGCTGCTCAGGGGCAGAACGTTGCCCGCCAGGTGGGCGTCAAAGCGCCCGCGCCATCATGGCCGGCGAGGCTGACGTCATCGTCGCCGGCGGCATGGAGAACATGACCGCTGCGCCCCTATGCCGTGCCCACCGCCCGCGGCGGCGCCCGCATATGTTCAACACCACCATGGTCGACACCATGGTCAACGACGGTCTGTGGGACGCCTTCTACAACTATCACATGGGCACCACCGCCGAGAACATCTGCGATCTGTGGGGCATCACCCGCGAGGATCTGGACAAGTTCGCCGCTTCCTCCCAGGCCAAGACTGCCGCCGCTCAGGCCGCCGGCAAGTTTGACGACGAGATCGTCCCCGTGCCCGTGAAGGTCAAGAAGGAGACCGTCGAGTTCAAGGTCGACGAGTTCCCCCGCGCCTCCTCCACCTTCGAGAGCCTGTCCAAGCTGAAGGGCGCCTTCCCCGTGGGCCCCGAGTCCGCCGCCGTTCAGGAGCAGGGCAAGAAGATCGCCGCCGGCGACAAGAACGCCGAGGGCCCCATCACCATGACCTTCGAGGCCAATGCCGTTCAGGGTCCTGCCGCTGACCCCGGCCAGCCCCGCGTCACCGCCGGCAACGCTTCCGGCATCAACGACGGCCCGGCCGCCATTGTTCTGGCCTCCAAGGAGGCCGTGGAGAAGTACGGCCTGAAGCCCGTTGCCAAGCTGGTCTCCTATGGCCACGGCGGCGTGGATCCCAAGATCATGGGCGTCGGCCCCGTGCCCGCCACCCGTGAGGCCCTGAAGAAGGCCAACCTGACCATCGACGACATGGATCTGATCGAGGCCAATGAGGCCTTTGCCGCCCAGTCCGTGGCCGTGGCCCGGGAGCTGGGCTTGGACATGAGCAAGGTGAATGTCAACGGCGGCGCCATCTCCATCGGCCACCCCGTGGGGGCCTCCGGTGCCCGTATCATCGTCACCCTGATCCACGAGATGATGAAGCGCGACAGCAAGTACGGCCTCGCCACACCTGTGCATCGGCGGCGGCCAGGGCGTTGCCACCATCTGGGAGAAGTGCTGATCTGACGCATCGACACACCCCCGCTTCCCGGCATAAATAAAAAGCGGGGGAGGCTTTACCTCTCCCCGTATTTTTTAAGGCGGGCTTTCAGTAAAACCTATCAAAAAAAGGCTGCTTTTCCGCTGAAAAGCGGTGCGGCCCTCTTGACAATTTCCATAACCGGTTATACACTTTGTTATGGAATTAACAATTTAGGAGGTAATCTCTATGTCCCTGAATCCCAAATTCATCACGGCCAAAGAGGCTGCCGCTCTGATCCCCGACGGCGCCAGCATTATGCTGAGCGGCTTCGTGGGCTGCGGCTCCGCTCTGCAGGTCATTGACGAGCTGTCCAAGACCGATGTCAAGGATCTGCGTCTGATCATGAACGACTCTTCCAAGCAGAACGGCCCCGACGGCGACGAGTTCTATTCCTGGGCGAAGCTGATCCACAACGGTCAGGTCGACGGTTATCTGGGCTCCCATCTGGGCACCAACCGCGAGGCGCAGGAGATGCAGAACGACGGCCGTCTGAACGTCGATCTGGTCCCCCAGGGCTCTCTGGCTGAGATGATCCGCGCCGGCGGCTACGGCCTGGGCGCTGTCGTCACCCCACCGGCGTTGACACTCTGGTGGAGGAGTCCCCCTTCTGCCTCGGTCGTCAGACCATCGAGGGCAAGGACTACCTGCTGATGAAGCCCGTCACCGCTGACTGGGCCATCGTCAAGGGCGCCAAGGTGGACAAGGTGGGCAACGTCTGGTACAAGGGTACCGGCCGCAACTTTGCTCCCTACATGGCCGCCGCTGCCAAGCACGT
>VOFH01000355.1_pt1 | contig 52001 bp, 70 predicted proteins | sample 5384091 | NCBI WGS metagenome assembly VOFH01 (sample SAMN12384727, study PRJNA508395) | human gut metagenome | isolation source: healthy gut G | host: Homo sapiens
CCATAGTCTTTACGTGTTTTTAATTACTACCTTTGACATCTTCCCTTATTCCTTCCATGCAAAAGATGGCATCTTTTGTAGCAAAAGGTGGCATCTTATAACACAAAAGATGGCATCTTTTACAGCAAAAGATGCCACCTTTTGTAAGAGAGACAGCAAAGATACGGAAAGTATCTTTAAATGAAGTATCCGAAAGGACTTAATGCGCTAGCTATTTAGCAAAAAGTCTTTTATTCCCATTCGATAGTAGCGTTAGGCTTCGGAGACATATCGTAGCAAACACGATTCACATGTTTTACTTCTTTCAGGATACGATCCGTAATTTTCATCAGGACAGGCCATTCTACCTGTTCGATGGTAGCGGTCATCGCGTCAATCGTATTGACAGCACGGATGATAACCGGCCATTCGAAAGAACGGGCATTGTCGCGCACACCCACTGACTTGAAGTCGGGTACCACGGTGAAATATTGCCACACTTTCTTATCCAGTCCGGCAAGTTGAAATTCTTCACGCAGGATAGCATCGGACTCGCGCACAGCTTCCAAACGATCGCGTGTGATAGCACCCAGACAACGCACGCCCAGACCGGGACCGGGGAAGGGTTGACGATAAACCATTTCATAAGGCAAGCCCAATTCAAGACCACATGCACGTACTTCGTCTTTGAAAAGCTGACGCAACGGTTCCACAAGTTCGAACTGAAGATCTTCCGGCAGACCGCCTACGTTGTGGTGAGACTTCACCATCTTGGCCGTTTTCGTTCCGCTCTCTACAATATCCGGATAAATAGTACCCTGACCTAAGAAATCGATACCATCCAGTTTACGTGCTTCTTCTTCGAACACACGGATAAACTCACCACCGATAATCTTACGTTTCTGTTCGGGATCTTCACACCTTCCAGTTTAGTAAGGAAGCGGTCGGTAACATCTACATAGATCAAATTCGCCTTCAGCTGATTACCGAACATTTCTACTACATCTTCGGATTCGCCTTTACGCATCAGACCGTGATTTACATGCACGCATACCAGATTGTTGCCAATTGCTTTCAGCAACAGAGCTGCCACTACGGAACTGTCAACACCACCGGAAAGGGCCAGCAATACTTTTCTGTCACCCACCTGGCGACGTACCAATTCAATCTGGTCATTCACGAAGTTGGTCATGTTCAATTAGCTTCGGCCTTGCAAGTTTCGAAAACGAAAAGGCTTAACAGCTGCTTTGATAGCTTCAATATCATCAGTAAACTGTGGCAGTTTCACCGCACAAGTCGCTTTGTCATGACCGGCAGCCATCACTGGGATTCCCGCCTCGTAGATAGAAGGATTCACATCGATGGCAACGCCATCTACTATGTTACACGGTCCACCATTGATAATAATGCCCTTTACATTGGACAACTTTTTCAGTTCTTCAACGGTTATATCATGAGGATAGATCTCACTATATACACCTAATGCACGGATGGCGCGAGCCAATACCGTATTCTCATGACTACCCAAGTCAAGGATAACAATCATATCCTGCTTCATTTGATTCTGGTTGTTTTAAGTTATTGTATCAATTATTATTCACTATCGTTTCCAAACGGTCTGCAAATATAAAGATTTTTAGAGAGACTATAATACATTGATTCTCTAAAGTTTCAGAACAGAGCAGCGTTTTTTTTCGCAGTCATACCTTTCCGAAGATCAGTTTTATTCATCGATCCTTTATTTCGGTATTGTTCATGTGAATTTCAACTTCTGATTCGCATCATTAATAAAGTTAATCGGAGAACAGATGTATTTTCCTCCCCTATTTACATTGCTACTTTATTTTTTATTGTACCTTTGTGATGTCGAACCATTATAAACTCACAGCAGGGAAACCTGCCAAGAATCCGTGGCGGGCATTTTTATGCCCGTCCACGCCACTCCTATATGGCGGTCCCTGTACCCCCATGGGGAGTGTTAATGCACCTCCAAATACTAGCTGTGAGTTTAGTGTTCGACAATGGGACAGGCAGGGATTGCTTTTTCAATTCTTTCTCCTCTCCCATGAATCGAATTATTCACCTTTTAAAACTTAACGATTTATGGAAAACAACACTCAGCCGGTAACCGCTCAGGAATTATCCAACGTAGCAATGCACCCACGCACGGGCTTCCCTTCAGAAGAAGCCATGAAAGCGTACTATTTACAACTGATTGACATCATGAACATCGCGTATGTCAAAGAATCTTCGGAATATATAAGCCTGCAATGTCTGAAACGCAAATTAAGACAATTCATCCATGTTCTACAATTGTTAGGTACACACGAATGGGGAAACGGCATTGCAGAAATACAAGATGCCAGCGGATTCTATATGCTGCAAAGTACACTCCGCACAAGACGTTGCTGCAAGCCAACCGGGAAATCGGTCTGCATCTGCAATTCATTACGCAACTGGCAAGCAATGTAGGTTTTCTGAAACAACTGGAAGGTATCTTATATTACCACTCTCAAAATGTAGAAAACTTGCTGAAGAGGGTGAAAGAAGAATCGACAGATACTTTCTAAAATAATAAAACTGAAGTTTCGCATGTAGGCTGAAAGGCTACATGCGAAACTTAAATAGAATAAACTTTCCATCATAACAAATTAAGAATAAGAGAGATGTGTTATCTAACAAGATAATAGCAAAACAAAAATCAACAGAAATATTTGCTATTTTAAAATAAAGCCGTACATTTGCACCCGCAATTCGGGATGTAGCTCAGCCCGGTAGAGTACGCGTCTGGGGGGCGTGTGGTCGCAAGTTCGAATCTTGTCATCCCGACTACCGATAAAGCATTGATAATCGCAAGGTTATCGATGCTTTTTGCTTTTTACGAGTTTCCACCTAATGGTGTGGTTGACGCTGTGGTTGACGCGAAAAGTCAACCAAGAAGTCAACCGTAATTTTATGAAAGCAACAGTTTCAGTCATTTGTTACAAGCATAAGGTGCTTGCAAATGGAGAATCACCATTAATGGTAAGAATTGCCAAAGATGGAAAACGTACCATGAAAAGTTTAGGCATATCTGTTAATCCTACTCATTGGGATTTTGCCAAGAATCAACCAAAGGGAAATTGTCCTAATCGAAATCTTATTAAACAGGTAATCTTAAAGACGGAAATAGAGTATCAATCAAAAGGTACTTAATAAAGAAATCAAGAACGAGGAATTTACAACATCTTCTCTTGTTGAAGAGAAACAAAATGAAATTAAGGCACAAACAGTAGAAGAGTTTTACCTTCACTTAATTGAAGAACTAAGGCAAAAGGGGCAAATAGGTAACAGTTATGCCTACCTCAACTCATACAACACCTTGAAGAACTTCAATAAGGGCAAGAAGTTGAACTACACTTTCAGTCACATTGATGTTAGCTTTTGTAGACAGTACGAAGACTGGATGCGTAGTAAAGGTAATCAGGACACCACACTTAGTTATCAATTCCGTACTTTGCGTGCAACATTCAACAAGGCAATTGAGGCTAAAATTGTCAGCAGAGATAAGAATCCATTCAATGAGTACAAACTAAGCCACTTCAACACTAAGACAATGAAGCGTGCACTGTCGAAAGAAGACATTCTAAAGATAATCAACACTGATTGCAGCAGTAAGAGCAAGCTCCGTCAACTAGCACACGATTTATTCTCATTCTCCTATCTGTGCGGTGGAATCTCATTCGTAGACATTGCCAACCTTACACTACGAAACATTGTAGAAGGAAGGTTAATTTACCAACGGCAAAAGACACATGGTAACATCAACCTTCTACTATCAGACGAAGCATTGAAAATTATTCAAAAGTACAACAAGTACTGTCAACAAGCAGGTTATCTATTTCCAATCCTGCACAATCAAAGACACATAACGCCCATGCAGAAAAGTAATCGAATACATAAGATCTGCCACCAAGTCAACACAGATTTGAGGACATTTGCCACAGAATTAGGCATAACGGCAGAAGTAACCACATACGTTGCACGCCATTCATTTGCCACAATCTTAAAAAAAATCAGGAGTCAACATTGGAATCATTTCAGAAGCCTTAGGGCATCAAGACATAAAAACCACTCAAATTTACCTAAGTCGTTTCGATAATGAGCAGGTGGATGAAGCGATGAAGAACTTACTCTAAAAACAAATTTCCCGCTTACAGTAATGTGAGTGGGATTTTTTAACTTTGCAGTCTAAAGTAAATGCATTATGACAAGTTACACACTACCAATTCCAGAACTTAAAAGACTGGAACCAATTCTAGAAGAACTCTTTGGCTACAGACGTGCCATGTTTGAAAATGAGCTACTAAACGTTTACCGCACCAAGTACCCTAATGGAATCAGTAAAGAAGTAGCTAATAATTACATGATTGCCTGTCCGTTTTTAGATGAGATTGCAGTGGATAATGGTGCGTTTGATTACCACCGTTACGCACCAAGACCAGCCTCAACAAGCATGGAACTTGATGTGAAAAGTTTCATTATGGACACAGAGCATGAGATTACGATTGTTCTTTCCAATGATACCATCTTAAAACAGTTAGACAAATTGTTGCAGGACTATGGAGAGAAAGACAGCAGCGAAACAATCAGAACAACTCTTTTTATCGTAGCTGCCATTTACGACAAGCATGTAAAGGGGAACTCTACACAGAAATTACCACGTCTGAGAATACGCTTCCTTATCTCCAACAAGTCCGTCCAGAAATGTTAAAGCTCTTTGAGTTGCTTAACACTAAGAGATACTCACCTAGCAAGAAGAAAGAATTAAGAGTGTTCAATCCTATCACTATTGATAATGGAGTTAAGAAGATCACACTAGATAATTCATGCCATTGGCTGACTGACTTACTGGACGACTACCTGCAAATTTACTTGGGAGTTAAAAGTCTGGAAGAAGCCCAAGCAGAACTAAAGGAAGTGTATGCAGAGAAAAAAAGGCAGGAAAGCTAGTAATGTAGCTTGTAATCTTATCATGTACGGCACATTCCATCTCTTACAAAATACTCGTCATTGAAAACCAAGAGCGAACAGATACGTATGACATTGGACTACATGGGACACTTGTTTTTGAGGCAGATAGCTTCAATGATGACGAAAGCCTCAACATTAATGCAGCAATAGCCTACTTAGTGAAGCAAGGGTACAAACCACAATGGAAACCCAAGCAGATTGAAGACTACAACTTCTCACCCAACAATCAATCTACAGAATACCTCTGGTAATTAATAATCTACCAATCCTCACAGACTACCATGTAATTGCATGGTAGTTTTTTTATGTCCTTAAATGAGCTAACTCACTGATAACCTACAATCTAAAGAATACCCCTCAAATCGCTTCTTATTCTTTATTACCCACAAATGTGAAATTTAATTATAAAAAATCATGCATGAATTTGATTATGACAGCAGGGCAGACTTCTAAGTATTCCCCAACTTTGCAACGTAATCGAAAGACAAACGGTGCGCACCATGCCGTATTTAATTTCGCCAAAATAACGGTTGTACCTTACAACACTAATGGGAAAGCATACTTCTACATCATTGCCGAACATGGCATAGTGGAAAAGAAAGGCACATACGTGAATGGCAGAGCCACTGAAATAGTACTGGACTTACTCAGAGGAAAAGGTATCAACCCTAAAGACGAGTTCTTCAAACAGAAGCAAAAGTGAATGATACCGCTAACTTCCAACTGGAACTGCAACGTCTAAAAGAGACGACTTCAAGCGCCTCTACCGTGAAGCAGACAAAGAAAGAAATGGTGTCACTCACTTTCGTGGAAGTTTCCAGTTCTATCGAGGTGAAGTAAAGTTTGACATTCCACTTACAGATGATGTCAAAGAGTTCATTCACGAGAAGCTGACAATTAATAAGACAAGTGCCCATACAAGCAACTTTTAATAAATTTCATCCCTACACAAATTATAAGATTATGAAACTCTCATTTACACTAATCAACCTTGAACGTGAAGAACTAACAATCAGTAAAGGTGAAACACTCTTAGACCTTTATAAACGAGAAGGCTATTCCGATAACGGTACTCCAACCAATCGTATCATTGAGAAAGTAGAACCGGGTATCGGTGCTACTTATGCCGAATTGGTGTAAACGCAACTCTGTGATTACCGAACCTAACGTACCCGTGATTATCGGTAAGACGGAAGGAACTGATTACTTGGGCATTTATGAAGAAACTACTTCAAAACAGATAGAAGCCTATTTACAGAATGACAAATGTATGCCTAAGAAGTAGTTACTACTCCCGAAAGCTACAAGACCAAACTAATACCTGCATTTAAGAAGTTAGGCATTGACTGGCATAAGAGTACTTTTGCCTGTACGATGAATGCGAGAAACTAATACAAGACAATGGTTTCAGACCTACGATCCGCATTAAGCTGACTTCTTCGATTACGAACGTAAAGCGTATGTTTCAGCTACTCCGTTAGGGACACGTAACCGTAAATTCTTAAATGGTGGTTTTAAGTGGTTGAGAATTGTGCCTGACTACGATTACAAGAAGGATGCAACTCTGATTATCACCCGTTCATTCAACAGAACTCTACTCGAAGAGTTAAGGAGATTGCTCTCTACTTCCAAATGTATCTGCATCTTCTATAAGACTACTGACGGTATCGCTCGCATTGTACAGAATCTATTGAAAGAAGGATTGATTAAGGACGGGGATTACAAGGTATTTTGTTCAGATAAGAGCGTAAAGAAGCTAAAGAGTATGGAATTGCATCATACACATGACCATTTAGAACTGCCATTAGCTAAGGTTAATCTCTTCACCACGCTTCTTCTCAGCAGTGGACATTAAAATTAAGAAGTTAGTGGACATACTTGTACTTAGTAATTGCAAGCAAGCCAACCACTCAATGATTGACCTGTTCACAGAAGCCGTTCAGATACAAGGACGTTTCCGTAACAAGCTGGACGGTGACAGAAGATACAACTCTGACATTCATAACCAACCAATGACGAATTGAAGTTAAGAGTGATGAAGAGATTGAAACAGAGATTACCACCCTACTTCAAGACCTATGCTTCCATTAAAGAAAAATACAACAATGCTACCGATGCAACCGAGAAGGAAGCCATTGAAAGGACTTAAAAAAGCTTAGCTTCAATGAGTTTTTGGATGATGATGAAGAACTTTCGGAGGAAGTCATAGACCATGTGTTTAACGAAGAACGAGTAAAGAGTTACTACCAATCACCAGAAGCACTAATCAAAGCTTATAAGGAAACGGGACACTTCACTGTGACAGTAGATAATAATAGTGATGGAGTTGAGAGGATGACAAACTGACATTGAAGAAGCTTTCAACTAAAGATGTATGGAAGTACCTTATAACCCAGTTGGAGCTGACTGGAACGTAACAAGCAAGACAAGCCCGATTTTGATTTCTGATGCGGAAGTGCGGAAGTTGATAGAGATGCATAGTGAACACTACTTCATCATTGAGGTTACTTGAAGATAGGTAAAGCACCGATTGAGGCAGCTAATTATGTCAAAAGCAAGATTGAGAAGGAATTGAAAGCATACAATCTCCAGCAAAGCGAGAAGTTGCGTTTAGTCCAAATGTACTGGCAGAGGTAGAAGAAGAGTTCAGAAATGAAGTTCAAAACCCAATGTTACATTGCTAAGTCTGAATTCATCAAAAGACTTGGGCAAGTATTAGAAGCTAACGGCATCACCTTCAAAGTACACGGTGACGGTAAGAAAGGAAAATGAGGTAATGTGCCAAATTACAGAGAAGACAGTTCAAGATTACTTTGATTACAATTTACAATGGCATAAATCCATCTTCATACAGGCTTCCGCTTTAAGTCAGAGTTAGGAGCAAATTGATGAAGGGTCTTATACAGCACAAATTAAAGAATTTACCCTAAAGAAATTTATGAATTGGAAGTAACTTTCTACACCTAAGCAACTCCACCCTAAAAGAGGCACGGAGTTCTTGGTGTTTACAGACATTCTTGCCATTCTACTACATAAAGTACCATCTTACTACACCCTTAAATCAGCCAAACAGTCTTTACATTCACCCCCTCCCCTTCAAGCATGAGAAGCATTTCCATTTAGACTTTACGTTCTTACGAAGTGATTACATTGATTTCAGAAGAATGGCTTACATGGAAATTTAAAAGAGATGTATGTCTCAAACCCTACTTTCCTGTTACCCTTCATACCCCACACCAATCAATAGAAAAATGAAAGCTAAACATGAAACAGCTTCCCAACCCCAAACGAATGAAATTTTTAATTTGTCAGTTCTGCCAAGTGCAGATAATTAAAGACTGACTACAAAAACACACATTCGTAATGAGAGTGGAAAGTACTTTCATGCAAAGCGTTCATTTTGTCTACATTCAATTGATTACTAATCTTAAACAATGCGTATGGAGAAATTAAAGATTGTATTAACGCTAGGAGTTATCTTAATCCTTCCTGTAGTCCTAATGCCACAGTTTTTCATTGGTTTACTTGTTCTGACTGTGGTGTGTTTCGCACTCAGACGAAGAGCTTTTTAATACTAACTTAATGAATTACAAATTATGAAAACATTACAGATTACGCCAGTAATGGCACAAAGGAGATGTTTAAATTTTGGTGAGTATGCAGAAGACGCTACTTTAGTAATGGAAGAACAGCCCGCAAGGGAAAAGAGACCGTTATTCATTGAAGCCAACACGATTGAAGCAAGTTTGGAGCATTTAAGAAATGATTGTATCATTCCTGTATTCGCAAAGGATAATGAGGCTACCTTATCTCATGTGGCTTTCATTGAAACTGTGCAAGACGCTGCAAGGACATTCTTTCAAGGTGAACAAATTGAATTGCCTGACATTCGTGTTTCTCATGTGATTAAGGGCAGAATACCAGAAGCAATCCATAAGCCTGCCAATCAATTACTGGAAAGTGACAAGACTATCTACTACGAAAGATGCGCTTTTGTCATTCAAGTTCCTACGATTTACGAGACAGTAAACGGTAACAGGTTGACTCTTACTATTGGCGGAGTTCGTGCGTACAATCATACGAACTTATACAGTAAGAAAACAGCAGAACGATTTAAAGTATTCATAGGCTTTACCTGTAAGGTGTGTACGAACTTATGTGTATCAACTGACGGGTATCTTTCATGTTTGGAAGTCACTAATACAAATGAGTTGTATCGTGCCGTTTTGGAAATGTTCAATCGTTATGATCCAGCCAAGCACATACATTTGATGCAGACTTTAGACAATTCTTACTTAACGGAACATCAATTTTGCCAATTACTTGGGAGAATGAGACTTTCAATCATTACCACAGAGCCAACAGAAAGCCATACCAAGAATGTTACTAACTGACAGTCAGATTAATAATGTGGCAAAGTCTTATATTCAAGATGAGAACTTTAGCAGCTTGGGGAGTGACTTATCAATGTGGAAGTTCTACAATTTACTTACTGGTAGTAACAAGTCAAGTTACATAGATTCTTTCTTGGACAGGGCTTACAATGCTACAGAATTGGTTACTGGAATTGCAGCCGCTTTACATGGAGATGAGAAATACCAATGGTTTTTAAGTTAGTGGTATTTGAGAATACACAAATTGTCAAATGCTTAATTCTTGAAACTATGGTACAAAAGTTATTCTATGTATTGTTATTTGTCGCCACTATGCTTGTGGCTATGCTATCATTTCCTTTAATCATGGTTGGCTATGCTCTCTTAATTGCCTACGCTCTTATCAAGGGTAGCTAACCATGTGTTCAAATTGGGAGCGTGTTCAAATTAATCTGGAAAGATGGTTTGAATACATTCCCTTATGTTATTAACTTAATCAAAGAATTAAATGAGAACAAAAGCAGTGATTTATGCTCGTGTTTCATCTGTTAGTGACAGACAGGACACAAGCAGACAAATTGAGGATTTAAGAAAGTATGCCAACTTACGGGACATTGAAGTAGTTGCCACATTTGAAGAACACATAAGCGGTGCAAAGAAGAATGAGGAACGCCAAATTCTTACGGACTGTTTGGAATACTGTACTACTAATTCAGTTCATTACTTGCTACTATCTGAACTTTCCAGACTGGGCAGAAGTACATTACAAGTGCTTCGCTCATTAGAAGTACTACATGAAGCAAAGGTATCTGTTTATATACAGAACTTGGGGCTTTACACACTTCAACCAGATGGTAAAGTAAATCCTATCGTCTCCATTCTGATTACCATACTAGCGGAAATGTCTAACATTGAGAGAAGCAACATTGTCTATCGTTTGAACAGCGGTAGGAGTAATTACATTGCCAAAGGTGGGAAATTAGGACGGAAGACAGGCAGTATCAAAACGGAAGAAAAAAGAAACGGGAAGAGTACAAAGAAGTAATTCAACTGTTAAAGAAGGGCTACTCTGTTAGAAATGTAGCCAAGTTACAAGGAATTGGCATCTCCACAGTTCAACGGGTGAAGAACATCTTTGTCAATGCCTAGTCTTTTTAATTGGTTGGGAGGAAATTTTTAAAATTCTACCTTTATGGGGACTTGGCTAATTTCCTCCTAACCTTAAAATGTTGAGTAGAAGTCAGCCTCAACGATTAATAAACAATAGTTCTTGCTAATCAAACGTAAATTCGTAACTTTGTAGCAATTTCAGAAGCCTAATGCGTTAGGACTGGAAGGACTTATTATAAGAAAACGAAGAGCGTTTTAAAGCATTATCCTGTCATGAAATCTGGACAATTTCATTCTCCAAGGATAATAGGCAAGAACGCTCACGCTTAGTTTGTTGTTATCAACTCTCATGTGCATGGGAAGGCTGTATAATTACATTAGGCGTGGGCTATTGTTTATTACTTGGAGATGGGCAGTCCAGAGCCTCATGACGGTAATAATCAGTAGTTCCCACGCTTCTTCTGTATGTAACAGTCAACCATTGGGAACTGGTTGACATTAAAAAAGCATGTAAAAAAACAGAGAGTTTGAATTAACCAATCAATTGACAGTTCTTTTAAGGAGTGTGCAGCCTTTGCTGTGTTCCTCACACTCATTTAACCTATTACTAATGCTTTCTGCAAGGAACGTAGAAGCACAAACAGATTTATTACAATGAAAACTTTAAGATTAATTGGAATGGCGATTGTAGCCGTAATTATGAGTGTTAACTTTACTGCATGTAGTGACGATGACGATGAAGGAGAAGGCAATAACGGTACTAGTAAGAAATTCATCTCTGCGACATACGAATCTGGGGATGCATCCTCATTTTGAGTATGATAACCAAGGAAGAATTACGAAGGAAGTGTGGGATGAATACGAGCTTCGCCAAGAAATTACAGAATTTACTTATGAAGCAAATAGAATCATAGCAACGGCTTATGACATAAGCTCTTCCAGTAGTGCTGATGAGAAATGGATAACCAACTATGAATTAAAGGATGGCATCATAGCTAGCAAGGTTGAGTATAACCCTGAAGGAGAAGCAATCGTTAATGTCAAATACAATTATGACAGTTCAAAACAACTTGTTTCCATTGAATACAGCAACTCTTACAATACTAACAGCGAAAAACTAGTAAAATTCATCTGGCAGAATGGCAACATCACTTCTATGATTGATGATGATGCTACAGAATTGTCTTACACTTCACTTCCTTACCAGTTCCTAGGTGAAGCAACCAATGTGTTTGATCCAGATTTAATTAACAACACACTTTTTGCCCAAGGATTCTATGGTAAATGCCTCACAAATTTAGTCAAGACTGAACGAGGCTATGACCATTATGATTACATCTACACAACGGACGAGGAAGGCTATGTAACCAAAGTCATTATGGAATACGAAGACGGAGACCAATGGGCATGTTATTGCTCTTGGAAGTAAAATGTACTAAAAAGGTAGAACGACACTGAATTAGCTTCAATGTCGTTCTACTTGTGTCTTTTTTTTTTCTTCACTAACTTCCGCTTATCTTCTTTAGTAGCCTTCTGGAAATACTTCTCTAGCAATTCTCTTGTTACAGGCATGTAAGTCACATCTGTTGTTACAATCTCCCTAACTTCTTGTGGCATGTAATACACAGCGTTGTCCTTCTTTGTCACTCTCATTCTGGTTAACGTTAATTGGTTGGTCATTGATTAATCTACTTACAAAGGTACTAAGAAGAGAATTGAGAACATAATGCTACGAACCAGATTTCAAAAACGAGGCAAAAAGCATGTATGTAAATTAAAATCAGCATTTGGAATCACGAAAAAGTGTAATTTACTTCTTAAATAGGGAAATTATTGCTTACTTTGCAAAGCAAGCTCAATGTTGACCCATTGTTGACCTTTAAACTTGCAAAGAGATAGTTAATGTGTTGACAATCGTCTTAATGAGAAAACTAATAACGAAGCCTCATAATCTGGAGGTCCCTGGTTCAAGCCCAGGCTGGTCCACAAAGAAAAAGGCTGATTCCTAAGGGAATACAGCCTTTTTCTTTGTAATACCCCTCCAGTTATAAGTCCGTTGTTTTAGCCTTAAATTGATGCAGTTGTTTCACTATTGTTTCACCGAACCAAGCAAATTAGAATTTACTCCTAAAAAGTATAATAAGAGAAAAAAACTCATTTTATGAGTTGCTTATCATTCTAAACTTATTATATTTGCTCCCATAATCTAAAAAAAAAATGAAAGGTGATACTAGAGAAACAACATATTGATTTTGAACAGATTTATCTTTCTTATTTCTCGAAAATGAAACGTTTTGCCCGAGAATATGTCTTATCGGATGAAGATGCAGAGAATATAGTACAAGATGTTTTCCTCGATTTTTGGGAAAAAGAAAGAACTATTGCCACTACCTATCAATATTCTGGCCTATTTATTCACTTCTATAAAAAACCGTTGCATTGACTTTCTACGGCACAAAATAGTGCAGAAAGAAGTAGAAAATAAAATGCAGGAAGAATATAGATTGACCTTACAAATGAAATATTATTCTTTAGGAGAATTAGATGAAGGGATTTTTTGAAAAAGATGATGTAGAACAATTGCTCTCTAAAGTAATAGATTCGCTGCCTGAAAGATGTAGAGAGATATTTTGAAAAGTAAGATAGAGGGCAAAAAGCAAAAGGAAATAGCAGAAGAGATGAACATTTCAATTAATACGGTTGAAACTCAGATGGGAATTGCCTATAAAAAAAAGCTACGAAACGAACTAAAAGACTATTTTCCTCTTTTTATCTTTCTGTATTATTTGTAACCTGAACAAAAAAGTGATTTTCTTTTAGCGGATTCTTTTTTCTACATTCGTCTATACTATGAATCAAGTCATAAAAAGATGGATGAACGTATATTAAAATATTTCCAAAACAGCCTAGCACCCAATGAGAGGTTGCTACTTCTTCGTGAAATAGAGAAAAATGAGGAGCTAAAAAGCAGTTTGCCGAGTATCAGAATATCCAGGCATTACTGAACTTATCCTCACACACAGAAGATAAGAAAGAGGGGAGAAACAAGCTATCAGCATTTCCAAAAACGGATAAAAAGCAAAAAAATGCGTATTTGGCTGGTGAAAACAATGAAATATGCAGCTGCAATACTCATTTTAATGATAAGCACATATCAGCTATCTATTTGGCAGATGTCACATAAGCTACAAGATGACTTCCAAGTGCAAACCAATACTTTATATGTACCAGCCGGGCAACGTGCTTGTATATCTTTGCAAGATGGTACCGTGGTCTGGTTAAATGCTCAATCGACCTTGACCTACCCCTCGCATTTTTATGGAAAGGAAAGAACTGTTTCCATTATAGGCGAAGCCTTTTTGAAGTAGCTAAAGACAAAAACAGACCTTTCATCGTAGCGGCTCAAGATGCGAAAAATACAAGTATTAGGAACAAAATTCAATGTATATAGCTATCCGATAGCAAACAAATCAGGACAAGTCTGATTGAAGGTGCCGTTCAAGTGTTCTACAAGAGTAAGCAAGTTATATTAAGGCCCAATGAAGAAAGCATTGCACAAGACGGAAATTGACAGTCAGCAATATAAAAAATCCTGATATGTTATTATGGAGAAATGGCATCTACAGCTTTAATAATGAACGCTTGCTGACATTGTTAACAAATTGGAGCTATATTATGATGTCACAATCAATATTGCAAATCCCAAATTGAAAGATATAAATTATACATGTAAATTCCGTCAAAGAGATGGAATAGAGAAAATACTACATACCATTCAAAAGATACATCATTTCAAAATTGAAATAGACAAAGAAAATAACGTGATCACCTTTTAAAGTAATACAATTGTTTAACCCTTAATACATTATCCACATGAAAACATAGAATTATAATCAAGAAGGCGACAAGTGCACCACCACCTGTCGCCCGTAGAAAGTAAACACCGGAAAAAATTTAGTATTCACTCTAAATACAAAGATATGAAAATAAATCCTTTGTTATCACTCTTTATTGTCCAAAATCAAAGCTTTAAAGATTATTTTAGAATTATGAAAATCTCTTTATTCTTGCTATTTGCTTGTGCCCTCCAATTACTGGCAGTAAATGCAGAAGCACAAAACGCAGTCATAACCTTTCCTTCTAATTCTATATCTGTAGGTCAGCTAATAGAAGAGATAGAAAAGCAGACAGATTACTTAGTTGTATATAGCAATCGCGAAATAGATACCAACCGGCAGGTCATTATACAAAATAAATCTGCTAAGGTATCTTCATATTTGAAAGAGACATTGGCGAAAGTAGGTATTGGCTATAAATTCGAAAACGATTATATTATTTTATCGAAAAATACCAGCTTATTAGATCAGATACAACAAGAAAAAATAACAGGAATAGTGACTGATGTAAAAGGAGAGCCGATTATAGGTGCAAATGTCAGTGTTATAGGCAAATCAATAGGTACAATTACAGATATAGATGGCAAGTTTACCATCCAAGCTTCACAAGGAAATACCCTTCAGGTTTCATTCATTGGCTACAAAACTCAAACCACCAAAGTTGCAAACAAACATATCACAATTGTTTTACAAGAAGATATGGAAATGCTTGATGAAGTGGTTGTAATTGGCTATGGAACTGTGAAGAAGTCAGACTTGACAGGTTCAGTTTCTTCCATTTCACAGAAAAATATAAAGGACCAGCCAATGACTCGACTGGATCAAGCTTTAAGCGGAAGAATTCCCGGCGTCGTTGTTATAACAAACTCCGGTGCACCGGAGCAGAGTACCCAAATTCGTATACGTGGTGCAAATTCTATTTATGGTGGAAATTCACCACTTTATATTGTAGATGGGGGTACCTAATACCGATTTATTTAACAATCTGGCTCCTAATGACATACAATCGATAGAGGTCCTGAAAGACGCTTCGGCAACTGCTATTTATGGTTCTCGCGGTGCAAACGGAGTAATACTGGTCACTACCAAAAGAGGGGCTGAAGGTAAGACAAATATTCACTTGGAAACAGAACAATCAATATCTACCATTGCCAAAAAGCTAGATCTATTAAGTGCAAGTGAATATGCAGAATTCTATAATGAGTATCGTCGGGAAAAGGGGGCTAATCAAGATTTCTTTTCTCCGGATGAAATCACTCAGTGGAAAAAAAATGGGGGTACAGACTGGCAAGATCTAATGTTCAGAACAGCTCATACTCAAAATTATAAACTCTCTATTTCAGGAGGTATTCCGAAACTTCAATATTTGGTATCTATGAATATGATGGACATAGAAGGCATTTTGAAGGAATCGAAAAGTCAGAAATTCAGTTTACGGTCTAATATAACTGCTGATGTAACTAATTGGTTGAAAATGAACTTAGACGTAAATGCAGTAAGACGAAAAACAAATAAAAATGGTCCCCGTGGAGGAGTCGGAACTATTATAGCAGATGCAATTACCTATAGTCCTACCTTGAAATTAAAAGATGAAGAAGGAAACTGGTTGAGAGATAATATCAATTCAACAAAAAGATAACCCTTATGGCCGATTAACTCAAGATTTGGATGAAAGTTACACTAAGTATCTAGCAGCAAATTTACAGTTTATGGTACAATTACCAGTAAAAGGGTTGAGTTTGAATTTCCAAGGTGCTGCCCATTATAAAGATTACAAGAATCGTTGGATGAAGTCGAATGCAAAGGATTTACGAGCTCAAAACAATTCTGCAAATAATAATCAAAACGATAGTTTTGACTGGTATAATGTAAATCAAATAAATTATGCAAGAGAATGGAAAGAACATAAGTTGAATCTTATGGGAGCTACATAGAATTATCACAATCAACAACTACAGGATTGTCTAATGAAGTAGCTAACCTGAGAACAGAATCTGTTGATTTTTGGAATTTGAGTTTGGGAGATATGAATCTGTTTAGCAATTCATTTTCACGCTCTTCGTTAGTTTCACTTATGGGACGTGCAATGTATCAATTCAAAGATAGATACTTACTTACTGCGACTATTAGACGAGATGGTTCTTCCAAATTCCAAGGTAAGAATAAATGGGGAAATTTTCCATCAGTTGCCGTTGCCTGGAGAATGTCAGAAGAATCTTTTATAAAGAATCTCAATATTTTTGATGTCTTAAAGTTAAGAATGAGTTGGGGCAATACAGGTAACCAAGCCATTGGAGCCTATTCAACCTTAGGGCTTCTAGCTGAGTCGAAGTATGGTTGGGGAGGTACAAGTGATTATCCCGGATACGGAGTTTCCGGACCTGCCCTCCTAATCTGACATGGGAAAAAACTACTCAATATGATTTAGGCTTAGATATGGCATTTTGCAAATAAGAATTCTGGCAAATATCGATCTATACCAAAAGAATACAACCGGGTTGTTACTAAAGAAACCTATACCATACTATGATGGCGGAGGAACCACTTGGGTAAATCTTGGTGAAGTGAAAAACAGAGGTATTGAATTCTCTTTAACCGGAATTCTATTCAAAACAAAAATTTAATATGGGAAAGCACATTTAATGTATCCTACTCAAAAAATGAAGTTGTCAGCTTAGGAGATGAAACAAGATTACATCCGGGAACAAAATTAGACCAAGCTTCTCTCAATACGGCCGTATTGCAAGTGGGAAACCATTAGGTAGTATCTATGGATATATTTGGGAAGGTTTATGGCGTACTGACGAGGCCGAAGAGGCAGCCAAATGGGGGCAAAAAGCCAGGAGATAACAAATTTAAGGAGAAAATGTGAATTACAAATTGGAATCTGATGACGCAGATATTATCGGACAAGCATTTCCTGATGTAATATTAGGATGGAATAATACCATCAAATGGAAGAATTTAGATTTCAATTTATTCTTTCAAGGTTCACTGGGAGCTGACCGTTTGAATTTATCACGCTATCTCACCAATGAATGTGTCAGTGATTCACGTTTTATCACCTCTAAAGAAGGTTATTATAACAGATGGACACCCGAAAATCAAAATACTAAAATACCAAACCCGTTCAGTTCGACAATCAATTCCAGATTTGAAACTGCTCAATATTTGGAAAAAAGCTGATTATCTAAGATTAAAGAATATAAGTATTGCATATACAATCCCCAGAGCAAAAACAAAATTTGCAGATATCAGAATCTCCCTGAGTGCTCAAAACCTGTTTACGATCACGTCTTACACAGGATATGATCCGGAAGGAACTATGGATATCACAAGCAATGGCGGCAATAGTGACATTAACGCAGGCGTTGATGGCGGTTCATACCCATTACCAAGAACATTTACTTTGGGGCTTGGATTCTCATTTTAGTTTAACCAATAAAATAGATGCAAATGAAAAAATATTGATTTATAGCATATTATTATTTGCTTTATGTTCTTGTGATAATTTCCTGGAAGAAGATCCTCGTGGTAAACTTACCTTCCTTCTTTCTTCTCAAGTCCGGAAGACTTGGATATGGCTATAACTGGGATGTACAACAAATATTACCAGACTAATGCTCGCGTCTTCAGAGCCATTTATGTGTGGTGTGCAGATGATGTAACAGCCCATAGTGGTGGTAATAAGTCACGTTTTTCGGAATATGACCGGTTTAATTTCAACTCGGGAAATACAGATATTCTTGAAATGTATCAACTCTATTATCAGACAATCAAAGCTTGCAATTATGTAATTAATAATGCAGAAAGAACACCGGTTGAGAAATCTTTCCTGGAGCCGAGACTGGGACAAGCCTACTTTTAAGAGCATTAAACTATTTTATGCTTGTACGCATTTGGGGACGTATACCTCTAGTCACAGAGAATGAGATAAATTACAATACCCCAAAAGCAGAGGTGAATAAAATATATGAATTAATAGAATCGGATGCATTAACAGCAGAAAGAATGCTGCCGGATAATCATAAGATAGCCCCCTATTTTCAGAACGGAATTAATGTAGCTCCTAACAAAGGCGCTGCAAAAGCTTTACTAGCCTCTGTTTACATGACGGAAGCAGGCTGGCCTTTGAAAAAAGGAGCGGAATATTATGATAAGGCGGCTGCAAAGTATAAAGAAATCATTGAAAACGAAGATACGTATGGTTATATATTAGAACCGGACATACGTACATTGACTAAAGAACCTGAAGCTAATTACTCCAAGGAAATAGTATTTGGAGAGTTCCATAACAAAACGAAAAACTATTTCTCTGGACCCAAAAGCGAATTACCAGAGGAGTCCGGCGGATGGTGTGACTATATGGTTGAATTGGAATTCTTTAAAAGTATGCCGGAAGGAATACGCAAGGATGCTTGGTTCCTGACCAAGGTGACGATGACCGGGCAGGAGCGTAACCCAGAAACGGGACGCTATCCATTACTAAATTGGGATGATCCCGCAACCAATCAGAAGCATCCTTACTGGAAGAAAAATATAGAAAGTTCAGACTGGGTATTTAATTATGATGACGGGTATTATGAAACCAAAGGAATTTCAAGCGCAAGCGGAAAACCAGAATGATATTTAGATATGCTGATATCTTACTATTGTACGCAGAAGCAGTTGCTTATGGAACTAAGAGTATTGATGATTTAGCATTTGACTGCATGTGGAGAGTACAAGAAAGAGCTGGAGTACCACTTATTTCAAAGGATGTCACTAAAGAATATTTCCAAAAAGCTGTTCTGGATGAGAGACGGTGGGAAACCGCAGGTATGGAACATAGCTGTATGGGGCGTTTCTTTACTATGCAAAGACATGAGATTCTTCATTTGCAAAAGAATTATAGAGATGCAGCCGAGCTTTCTTTAAATCCCAATTTAACATTAAGCGAAGAATTCTATTATTTTCCGATACCAGACAATGAACTCTTGATAGTTCCTGGATTAAAAGATTAATTCTACTTTTCTAAAATGAGGGTTTTAAGAGTTCGCGTTTCTTTTGAAACCCTCTTTCATTTATAAAACATTTAATATGAGATACTTTAGTATAATATTTGTATTATGCTTGACCCTTTCTATGGTTCAAGCTCAGCAAACCTCTTTGTAAATCCTTTCATTGGTACTTCCGATGATCATGGACAAACCGATCCATCCGCAACCATTCCGTTCGGAATGATTAAACCGGGGCCAGAAACTATACCTCGCGGAAACGGAGGTTATGATTATCAATCACAACAGCTGAAAGGATTCTCACAGACCAGAATGTCTGGAGTAGGCTGTATAGGCGTGGAGGAAACCTGCTGATAACACCTTTTGTCGGAACAGCATGCAAGACTTTAAAAATGGATAAGGCGTCAGAAACTGCAATTCCCGGATATTATAGCGTAACTTTAGATAATCAACTTAAAGTTGAAATAACCACAGGTAGGGACTGCAGCTATCTATCGTTTTACCTATCCTGCTACAGAGACCGCCGGCATAAAAATAAATTTCAAACATTCTTTATGGTAAGCATATTGCCGAAGAACATAGCATTATAGGAGACAATGCAGTAAAAGGATTTTGTGCGTTCTGCTTGCACTTGTGATTTAGGCAGTTACAAATTTTATTATTATATTGAAAAAGATAAATCTACTTATAAACCAGAAGATAACGATTCAGAATTACTATGGAAGTTTCAAACAGAGCCTAATGAACAAATTATACTGAAAATAGGATTATCCTCTGTCAGTGCAGAAGAAGCTGAGGCGAATCTCAAAAAGAGTGCTCGAATCAGTCTTTCGAACAGATACGCACCAATGCACGTATTGCCTGGGAAAATCTATTGGGACAAATACAAGTAGAAACTTCTGATGAAGATTTAAAAACATCATTTTATACGCGGCTCTATCATGCCTGCCAGACCCCTTTCACAATCAATGATTATTCCGGTAGTTATAAGGGAAGTGACGGAAAAGTATATAAAAAGCCAGCAGTTACCCTATTATCATGGTTGGTCTATTTGGGATACCTACCGAACAAAATATCCTCTGTTATCTATTGTTTGTCCCACGGAATACAAACACATGATCTCCTCACTTGCGGAATTATACAAACAAGGCAAGCCTCGTTCTGCAACAAAGGCAGAACCATTTCTGACAACACGTACTGAACACTCTATTATCACGATTTTAGATGCATTACAAAAGGAATGTTTGATGGTTCTCTCGACGAGCTACTTCCACTGATGCTAAAAGAGGCAGAAGATATCTCCAATGACTCACCGGACAAAGCATTGGAACGAGGATATGATTTCTGGGAGTTTCTGAACTCGCAGGGAAAATGGGTAATAAAGAGTTAAAAAAGAGTTCTCTTTACGCTCAAAAGAATACAGACCAATATGGTTACAAAAAAATTTAAGGACATTGGTCCAACTTCAGATATAATGCATGGTGACGGTTTGTAACGAAGGTACTATATGGCAATATCGTTGGTTCGTACCTCATGACTTCGATTGGGTTATTGCGACTTTGGGCAGCAAGAAAAAGGTTTTGAGTGAATTAGATTATTTCTTTTTTGAGAACAATTTATTCAATATGGGAAACCAACCTGATATACATGTTCCATTTTTATATTATTACCTTGGAGCGCCATGGAAAACGCAAAAAGTTAGTCCACCAAATATTACTTGAACCGACCACTAATTATTATGGGACACATGAAAAGTGGGAAAAACCTTTATATCGGCAAAATCTTCAATACCACTCCACAAGGGTACTTGAAAGAAATGGATGATGATGCCGGAACCATGTCCTCTTGGTTTGTGCTCTCTTCCATAGGACTATTTCCTGTCTGCCCGGGTATACCCTATTATTGGATAAATGCTCCGGTCTTTGATACGGTTACATTACACCCAACGTCTCAACAAGAATTTAAAATCCATGTAAATCGCCCTGATGCAGAGTGTATCTATATTCAAAAAGCAATTTTAAACGGTAAAGTTTTAAATAGAAGTTGGTTAAGCTATGACGAAATCATGCAATGCTGAGATTTGACCCTAGATGTAGGAAAGCTTCCTAATAAACATTGGGGACATAATACTGATTTTATAAAGTCACTATTTAAAAAATAAATTAAATGAAAAGAAAGGAATGTTTTGGTGGGTATTTGCGATAATTGGAGTATGCCTTCTGAGCATAAGATGTAGTAATGTAAAAGAGGATTATTGCTGTTATGTAAATCCCTTTATTGGTAATGCAGATAATGGCCACACATTTCCAGGAGCTTGCGTACCATTTGGAATGATACAAGTAAGTCCGGAAAGTGGAAATGGTTCGTGGAGATATTGCTCCGGCTTTAATATTGAGGATGACTCTATCATGGGATTTTCCCAAAATCATTTGAACGGTACGGGATGTCCCGACTTAGGAGATATATTGATTCTACCATTTTGTGGTGATATACAAAATGAAAAAATATAAAAGTAGATATGAGAAAGAATATCAAAAGCTCATCCAGGATACTATTCAGTAGTTTTATCTGATTTTGGAGTGGAGGTAGAATTGACTGCGACACAACGCACGGCCATGCATCGTTATACTTTCAGAAAAGCAGAACCGGCACATATTCTGGTAGACCTTCAAAGTGGAATCGTAAGTAAGAAATGAGCAGCTGCGAACTCATGTAATAGATGCAGAAATGCAACTGTTAGACCAATATAGTATCGTCGGAAAGAACAAGGTGAAAAATGTGGGTGGAAAGAGAGTTCTTCTATGTTATCAAATTCGACAAACCCTATATAGATATTGAAGAACTTCAACCTCAAGAAGGAGAAAAGCCAAACGCCTTCTTCTTTCATTTGATTTAAAACCAGGAGAAAATGTTCAAGTAAAAGTCGGTCTGTCTACTGTCAGCATAGAAGGCACAGGAAGCATTAGAAAAAGAAAATCCAGATTGGAACTTTGAAAAAGTAAAGGCTCAATCTGCCGAAGCCTGGAACAATCTGTTGTCACGGATAGACGTATCAGGCACAGAAGAACAAAAAAGTAAACTTCTACACTTCCATTTACCATTTATGTATCCAACCTAATAATATAACTGATGTGGATGGAAGATACAGAGGTCCTAATGACAGCATCCTCTACTCTCCCATAGGAGAATACTATTCTACCCTATCCTTGTGGGATACTTTATCGCAGCTCATCCATTATATACTCTTTTAGTACCGGAGAAAGTTAACGGATTTGTCAATTCAATGTTATCTCACTGTGATACACAGGGTTATTTACCCATATGGGCTTTATGGGGTAAAGAAAATCATTGTATGATCGGTAACCATGCCATCCCCGTTATTGTAGATGCATATCTGAAAGGATATAAAGGTTTTGATCCTGAGAGAGCTTATGAAGCAATCAGAAAATCATCATTAGAATCTCACCCGAAGTCTGATTGGGAAACCTACAATCAATATGGATACTATCCTTTCGACCTTATTCCTGAAGAATAAGTTTCCAGAACTTTAGAGAGTTGCTATGATGACTATTGTGTGGCAACAAATGGCAAAGAATTAGGAAAGAAAGAAGATTATAATTTCTTCTCCAAAAAGAGCCCGTGCATATACATCCCTGTTTGATCCGGTAACCAAACTAATGCGCGGGAAGGACTCACAGGGCAAATGGAGAGAACCTTGATCCTTTCAGACTATCACATGCCGGAACTTCCGAGGGGATTATACTGAAGGAAATGCATGGCAATATGTATGGCATGTGCAACACGATGTAGATCCTTTAATTGAGATGATGGGAGGAAATAAAGCATTTACAGCAAAACTCGATTCACTCTTCTGGCTTGAGAACAATACTGTAAATACAGGTTTTGTATCTGATGTGACCGGACTCATAGGACAATATGCCCATGGGAATGAACCTAGTCATCATGTAGCTTACCTATACAACTATGCAGGGGAATTCTGGAAAACCCAAAAACTTATCCGAGAAATCTTTGATCACTTTTATTCTGCCCGTTTCCGACGGTTTGTGCGGAAATGACGATTGTGGGCAGATGTCCGCATGGTATTTGTTCTCAGCTATGGGATTTTATCCTGTAGATCCTATCAGTAAAGAGTATATTATTGGTGCTCCTCAACTGAAGGAGATGATATTACGTCTGGAAGGTGGAAAGAATTTCATCATTCGTGCCGAAGGCTTATCAGAAGAAAATAAATATGTAAAGGCAGTCTTTTGAATGGAAAAGAATTAAAAACGGTTTAGAATCTTTCATCATGAAATCACAGACGGAGGTATTTTTAGAATTTATCATGACGGATAATCCGTCAAAATCATTTAATTAATTATGAAAGTATACATATTATCAATCCTTTTCTCCCTGTCTTTTTCGTTAGTGTGGAGTAAAGAGTATAATGCATCTTTTTTGGCATAAAGTCTGATGGAGTAACATTGAACACCAACTCTATCCAGACTGGTATTAATTATATTCACAAAGAAGGGGAGGTGTTTTAGTTTTTAATGTCGGCCGTTATTTAACAGGTAGCATTGAACTCAAATCGAACGTAGCGATACAATTAAAGGAAGGAGCAGTGCTGGTAGGTTCCCTAAACCCTTTATGACTATAATATGGAAGGTCCTTGCTATAGTATGATTCGAGCTATAAACCAAAAAAAAATATAGCCATTTATGGAAAAGGAATAATTGATGCACAAGGGCGTCAAGTATCATACAACATAATCGACCAAGTACATAAAGGTTTTATCAAAGACCCTTTGGAAAACGACAGACCGCGTAGACCGCGAGGAATTCATTTTAAGCAATGCCGAGGCATAACTATAGAAGGGATTACTATAAAAAACACCTGTGATTGGACACAGGAATATGAAGAATGCGATTCGCTATGGGTCAGGGTATTACAGTCGACAATAAAGCATATTGGAATAATGATGGTATTGATATCGTCGATTGCCAGAATGTTTTGATAGAGAATTCTTTCTTTGACTCTTCGGATGATGCAGTTTGCCTGAAATCCCATAAAACTGAAACTGCATGCCGGAATGTAGTAATTCGTAATTGTACTATGCGTTCGAGTGCCAACGGGATAAAATTAGGTACTATGACAGTTGAGGATATGAAAATATCGGATCATAAACAATAAGATTTATGATACTTATCGTTCGGCATTAACAATAGCTACTCCCGATGGAGGATACGCCCGAAACATAGTAGTGGATAGTCTGCAAGCCTATAATACAGGAAATGCTATATTTCTTCGAATAGGCAACCGTACGCATTCGAATAAAATCGGAACAATGGACTCTATCCTTATTTCTAATTTGTATGTAGAAATTCCCGAAGGAAAACCGGATGCAGGCTATGAATATGAAGGCCCCATAGAACATATGCTAGAAATATATCTCCGGCAAGTATCATTGGGCTAAAAGGGCATCCCATAACACACGTGACACTGAAAATGTGGTAATCAATCATCCGGGTGCAGGAAAAACCGGAAATAGCAAAAGTTGGTGTGACTCCGGAAGAATTAGATAGAGTTCCTGAATTGGCTGATTCATATCCTGAATTTTCATGTTTCAAGGAACTTCCAGCGTGGGGCCTCTATCTTCGACATGTTGAGCGGATTATTTTAGAGAATGTTACATTTATTGCCCGAAAAAGATTATAGACCAGCTATAGTACTGGACGATGCACATCATGTCAGCATGAGTAAAATGAAAATCCAGGAACCGGGGAAAAAGAAGCAACAGATACATATATATCAATCTACTAATATCACTAAATAGAAATTACAATGAAACAATTACTAACAACTTTACTATTATTTTGGAGTATCAATATTTTTGCACAGCAAACATATGATATTGTTATAGTGGGAGGAACACCCGGCGGATTGACCACAGCACTCGCAGCTGCTAAACTTGGGAAAACTTCTGTTATTTTAGAACGAACACAGCATATAGGAGGTCTGCCCTCCAATGGACTGGGAGCAACGGATATTGTAACCCGGGCAGCAACAACAGGATTATTCAGAGAGTTCACCTGCCGCATCAAAGACTATTACAAAAAAAATATGGTGTAACTTCTATACAATATCAGAGATGTGATGATGGTTTCGTTTCGAACCTTCAGTGGCAGAACAAGTATTCACAGACTGGTTAGGAGAATATAAAGATCTAATCACAGTTTTGACAATGCGGCAATTCGATTCCAGTCCTCATAATATAAAAAAGTAGATGATAAAATTGTGAAAATCAACGTTCTGAATCGTGATAATAATACTCAAGAAGAGTATCAAGGCAAGATTTTCATTGATGCCACTTACGAGGGAGATCTGGCAGCAGCAGCCGGTGTCCCCTTTAGAGTAGGCGCGAAGGTAAAAATGAGTTTGGAGAACCCGGAGCAGGAAGTGTTTACAAATACTGGCATATTTGAAATGGATGCTTCCACTTTTATTGGAGATAATGCTGTCCAGGCATACAATTACCGATTGTGCCTGACCAAAATCCGAATAATAAAGTACCTATAACAAAGCCCAAAAAATTATGACCGTAATGAATATGCATCTATTATCGATGATGTCTGGACGGGACGTCATACCCAAGCAGAAATGGTGAATGTTACTTTGGAAATGTTAGAAGCTAATAAGAAACATATAGCTAAGGGCAATCCGACTATGATTCCTGGTGACAAATGGGGGCTTGGTAAGTAGTAAACCTGGTTGAAATTCCAAATGAAAAAACAGATGCTAACAACCAGCATGCTGCTTTTTTGTCTCATCAGATCTGCCTGAAGAGAACTGGGCATGGCCTACAGCCGGTTGGGCATGGCGTGACAAGTTTGCTACAAGACTGAGAGAATATACAGAAGGACTGCTTTGGTTTGCCCAAAACGATAAAGAATTACCGGTTCATTTCGGAGAAAGCAGCTCGCGAATGGGGGGATGCAAAAGATGAATATACTGATAATGGGCATTTTCCCAGACAAGTATATGTACGTGAAGGACGTCGGTTCGAAGGACTTCATTTTTCATAGCAAGTGATGCGATGCCTGTAAAAGGCAGTGGAAGGCCTCCTGTGTATTCATCAAGCATCACAGCCAGCCATTATGGATTTGATTCACATGCCACCCATAAACGGGAACCCGGTATGGTGCACCTGAATGGATTTCTGGGTTATCCAACATCACCTTACACTGTACCCTATGGAGTGATTGTTCCTAAGGAGATAGATAATTTATTATTTCAGTTCCCATTTCCGGCTCTCATATCGGTTTTCTCTACACTTAGAATGGAACCATGCTGGATGGCTATGGGACAAGCTGCCGGTGTAGCATCTTCAGTTGCAATAGAAGAAAAGGTAAAAGTCAGAATATCAATATAGCTATGATGCAAGATGTCTTGCTTAAACAAGGCACTACTCTGATTTATTATAAAGATGTTTCATTAGATGACGAAGATTTCTTAATGGTACAATACATGGGACTTCGGGGCTTTTGCCCGAATGGGAAGCAAAATTAGATGAAGCGATAGAGGAACAGACTTTAAGTAACTGGAAGCGTTTGTCTAAATTGAATATAAAAATTCAACCGGGAATTTCTACCCGAAGGGAAATTTTGAATGAGTTATATGCAAAGATGAAAAAAATAATATCTTGATACAATGCTGAAAAGAAAAATTACTATATACTTTGTTGACTCTATTCCTCTATTGGACTGGTGTCCAAGGAAAAGATTACTCTATAATGGATTTTTGGGGCAAAACCTGATGGGGTAACTTTAAACACGCATACCATCCAATATGCAATTGATTATGTTCATACAGCAGGGGGAAAACTCATTTTGATGCCGGAAACTATTTGACCGGCACCATATATTTAAAATCAATGTTACTTTACACTTAGCGCAAGGGCTGTCTTATTAGGTTCGTATGATGCCTTAGACTATAAGAAAAGATGAGTATATACAACGAACAGCTTTACTTTTGCCGTACGGCAAGATAATATCGGAATAACAGGTGAAGGTACAATTAACGGTAGGGGATTCATAGTAGCCAACAATCTGATATCATACATTCAGAGAGGATTGATAGATGACCCATTGCATATGGATAGGCCTGATGAAATAAACCGTCCCCACAATATTTATTTTAGAGAATGTCGAAATGTAAGAGTTGAAGGAGTACGGATGCACGATCCGGCAAGTTGGAATCAAGCCTACGACCAGTGTCGGCAAGTCATTATAGATAATATAAATGTTGATTGTAAATCTTACTGGAATAATGACGGTATAGATATCGTAGATTGTGATAGTGTCAGAATCAGCAATTCTTTTTCGATGCTGCCGATGATGGAATCTGCTTCAAATCGCATGAGCCATCGCAAATCTGCCAAAATGTAGTAGTTGATAATTGCATCATACGTTCAAGTGCCAGTGGCTTAAAATTCGAACAGCATCAAAAGGTGGTTTTCGTGATTTTATCATCAAGAATCTCACGATTTATAACACTTACCGTTCCGCCGTGACATTCGCCACTGTGGATGGAGGCATTATCGAAAATATACTTGTTGATAGTGTACGTGCCGTGAATGTAGGAAATGCATTCTATCTACGAATAGGAGACCGCTGGAATTCCGGACGAAGACCGCTTATGAAGAATGTTACCCTTTCCAACTTCAACGTGAAGCTGGCAAGCTCTAAAGCCTGATGCAGGTTATTCATACGAAGGCCCGGTAGAACATCTACCTCGCAACATCTCTCCTGCAAGTATTATCGGTTTACCTGAAGATAGAATTCAAGGAATTATTCTCAAGAATATAGATATAGAATCTCCAGGAGGAGGTAATCCTTTCTATGCCAAATGCGGAGTGACCGCGAAAAGAACTGGAAGGAATACCTGAGATGAGAACAACCTATCCGGAGTTTTCACAATTTAAGGAGCTTCCTGCGTGGGGAATCTTCATACGTCATGCAGATGACATCCGGTTGGATAATGTGAAATTAAAAGTTCACACCTTTGATTACAGACCTGCTATTGTAACATCGGACGTAAAAGGAGTTATTTTAGAAAAAGTAGATGTACAATCAACCCTTAATGATAAAAAAGAACAGCTTTTTATGTATAAAACATTTAATGTCATCCAATAGATATGCTGAAAAAAATATTAGCCCTGGTTATTATATGTTGGACTGTAACACTTGTCCACTCTCAGGAAGTATTATCTGAATGGGAGAATCCTGAAATAAATAGTGTAAATGCAGAACCAACTCATGCCTCTTATATACCTTATCGATCTGTTGCAGAGGTAGAACGAGGAGAGTCTTCCATGGTACATTCTCTGAATGGAAAATGGAAATTTAAGTATATTTCCGGTATAGAAGCCTCCCTACTGCTTTTTATAGTGTAGATTACGATGATAGTTCATGGAATTATATTAATGTTCCTGGTAATTGGCAACTACAAGGAGAATATGATCCGCCTATTTTTACAAATGTGAAATACCCCTTTGAACCTAATCCTCCCTATGTTCCCAAAGATTCCAATCAATAGGACTATACCGTCGAAACTTTGTTGTTCCGACTGACTGGAAAGATGAAGAAATCTTTTTTGCACTTTGCCGGAGTACAATCCGCCATGTATGTTTGGTTGAATGGGGAAAAAGTGGGATACCATGAAGATGGAATGTTACCGGCAGAGTTTAATATCAGCAAATATTTGCAGAAAGGTGAGAATCAGTTGACTGTCCAAGTCCTAAATTGGTCTGACGGCAGTTACTTAGAGGATTTGGACTATTGGAGATTAAGTGGTATATACCGTGATGTCTTTTTATTTGCACTTCCTAAAGTCCATATCAGAGATTTCTCCATTTTCTCTAACTTGGATACGGAGTATAAGGATGCAGAATTAAATGCAATCGTTTCTATAAAGAACGAGACAAGCGAATTTGTCAAAGATGGTTGTTTGCGTATTTCTTTAAAAAGAAACATCCGGCAAATTAATATGGACAAGAAAGTTTTTGTTCAGTGTAGCTTCGGGTGAAGAGCAAGAAATCTCATTCTCAGAGAAAGTTTCTTCTCCTTTAAAGTGGACGGCAGAAACACCTGAATTATATCGCTTGGATATAGAATTATCCCCAAAGCATGGCAGCGTACAACAAGTTATTCACCAAAAGGTAGGATTTAGAAAGGTAGAAATAAAAGATGGACATCTGTTGCTTAATGGACAACCTGTAAAAATAAAAGGAGTTAACAGACATGAATTCGATCCTTATACCGGGCGATATATTACCCGTGAAACGATGGAACGTGACATCAAATTGATGAAATTATTTAATATCAATGCGGTGAGAACTTCCCATTACCCCAATCACCCGGATTGGTATGACTTTGTGTGACGAGTATGGACTATATGTAATGGATGAAGCTAATGTGAGAGTCATGGTTTGTGGGCAAAAGGATTCTATGTAGGAGAAAGAGATGAGTGGGAAAGTGCTATTGTCGAAAAGGAATGTGAACATGGTAAAAAGAGATAAGAATCATCCTTCTATCATCTTCTGGTCTATGGGGAATGAATCTGGTTGGGGAAAGAACTTTGACAAGGCTTATGAAGAAATAAAGAGATGTGACCCAGAGAAACGTCCGGTTCATTATGAGGCAAAAAATCCTGCTTATGCAAAAGTACTTTCAAGGTATGATTTCATTTCAAATATGTATAATCCTCTTAATGAAATTATCAAGCAGTATAATCAAGATCAGTCACGCCCTATGTTGATATGTGAATATGCTCACTCTATGGGAAATGGTTTAGGCAATTTCAGAAAGTTCTGGAATTTATTCTATAAATACCCCCGTATGCATGGAGGGTTTACTTGGGATTGGGTAGACCAGGGACTACGTTTGAAAGATAAAAATGGCAAAGAATATTGGGAAGTAATAAATTATAGTGACGGTGCAAATTCAAATGATGGTTTAGTAAATCCTGATCGGGAAGTTCAACCGGAGTTATATGAATTGAAGAAAGTTTTTCAAAATTTCAATGTAGAAAATATAGATATAAATGAAGGACTTGTTTCTATATCAAATGCGAACTATTTCACTGATACAAAAGGAATTATTTTATGTTGGACATTATTAGAGAATGGTCTTCCTATAGATCATGATACGATTACCGCCTTGAATATAGCTCCCCAAAGCAAGCAATTGATAGAATTGGACTTACCCAGGCAAAGCTTAAAAGCTGGAAATGAATACCATGTAAACTTTAGTTTTTATAATACTGAACAACGGAATTATTCTGACGGTAGTATTGAGATCGCTTCAGAGCAATTAGCTCTAGATATACTTCCCGAACCGTTCATAGAGAAAGAAGTTCAAACAACCTCTCCTCTTCGGGTAGAAAGAAAAAATGGACTAACAGTTATAGGGAAAAGTTTTCATATACAATTTGACAGACTCACCGGAGCGATATCACAGTTCAGTTATAAAGGAAACAATTTGCTGGAATCTCCTCTATTACCATGTTTCTGGCGGGTTCCGACCGATAACGATGAAGGACGTAATAATTCTTATGCAAGTTCATGGCGCAAAGTAGATTGGATGATTATAAAATAAAAACCAAGCAATTGGATTTCGTGATTTTACCTACCGGAGATGTGCAAGTTTATGTTAATAACCTATTAGAATTCAAAGAAGGTAATATCCTGCAAAAAGCAAATTATACAATCTCACATGAAGGTGAAGTTCTCATTGATGCCATCTTTTATATAAATATAGATGTGCTGTCATTGCCAAGAGTCGGAATGAAGTGTGCATTACCTGTTGAGTGGAAAAATCTCACTTGGTTTGGAAGAGGCCCTCACTGAAAGCTATGATGATAGAAAAGAATCAGCTTATGTTGGTATTTATAATGGAATTGTCAGTGAACAGTCTTTTCCACATATTATGCCTCAAGAAAATGGAAATAAAACGGATAACCGCTGGTTGGAGATATATGATGATTTCGGAAGCGGAATACGTATAACAGGAAAACCATTTTTCAATTTTAATATTCAAAATTACTCCGATAAAGATTTGAACCGCAGTAAAAAAGCGCATACATTAATTCGTGGTGAAAAGAATTGGTTACATATTGATTATAAGCAGATGGGGCTTGGAGGAGATGACAGTTGGTCACCTAGAGTTCATAAAGAGTTCTTATTAAAAGAACAAAGTATATCACTATACATATGCCATAGAACCTCTTTGATTATGGGACTCACATTATGACTAGTCCAATAAACCCTTTAATGGGGTTATTTAGGACTAGTCATATTTCAAGTATATTCATAATATCCCACAACGTTGTAATCATAAGTACTTCTTAACCCAGTACATACGACACAACACACCAATTACAATATAATTCAAAATCAGACGTAATTCTTCAACAACTTCTCCTGATATTTTGAATGTGTGCGATTTATTCTAGTCCCAAATTGGGGATCGAATCTGGAAGTCATCATACAACTACCATTCAATACTGTTTTCTCCTGGTACGAGAGAACGACCAACTCCGATAAACAAATTTATTACTGTCACCTATTGGGGCAATTTTTTCCCATACTATTTCATAATGAATCAGTTTCCTATCAACTCTTATTTTAAAGGTAAACTAATCTCCAATTTGGAGTCCTTGCCCGTATAGCAATTTCCAACTATTATTTTTCCTTCTTTCGGCAACTGCAAACGTATAGTTTTGTTGGCAGGCAAATTATATTGGAAATTATTTATCAAAAGGATATAATTCAAATCGGAAGTATTACATAGTTCCGTATAGCCACTATTGTTTTCTATCATCCTGAGATGTACAGATGCTAAGAAAAGTCTTCTAAGAATATCCTCTTTCCCCGCTAACACGCCATTGAATAATATAGCTGTACGTCTAGCAAACAAAGCTTCCTTTTACTCCTTCTTCAGATCGTTCAGAAGAAAAAAAACCAATGTTATGGGACGTGCTAATTTTTCTCCACCATAAGTTTCAGTAACTAAATTATGAATATCAGAATTACCCATATAAGCCAAATTATATTTATTAGCATAATCAAATGCAATGGGATAATACTCTAGAAAATTGAAGCATTCAACTCCATCTATAACTTTATCTTTCAAAAAGTTGTTCATGAATTGAATATAAAGTACTCTTATCATCGGGCCATCCCGGATGATTCCACATAATGAATGCCCCTTGCTTTTTAGCTTCACGCAAAGCATCCACAGGATCTTCTTGATCAAGTTTATTAGCATCATTTATGAATAAAGCATTAAGATGTCCTATGGGTTTTCTCGTGTAACCTCTGCACCTTTGATAACAATGAACCCCCAAATAATCAGCATGAGCCTTAGCTATTTTATAACTTTCATTCAAATCACCTATAACCATATCTTTAAAAGGACGATATTCAATATGGTCTGTAATAGCTATAGCATCCAACCCTTGTTGCCACGCCTCATTGACTCGCATGTCCGGCCATACTCTCCCATCAGAAAAAACCGTATGAATGTGAAAGTCACATTTCAACACTTCATATCCATCGAAGCCTGGAATATTAATATTTTCACGAATATTTTTCTTTCCCCATTTCAGGTAACTTATAAACATCAGCATTTCTTAATTGTCCGAAAACTAATATTGGAAACACTAGCAGTAAACTAAAACAAAACTTTTTCATACTCTATCTTAATTTATTATTAAACATTCTTTCTAAAAAATCGTGTAGTCCCACGAATATATTTCATAATCCGGGCGAGGATTATCGATTATCATTTTACCTTATATTTTCCATATGGCAAGTCATACTTCCAAAAAATCATGCTTACGAAGCTTATAGGAAGTAGGAAGAACACAGCGCTCTACTTCTTTATCATTTATACAAAAATGTTACATTAAAGACATAGTCATTTAAATCTTTGTTTTTTTCGTAGCTTCACCACGCCAAGCAAACCCAGTACCTTCAAATTCAAAAGAAACTTCTTTATCAACAAGCCTCCAGAATGATTCTTTCTTTTAGGAATCAGATTGGGGTAACTTTGTTCAAAGCGTACTTCCTTAAGATTTTGGGTAAGATTTCAACACTATCTTCCTTTATAATTCCACCATTACGGTCAATCATCAACAAAGCATGTTTAAAACTAATTTCATAAGTCTTTTCTAAAGACATATTCGTATATTTAAAGTTTAATTGTTCCGCCTGAGAAAGGCTACTCTTCCAATATGTAGGAATTTTTATCATATCCTATCATTGTTGCCAATACTCCGCCGGCCGTCGATGGATTACAATCTGAATCTTGCCCTGCCCGGGTACTTATTTCAAGCGTTCGAGTGAAATCTCCATTACCATATAATAAGCCCATAACCACATAAGCAGCATTTAATTTTGCATCAATATTGAAAGGTACAAATACACCTTCGGACAAGCCTTATCTTCCGACCACTTCTTTTGTATCTCAAACCAAGTCTGATGCCAATCTTCCGGATATTCTTTATGCCATCTTATAACATCAGCTATACACTGGTAAAAAGTACTTTGCTGAGGTATAGTTTTCAAAGCTTCCGTTACAATCTCATAAATATTATCATAAACAAAAGCCAAACTATACATTGCCCTACATATACCACCATACCAACCATCACCATAACACATTATATGTCCTATTTTGTCACTAATATCAGAAGCTACATTAGGCATTGCAGGAGACATTAACCCCGCAAAATCCGCTTCGATTTGATAGTCAATATCATCGGCATGGGGATTATTCTTCCAATATCCAGATTTAGGAGGAAGTACTCCATTTAGTATATTATAACGAGCCGCTTGGTTAGCATGCCATAACATATAGTCAGCATTAGCGAAAGCATAAGCAAATGAGTCAACTGGTGCATCAAAACCTAGACGCTCAAATACTTCCACAAATGTAAGATCCATATAAAGCTCATCATATAAGTCAGGCCATGAAAGCATTGTATTCTTTATTTGATTATCATTCCAAGGCAACGGCTGATAATCTTGAATAAAAGTGCCATTGAATTTGAATTCAGTTACTCCTCCAAAAGTTACTCAATTGTTTGACCTGCCCAGCCACCCTTAATCTTATTCTCTAAATCAGCCTTACTTAAATGCAAATATTTCCTTTCTACATCAGAAGAAGTAGAATTACACGAACAAAATATTACGAGCAACAAAATAAATTCCAAATATAATCGTATCATCTTCATTATTAGTCTTTCTCTTTTCAAAAATAAGATAATCAATTTTCACTGTAGTATTATCCATCTTCTTTTTTTCGTACGGTCAGAGTTTTAACCTGTTCGGATATTTCAATTTCTCCAGCAAAAGAAGTCGACTGAAGGTCCTTATTGCTTACAATCCATTCTGAAACCTGATTTGTCCGTTGCCATATAGAGAAGGGCTTATTTTCTTCTAAACCTGTATGAACAACATATACTTTATATTTACCATTATCCATTCCTGTAAGATCGAATTGTACCATAGGTACAGCCTCAAAATCAATATTGGTAGTCCAATGTTCTTCTCGTTTTGATGAAATAATCATTGAACTTCCATCAAATGAAGCCTGAGTGAACCAATAAAGCCGCATAGTCATATCTTGAGCCAAAAGAATATCTCTACGTTGCACTTCGTCAGTAACATCAAATAGATGCTTGTTCTCAAACTGTGGGCTATCTGAATAGAACAACCCAACAAGTATAATCCACATTCAATTTATTACCCTCAGGACCATGTTCGATAGTTAACACATAGGATGAATCGAAATTAACCTTATCTGATAAATAAAAACGATATCCACCCGTACGTGCCGTTTTCAAATCATATAATAAAGCCCCATGTATAGGCAAACTTACTCCTCTGTCCCAACGATCCATCACAGCGTACCAGCCACCATTAAAATAATCCTCAGAGCCTGTTCCATGTATGCGCATTTCTCCATCAATCAGAGAACAATCATCACTTTCCCAGTATTCAGTCATTCCTTCATTCAACCCCTTGAGCAATAAGAATTGTACCTATGTAATGACCTTTTCCAAGCACATTGGCAATTGTAAAGGGGAGAACCTACCGGAGGCAAATATTCCCTACGCGCCTGAGCATACAGTTTCCCTTCCCTTTTCCTATCACGCTTTTCTTCTATAAAATAAACTCTCCCTGAAATCGTAATTTCCCCTCCGGTACCATTATCTTTATATTCTACAGACAACTTCGCCTTGTTATCAAATGGCATCGGTAAATAAGAATAACACATAGATAAAGTTGATCCAAGTAAAAATAGAACTCATGGATGGCTTTCCTGACACATATCCAAAAAAGCTATTGAAAAGGTACATCTATTGCAGCCCTTACTTCATCATCCCAATTGGCTTTCAATAGCAGTTTTTCACTTTTTCTTTGCAAATCATATCCACCATCTAATTCTATTCCTACTATCCTACCACCATTTTGAAGTTCAAAGATTTCCCCATCCTCTCCTTCTTTAATCGTTACATTTATTTGCTGTATGCTTACTTTATCACCATATACAGAAAAGGGAGACAATTCCAAATTTTATCTATTTCAGGTAATAGCAACGTATTATCAAAATAGCTCCATGAAAAGCTTTTGACCTTTTCTTTACCAGACAATTCTCTGTATTGTATTTGGTGAAACTTCAAATCATTCCCTTTATATACAATTTTAATTGATTTTGCATAGGGTATAGGCATATAACAATAATATCCTCCTATTTCATTTTCCACATAATGGGGCAATAAAAGGATAAACATTTCCGGAAAAAAGATCTATAAAAGGAATATTTATCCTCGGTTGTTGTTCTCCATCAAAATAAAACTGAATAGTATCTTTAGTAGGAGTAGGAGTCCATATCCGGTTAATAACCCCTGCCCCTTTGATATCAGCCACCACTAAATCATTCCCTTCTTTACGAATGTAAGAGTACCTGCCAGAAAACCCATCATCATTGCCACCAGTACGATCATAACTGGATAATTGATATATGTTGCCTGTACGATATTCAGGCAATCGAGAAATATCTGAGATTCTGCAATTCCCATTTATAAAAATCAATTTGAGAAAAAACTTGGATACCAAATAACAACAAGATAGCAAGTAATTTGATTCTTTTCATAATATATTTAATTAATGATATATGTTTTTTAGTTGAAGGATACATCTTCAAAAGAAAACTGATGCTCTTTATCAATTTATACTCACGTAAATAAGGAGAATATTTTTCACATCTATCTGTTTTCCTTTACATTAATATCTATAATACGTAAAAACCATTTTTCCCCCTAATAGCTCCTTCCACCATCTTGATAATTAGCTAACATTTGATATACCTTATTACCATGTATTCCAGTGCTAACTAAGGTACCAGTTCCATCATTTAAAACATGACCACTAAATACGAATAAAATATTAGGATACTTTTTATTAGCTTATCCCATATCTGCTCTCCATTGTTCACTGTATTTTCTCCCGTATCTTTCCCAATTCCATATTCTTGGGGTAGCCAATAATCATTAGTTCCCATACAGTATCATCTGAATACATATAAGCATGGGTATTTATAATTACTTTATAAGTAGGGTGAGAGTCTATAATCTTTCCCGCCCAATCTAAAACCATGTTACGAGGACCAAATTCCAAACAAAGAACTAACCATTCTAATCCACCTGCTTTAAATGAATACCATACATTATCCATTTTCCCTTCCTCGAATGCTCCACCAAAATGCCTCATCTGGCTATGTTTTATATACGGAAAGTATTCATTAAACAATTTAGAATCTCTTTTATCAGAATTGTTTCCTAAATCATGATTGCCCATTACAAAGGCATATGGTACTTGATTGTCCAATATGTTCATTCCAGATGCTGCAACTTTCCACTGTTCATCAATATTATTTTCAGTCATATCTCCTTGTTGCAAGACAAATGTAATACTATCTGCATGCTCTTTAATCCATCTAGTTTGGCATTCTAAGATCTCAGGATAAAGTCGCGTATAAGTCTGTATATCCGGCATTAAAACAAATCTTATGTTTTTTGCCCAGTACAACCGGTCACTATAATTATAGTGACCAGCAGAATTATTGAGTTTGTCAGATATTTCATATCTTTTAATAGTCCTTTGTTATGTATTAGGCTTTTCATTCACCTCATTTCCCCACAATTTTGATCCATTTCCTGAATTCTTTCTCCATTCATGTCTCCAACGGTGCATATCCTGATCCCGAATAAATTCCTTAGGAGTTCTGTCAGCTTTAGGTGGGGCAGGAGGAAGAATACCAGCTTCAGACTGATACCAATAAGCAACACTACTTATATCCAAGGTTAGATTGTTATTATGCCCATGCTCAATAGTTCCCTTCAGTGATTTTTCAAAATATATGGGATCGGAGATAAAGAAACGATATACATGGGTTCTTCCCAACCAACCATTATCATTATTTACTCTTGCATAACCGTAATAAGGATGAGCAAAGATAGTTTTAGGGCACCATGAAGTATTAAAAAGTCTTCTGTCCCTGTTCCTAATAATGATGCTTTTTTCTTCACCATCTATAAATATCATGTCATCACCTTCACCATACCAAATGGGTGAAGGAGAATGAACATAATAGTTAATTCCAACAAACTGTCCTTCACCTTTAATATCTGCAAACAAATAGTTACCAGCACCATCTACATTATTAGTTTGTGGTCCCACCAACCCCCATTCAGTTTCACCTTCTGGTAATGCATCTGTTAATTCATGGTTATACCATGCATGAAAACGCCCTAAATCATTCGGCAGTTTTTTCATTTCCACATAATCTATATAAAAATAAAGGCGAGAAATTGTTTCATCACTTTGATTCTCTATTTCCAAACGAGCACCATTGGCAAAAGGCATCTGGAAATAAGAAACAAGCCCCGTTCCTCCTTGAGGACCTACAGCCAATGGAAGAGAAGCAAACTCATAATATTCATCCCAACCATTACCGAAAAGGCTGCTAGAGGCGCTTCTACAGAAGGATATGATTTACCATCCCAATAAATTCTAAATATAAGATTATTTCTCATGATATTCATTGGAGAAATAGTAAACCAAATATGATTAATAATGCCTGTACCTGAAATTGCCACTCCATTTCTCACCAGGCTTTATTGAATCTATCAATCACCATTATTACCATTTTTATCAGTGCTACTTATCCTACGATTACGAAACCCTTTTTTTAATTGCAGCTAGATTCCCAAGTTCTCCTCCAACTTTTTGAGCCTGACAATCAATATTCGTCAACAATAGTCCAATAAAAACCGATATGACTAAAAATAGTTTTTCATAATATATATGTTAAGGATTTAAACTGTTTGTTTCATTATCTAACCCATCTTTCCAAATAAACGGAGCTATTTTTAACCCGTATGTTCCATCGAACCATCCGGCGCTACTGATATAATAGTTCCCTTCTTTATCTTTGATTAATTCAGATGCCCGACAATCATTTATTTCCGCTATCAAGTTAGCCTGTTCAAACTGTAGCGGATCATTACTAATATATACATCCGTATGCCCTCCATCACATAAAAACATATAATATTTATCACCACGTCTCACAACGAAAGGAGACTCGGTAGGTCCTCCGAAAGTTCCTTTTCGGGAATGGACAAAAACTATTTTCCTATCTGACCAATGAAGTAAATCTTTACTAACATAAGCTGCAATGACATGATTTCCCCATTGGTGTAGAGTTTGCAGTATAGTACATTATCCATTGGTTACCATCCCTAATAATCATCGGATCACGTGCATCAAATCCATCCACAAACAACGGATTTTGCTTATATCTTTCCCAGTTCTTCAAATTTTTGGATATATAAAGATTCATTTGGTATGAATCATGAACATGTGCACCACCTTGCGATCCAGCACACACATACATGTAATATTTCCCCTTATGATGTACACAATAAGGAGCCCAAAGAACCGATTCCTTATATTTCTTAAAATCAGCAGTCAGTGCATGAGGATGAATCTCCCACGGAGTTTGAAATAGGCTATCTGCCGAAATATGAAGTAGATTGAGCCCAGGATCTTTTATATAATCCATTTTTCGGGCATGTGTTATACCGATCACATGCCATTTTTTTTTTTTTATCGTAAATGAAAGTATGGTCATTGATACACCATGGATCATCAGTCACCCCCCATGCAGGATTGTGTACTTCTTTGAAGTTTCCAACTTCAAAATACTTGTTGGAAGTTTGTAAAGTCTGTGCACACAACATGGTGGTAGCAGAGAATAAAAACACAGCTAATAGTTTCTTTTTTCATAACTTTATTGTTTTACTTATTATCATTCAATAGAATAAATGGTTGCCCTAGGAAGGATTTAAACTCTTCCTCTCCGGCATCACCTTGTGTGGGTACACAATATACACCTCCACCATTTCCCCAAAATACAGCATAAGAAAGATATTCGTACATATCAGAAATGGTTTCTAATAAATATTCCATTCGTTTAATGTCTACTTTTTGCGGATTATCCTTTTTTAATAAAATATCCCACTTCAGTCAATGCACAAGGTTTCTTCTTCTCATTTGCCAAGGCTCCGACAATACGAATCCTCTTCCGAGCCTCATTCGTCCTTTTTTATCATATTTGAAGTCTTCATAATCATCAAAAACCTAATATATCAACATAATCATCGCCAGGATAACGCAATAGATAGTCCTCACGAGAATCAAATTTTATATCAGGAGAAAAAGCATAAAGCATATTATGGACATTCAGAATATCTCTCAGATAGTGTACTGTAAATCTCCACAAATCCTTGAATTCTTCCGGTTCATTGTAGGCTGCTCCCCACCAAAACCATTCCCCGTCAAATTCATGAAAAGGACGAAATATAAAAGGAATTAATTTACCGTCATCATCACGAAGAGATGATGAAAATTCTGCTACTTTCCGCAAATCCTTTTTATAACGTTCATGATTTTGACCGCCCGGAAGTATTGACTTAAATGACATCATTTTAAGTTCCTCAATCGGCAATTCTTTTGTATAAAATGTTTTTTGTGTATATGGATCATTATAATGCCAGCACATAGTTATAAAGAGACCTTCACGATTTGCAGCAATAATCCTTTCGCGTATTTCATGTTCTCTTATTCTAAACCAAGAGCCTTCTGTATTGTTTACATTGGTTATAAACATAAAATCATAACTTGCAATAGCTGGTAACCTACCAGATAATTTATGAATATGTCCTGTTATCTTTTTCTCCTTCCTCCATCCACACACCATCGTGTTGGCCAAGCATTGTTCCTTTGCCCTGTATTTGGTGTATATTATATAACAGAGCAGCCGTTTCATCAGTCATTTGTGTATCAACGGCCTTTTTCTTTACATTTTAATAGTCCCTCCTGCAAACATAGAAACGCCTACAAAAAAACACTACTATAAAAGAAAATATTCTTTTAAGATTATATCCATACTTGTGCTATTTTACGATTAACGAATTTGACATTTTATAAAACCAAAATATAAATATCATTGAAATATCTCCGCTCCATATCTATCTAAAATGCGATTAAAAGCTTCGGAAGCTGCACCATTTCCCCAATCATAAATAGTAAACTCTCCCATACCTTCTCCAGTAAGTGAAGTGCGTCCTCCGTGCCCATAGTTTTCCATTGTAAAGCCATAATCCTTTTCATTAAAAAATGGCCCACACTTTTTCCCATTGTTGCTTTGCTTTTAGATTTTGAGGGCAATACATCATTTCAAAGGATGTTTTCAAAGCACATATTCCTCTCTCTTTATATTCAGGAATATCCAATAGCTTTCCATATTGTAAGATAACTTCAGCAAATAAGCTTCCTCTTGAATCATTCCATTCACCATCAGTATTCATGACTCCAAACCCTCCTAGACCATTTACATATATATACGACAGGTTGCCAAGATGCCTGTGTCATTAACATTTCATCTAATACCCTTTGCCCTAGTTTCAAGTAATCAAAACAACCAGTTATACGATAACACTCCAGTAAGGCTTCAGCTGTCCAGAACATTGAAAAATTACATTGCTTATACATATTATTTCTCGTTACTTTTTGCCAACCCATTGAGGAGTACCTATTCTACAACAGGACCAATAAGTCTCAAAATCTTCCCAACGTCCTTCTGTAATAGCTTCTTTAACAGCTTCTATACCTTTTAGAGCTGCAATTTTATATTTTTCTTTCCCTGTCATCTCATACAGTTTGAGTAAGAATGTAACCGATAGAGACGTTTCCGGAGAATCATTCAAATACTCCATAGGTTGCAATTTTTCCAGATCAACCAGCCTGGAAAATATCCATTCTCATATTGCCCCCAACAATGCACGTGCATAAGTCTCAGCATAAGCCAACAGGCGTTCATCCTTCTCAATTCATCATACCAACGAAGCATCAGCAGTGCAGTCCAACTCATATCCAAAATGTGGAAAGGTGATTGTCTGGCATCCCACGTAAACGGATTCCGATTGAATTACCCCAAAAATAATGGTCCCAGCCCTTGGAACGATTGCATTTTTTCCATCCATCTCTACCTCACACATATCGGTACCGATAAGACCGTAGAAAAATCCATCTTTCATCGGAAATGACAATGCCAATTCTTTAGTCAGATTCGCTTTTTCCAACAGCGTTCTGTCAGCAGTCCGTCTAGCATATCTGAACAATCCACTTGCCGAACGCAAAGAACTAAACCAAGCCTGATTCCAAATGGACCTAAACTCCCGTTCATTCACTTCACCCGGATAATTGGGGCTCTGGGTCGTATTTACAATAAATACAGGTGCACCCACTTTCTTCCCATTCAGTGTAAATTCCTGCCAAACACTTTTTTTCCCAAGTATTAAACGCCCAGTTATAGGTATATTTTACATAAGGCTCAAAATCTTCAGAAGACAATTTCACCAATCGATCGTGTCCCCATTTGTTCCACATAAACTGCAGTGGTAGACGAAATGGATTTGCCAACTCTTGCTTTTCCGTATATTTGATTATATAAAATCCATATTCCACAATACCACCCTCATAAACTGCTCCAGGCTGACGTTCATATAATACATGGTCAGATACCTTGCTTGCAGACATACCCAACGAAAGGATATTATTCTCCGCATCCATATCCATATACCACCTATTTTTACCAGACCTAGACAGTATATCCAAATCAGGTATGATTACGATACCCCGCTGTTGGTCTGTTGCAATAAGCGCAGGCGAACGAAAAACATGCTGGTCAATAATATTATTAACTGTAGGGGTCAAATGAGGTGCCCAGTTGAATTCAGGTTTGAAAGCCGGCTTTATCCGCACCTGCCAATCATCCTGTTTGACTGTATCCTTAAGGTCGAAACGGATATGTATTTTTAGTATATTTTCATCCACTTGTGTAACTTCCGATGAGAACTCTGCATCTCCCAACCTATCTATCTCTATCGACTTTATCAATGAGTCACAATCAATGGGAAATTCTTTCAACTTCAAGCCATATTGCTCACGGACACTCGACGATGAACATCCGTATAAAAGGAACAATAGTAAAAATATATAAACTGAATATCTCATAACATTTCACTCTTCAATTTACTTCAAGTTCCTCCCAAGAAACCATTTCCGGGAACTTATTATGGGGCTCTGCCTGATACCAAAATGCAACAGATGCGATATCTGACTTTTGAGGCAAATAACGACCACCTGCACGCCAGCCCAAATCCTGTATAGTAACTTTCAAATCTTTTTCAAATCGAATAGGATCTGTAATATGCCAGCGATACAATCCGAAACGTTGCTGGGAATTGTAAAGTACCGTCCGGTCTGATCACCTGATGCAGACCGGCATAAGGAGTACAAAACTCTTTGTATTGACCTCCCCGGTCAAAATTGTACGAGCCACAGAAATAATCCTCTGTACCCGTGCCACATATTGTAGGGAACTTCTTATCACCATCCATAAAGAACTTGATTTCTCCTTCTCCCCACCATCCATTGTTGTTTACCCCCATGCAAGGTAAGTACCGACAAAGTGTCCTTTTCCCTTAATGTTGTCAACAATTGTATAGTCTGATGTATGATTGGGATTCGTTCTTCTCCATTGAGCATGGAAATAGGCCGCATCTTCAGGTACATCCGTCAATGTATAATCAACCTGATAATATAAATTCATTGCTTTCTCTTCATCTATATTCTCAATTGTAATCTTACATTTCTTTCTGAAAGGCATTGTCCAATAGCAGTTGAAAGCACTGCCGGGATTGATACAGACTGCCAAAGAAGAAAGTGGAGCATATATTCCCCAGCCCATACAAAAGAAATCACCGACAGGACATTCCACAGAAGGTTCCTTTTCATCGTCCCAATAAATGCGGATGATGGAGAAGCGCCAGTTTCCGGTAGGAGTCATCCAGATGTGCTGAATGGCACCCGGTCCTTCCATTTCAGCAATGGTGATGGTCTCTTTGGGATTTATGATAATATACGGATTCACTTTCCAGCCTTCACCAAGGTCTCTTGCCGCATATGCCGCATTGGCAATGTTCCGTTTCCCGCGGTCACAGACTTGAGCCATACCGCCTTTACCTTTTCTCACCAGTAAAATTTTCCGGGACAGATGGAGCGGGTCTTGGCATCAGACAGCCGGAACAGATTGCCCATGTGCACGTCCAGTCCGTCGAACGATTTATTTTGTGCCGATACTCCCCATATAGAGAGGCAACAGATAAGAGTTAAAATGATTCTTTTCATATTCTTTGGTCTATCTCTATTGATTATTTTAATAACAAAACGTTAAAAACAGCAACAGAGATAAAAGATATTCACCTCTGTTGCCACTTTATAATCATTATTTCATATTCTCTTCTTTTTACAGATTCGACATGAATAAATGTTGCAACGATTAATCCTCAGGAAGCGGATCCATACGGAAGTTGTCAAGGCTGATTCCGGCTGGAAGAGAAGGACCAATCAGACCACTTAATGCCCACTGTCCCATAGGATGTCCAGTATCAAAATCTCCACCTATACCTAAGTCTTTGACTTTGCACTTAACGGTTATCCATTTCCCGTCGGTTGATTCAGGGGAAGAAGTTACCAATCCAACACCATGTCCATCCCAAATCGAAGTGACCAGCCCATAAAGAAGCACCAAACGTACCTTCGTCAATTCTCACGTCAAGCTTAATCTCATACTCATTCATTTTTAAATCACCATCAGGACGGTTTCCATGAACATGACAAATAAATAAATCGCCACTGCCTGTATCTTCTGCCGTATAAATATAGGTATTGTTCCAAAAGAAATCATCCTCTGATTGTTCCTCATGAACAGCCACAAATCCGCTTGCCTTTATATCACTTACGCCGTTTGCTGGGTCTTCATGTTCGAAATCAGTAATCATGAAAGTTTCATCCGTAATCGGGTCGCACAATGCGAACGGATTTTGCCAAGGTATCACGATGTCAATTTTTTCATCCAAGTCCATTGTCTCACCATTCTTGAAAATGAGCTGTAGTGACACTACATCTCCTTTCTCGAAATTGTCAGGAATTATAAATTTAATATCATCGTTCGATTTACGTAGCAAATGCTTGTTATCTACCATACGCTTTTCTCCATTAACCATAAAAGCTACGGCATCGACAAACAATAGATCTTTACCTAAAATCGACATCTTAGTATTGATGGCAGCACCTTTCTTGTCGGTGAACAGAAAAAGAATTAAACGCCGGTTTGGCGCGACGTATGGTTTGACGGCTGGAAACTTCCTCGCCCTCTCCTCTCACAATCAAGGGTGCTGCTTCTTCCGATACTCCGGCGGGTACAGTAACTTCAAACGAATATTCATCCTTTACGGTAATATCGGTAGCTATAACGCCACTGGGAAAAACCACCTCTTTTACCGATTTTACGTCTGTACCAACCACAGTCAGATTAATCCCTTCCATCACGATTGAGGGATAGAAGTCCACCACAGACAATCTCGCATTCTGCTCTTCGTCGTCATTCGAGCAAGCACAACAGGATACCAATGCCAAAAAGAGAATAGCCAATTTATTTATAATCTGCTTCATAATCTATGCTTTATTTTTATTAGTTCCAACCCGGGTTCTGTCCCAAATACTTGTTCTTGTTATACTCACTGAAAGGAATCGGAAAGAGATAATACTTATCTTCCCAACGTCTTTGCTCCTGCTTGCGTGTCAGGATAATGTCACCTGAAGCGTTCTTCTGCAATTCGGCAATGGAGATTTCACTCAGTTCCGAACCACACTTCCAACGACGTACGTCCCAAAAGCGTTGGTCCTCAAATGCCATCTCCACCATACGCTCGCGTTTGTAGCGTTCGAACCAGTTGGCAGGAGTTCCGTTCCAGTGAGGCATCATCACATCGGCACGATCGCGCAACAGGTTGATAGCATCATTAGCAGAGAAGCCGCCTTCGCCCTTTGCTTCAGCATCGCCATAGTATTGGAACATTGCCTCCGCATAGTTCAGGTAAAACTCACCCAAACGCATCACTACCCAAGCATGAGGAGAAGTGGTGGGGTTGTTCGTTGCCAGACTCACGTTGGGATCGCAATACTTCCGTAGGTAGTAGCCTGTCGGAGTGGAGTTATGAATCGGCGCAGCGTTCAATCCACCTATAAAGGTCTCGATAGGATTAGGATTGTAATTCGGCCAAATATCACCGTTCTTCACTACCGTCATAAAAAGCGGGGATCCAAACCAACGTAGGGGTCTTCTTGTGTGAGGTTAATCACTGTGTTGGAATGACGCTCGCCAAAGGTCTGGTTGCTGCCATCGTTATACTCATAGTTGTCGACCAAAGTTTGGGTAGGACACATACCGCCGTTGGCGTTCTCCACGCCGATGGGGTAGTTGTACGATTCCCAATAGTTGCTGGTACCACGCTTAATAGCCCAAATCATCTCGATGCCGTCACCGTTGCGAGGTCCCCAAATCTTAGAGTACCTGTCCAAACCAATGCCCCACTCTTGCGCACGGAGCAAAACCTCACCATTAGCTCTGACGGCATCCAGCCACCACTCTTTATTATTCTCATTGTTAAACAACGGAGAAGCCTTATAAAGCAATGTACGGGCTTTCAGCGCCAAACACATCATACGGTTTGCACGACCTGTTTCGGGCTCAACTCATCGGCGAAAGAGATAGGCAAATATTCAACGATGGCATCCAACTCTTCTGCAATCCAATCCATGATGGCAATGGCTGAAGTACGTTCGATTCTATTCGCTTCTTCCACTGTTAACGTTTTCAGCGTGAAAGGCACGTCACCGTAGGCACGGACCAGTTCAAAATAGAAATAAGCACGCAAGAAACGGACCTCATACTCAAACAGCTCGAACTTCTTTTCATAGCTTCGAAGTCCAGGTTGTTCTTATACTCGTCCAAATTAATTTTATCGCGCTTCTCATGGAAGGTGTTCGCTTCGGCGATAGCCGCATACGAATTGCTCCACGTAAATGAGAAGGGATTGTTAGGATTCCATCCACCGTTGTAGAAACGGTGAACTGAAGAGTAAGACAATGCGCACTCTGCCTCATCGGTGGCAGCCGCCAGCGTAGCCCCTCTACCGCCCTCGTAGTTTTTTTCTCGAAACCGTTGGGTACACGTGCATAGATGTTGTACACCAATTTCTGGATACCGTACATAGGGCTTTTATATATCCACTCCTCATCGGCTGTAGTCACCTCGGTATAGTCCAAATTGACACAGCTCACTGTAAATGCGGAGAATATTACTGCACAAAATATATTTTTAATTCGATTCATATCTGTTTTTTCTTTATCCGTTAAAACTTTACAGAAACTCCTAAGTTAACCCCCATCAAAGTCGGAAAATTGGTACCGATGTTCTCGTGATCCATCGCCTTCAGGTTAGACAAGGTCATCAGGTTCTCTCCTTTGACAAACACTTTGCACTGTGACATCTTCACTTTAGAAATCCAATTTTCGGGCAACATGTAATATACCTCGCAGTTTCTCAGTTTAAAGAAGTTCACATTTTTGTACCAAACATCGTTACCACGGTAGTTGTTAAGGTTGGTACGTGAAGTCAGACGCGGATAAACCGGGGTCTCGCTTCTATCCCAGCAGTTGTTATAATACTCTTTAGAAAGGTTGGCACCGTCGATAATCGGAGTCCATACACCCACCGTACCTAAGTATGCGGTATACATACCTGCACCCTGAAACATGGCGTTCATACCAAAGTTTTTGTAGCGGAAGCCCAGATTCAATGAAAAGTTCAGTTCCGGCACGCTAGTGTCGTAACCCATTTTCACCACGTCGTTTTCATCGATGACGTTATCGCCGTTCTGATCCTTATACTTGAAGTCACCCGGACGGCAATTATCGAAGTTCTGTTGCGGTGAAGCGGTGATATCTGCTTCATCCTTGAAAAACCGACTACTTCCAGCCCCCACGCCTGGCTTACGTCCACCGATAGCTGACAAATAGTCATAAGCCACGTTCTCAATGTTACGTTTCTGTTTATTACGTCCCCAAGTCAGATTAGAACCCAAGTTAAAAGAGATCTTTGTTCATCTGCTTAACCCAATTCACACCCAGTTCAACACCGTAGCTAGCTACGCGTCCCCAGTTTACGTAAGCGGAAGGCCTACCGAATACAGCTGAATTCAAACCGTCACCCGACAATAGGATATCGTCACGCAATTGATAATAAACATCAAAGTTCACATCCACCTGTTTGAACAAGCGCAGGTCAGCCCCCAATTGAATTTATAGGCCGTTTCCAAGTTAAAACGTTTGGTAGGCTGGCAACCGAGAAACGTACCCCACTGCCATGAACCGTCACCTAGGCCTGTCAGATAACTACCTGCACTTCCATTGTAGTTCTCTAGCCACAATCCCTGAATAGGCACATAGTCGGTGTGCTGAATACCGGCTGAGAAACGCAATTTACCGAAGTTTAATATTCGGTTGTCCTCCTTGTTGGCAAATACATAACCCAAAGACAAAGTGGGAGAAAACGACCACTTCTCCGGATAGGAGCGGTTAGAACCATTCATCGCCAATACCAAGTCGGCTACATACTTCTGCTGCAAATCGTAGTGCAGGTAAGCCATCACATTCATCCGGTTGAAAGTCATATACTGGTCGTTATAGGTGGAGTTCTTTTGGTGCCATATCAATGAGGCAGAGAAATTATCATCGTCACGGAACGAAGTATGATAGTCAGTCGAAACTTCCAAGAAAGAAGAACGGTTGTGCTGGTTGGTCCAATGATCGAAGGTCAAGTTGTTGGATTTGTCACCGGCAGAGTAGTTTATTAGCTCGGTCGGATGCCCGGCCTCGTCGAAGCGATAACGCTCGTAACCATACATAAAACCCAACGCGTTGGTCTCATAAATCTGAGAGAAGTTATTGTAACCCAAACGTGCCGACACACTCAGTCCCTTCGTGATGAAGTCCAGGTTCTGAATAAGCGAGAAGTCACCTTGAAAGAACGGGAGTGGCTCTTCGTAAAGCCGGAAGCCCGAACCTGTGCGACCACGTTGTTAGCGCCATAGGTAGTGTTACCACCCCAAATCCCTGCCAATTTACCTTCCGGGTCGTTCATTACCGGAAATGCGGAAGCCGGAGTACGATAAAGCAGGTCGGTCAAACCGTTTTCGGTCACACCGTAAGGACGTTTGGTCTCTACGAAACTACCCACCGCATTCAAGACGAACTTGGTTGTCGGAGTAAACTGCACGTCCAAGTTGGTACGGATATTGGCTTTAGAGAATCTCATCTGTGAAGAGTATTGCTCTTGATCTGTTTTATCCAACAAACCACGGCTATCAGTATAATCCAACATAGAGAAATATTTCAACTTCTGGTTACCACCCTTCATGGATAGGTTGAATTGGTCTTCCGAACCGTAGTTTTGAATACCTCTTTCTTCCAGTCAACGTTCGGATAGTAGTAGGATGAGTACCGTCAGCAAAAAAGCCTGCAACTCATAATCGTTGTACATCGGTGCCAAACCGTCGTTGACACGCGCCTGGTTCAAAGCATTAGCGTAGGTAGGAGCATCTACAAAATTAGCCACTTTTTGGATTGAACGTGAACTTATGATCGTAAGATACAGAAATCTGACGTCCCTCCACACCACGCTTGGTCTTCACCAAGATAGCACCGTTCACGCCCTGATAGCCTAAAAGAGCCACAGCGGCAGCATCCTTCAATACCGTAACCGATTCTACCTCGTCAACAGTCAAATATTCGATAGAACGCTCGATGCCGTCTACCAGCACCAATACACCATTCTCCGTCGTAGTCTGCTGACCACGAATGTTGAATACTGCTCCGGAGCTGTAGTCACTGACCGTTCCGCCTGGACGCAACACCGTAAGTCCCAACAATTTTCCATAAAGAGCCTCTTTCAAAGAAATAGCGGCCGTTTTTTGCAACTCATCGCCACTAACCACCTCCACGGAAGCGGTAGTCAACATCTGACTCTGCTCAACACCCATTCCTAAATCAACCTTATCGGACTGGTAGTCTATAAGCGAACTTTGCGCCGACAAGTTTAAAGTGAGCATAGACGATACCAAAGCTATGCCCCACTTTAGTGTTTTATGTTTTCTATTCATTGTTTGCTATTTTAGAATTAAGATTTTAATACCATCCCGGGTTTTGTGTCAAACCATAGTTCTTATTAATTTCATCAGGTGGCAGCGGAACGAGCAACCACTTATTGGACCAGCGTTCGGGGTGTTCCCAAACAAAACGTGGGTTTGCAGTCATTCCCGTAGGTGATTCTATCTTTGACTCCTTTCCATCTTTTATTATAGTATAACCTACAGCTGTAGCATCTCTTCATTCAGGTCATATGGCACATATAAGAATTTAGTCGGGGAAAGGATCGCCGCTATCTTTCGTCCATTTCTCCAATACCAAATCATTATCATCATCCAAACGATAGATGTGGATTCCATGCAGATGTTTCTTAAAGTCTTTTTTCCATGACACGACGATTCATGTCGTGTAAACAGGGTTTCATACTCAAATCCTAATTCACAAGCACGTTCACGCATGATTTCTTTTATTAAGTTCTCCTTATTGGTAGTCAAGCTCAATTCGGGGTTCATTACTTCGAGTTTACCTAAACCTACACGGGCTCTTACCTTGTTGATTTGCTCCAATGCCTTTACGTTGTTACCAGTCTCTGCCAATGCCTCAGCGTAAATCAGATAGAGCTCGGCCAAACGAATATAAGAGGTTTGGAAAGGCTCTTTATCAATAGTACCTTTACCACCTTGAATAGCATCACCCAAATCCAATACAAATTTATAAGTAGGTAATCCCCAAGGCTTACAATTATATCTTCCACCGGAAGTCAAGAACTCACCACCTTCCCACAACTGTATGGGGTTATCCTCACCATAAATCTGATGTTTATAGTCACGCTTTTGTACGACGATAGATTCATACAAACGGGGGTCACGTTTTCGAAGATATCCTTCTGCGCGGGTCTTTGATTGTAATATTTCTGTCCATCGTAGTTCTTACCATCAGCCCACGGGAACATTTCCATCCACTCCAAGGTAGGAGCGATACCACCATCATGCCAGAAACCGCCAGGTTGGTTATCCCACTCCAACATATATACACGGTCATGTACTTCAAGCAGAGACTCTCTGTTACCACGGGCACGGTATGCCTTGCGGAAAGCAGCACGATAGCCAGCTTCATCGGGAGTAGTTGCCTCTTCCAACTGGTAATAGTTACCGTTGGCGGAGTTCATCGGAAGAACTCTTCACACGCATCTACCACAGCTTCCCCAACGCTTCACGTCGTAATTACCATACCACACCTGAAGGGGCGTTAACAGCCTCCTGGGGCTCTTCAACACAATACGGAGTATCGCTATTGAAGATGGGACTTGCCACATAGTTCAACAATTTTGCCTTAATACCCAATGCCGAAGCTTTGGTAACACGTCCTGCCCAAGTAGCCAATTCTGAAGTGGGAATGTTCCACGGCAATTCAGGTTCGGCAATCGCTTCATCCAGCAAACGAACAACAAATGTTACGGTTTCCTCAATGGTAGAGCGCGGTTTCTCCAAGACCTCGTCTGCGGCGAGTGCATGATCAACGATAGGCAGACCACCAAAATTGTGAATACCGTCAAAGTATTTACTTGCCATAATCACTTTCGCCTCGGCTTTGTAACGTGCCTTTTCCGCATCGGTCATATCGGGCACGCGGTCGACATTATCCAACAGCAAGCAACAGTCGCGTATGCCGGTCCAAATGCAACGAAAAGCTGTATTACTCATATTCTCCATCCCCCCGATGTAATGTAAGCCGCACGGGCAACCAACCAGCCGGGTTAGCGTTAGAGGCAGACAAAACACCTGTATAATGGAAACGCCCCATAGAGTCCCATCCCTCTTCAGAGTGCATGATATCGGACAAAGGTTTCAAATTGTCCATTACCTGCATAACAATTCTTAAACGG
>VOFH01001151.1_pt1 | contig 52001 bp, 83 predicted proteins | sample 5384091 | NCBI WGS metagenome assembly VOFH01 (sample SAMN12384727, study PRJNA508395) | human gut metagenome | isolation source: healthy gut G | host: Homo sapiens
CAGGTACAACTAAAAAAGACCGCCCCACGCTCTCAGATGCACAACGCAAACGGTATATTGAGACTGCCCGTTCTATTTTTACGCAAAAGGCTGCTTACTACGCAAGACTTATAGGCGTTACTTACGGCCGGATCTCTATCCGGGAGCAGAAGACCCGCTGGGGAAGCTGCAGCAGCAAGGGAAACCTTAACTTTAACTGGCGTCTGATCTTCGCTCCCGAAGAAGTGGTTGATTATATTGTCGTTCATGAGCTGGCTCATCGGAAAGAAATGAACCACTCCAGAGCTTTTTATAATGTAGTTGCGTCCGTTCTGCCGGATTACAAAGTCCAGGAAAAATGGCTGAAAGAGAATGGGGAAAAAATTGTGGAATTGTGTATAAATTCCTGTCTCCTGATCTTGGGTGAAATTGTTAATGTATTTTCTCCTTCCCCATTTCCCCTCGAATTCGAAGGGGATAAAATGAGAATTATTCAACCTTTTATCAACCGATCATCCGATTTCATAACAAAACATCCCGACAGTCAAAACTGCCAGGATGTTTTCCCCTTTATCTTAAATCTTTTCCCTCTGCATTTTTCATATATCACTTTAACAATGCATCAGAATTGTCATCGCACACACATTTAATATAGGACAAAAAAAGCATTTGAGTTCGTTTCTAACTTTTGTATCCCCACTGAAATACATTACGGAATATTTTAAATACCCCATATCCTAACAATACTCCTATAATATTCAAAAGAATATCGTCTATATTCACATGTCTGAAAGTAAATCCAACCCATAACGCAGTCAATAATTGCCCTGCCTCTGCACATCCACCCACCAGTAATCCACTCAGCATAATTTGTCGCCAAGAGCATCTCATCAGAAACGATAACCCAAATCCCAATGGAATTGTCACTATAATATTCAGAACGCTCTCCATTGAAAAATCTGTCACTATCGTCTTTAGTGGAATCAAATTCATTTCTCTCCAAACATTTTGTCCACCCATTGCTGCTTTCATTCCTTCCGATGCATAAATTGGGAATTGCGTTAAATCAAGGACAACACATAAGTATATGTACATAACAGAAAAGCATAATAAATACATATTGCTTTTTTCTTTTCATAAATTTCAAAAAAGCCAGTAGTATAAGAAAAAGTAATGCTAAACCGCCTATGACATAAACGCTGTCAAAATAATAAATCATCTATTATGCCTCCGGAAATTTTAATAAAAAAAAGCTGTAAAAATTTACACTTCATAAACTTGCTCCTTTCATAAAGCATATTACAATATCAGTTACTTTTTTTCTATGTGACGCACGCCTTATGTTTTTATTATACAATAATAATAATTTTTCAATATAAACAGATATTTTATCTGATTTCAAATTGTTTTCGCTCTTTTCAACTTCAAAATAAATACGCATACTTATAACCATGCTTTCGTTAGCACATCAAACATATCTCCTTCAACTGCTGATACACATACGACACCGGAAGTCCCACTACGTTATAATAGTCTCCCTCGATCCCGTCGATATAAGCAGCGAACACTCCCTGGATTCCGTATCCGCCCGCCTTATCCATCGGGTCTTTTGTTGCAACATATTCGCGGATTTCCTTTTCGCTCATTTCATGCACATGAACTTTCGTCTCAACTGCATGAGAGATTACCTCTTTTTTCCTTCTTTATTATAAGAAAGAAATGCCACACCTGTATAAACTTCATGGCTTCTTCCCTGGAGATTCTGAAGCATTTCAAATGCATGTTCTTCATTCCTTGGCTTTCCAAGAATCTGCCCGTCCAAAACTACGATCGTATCTGCACCGATCACGACTGTATCTATCAGAAGTCCTTTCTCTGCTTCTATATCTGACGCAACATTTTCGGCTTTCATCAGTGCCAGTTCCTTCACAATCTCTTTTGGTTCTGTCGCTGTATACCGTTCTTCTTTTCCGCTTACTCTCTGCTCAAACTCCACTCCGACCTGCTCTAAAAGTTCTTTTCTTCTCGGCGAGCCGGAGGCAAGGATTACTTTTTTGCCATGCTTTCTCTCCTTTTTCCATTATCTTCCAATTCTATTCTACAGTTTCAGCCCTCTGTACCGGTTAAAGCAGGCGAAAATCTCCTGTCTCCTCGGCATTGCCATACATGGCACACTTGAACCACTTCCACTCAGAGCCTCCAGCCCGCCTTTGTCCAGTGTCTTTCCAGTTCCCCGACAATCTCTTGCAGCGTCTTTTTTCCATCTATGATCTGCTTCTGTGCATAACGGATACAATACCCAAGTGTAGTAAGCTGCTCGCTGTCTGTCAATTGTTCTACATAGCGAAGATCGATCGTGTCCCGGTTGATGGACACCGCCTCGCATCCCATCACTTTCATTTTCACACGGTCTCCGCTTTTTAATTCCCGGTTTGCTGTCGGACATCTTCTGAAATCCGGTCGCTTTGCAGCCACTTCCGGTACACTGATCGCCGGAAATGTCTCTGCTTCTTTCTTTGCAAAGCTGTAATGTCTTTCGGCATATACCGGTCCATCTGAATCACGCTGTCCGCTATATGGAAATAAGCTCCCGAACTGCCCGCCACGATCACCGTAGAAATATCGTATTCTTCATACAACTCCCGGATGCGTTCAATAAACGGAGTGATCGGCTCCATTTCCCGGTGAATCACCCGCTGCATCAGTTCATCACGGATCATGAAATTCGTAGCACTTGTATCCTCATCGATCAGAAGAAGTTTTGTTCCCGCTTCAATTCCCTCTACCACATTTGCCGCCTGTGAAGTACTTCCACTTGCATCTTCTGTGCAGAAGCCGACCGTATCCTTTCCATTTGGAAGATCATTGATAAACATGGAAATATCTGACGTTTTTGATAACATCTTCCATCCTCACGAGCGGAGCTTTTCAGTGCCGTTTCATCTGCGATCACATACTCCCTGCCATCTCCGGCAATATGATTGTATACGCCTAATTCCAACGCATTTAAAAGCGTAGATTTTCCATGATAACCGCCGCCTACGATCAGGGTGATTCCTTTGGGAACTCCCATTCCTGTAATCATACCCCCTGGTGCGGCAGTTCTAACGTCACGCGCATTGCTCTTTCCGGAGAAACAAATTTCACCCCGCCACGACTGCTTCATTGGCTTGAAATACCGCTCTCCTCTTGGCAAGAATACTTCCATTTGCCACAAACGCAGAGTCCCAGCCCAAGTTCCTTCTGCCAGTTCCACAGCATTCTTTTCAAACAGGATTTTTGCGCATTCAGATTTTTATAATAAAAAGACTGCTTTCATCCACGCACTGTCCGTGGCAGATATTCAAATAAGATTTTTTCGAGTTCATTTTGCATTGATCGTTCTATACAATTCTTTCGAAATGCTGCCTGTCTTCCCCGCACACGGACACTTACCTTTGACGGTGCCGCAAACGGATCCCCTGCACATGGTCAATTGACAATTCATATCCCTGAAACTGATAGATTCCTTTTGTATCTTTATAAGCCGGATAGCCTTTATGGTCGATCCGGTTCAGTAAACTTTTCAATTCTGCTGCTGACTGCATTTTTATTCTCCACACTTTCTTCTTATAATTCTTTTTCATTATACTTTGACACTCCCCACAGCTAAAGCAGGGGGGATTCTTGCTTCAACCACTACTGCATTGGCTGATACCATTCGGTATCTCAATGTCTTACACAGTGTCCACAAGCTAGATTATACTGTTCCCTGTATGCCCTACGGTGCAGTTCATATGTTCTATTGTTTTATGTTTACTATGCTGACTGCATTTGCAGTCCTTTATCCAGTATGTTGATACTTGCGTTGGTATCCCTATCATGCTTTGTATGGCACTCCGGACACTCCCATTTACGGATTGCAAGATTCTTTACAAGTGGATTTTTAAATCCACAACAGGAACATGTTTGGCTGCTTGGGTACATTGTAGGCACTTTTACAATGTCATTCCCATACCAAACAGATTTATAGGACAACATATCAAAAAATTTAGACCACGATGCAGAACCTATATGCTGTGCTAATTTGTGATTACGCATCATATTTTTTACTTTTAAATCCTCTATGCAGATAGTTTGGTTTTCTCGAATCAGCATAGTGGATTGTTTTTGTAAAAAATCGTTTCTCTGATTCGTAATCTTTTCATGTACTAAGGCAACCTTAACACGCTGTTTATTGCGATTGGTTGAACCTTTTTCTTTGCGTGACAATTTCCGTTGTTCACGTATGAGCTTACGCATTGATTTTTCAAGGTATTTCGGGTTGTATACTACATTTCCGTTACTGTCGGAATAGAACTCTTTAATCCCCACATCAATGCCAATCTTACCACCTTTATTACTCATTGGCTGTGGTTCAAATTTCACATTCAGAACAGCAAAATATTTATTCGTCGGTGTACGCTCAATGGTTACGTTATTGATTTTCTCCACCCCCATAGTTTGACGGATTTTCACAAATCCTGACTTGGGAAGTTTTATATATTTTCCCACAATGCGAATGTTATCGCCCTGATTGATTGTTCTGTAGGACTGGTGGTGATTATGTTTACTTTTAAATGTCGGATGGAATGCACGTTTCTGAAAGAAGTTTACAAAACCTCTGTCAAGGTCACGCAAGGACTGTTGTAAAGCAATAGAATCTACCGCTTTAAGAAATGCAAAATCATCACTTTTCTTTTAAGTCTGTCAGCATTGCAGAAGTCTGTGAATAGCCAATTTTATTGCCATTCTGATAGGCTTCATTACGCATAGCAAGACCTTTGTTGTAGATTAGTCTGCAACAACCTAACGTTTGATTGATTGATAGTTTGCTGTTCTCTGTTTGGATAGATTCTAAATTTAACACCAGTTGATACAAAATAGCTTTTGCATTATCCTAATTTATGGAAGTATTTTAATAATTTAACTGCTTTGTGAATACCAAACTGAGGGGCTACTTCCATGAGTATGTGTACATGATCCGACATGATTTCCATTTCCATGATGTCTACAGAAATATTTGCAGCATATCCAAGGAGAAGTTCCTTTAATCTGGTATCTATTCCATTTGTTAAGATTTTGCGTCTATACTTAGGACACCAAACAACATGGTATTTACAAGAATAGACTACATTGTTATTGGATTTATATGTAATATTCATGATGCCAGGGTCAAAGGTTTAAGCCCACATGAGCTTGCTCATAGGTGGGTGAAAGACCTTAGGATCCACCCCGATACGAGCATAAAAGTGGGATGATAATCCCACGATATGCGAATATTGGGTAGGATTGTGGGAGTGCGTAGCACGGAGCAATTGTAGCATTCGGGGGTTTTGACCCCGACATCTATTCATATATGTATTATATGCCATTTTAAATCTAATACAAGGATATTTTGTTCCATCTTCAATTACTTGCATAAATTCGATGGACGCGTCTTATATTCCCATAGCGGAAGCAAGGAGTTTTACGACGCATTGGATAAAATCCCGCAGAACTTCCACTGGCAGTTTGCCTTTCATGTCTGTACGCAGTTTTTCCTTTCATGACCGGTCATACAAAGAACGTCTTTTTTCATATTTTTGCATCAAAAAGCCACTGTCCGGACTTTTCATTCATATCCGAACAGTGACTTTTTATAATAAGCAAACGCTTTTTATGAAAATCATACCTCGAAGATCAGGTCTCCGTAAGATGGCATTGGCCAAGCCTCTTTGTCAACGATCATCTCAAGCTTGCCGACCGGAGCACGAAGTGCTTCCATAGCCGGAACAACATCCTGTTACTTTCACAAGGACATCCAGTGCTGCCTTTGTCTCAGCCATAAGAGCACTTACTTCCTTCAATGCTTCAGTCTGGACTGCAGCATCCACACCTGCCTCTTTTACAGCAAGAACTGTATCAGCCAGTGTCTTTGTATATTTGATAAATGCAGGCAGGAACTGCTTGCTTGCCATATCGATCATCGTACGCGCCTCGATATTAATTGCCTTTGCATATGCCTCATACTGGATCTCTGCACGGGACTCAAGCTCTGCCTTTGTAAATACACTAAATCTCTCAAACAGCTTGATGGACTTATCTGTTGTAATTGCAGGAATCGCTTCTACCATGGTCTTAATATTCGGAAGTCCTCTTCTCTCAGCCTCTGCAACCCACTCATCAGAATATCCATTTCCGTTGAAGATAATTCTCTGATGATCTGTCAGATATTCTTTGATCAGGTCATGTACTGCAAGATCAAAGTCATCTGCCTTTTCAAGAATATCACACGCATCTGCAAATGCTTCAGCAACGATCGTATTCAGTACAATGTTCGGATTTGCGATGGAATCTCTTGATCCTACCATACGGAACTCAAATTTATTTCCTGTAAATGCGAATGGTGAAGTTCTGTTTCTGTCAGTTGCATCTTTTGAAAGCTCCGGCAGTGTGCTGACACCTGTATCCAGCTTTCTCGCTCCATTCAGGCTGTGCGTAGCCTCTCCTGTGCTGATCAGCTGATCTACCACATCCTCCAGCTGTTCGCCCAGGAAGATCGAAATAATCGCCGGTGGTGCTTCATTTGCTCCAAGTCTGTGATCATTTCCCGGATCTGCTGCGGATTCTCTAAGCAGATCTGCATGTATCACTGCCTTCAGAATGCAGGCAAGTACCAGAAGGAACTGTGTATTTTCATGAGGTGTCTTACCTGGCTCAAGAAGATTGATTCCATCGTCTGTTGTAATGGACCAGTTGTTATGCTTACCGGAACCGTTTACTCCGGCAAAAGGCTTCTCATGAAACAGGCACTTCATTCCATGCTGGCATGCAACTTTCTTCAACGTCTGCATTGATGAGCTGGTTCTGATCTACTGCAATATTTGCTTGTGAATAGATCGGAGCAAGCTCGTGCTGTCCGGAGCAACTTCATTATGCTGTGTCTTTGCTGTAACGCCGACTTTCCAAAGCTGGATATTTACATCTCTCATGAAGGATGCGATTCTCTGACGGATTGTTCCGAAGTAATGATCATCAAGCTCCTGTCCTTTCGGAGGCATTGCTCCAAAGAGTGTACGTCCTGTGTAGATCAGGTCTTTTCTTTCTTCAAATCTTCTCTGCATCTACAAGGAAGTACTCCTGCTCTGCTCCAACAGATGGAGTAACTTTCTTAGATGTTGTATTTCCAAATAAACGAAGAAGTCTTAATGCTTCTTTGTTGATTGCTTCCATAGAACGAAGCAGTGGTGTCTTCTGATCCAGTGCTTCTCCTGTGTAGGAGCAGAATGCTGTCGGGATGCAAAGTGTGGCTCCGCCTGGTCCTGTCTTACGAAAGCCGGTGAAGTACAATCCCACGCTGTATAACCTCTTGCTTCAAATGTCGCTCTCAGTCCTCCTGACGGGAAGGATGAAGCATCCGGCTCTCCTTTGATCAGCTCTTTTCCCGAAAACTCCATCAGGACTTTCCATCTGACTTCGGTGCTGAAATAAACGAATCATGCTTTTCAGCTGTTGCTCCTGTCAGCGGCTGGAACCAGTGAGTATAATGAGTGGCACCCTTTTCAATCGCCCACTCTTTCATCTCATGTGCAATAACGTCTGCTGTTTCGAGGTCAAGATCTTTTCCCTCTTCAATCGTCTTTTCAGGTTCTTTTTTATAAACTTCTTTGGCAGACGCTCCTGCATGACTGTATCATTAAATACATTTTCTCCAAAATTTTACGTTGATTACTTCTGTGCTCATACATATCCCTTCCTTTTCATTGATTCTTGTCGCATCCAGGTTCCTCTATGACAGAATCCCTTTCTTTTTGCATATTTTACACATCACCAAAAGAATCTTTCCTGATTCAAATAAAAAGGGCATTCCAATCTTAAATTGAACGCCCTTGTTCTGTCTACGTCAGTTTATAACTCAACTTTTCCTAAAATTATCAAAAAGTTAGAAAAATTTTTCTCAGGCTTTTCCGACAGATCCGAATAACTCCATCTTCTCTTTTACTGTTTCCATGATTGCGTCTGCACCTGGTTTGAGAAGTTTACGTGGGTCAAATCCTTTACCCTCAAGATCTTTTCCTGCTTCGATGTATTTACGTGTAGCATCTGCAAATGAAAGCTGACATTCTGTATTTACATTAATCTTAGCAACTCCAAGAGAAATTGCTTTCTTGATCATATCGTCCGGGATACCTGTACCACCGTGAAGTACGAGCGGCATGATCTCCTGTACGCTGCTGGATCGCATCCAGAGTCTCAAAGCTTAAGCCTTTCCAGTTAGCTGGATATTTACCATGAATGTTACCAATACCTGCTGCAAGGAAATCAATACCAAGGTCTGCGATCATCTTGCATTCCTTCTGGATCAGCACATTCGCCTTTTCCGATGACACCGTCTTCTTCTCCACCGATGGATCCAACTTCTGCTTCGATTGACATTCCGTGCTCGTGAGCAATCTTTAACGAGTTCTTTTGTCTTCTCAACGTTCTCATCGATCGGATAATGAGATCCGTCAAACATGATTGATGAGAATCCTGCTTCTACACATTTCAGGCATCCTTCATAGCTGCCGTGATCAAGATGAAGAGCAACTGGAACTGTAATTCCAAGTTCTTCCATCATTCCGTTTACCATTCCCACAACAGTCTTATAACCTGTCATGTACTTTCCTGCACCCTCAGATACACCAAGAATAACTGGTGAGTTGAGTTCCTGTGCCGTTGTAAGAATAGCCTTTGTCCACTCAAGATTGTTGATGTTGAACTGTCCTACTGCGTAGTGGCCTGCTTTTTTTGCTTTCTGAAGCATTTCTGTAGCTGATACTAACATATTCATTTCCTCAATTCATTTTTTCATTTCCCGACACTCTGTGAAAACTGCCGAAAATAATTTAATTTAGAATCTTCCTATATTATAGCTTATCCAATGGAAAAGACAATCTTATGTTTTGCATAAAATATAAGTACTTTCCCGTCTTTTTTGTACAAGAAAATAGTTTCCGCAGAAACAAAAAGATCTGCAGAATACTCTGCAGATCTTAAGTGACTCTGAGGGGAATCGAACCCCTGATTCCAGCGTGAGAGGCTAGCGTCTTGACCGCTTGACCACGGAGCCATATTTACTTGCCTGTACTTTCTTTCGTCACAAGCAAGTATGATTATATAGTACTTTTTTTAAAATGCAAGTACTTTTTTCATTTTTTTAATATTTTTAAAAATTTCTTCAATTCAGTTTATATTGGTATATTTTCTGAAATTTCTTCCTTTTCAGCTCGATACTATCCTCTGCTTTATTCTGTTCATTTTTCTCGGAGACATCCTCAATGACTTCCGGCTTTACCATGATCTCAAGTGCTTTCTGACAGTCTTTTACCACTACTTCTTCATGCACTCCGCCAAATTCACCATCCAACGTCCATGGAATTTCCTCTTCTGTCTCAAAATGAACCTCATTTGTCTTAAAAGAGTACATCCGCTTCGGGTTGATCTTTCTCAGTGCCAACGCCCCCAGGATCTCGTTCAGTTCCATTGGATTCCTTGGTGTCTTGAACAGTGTTACTTCAAATTTCCCATCATCAAAGACTACATTCTTTCCTGTAATTCCTTTAAATCCCCCACCGATCGGGAGTTCGTCACCATTCCGTAAATAAATTCATCTTCTATCGTCTCTCCGTCATGAGTCACTTTGATCCGGTAAGAGGGAATATTAAAGATACGTTTCGTTCCTTCTAATATGTATGCCAGGTGTCCCAGTACATTTTTTTCATGCTCTGCTTAGTCTCATAAGAAACATCCGTAAATAATCCAAATGCCGCAATATAGACAAAGTAATCCTGATTAAACACTCCCACATCACACGCAAACGGCACTCCATTCACATCGGTATCTGCAGCTTCCAGCATATTTTTTGAAATATGAAGACTGCTTGCGAAATCATTCGTTGTTCCTGCCGGAATATATCCGATTGGTACTTTTTTCTCCCGCTTCATCATCCCCGTAACAACTTCATCCAGCGTTCCGTCTCCGCCGCTGCATGCTACGAGATCATACTGTTCCTCGTATTCTCCCATCTTTTCTTACGGCATCATGATATTTCTGGGTAGGATAGACCGTCACCTCATATCCGCCCTTTACAAAAATATCCAGCACATCTGAGAGCTTCGGTTTCAGAAGCCCCATGCCTGAATTGGGATTATAGATAAATAACATCTTCTTCATACTCACAGACCTCCAAATTTAAGATAAAAGAAGGCTGCACTTTCCAGCACAACCCTCTTAACTTCTCTTCTATCAGGAATTTATCCTACTGTCGCAAAAAAAGATTTGATTCCTCTGCTGCTTTTTTTCTTCATCTTCACCCTCTGTTACGACAGTGATCTCCTCACCACCGATCAGGTTCAGACTCATCATCCCCATAATACTTTTCGCATTGATATGCTTTTCTCCAACCTGAATATACACTGTACTTGCATACTGGCTTGCTTCCTGTACAAGAAGTGCGATTGGACGTCCATCAAATCCAGGGTCAGCTTTTACTACAACAGATTCTTTAATCATAATAATCCTCCTTGTTCTTGCCTCACTTTATCTGCCAACTCACTCAGTTTCCGCAGTCGATGGTTGATACCGGACTTTCCAACAGGGGGATTCAGAACAGCTCCCAGCTCTTTTTAACGTCAGATCAGGATTCGCAAGGCGGGCAAGAGCGGCCTCCACAAGTCCTTCCGGCAGATTTTCAAAACCAATCGTTTCTTTCAGATATGTAATATCTTCAACCTGCTTGACTGCTGCTGATACAGTCTTATTAATATTGGCAGTTTCACAATTCACTTTTCTGTTTACTGTATTACGCATCTCTTTTAAAATCCTGACATTTTCAAGTTCCATCAGAGAAACGTGTGCTTCCATGATATTCAATATATCTACGATCTGGGATCCCTCTTTCAGATAAACTACATAAGACTTCTTCCTCAGAACCGTCTTTGCATCCATTGAAAAACTTCGCATCAGAGTACAGACCTGCTTTTCCCATCTCTTCTGTAGAACAGACAATCTCAAAATGATAAGACTTGTTCGGATCACTCATGGAGCCTGATGCCTGAAATGCACCTCTCAAAAATGCTCTTTTACAACAGGTCTGCTGCACGATCAGCGGATCTACTGCATGAATACTCTCTCCATTATCCTCATATTCTTCTGTCATCTTCGTCGCCTGCAGGATCCTCAGTGCATCTTCATGCCTGCGGATCACAACTGCATAGGATACAGTCTGCTTGCTGATATTCCTTCTTACAGAGGCATCAGCCTTTATATTAAAGGTTTTTGGATCAATGTAAAGACTTTTTCTTGCCACAAGTAAATTTTCTGTATGGATTCTTATGCTGTACTGGTCAAAGCTGTTGATTGCAACCGTTCCGCACATACCAATAAATGCAGCCAGCTCGGCAATCCGGCAATGCCTTGCCGGACTGATATTTCCTGCCAGTTCTTCTTTTACTTTACCGGAAAACGACATTTTCCCCACCTTTTACTTTCTTTTTCGTGATGCTATCTTTTCCAATGTCACGATGTTCGATACGCACCCCATAATTTTCTTCTTTATCCAGAATCTGGTAGAGTGCATTCGCCAGTGTAACTGATCTGTGCTTTCCTCCGGTACATCCGATTGCGATCACAAGCTGATTCTTCCCTCCAGGATATAATTCGGAATCAGAAATTCCATCATGTCTTTCAGCTTGTCAAGAAAGATCCTTCCTTTGTCATTCTGCATCACATAATCCTGCACTTCCGCCTCATTCCCGGTCTTCTCCGCAATGTATCAATATAATACGGATTCGGCAGAAAACGCACATCAAAGACAAGATCCGCATCCTGCGGAATCCCATATTTGAACCCAAACGACATAACCGTAATATAAAGATTGCAGAAACTCTGTCCATCCACAAAGATCTTTTCCAGCTCGATCCGAAGCTCTCTGGTCAGCATTTTACTGGTATCTAAAATATAAGTCGCCTTCATTTTAAGGAAAAGAATCTTTTTCTCTTTCTTTCGCAATTCCGGTATCCACTCTTCCCGATCCGCTTAAAGGATGCTGCCTCCTCGTCTCCTTGTAACGCTTCACGAGTACTGCATCATTCGCATCAAGGAAAAGGATCTCATATCCGATCCGGTCACGATCCATTGCTTCCAGATTTTCCTTCAGTCCGGAAAGATCCTGTCCACTTCTCACATCCAGTCCCAAAGCTACTTTTTTCATCTCTGTATCTGTATTCTGCAACATCTGGACAAATCCCGGAAGAAGCGGGATCGGCAGATTGTCCACACAATAGTATCCCATATCCTCAAGCATCTTCAGAGCCGTAGACTTTCCTGCTCCCGACATTCCCGTAACGATAACAAAACGCATCCTAAAACTCTCCTATCCTTTTCACTTCCGGCTCCAGCGTCACTCCGGAAGTCTCTTTCACTTTCTTTACAACTTCCTGCATCAGCTCGCAGACCTGGGCTGCTGTCGCATTTCCTCTGTTGATGACAAAACCGCAGTGCTTTTCGGAAACCTGTGCGTCCCCCGATACGGAATCCCCGCAGTCCCGCATCCTCGATCAGCTTTCCTGCGAAATAGCCTTCCGGACGCTTAAATGTGCTGCCTGCACTTCCAAATTCCAGTGGCTGCTTTGTCACTCTCCGCTGCTTCAGATCATCCATCACCTCACGGATTGCTGCCTGATCGCCCTTTTTCAGTCTGAGTGTTGCCTCCACCACAACATAAATCTTTCTTTTTCTACCACACTGGTACGGTAAGCAAGTCCCAGTTCTTCCACCGGGATCGTCAGAAGTTCTCCCTCCTGCGTCAGGACAACTGCACTTTCCAACACCTGCTTCATCTCGCCTCCATAAGCACCTGCATTCATCCTTACCGCACCGCCCAGTGTACCGGGGATCCCTGCTGCAAATTCCAGACCGGTCAATGACGCATTATATGCTGCACTTGCCACCTTTGACAAAAGCACTCCCGCCTGGGCAGTCACCCTTTCGCCCTCTACCCGGACGTCATTCATCTTTTTTAAAAATCTGAAGAACAACTCCCCGGAATCCACCGTCACCAACAAGAAGATTGCTTCCATTTCCTACAATATAATAAGGAACATTCTCTTTCCGGCATACTGCGAGTATCCCCCGGATCTCTTCCACTGACTGTGGTGTGACAAAATAATCTGCCGGTCCGCCCACACGGAAAGTCGTATGTCTGCACATCGGCTCATCTCTCAAAATATTTTCTTCCTTCGTAATCGTACACAGACTGCTGTATAAATCCATATATTTTTACTCCATTTCTTTTCTGTTAAGTGCTGTAAACATCATACACCACGCCACATTTAATGTAAAGCCACCCTTTTCATAAAATAGGCTGAGAAAAGCGACTCAAAGCAGAATCTGCATCATTTTGTAAAAGCAGCAGATCCAAAATAACAGTTCACACTCGCCGGACTGTGCCGCCACTTGCAAATCACCTGAAAAAAAGTGTATACTAATCGAGTATATCTAAATTGACTTTTTATCATACAAAAGGAGTGATTATTTCAAGTGGACGCGAGTGACACTTTCCAACTGATTATATTGATTATCCTGCTGATTCTTTCAGCATTTTTTTCATCTAACGAGACAGCACTGATGGCGGTGAATAAGATCCGTCTCCGTTCCCTTGCAGACGAGGGAAACAAGCGTGCTGCCATGGTTCTTGATATTACGGAGAATCATACCCAGAAGATGCTCAGTGCCATACTGATCGGCAACAATATCGTGAACATCTCTGCCTCTTCGCTTGCTACTTCACTTGCCTATCATTTTGGCGGTTATATGGTCAGTATCGCAACCGCTGTACTGACTGTTGCGATCCTCGTATTCGGAGAGATTACCCCGAAGAATTATGCAACGATCAACGCAGAAAAGGTCACGCTACGTTATATTCCATTTTTCAAGTTTTTTATGACGGTCATGACACCTTTCATCTTCATCATTAATTTATTCTCCCGTGTGATCATGCTGATCATGCATGTTGATCCTGATGCCGTGAATAACGCAATGACTGAAGAAGAGCTTCGTACAATCGTAGATGTCAGCCACGAGGATGGCGTGATTGAATCCGATGAAAAGGAAATGATCTACAATGTATTTGATCTGGGAGATGCCAACGCCAAAGATATCATGGTTCCAAAAGTCCATGTCACCTTTGCCAGTGTAGACAATACTTATGAAGAACTGATCGATATTTTCCGTGAAGATAAGTTTACCCGTCTTCCGGTCTACGAGGAAACGCAGGACAACATCGTCGGTATCATTAATATGAAGGATCTGCTTCTTTATGATGCAAATACCGAGTTTCATATGAAAGATTTTCTTCGTGAGCCGCATTTCACTTACGAATATAAAAATATTTCTGAATTACTCGTTGAGATGAGGGATTCTACCTTTAATATTGCCATCGTGCTGGATGAATATGGCGAAATGGCAGGACTCATCACACTGGAGGATATTCTGGAAGAGATCGTTGGTGAGATCCACGACGAGTATGATGAAAAAAAGAAGATGAACTGGTTCAGCAGATTTCTGACCGAGAATATATCATTGAAGGTTCTATGAGCCTGGATGATGTGAACGATCATCTGAATACAAAGCTGGAGTCCGAAGATTATGATTCTCTCGGCGGATTTATCATCGAACATCTTGATCGTCTCCCGGCGACCGGAGATGAAGTGATGACGGAGGATGGCATCCGGCTCGTCGTTGACAAACTGGATAAGAACCGCGTAGAAAGCGTTCATATTTATTTACCGGAATCCGATGTAACTGCTTCTGATACGCATACAGAGACTGCAGCCGTTTCTTCTGATGATTCTTCTGAGCAGAAAGTTTCTTCCGAACATGAAGTGTAAGCCTCTGATATAAAAATACGGCACCTGTAGTGGATTTATTTCCACCAGGTGCTGTATTTTATTACCAAAGTATGCAAGAGAAGCTGCCTGCGGCAGATTCTCTGAATTACGCGATGACTCGCAAAGCATCTTTCTTATAGTTCTGCCAGTTCTTTCAGTGCCTCTACTGCTGTCAGAATTTCCTTCTCTGTATTATAGTGGGAAAAGCTGAACCGTACCGCTCCCTGTTCCACTGTACCCAGTGCCTCATGCATGAGCGGTGCACAGTGAACTCCCCGGTCTTGTTGAAATCCCATACTCTGTGAATAAGGCATCACTGAGTTCTGCCGAATCAACATCCTCAAAATTAAGCGTCACGATGGGACAGCGTTCTTTCCCGGAAAAATCGCCATATACGATCACCCCTGGAATTTTTCTGACTTTTTCATAAAATTCCCACATCAATGCCTGTTCTTTTCGCGGATCGTATCAATCCCGGTTTCCGTCAGATAATCCAGTGCTGCGTGCAGACCTGCGATCCCATGTGCATTTAATGTCCCTGCCTCCAAGGCAGTGGGCATCTGCCGGGGATGCCTTTTACTATATGACTGTACTCCACTTCCGCCACTTTTCAACGGACGGATCTCAATCCCCTTTTTACATAAAGTCCACCTGTTCCCTGCGGTCCAAGCAGTCCTTTATGACCGGTAAAGCAGAGAACATCGATCTGCATCTGCTTTACGTTGATTGGAAATACTCCCGCTGTCTGAGAAGCATCCACGATAAAGAGCAGTCCATGCATCTTTGCTATTTTTCCGATTTTCGTCAGATCCAGCAGATTCCCGGTCACATTTGAGCCATGCGTGCAGATGATCGCCCGGGTATTTTCACGGATCGCATTTTCCATCTCTTCATAAGAAATGCATCCCCTTTCATCACTCTTCAGAATTGTCAGTTCTGTTCCTTTTTCTTCCATTTCATACAGGGGACGCAGAACCGAGTTATGTTCCAGTGCCGTTGTGATAATATGATCGCCCGGATAAAGAGTCCTTTGATGGCAAGATTCAGGCTTTCTGTTGAATTTGCAGTAAACGCGACCTGCTCCGCATGGTCTCCGCCAAAAAAACTCTACCAGTTTTACTCTTGTATCATAGATGATCCGGGATGCATCCAAAGACGCATGATATGCCCTCTTCCTGCATTTCCTATTGATTCCAGTGCTTTCACCACAGCCTGCACTACCTGTGGTGGTTTCCGCATCGTAGTTGCCGCATTATCCAAGTAAATCATTTCCGCATCTCCCTTCCTGTTGGATTTTATTTTAATATGTATTTCCCACAAAATCCATAGGTTTTTGAAAACTCTTTCCTTGTATTCGATCAGCTTTTTCTTCTGCCAGCACTTTTCCTTTCATTCTGTCAGTTCCTTTCCTCACCGGCTTTGACCTTTTCTGCCTGTTTTTCATATAATATATAGAAAAGATCCATCAACGGAGAAATAACTATGCCTTATTCTATTATGCTTGATGCAGGACATGGAGGTCGTGATCCGGGTGCTGTGTATAATGGCCGTCAGGAAAAGACGATGCACTTGCCCTGACACTCGCCATCGGTGAACTGCTTCAGGAAAGAGGAATTGATATTCTTTATACCCGTACCACTGATATTTATGAATCCCCTTATCAGAAAGCCATGGAGGCAAATATCGCAGGGGTTGATTTTTTATTTCCATTCACCGCAATTCTTATCCAACTGACAATACTGTTTCCGGTGTGGAATCTCTGATCTATGATAAATCCGGTATCAAATATAAAATGGCTCAAAATATCAACGATCAGCTTGAATCCGTCGGTTTTGTCAACTTAGGAGTCAAGGAACGTCCGGACTGGTCGTTCTCCGCCGTACCCAGATGCCTGCAGTTCTTGTCGAGGTCGGATTCATTAATTCTGATGTTGATAATCAGATTTTTGATAATAATTTTAATGATATTGCTCTCGCCATCCCAGGGGATTCTCGATACACTGGATCTTGGAGGCGAAATTGATAACGATGTGATACAGCCTTTTTATTCTGTTCAGACCGGAGCTTTCCGCAACCGGACTTATGCCAACCGCCTGCTGGGAGAACTTCGATCCCAGGATTTTCCTGCAGAACTTTTAGAAGGGAATGACCTGTACCGAGTGAATGTCGGTTCTTTTGAGACACTGGATGAAGCTGTTGCTATGGAACGAAGGCTGAAAAGAGCGGGGTATCAGACCGTGATCGTGATACTGTAAATTGAACCTTCCGAAAAAACCGAGCGTACTCTTGATTTTTATTAATGACAGTATTATAATATCGGCATAGAAACGCTACGGTCTTCAACCGCAAGAGGAATGGAGGATTTAATACAATGGAAAAAAGAACATTGACTGGAGTAATTTAGGTTTCGGTTATGTACCAACAGACAAAAGATTTGTTGCAAATTTTAAAAATGGAAGCTGGGACGAGGGAGCCCTGACAGAAGATTCTAATATTGTGATGAGTGAGTGTGCAGGAGTTCTTCAGTATGCTCAGACAGTTTTCGAAGGAATGAAAGCTTATACGACAGAAGATGGACGTATCGTTACCTTTCGCCCGGATCTGAATGCATCCCGTTTCGCAGATTCTGCAAAGCGTCTTGAGATGCCTGTATTCCCGGAAGATAAATTCGTTGAAGCAGTTGGCGATACTGTAAAGGCCAATGCAGCCTATGTACCGCCTTACGGATCAGGTGCTTCACTTTATATCAGACCTTATATGTTCGGTATCAGCCCGGTTATCGGAGTAAAGCCTGCAGATGAATATCAGTTCCGTGTATTTACTACACCAGTTGGTCCTTATTTCAAAGGCGGTGTTAAGCCTCTGACCATCTGCGTGTCTGATTTTGACCGTGCTGCTCCACACGGAACAGGACATATCAAAGCCGGACTGAACTATGCTATGAGCCTTCATGCCATCGTAACAGCCCATGCAAATGGATTTGATGAAAACATGTATCTTGATTCGGCAACGAGAACTAAAGTAGAGGAAACTGGCGGAGCTAACTTCCTGTTCGTCACAAAAGACGGTACAGTTGTTACACCTCACTCCTCAACAATTCTTCCTTCTATCACAAGACGTTCTCTGATGTATGTGGCAGAGCATTATCTTGGATTGAAAGTAGAAAGAGAGATGTATACTTTGATGAGGTAAAAGATTTCGCAGAATGTGGACTTTGCGGAACTGCTGCCGTAATCTCTCCTGTAGGAAAAGTTGTAAACCACGGTGAAGAGATCTGTTTCCCAAGCGGAATGGAGAAAATGGGACCAGTTACCCAGAAACTTTATGATACTCTCAGAGGCATCCAGATGGGACAGATCGAAGCTCCTGAAGGATGGCTGAAAGTCGTAGATGTAGAGTAATCTCCCCATCTTATTACCTGTATAACCCAAAAGCGGATAACCTGTTCTCAAAAGATCAGGTATCCGCTTTTTCAGTCTTTTCAGTCTTCTTTTCAATCTTCTATTCCGTCTTTCGGAACTCATCCCATGCCGCATTCAGAATCTCCGGCTTTGTCACAAGCTGCCATGCGCCCTCGGGCATACATTCAGCCGCATAGAACATACCGTTCTGCCCGATACTCATTCCCACCTGTGCAGTAGTTGCCCAGTGGTGAAGCGGTGTTCCTTTACACATGGCTGCCGCACTGAGCATGATCGTCGGAACAGTATGGCTCACATCTGACACGTCCGTTCCGATTGCCAGTGGAACCGGCTGATCCTCCAGTGGTTCAAGGCCGGTGAAATATTCCCCATGATTTTCAAATCCGGCTTCCTTTGATATTTCAGCCGCAAATGCAATCTCATCTTCCGTATAAACCGGTGTCGGGATCTTTTTCATTTCCTCATAAAAGGTTTCCGCAAGCACACGGTTCGTCTTCATCTCTTTATTGCAGGTGACATGCTCAATCTCCACTCGCGTCCCGGTCATCAGTGCTGCTCCCTTTGCACAGTTATCCACACGCTCCGACGCATCTTTCGTCTTTTCCACAGACATGAGCGGATAAAATAATTCGTTGAGGCAAAAAGGTGGAACAATATTAGCCGGACCATCTGTATTTGTATAAGTATAATGCATTCTTACATCATCTGCCACATGTTCCCGCAGATAATTCACTCCCACATTCATCAGTTCAGCCGCATCCAAAGCACTTCTTCCTTTTTCAGGAAATCTTGCCGCATGTGCCGCTATCCCGTAAAACTTATAATTTTAATATCCTGGGCCTGCCAGATATCATAACTGACACGGTTTCTGTCAAATGGATGCCATGTAACTGCCGCAGATAGCTCATCGAATACCCCCTGCTCATTCATACGGATCTTTCCGATGACGATTTCTTCCGCAGGGCAGCCATAGACACGAACCGTTCCTGAAATCTGTTCTCTTTCCATCCGTTCCTTCAGTGCCACTGCCGCACCGGCACACGCCGTACCTAAAAGATTATGTCCACACCCATGTCCCGGACCTTCTTTTTTGGACAATGCCGGCTCACCGGCTCCTGTGCAAGCCCCGGAAGTGCATCATACTCCGCAAAGGAAACCAATGATCGGCTGCCCCTGATCCCCACTCAGCTACAAAAAGCAGTCCTGAAACCTGCCAATTCCCACTTTACAGTAAATCCTTCCTGTTCCAGAAAAATCAGCTAAAGCACGAGAAGACTGCTCCTCGTGCTTCGATAATTCCGGATGCTGAAAAATATAATCTGAAACTTCTGTCATCTTATCTTTAAGCTTATCTCTCATCATCCCGGTTATTCACATAATCCTTCCTGTTCAAAGATCTTAACCACACCATCAACATATTTTTCACAGATCTCATCCGATGCGGCTTCGACCATTACACGGATCACCGGTTCTGTACCACTCTCACGAACCAGAATCCGTCCGTCACTTCCAAGCTCTTCAGCAGTCTGCTCGATTGCCTTCTGTACTGCTTCATTATCCAAAGCAGTCCTTTATCCTTTACACGTACATTTTTCAAAAAGCTGTGGGAAAATCTTCACTTCATCTGCCAATGTTCCAAGACTCTGCTTCTTTTTCAAGGATTGCTTCCATGACCATCAGAGAAGTCAGGATACCGTCACCGGTACGTGCATGCTTGCTGAAAATAATATGACCGGACTGCTCGCCACCGAGAACATATCCATTCTGAAGCATATTCTCATATACATACTTATCTCCAACCGCAGTCTGCTCATACTTCATGCCGATCTTATCACATGCTTTATAGAGTCCGAGATTGGACATGATCGTTGTAACAATCGTATGATCTGCCAGGCGTCCCTGCTCCATCAGATACTTTCCGCATACATACATAATACGGTCACCATCTACAACATTTCCATTTTCATCTACAGCAATACATCTGTCTGCATCTCCATCATAGGCAAATCCTACATCCAGCTTCTTCTCCTTTACAAATGCCTGAAGTACTTCGATGTGGGTCGATCCGCAGTTCGTATTGATATTCACACCATTTGGTTCATTATTAATAACATAAGTCTTCGCTCCAAGTGCATCAAAGACACTCTTTGCGATACTGGAAGAACTTCCATTCGCACAGTCAAGTCCTACCTTCATATCTTTAAAAAGAGCGTGTAGCAAGGGCAATCAAGTGTCCTATATAACGATTTCTTCCTGATACATAGTCTACCGTACGTCCAATATTTTCTTTTTGTCGCCAGCGGTACTTCCCCAATCTTGCCATCAATATAAGCCTCAATTTTTCTTCTACCTCTGCTTCCATCTTATGTCCGGCACTGTTGATCAGCTTGATTCCGTTATCATAATACGGATTATGGCTGGCGGAAATCATAAGCCCACAATCAAAGTCTTCTGTTCTTACCACGTAAGACACACTCGGTGTTGTCGTAACATGAAGAAGATATGCATCTGCTCCTGAAGCCGTCAGTCCTGCTGCCAGTGCATACTCAAACATATAACTGCTTCTTCTCGTATCCTTGCCGATCACGATCCTTGCCTTATGCTCCTGCCCGAAATACCAGCCAAGATAACGTCCTACTTTAAAAGCATGCTCAACCGTCAGAACTACATTTGCCTCTCCACGAAAAACCGTCTGTTCCAAAATACTTACCCATAATACATTTCCTTTCCTGCAATCTCTTTTAATATGTATATTCAGGTCTTTTTCTGTCGCGACCTGCGATTGCAATTCCCCAGATCTTTTTCTAAAATACTTCAGACACACCTTAGATGTTTTCATTATATAACCATTACAAATCATTTACAAGTATTTCTTTTTTTGTTACATAAAGTTCCGATATATACAAATTTTTTCTGTTATTCCGCTTAATTTGACACTCTTTACGAAATTCTCATTTTCATGTATACTTGAATCAGTTTTAAATGGAGGTTTTAATAAATGATCAAATTAATTGCAAGTGACCTTGACGGAACACTTCTTCAGGATGGTACCCAGGAGCTTACTCCCCGTGCAATCAGCCTGATTCATTCACTGACACAGAAAGGATTTATTTCGTAGCCGCAAGTGGTCGCCAGTATACTAATGAGCGAATCGTATTTGATAAGATCAAAGATGAAATTTCTTATATTGGAGAGAACGGCTCAATCTGTATGCATCAGGGCAAACTTATTTTCCGCGGAACGATCAGAGATGACCTTGCTTACCGGATCATCCGGGAAGTGAAGAAATCTGATCATTTTGAAATCATTGTCTCCAGAGAAGATACCTGCCTGATTGAAGACCGGAATCCCGAATTTGTAGACCACATTGTCAATGTTATGCACAATAAAACAGAGATTGTCGAAGATCTCAGCCAGATCAATGGTCCGTTCCTCAAGATTGCTATCTGCAATATGATCGATGGACCTGATGTCCTGAATGCATACTTAAAGCATCTTCAGAGTATTTTTGGCTCTGAGATTAAGATCGTAACTTCCGGAACTATCTGGATTGATTTTATTGCACCGGGTACAAATAAGGGAGCTGCACTGAAGCATCTTCTGAAAGTTCTCGATATCACCCCGGAGGAATGTATTGCCTTTGGCGATCAGTATAATGATATTGAAATGCTGGAACTGGTCGGCACAGGTTATGCCATGGCTAATGCCGCTCCCGGAGTTGCAGATCACGCTGATGCGGTGACATCTTCCGTTGAGGATGTTCTTGAGAAGATCTTATTGGATGTAAATTTGTAGTTGTTGGAATGATACGCTTGTAAAGCAAAAGACTTCTTTATAGCGAAGCGGACGCGGAAAGCAGAGATATTCCCTCGCGGTGCAGACCCGCTTTACCTCAGCCCGTTGACCGTTTGTAACTCGAAAGTGGAAATCTTCGTGCAAAGGCACTCGATTTACTTTTCTCTAACAAACGCTGCAAAGTGTCTTCGGAACGCTCCTGCTAATGCACCTGCTCAGGAACACCCTGCTTTCCGCTGGTAGTCACAGCAAGAAGTTTTTTTCTGACTCCACAGCGTAGTCACTCAACAATGCAAATTTAAAAAGAATAGAAAAAAGCCGGATGCGAGGAAAGCTTTCTGACTTGAAACGCCCAATATCCACACTTGTTGTTGCGTGAGCAGTGCATTGACAGGGAGCGTTCCGAAGACACTTTGCCCAACTTGTTAAGGAACGTAAACAGGAGTGCCTCTGCACGAGTGTTTCCACATTCCTGTTACAAGTTGTCAACGGGCTGAGGTAAAGCGGGTCCTGCACTGCGATGCAACAACAAGTGTGGATATGGACGCTCTTCTGTCAGAAGCACTTCCTGCTGTCGCGATATTTTCCCCCAACAACTACAAATTTCTACTCTGTCGTAATCAAAAATCACCCATTTCTAATCCTCTTCTTTTGCCCAGCCGTAAGCATATCTTACAGCTTTATTCCATCCACGAAGCATTTCACTCCGTTTCTCTTCTCCGATCATTGGTTCAAATGTCCTGTCGATTGCCCAGTTCTTTATTACTTCTTCCCTGCTGCTCCAGTAGCCTGTCGCAAGTCCTGCAAGATAAGCCGCTCCCATTGCTGTTGTCTCGACACATTTCGGTCGCTTGACCGGGGCATGAATAAGATCTGCCTGCGTCTGCATCAGGAAATCATTTGCACTCGCACCACCGTCTACTTTCAATGCTGCAAGTTCAATTCCCGAATCTGCTTTCATCGCCACAAGAACATCATTGACCTGATACGCCAGTGACTCCAGCGTTGCCCGAATAATATGATAACGGTTGACACCTCTTGTAAGGCCTACGATCGTTCCTCTCGCATATTGATCCCAGTAGGGTGCTCCCAGTCCCGTAAATGCCGGCACTACATAACATCCGTTGGTATCTTTTACTTTTTTGCCATTATTTCTGAATCCGCAGCCGAATCGATCAGCTTCATCTCATCCCGCAGCCATTGAATTGCCGCTCCTGCCACAAAAAATAGAGCCTTCTAACGCATAGGTAACTTTTTCATCCAGCCCCCACGCGATTGTCGTAACCAGTCCATTTTCAGAAAAAACCGGTCTTTCTCCGGTATTCATCAGTAAAAGCAGCCCGTTCCATATGTATTTTTTTGCCTCACCTGCCTGAAAGCACGTCTGACCGAACAATGCCGACTGCTGATCCCCCGCAGCACCTCCGATTGGGATTGCTCCTCCAAAATACGACGCATCTGCTTCTCCGTAAATACAACTCGACGGTTTCGGTTCCGGCAGCATACATTTCGGGATTCCCAACTCTTTCAATATCTCATCATCCCACTGAAGTGTATTGATATTAAATAACATCGTCCGGGATGCGTTGGAATAATCCGTAACATGAACTCTGCCCTTCGTCAACTTCCAGATCAGCCATGTCTCCACTGTTCCGAAAAGAAGCTCACCCTTTTCAGCCCGCTCTCTCGCTCCCGGTACATGATCCAGCAGCCACTTTTTTTTTGTTCCAGAAAAGTAAGCATCAATAACCAGTCCGGTCTTTCGTCTGAACTCTTCTGTGAGACCTTTTTCCTTTAACTCATCACAATACCCTGAAGTTCTCCGGCACTGCCATACGATTGCAGGATGGATCGGCTCACCGGTTTCTTTATCCCACACGATCGTCGTCTCTCTCTGATTCGTGATTCCGATCGCTGCGATATCTTTTGCCGATGCCCCGATCATCGTCATTGCCTCTACTGCCACACCGAGCATCGTTGCCCAGATCTCATCCGCATCATGCTCGACCCATCCGGGCTTTGGAAAGTACTGCGTAAATTCTCGCTGTGCCACACTGCACATCTCACCCTTTTTATTAAAAAGGATACACCGGTTGCTCGTTGTTCCCGCATCCAGTGCCATGACATATCTTCCCATTCCCACTCCTCCTTCATTGCCAGTTTCTATTCTTAATCAGAATACGTTGGGACAAAATCCGCAACGATGATTTCTGTGGATTGCTCCGCACATACACCTCCACAATCCTGTCTTATTAAAATATATACCATCCCCTCTGCTTTCGCAATTCCTTCTTTTTCCATATTGTATCTGATTTAGTGCAGTTTTTTATATTTCCTTACATTTCCAACGATATTCGAATATGGTATACTCTTATCCTGTGGTTTTTTATCTGAGAATGAGAATCTAAAGAAGGGAAGAAACAAATGAATCAATTAAAACCAATGTTACTTACATCTTTGAAAAATTATAATCGTTCCCAGTTCGTCAAAGACGTAACTGCGGGAATTATTGTTGCGATCATAGCACTTCCGCTTTCCATTGCACTTGCACTCGCCTCCGGTGTCGGACCGGAAGCCGGTATTTTTACCGCCATTGTTGCCGGATTTGTCATCTCAGCCCTTGGTGGAAGCAGTGTTCAGATTGCGGGACCAACAGCTGCTTTTGCAACCATTGTCGCAGGGATCGTTGCCAAAAATGGAATGGACGGACTGATCATTGCAACTATCCTTGCAGGAGTTTTTCTGATCCTGATGGGACTTTGCCACTTCGGAAGTCTGATCAAATTTATTCCATATACGATCACAACCGGATTTACATCCGGAATTGCAGTGACGATCGTGATCGGACAGTTAAAAGATTTCTTTGGTATTTCTTACCCCAACGGAGTAAAACCAATTGAGACTGTAGAAAAACTAAGGGCTTTCTTTGAAAACTTTTTCACATTCAGTCTTGATGCATTGATCGTTGGTGGAGTCAGCCTCGCCATTTTGATCCTCGCTCCTTATGTGCTGAAAAAAGTTCCCGGTTCACTCCCGGCAGTCATTGTTGGTATCCTGATGGTAAGATTTCTTCCATTAAAGGTTGCCACGATCGGTAATCTTTATACCATCAGCAACTCCCTGCCCACTCTTCATATTCCAACCATGAGCCTTTCTATGATCGGAGATGCACTTCCAAATGCATTTACCATCGCCGTACTTGCCGCAATCGAATCATTGCTCTCCTGTGTAGTTGCTGACGGCATGATTAATGGAAAGCACCGCTCCGATATGGAACTCGTCGCTCAGGGTGCGGGAAATATTGCCTCTGCTCTTTTCGGTGGAATCCCGGCTACCGGAGCGATCGCACGTACCGCAGCAAATATCAAAAACGGAGGACGTACCCCGATTGCCGGAATCGTCCACTCCATTACACTGGTCATCGTACTTGTTGTTCTGATGCCATTTGCAGGAATGATCCCAATGCCGACGATTGCAGCGATCCTCTTTGTTGTTGCTTACAATATGTGCCAGTGGCGTACTTTTGTTCATCTGATCCGCACCGCTCCAAAGAGTGACATTATTGTATTATTTACAACATTTATTCTGACGGTCGTATTTGATCTCGTTGTCGCGATCGAAATAGGCATGGTGCTTGCCTGCCTGCTTTTCATTAAACGGATGAGTGAAGAAACTCATGTGGACAGTTGGACCTATGTGGATGATGATACTCCGGATGTGGATGAACACCTCCGCCGACTTCCCCTTCAGATCCGTGTCTATGAGATTACCGGTCCTTTGTTCTTCGGTGCCGCAGATGCTATTGAACATATCGTGGTCAAAGACTTTACAACCTGCCTCATCCTTCGTATGAGAAGCGTGCCTGCCCTTGACAGTACTGCACTAAATGCATTGCAGAATCTGACAAAAGTCTGCGAATCCAAAGGAATTACGCTTGTTTTCTCACATGTAAATGAACAGCCCATGAAGGTTATGGTAAAATCCGGCTTTGTCGATCTGGTTGGAAAAGATAATTTCTGTCCGAATATTCGTGCTGCACTTGAGTATGCCGAAAAAATTATTGCAACATCAAAATAAAAATGAATTTTACTGATAATTGACTTACAGCAAAACAAAATATTCATTTCTGTACTGATACAATAGATAAATCCTCAGTTTTTTGCAAGAATCGACCGTTACTTCTTGCAAAACCGGGGATTTCTGTTTATAATAAATCCATATGTAACTGTCAGGACGACAAAATCTGCCGCCACATCACAGATTTACAAATGGTATAACAACGAGAGGTGAGATTTGTATTATGGCTTTAGAAGAAACTTTGATCGCAAATAACAGCAGCTTAAAAAATGAAATGGATTATCTGGAACAGGTTCTGCTGAATACCCACAGAATTGATCCGAATCTCTATGAAGAATACGATGTAAAGCGTGGACTTCGTGATTCTAATGGTAAAGGTGTCCTGACCGGACTGACAGAAGTGTCCGATGTCTGTGGATTCGATGTCATCAACGGACGGAAGATTCCTGCAGAAGGCAGTCTTTATTATCAGGGAATCAATGTTAATGATCTTGTTCATGGTCTTGGAAGCAAGAAATTTGGATTTGAAGAAACTATTTTCCTTCTTTTATTTGGTCGTCTTCCAAAAGAAGAAGAATTAAAACATTTCCTTGATGTTATGTTTGAACTGGAGGCATTAAGTGGACGTTTTGTCCGTGATGTTGTCATGAAAGCTTCCAATTCCAATATCATGAATGCCATGCAGCGTTGTATTCTGACACTGTATACTTATGATGACAATCCGGAAGATATTTCTCCTGAAAATGTACTTCGTCAGTCATTAGAGCTGATTGCTAAAATGCCACTGATCGCAGTTTATTCTTACCATGCATACAGACATTTCCGCAAAGATGAAACGCTTCTCATTCGTAATCCTGAAAAGGGACGCTCACTTGCGGAAAATCTTCTCCTGATGCTCCGTCCAAATGGACAGTATACAGAACTGGAGGCACAAGTTCTCGATATTGCCCTTGTTCTGCATGCAGAGCATGGTGGTGGTAATAACTCAACTTTCACGACACACGTTGTTACCTCTTCCGGTACTGATACTTATTCCTCGACTGCTGCATCCATCGGTTCACTGAAGGGACCGAGTCATGGTGGTGCCAACCTGAAAGCCCAGAAAATGTTCGACGATATAAAAAACTTCCGTAGAAGACTGGAACAATGAAGATGAAATTCGTCTTTATCTCCGTAAAATTCTAAATAAAGAAGCATTTGATCATGCAGGTCTGATCTATGGTATGGGGCATGCAGTTTATACTTTATCCGATCCAAGAGAAAAGCTTCTGAAAAGTTTTGCCGAAAACTGGCAAAAGAAAAAGGACTGGAAAATGAATTTGCTCTGTATGACCGTGTAGAGCGTCTTGCCAAAGAGGAGATCATGACTCACCGCAAAATGTTCAAACCAGTCTGTGCCAATGTTGATTTTTACAGTGGATTTGTCTATACCATGCTCGGAATCCCGGAAGAACTGTTCACACCGATCTTTGCGATCGCCCGTATTGCCGGTTGGAGTGCCCACCGGCTGGAAGAACTGCTCAATGCCGGTAAGATCATCCGTCCGGCTTATAAATATGTCGGACATCATACTGAGTTTTATGCAGGGATGAGAGAGTGATGTGAAAATAAAAATTTGTAGTTGTTGGAGTGAAAATATTGCGACAGCAGGAAGTGTTTCTGACAGAAGAGCGTCCATATCCACACTTGTTGTTGCATCGCAGTGCAGGACCCGCTTTACCTCAGCCCGTTGACAACTTGTAACAGGAACGTGGAAACACTCGTGCAGAGGCACTCCTGTTTACGTTCCTTAACAAGTTGGGCAAAGTGTCTTCGGAACGCTCCTTGTCAATGCACTGCTCACGCAACAGCAAGGGCGGATATTAGGCTTTTCAAGTCAGAAAACTTTCCTCGCATCAGGATATTTTCTCCCAACAAAGATGAAATTCCAATAAGAAAGATGTCGGGGCAAAAGCCCCGACTTTGATGCCTACGGATGGCTATCAACTAAGATAAACGCTCCATCAAATAGTAAATACAATATCTATTATCTGATATTTACGATCGAATATCTTAGTCAATAGCCTTCCGGCTTTTTCTATCTTTTGGAAATTTGTATTGTTGAGTGAATACGCTGTGGAGTCGGTATAACTTCTTATTGAGATGGTCAGCGGAAAGCAGGGTCTTCCTGAGCAGGTGCATTAGCAGGAGCGTTCCGAAGACACTTTGCAGCGTTTGTTAGAGAAAGTAAATCGAGTGCCTCTGCACGAGGATTTCCACTTTCGAGTTACAAACGGTCAACGGGCTGAGGTAAAGCGGGCCTGCACTGCGAAGGAATATCCCTGCTTTCCGCGTCCGCTTCGCCATAAAGAAGTCTTTTGCTTTACAAGCGTATCATTCCAACAACTACAAATTTATCTCCCAGCTCCCAAAAAAAGCCACTGCACTTGCCGCAGCGACATTTAATGAATCAACTCCATGAGTCATCGGTATTTTGACCGTATAATCGCACTCTGCGATTGTCTGCTCTGCAAGTCCGTCACCTTCTGTCCCAAGGATGATTGCCAGTTTTTTCTCTTCACGGAGTCTTTTATCATCAATACTCACAGAATCATCGCTCAGAGCAAGAGCCGCAGTCTGAAATCCCAGGCCATGTAATCTTCTGATTCCATTTTCAATCCAGTCTTCCTGCTTTTCTCCGATAAATGTCCATGGAATCTGAAACACCGTTCCCATACTCACTCTGGATGCTCTTCGATACAATGGATTGCTGCACCCGCCTGTCAGAAGTACTGCATCCATATTTAAAGCTGCGGCAGAACGAAAAATCGCTCCCACATTCGTCGGATTCATTACATTTTCAAGAACTGCAACCTTTTTGCATTTTGACATACCTTTTCCACTTCTGGCAATCCCCTCCGTCGCATAGCACAAAGCATTCCTCTCGTCAGCTTAAATCCTGTCAGTTGTGCCAGCACATCAAATTCTGCTGTATAAACCGGAATCTCATCGCATCGTGCAAGAACAGAGGCTGCCTCACCTTCAATCTGCTTTTTCTCTACCAATACCGCTACCGGAGTGTAGCCGGCATTCAAGGCTCTCTCAATCACCTTTGGACTTTCTGCAATAAACATTCCCTCCTCCGGGTGATCTTTATTTAACAACTGTGCCTCGGTCTTTCTCGCAAATATATCCAGCTCTGGTGCATGAAAATCCGTTATTTCTATCATCCGAATCACTTCTTTTTCCCCTCCTGTTAATTCCAGTTTCTTCAGCTCTGTCTCTTCTGCCTTATATCCTGACTACTTTCATCAGATCTGACTTTATCTCTTCTCTCTTATACCCTGACTGCTTTCATCAGATCTGACTTTATCTCTTCTCTCTTATACCCTGACTGCTTTCATCAGATCTGACTTTATTTTTTCTACTCTATACCTGCCGCTGCATATCCCGGTGTACTTTTTTTCTCACGAAATAATAGCAGATTACCTGCAGAATGATCGTAATGATCCAGGATACCGGATAGGAAATAAACAAAATATCCAATGAATGATGTGCAGGAAAGATCCAGAAAATCCAGACAATTCTTGTCCCTACTGTTCCGATTACCGAAAGGATCATCGGAACGGCTGAGTGTCCCATTCCTCTCAATGCCCCCGGAAAAAGATCCATCAGTCCACACAGGAAATACGTTACCGTTGTATATAAAAGAATTTCCATTCCACACTGGATAACTTTTGCATCTTCCGTATAAATCTTCAACAGTTCCGGACCAAATCCATACGCACTGACGCCAAGAATCGATGTAATAACTACTGATAAAATAATACAGTCAATCAGAACTTTATCCATTCGTTTACTTTTTCCTGCACCATAATTCTGACTCGTAAAACTCATACATGTCTGTGTCACGGAATTTACAGTCACATATAAAAATCCGAAAATATTATTGGCTGCAGTATATCCTGCCATTGCGGTAGACCCAAAAGAGTTTACAGAAGACTGCAAAAGTACATTTGAAAAATTAATCACTGTACTCTGTATTCCTGCCGGAATACCAACCTGAAAGATCTGCTTCATATAGATTCCCCTGATCCGAAGCTTTGAAAATGATAGTTTGTAACTGCCTTCCGATCTACAAAGGCATCGTAAAACCAAAATACTTGAAATCATCTGGGAAACGATTGTTCCGATCGCAACTCCTGCCACACCCATGTCAAAAACAATTACCAGCAGCAGATTCAGACCGGCATTGATCACTCCTGCAGCAACCAGGAAGAACAGTGGACGCTTCGTATCTCCGACGGCCCTCAGAATGGCTGCACCATAATTGTAGAGCATAAAAACGGCATTCCTAAAAAATAGATTCTCATATATAACGTTGACAGTCCGATCACATCATCCGGTGTATCCATCAATTCTAACGCAAATCTCGAAAAGATCACTCCCACAAATGCCATGACGATCCCGCTGATTAATGCCAGTGTAATTGCGGTATGTACCGTCTCTGACATCTCCTTTTCTCGCTTTGCCGCATAAAAACGTGCTGCCAGAACATTTGCTCCAAGAGAAATTCCAATAAAAAAGATTGGTAAACATATTGATCAATGCTGTGGTGGAACCTACAGCCGCCAGCGCCTGACTTCCGGTGAACCGTCCCACCACAATGATATCTACCGCATTAAACATCAACTGAAGGATTCCTGAAAGCATCAATGGAAGTGAAAAAGAAATCAGCTTGTCCATAATCGTGCCATTGCACATATCTATTTCATATTTACTTTTCTTTGTCTGAGATTCCATACTTCTGCATTTCTCCTTTAAAAAATCTGTAATCAGTATACTTCATTTTTCTATAAATTTCTATAAATGTAACTATCTGATTTTGCTGAATGTGCTTTCTGTGGTATGATAATACTATGATGCCAGGGTCAAAAGCCCCCGACTTTGATACCAGATAACAGCCTTTTAGGAGAAAAGAACAATGAAAAGAATACGCCCTGACTTTTATAATGAATTTCACTGCATCGCAGATTCCTGCACAATTACCTGCTGTCAGGAATGGAAAATTGCTGTGGATCCGGACACAAACCGGAAATGGAAAAAAGTTTTTTGCCCCCGCTGATGTACCGGAACAAAAAAGAATCTCAGTGCCTATACAGAAAAAAAAAGACGGTCTCCGGGTCATTCAGCTTGACTCAGACCATCGCTGCCCCTTTCTTTCCGAGAACAGACTTTGCCGGCTTGTTACTGCTTACGGTGATAAAATCCTGTCCGAAACCTGTACTACGTTTCCAAGAGAAATTCACCGGTTTCCCTGTCATATCGAGGAAACGCTGATGCCGTGCTGTCCTGCGGTGATCGATCTGCTGGAGCAGGCTGATGCATCACAGTTTCCAGATGTTCCCACTGAATGTGACACTCCTTTATTTCAGATCCGCAGGAACATTCTCCGTCTTTTGTTGCCCGCATCCTCACCGGTCTGTTCTGTTGAGGATTACTCCATTGAGCCTTGTTCCGCCGAGATCTGTTCCACTGAGGATCTCCTGCTTAAGATTCATTATATTTTACAGGAACTATATCGTAACGATTCCTTGGATGAGACCCTGATCCGTGATTACTTTTCGGCTGATACACTCTCCCAGTTAAGTGATGCCATCCAATCTATCCATCTTCCGGCAGAAGATACTTTTTTGAATGCAATGAACTGTTGCAGGATCTTGCAGTTAATTATCAGAGAGAGAAACTTTATTGTGATTTTTTAAATCCAATTATTTCTCTTTCAGAGTACATTTCAGAATCTGCAACAGATTTTATGCATCCGATTTCTTTTCCTTCTTTGGATACAGGAACGTCACTCTCTGAACTTTTTTATGTCAAATTTTCCGTTTTTATATGTACTTGTTTGTAATAGTGTGTTATAATAAAAGAAAAGGAGTTTTTTTCTAATCATGTATATTGCACTTACAGGTAGTGAAAACAATAAAGATGTGTATATTTATCATTCTTTTCGCAAGGAAAATGGTAAGTCCTCATCTCGTATTTATAAAAAACTTGGAAAATATAACACACTTTTAGAACAATTCGATGGTGACAGAGATAAGATGATGGCATGGGCAAGAGAGCAGGCTGATAAAGAAACAAAGCTCTATAAAGAAGCTACTGGAAAGATTTCTGTAGAGTTTTTCAAAAGCTGCTTGCATTCCGATGAATGAACGCCGTTCTTTCAATGTTGGGTATCTCTTTTTACAAGAACTTTGTACACAACTTCGTATAGATAAGATTTGTAGAACAATCAAAGAACGCCACAAATATAAATATAATCTACAAGCAATCCTGACTGATTTAGTTTATGCACGAATCCTATCGCCTTCTAGCAAGCTGGCTAGCTATGACTATTGTCAAACACTGTTAGAGCCACCTAAATACAGTCTGCAGGATGTTTACCGCTCTCTTTCTGTGATTGCAGAAGAATCGGATTTTATTCAAAGTGAACTTTACAAGAATTCTAATTTCCTTTATCCAAGAAATAATCGTATCCTCTATTACGATTGCACAAACTACTATTTCGAAATTGAAGAGGAAAGCGATTCTAAGCGTTATGGTAAAAGTAAGGAAAACCGTCCGAATCCCAATTGTAACTATGGGATTATTTATGGATGCTGATGGTATTCCTCTTGCTTTTGATGTTTATCCAGGAAATCAAAATGAACAGACAACTTTAAAGCCTTTAGAATCAAAAATTCTCCAGGACTTTAACTGCAGTGAATTCATCTATTGTTCTGATTCCGGACTTGGAAGTGCTGCGAACAGAAGATTTAACAGTCTTGGAAACCGGGCATACATCATCACTCATTCTCTTAAAAAGATGAAGAAAGAAGATCGTGAGATTGCTCTGAACCCTACGCAGTTTCGTAAAGTCGGTAGCACAAAATTCATAGATCTGCGTACACTTGATGAAACTGATGAAGAAGTTTATAACACTGTTTATTACAAAGAAGTTCCCGTGGTTACAGGAAACATGGATGAAACTCTGATTGTTACTTATTCTCCAAAATATAAAGCATACCAAAGAAGAATTCGTGACCGCCAAATCGAACATGCTGAAAAGATCATCAACACACCTGGGCGTAAACGAAAAGGAAAAAATCAGAATGATCCAATGCGTTTTGTAAAGAAGACTTCTGTGACGCCAGATGGGGAAATCGCTAATAAACAAGTATACAATATCGATGAAGAACAGATTCAAAAAAGAAGAAATGTATGATGGTTTTTATGCTGTTATTACAAATCTGGAAGGTGATGTCTCTGAAATCATACGGATTAACAAACAGCGTTGGGAAATAGAAGAAAACTTTAGAATTATGAAAACCGAATTTGAAGCTAGACCAGTCTATGTACGAAGAGAGGAGCGAATAAAAGCTCATTTCATGACTTGCTATATCAGTCTTCTTCTTTATCGGTTATTAGAAAAGAAACTTGGAGATGCTTATACGGTCAGTCAGATACTTGGGACATTACGTTCTATGCAAATGACACTACTAAATACAGCAAGTGGTTATATTCCTTCCTACACAAGAACAGAATTAACGGATTCTCTGCACAAAACATTCGGCTTTAGAACGGATTATGAATTCATTACAAAAGCCTCCATGCGAACAATCATTAAAGAAACGAAACAGATTAAATCAAAAAATCATAATATAGCACATATCGTTACGAAATGAAAAAACGGCTACAGAGCCCATGTTTATTCACGATCTCTTTCAGGTGTTCTTCCAGATGTTCCAGCCATTCATCTTCATCCATCGCCTCCATGTGCGACCAGCTTCCATGCAGCAGATTTTCCACATCCCCGCTTTTCTTCAACTGTTCGATCTGACGCAGGATCTGCTTTTCAATCTCTGTTTCCGACTCAGACCCAAAGGCCCAGACGAATTCCTGTACCCGGTTATCGACCCGCTTTCTTGAGGCACTCCGTTCCTCATTGTCCACACCGCCCTCCAGCGGATACGGGCGCTTGATTCCCATATCTTTCAATGCGATATGAATCGTCCTCCTCACGCATCCTTCAGAGATCAGATATCCGATTCCAAGCTTTCTCATCTGCTCATTTAAATCTGCGATATGCTCTGTGATATAAAAACGAATCCCCTGTTCTTTCAGCACTTCATAGAGGATCGCCAGTCGGTCTGCCGCTGTGATATCAATACTTCCAATTCCGCTGGCATCAAGGATCACTGCTTTCGTCCCTTTTCTTTTCCAGTTCTGCCTCAATATCCTGCTGCAGGATATTGACATTTTGGTAAAAAAGAGATTACTGCTGAACCGATAGACCAGAACTCCTTCCACTGCATGGATCTGACTTCCCTCCGCAAGATCACGGAAATGTCTGTGTCCCGGCTGGATTCCGACAAAACACCTTGCAGGCTTAGACGAACGGATCACCATTTCTGAAAAGGATAAAATAATTCCAATCAGCACTCCATTAATCGTTCCCAACAGCAGAACGCCTACAAAAGCACTCAAAAGATCAGACATTCCGTCCGGCTGACTTTCCACAATTTTGCTGCCAGCTTAAATTCTGTTGCTCAAGCAATGCCGAAATCACGATTGCTGTCAACACAGGAACCGGCAGATACCCGATAAATCCTGTTCCGCAGACCAGAAGGATCAGCATGGATGCTCCTGCTACAATACTCATCAACTGAGTCTTTCCCTGGTACTGCTCTCCCATTGCCGTTCTTGAAACCGACCCGTTGATAGGACAGCAGCCGGTCAGTGCCGCAACAAGATTTCCTGCTGCAAAAGCTAACAGCTCCTGATCGTCATTGATACGGTATCCATTCTTCTGAGCAAAATTATTTTCAGCGAGCAGTGTTTCTGCCATGATCACGACCGCCACAGAAAGGCTCACTGTGATGACCTGGTTCAACGGAAGCAGTGCCAGATCCGGAATCTTCCACTGAGGCAGACCTGGTTTCACTGCCTCCAATGTCCTGATTCCCCATTCTTCCATTGGCAGAACAACCGTAAGTACTGCCCCTGCTGCCATCAGAACTACCGCCATCGGAAATTTCAGGGGAGCAACCTTTTTACTGCCAGTAAAATAGCCAGCGAAATGAGTCCAAGCATTAGTGAAGGAAAATTGATCCGTCCGGCAGTCTCCAGGATATGCTCCAAAAAGCTCCGGCAGTTCCCCTGTTCCGGCAGTCCTGCCCAGTAATTTGGGAACCTGCATCAGAATGATCGTCGGATTGTAGTCTCTCAGATTCATTAAAATCTGTCCGAAAAAGTGTCTTAATTTATGAGATCTCCACTCATTATTTTTTTATTGTCCGCCTAGAAAATATCGATTGCATTAGCCACACCGTCCTCTGCATTCGATTTTGTAATAAAATCAGCTTTCTCCTTTACTATGTCCTGTGCATTTCCCATAGCTACACCAATCCCTGCATATTCAATCATTGAAATATCATTTAATCCATCCCCGCATGCAATTAACATTTTTCTGTTATATTTTAAATATTTCAATAATTTTTCTAATGCCTGTGCCTTATTCACATTTGCTGGCATTATTTCTAGAAAAAACGGTTCGGATCGGTAAATACTAAGTTGGTTTCCAAAGTAACTCTGTAACTTCCTCTCAAGTTTTTCTAAACACTGTTCTTTTCCTGAAACCAAACATTTCGTTATTGGAAAATTCACATATTCTACAAATCGAATGTAGTGCCATTTTAGTACCGCATTATTCGACTCTGCTTCCGGTCATTTTTGACCGATTTTTTATCATTGTAGATGGTTCCATTGGCTCGAAAATGGATTTTCACCTCTTTTTTTCCCCTGATTTAGCACGCCAATTGACACTACCAAAAGGAATGAGTTCATAATCACTTTCCAACCACGATTTTATAATAGAATCCATTTGGGTAAATTACAAGAAATATTTTCACTTGTACTGGAATCCTTATAAAGCAATGCATCCGCATCACTGCCAGCACTGCAAAGCCACTTGCCAAAACAACAGTAAAATAACAGTACCAAATGCAACAGCCAAGAAACACTTACAATTTCTTCTCTACCTTTTGCAACTCATCCAATAATGCACTTCTTCTAGGATACGTTGCCTTAAATTCATCCACAAGCAGCTTGGCAGTAGCATTTCCTTTCCACTTAATCAACTGTAATAGGTCCTTACATACTTTCTTATATAATCTTCTATCTGTTGCCTGCGCACATTGTTCTCTTCTTTATGTAATTTGCACACAATTCATAAATTTCATTCGGATAATCCATTACAAGAAATTGAGCATAATAGAACAAATTATATGGATTTTCTGTAACGGCTTCTAATAGCAACTTCTTTTCGTTTTCCTTAACCAATACAGACCGATAACATACTGAATATTTGCATTGCTTTAATTCTTTAAGTAAAATTGGCTTCTGACTTTCCCATATCCCCTGACTTTGATACAGCCGCTTTAAAACATCCCAAAATCCTTCATTACCTAGCAACAAGATTTTCTTTGCCTGCTCAATCTGCTTATCTGTTATGCCTGACTGCATATAAACATCAAATAGTATATTATTCCAATCCTCCGGAGTGTTTCTGTAAAAGCGACCGTCCTCTTTCTTTATCTGTTCAAGGCACAACTTTTCTGCTTCTGTTATAATTCCTCGCATCTGTTGCATCTTTAACTGCAATTATGCACATTTCTCTTATATACAGATTTGCATATAACTCGTCCTTAACTGCGTCTGCACCCTTTAAATGTCGATGTAATTTATAACGTAAAATTGTATCTTCCTGCCTTTTATATTCCGGCATATAATCATTCTCAATATCTTCTAAGAATATATCCAAAAGCTTTTCCAATTTTGCTGCCAACTTCTCATCACACAAACAAACAGCCTTTTCCAATAATTCATAGCGCCACGAGTCCCAGCCGTCAAACGCTTTTTTTCTTTGCTTCCTTTATAATCAATGACAGTGCATGTTTTCTCATTGCTGCATCCAGTTTGGCAATTGTCTGTGTTGATAAATCTATTAGTTCAAATGCACGCATTATTACATCCGTCAGCATACCGGAACTGCTATCTGCACAAGAAGCCAATTTCACGCCCGAAACAAGCACATATGTATCTGCCTCAAGAGATTCCTGGTATCTTTCCCGCTTAAAAAGCATCTTCGCACATATCCAATACATCATGCATATCCATGCAAATATTGTCGCAGCTGTGCCAACCAATAAATCCTCGGACCGTATTGCACTTTATCGATGTGCTAATTGTCATCTTCGCAACTTCTAAAATATCATTTGTCTCAGCCATAGCTATTCCTCTATCTCTATCCCGAACCGTTCACACCAGTCTCTTGCTATTTGCTCATAGCAATCATCCCTGTACTTATACCATTTTTCCTGAAGGTCAAAAGTCGTACAGCCTATCCTTAAATCTGCGGAATGCACCCTTGCCTCTGATTGCTGCATCCAATGCGTCCTGTGCTCTTCCAGCCGGTAAGTCATAAATAAATTCTTCCATCATCCGATATTCATTCATATCATACTGCCGTGGCAACGGGATATAATCTTCAATAAATCCCTTCAATATCTTCTATCAATTCAGGATCCGTTTCTCCATTAACCATACCGTCAAATATCATCAGGATTTCTTCATTTTTCGTGTCATAATAATATTCCATATCCACTCCGGCACCATCAAGTGCCTCGAGAACTTCTTGTAATTTTACTTTTCATATGTACCTCATGCTGTTGTGCTATGGAGTTGTTGAGAAAAAGTGACTTATGAATGATGAACTGTATAATAATGCTTTCCATTAAAAAACACATAATTTGCACCAACACAAAATTATTCATCTGCATCATTAACCAATGTGCCGGCAAATCATAATCGTCAATCAATTCATCTTCCTCATAACCATCCTGAATATCATCAGCCGTCGGAAGCATCCTTCCAAGTGGTCAGCCCCATGTGCTCTTTGCTGCTGTCGGCACGGCAATGATGGTGCTCAGATTATAGTGATTGGTGTTGTAGGTTTTGTTGTCCGCAGCAGTTATTCGAAATTTTCGAATAACTGAATTCTCGTCGATCTCTCCGTCGGCAAATATTTTATTAAGTGATAATTGATGGTGTGCGTTTCCACATTATACAGAAGTCCCATCATTTTCTGGGTCAACCATACATTTTCATCGCAATATACTGCATTTACATCGCTTTCCCCGGTGGCGGAAATCAAAACATCAGCGATGAAATCAAATTGGATTTTCATCCTATAACCATCCTTTTTAGAATATGGAGTGGTTCAATAAAAATCCGCATCTCGAAGTTCCATCCGGTACGTAATACATTTTTGTTCCTCGAAATCTATTTTCTTCCTAGTCGAGTTTTAAAATCCTGATATCCAAACGCAGTAACCTGTTCCAGCCTTCCTTGCATTCCCAAACTCCATATATCCGGAAGCGGCATCCCGTTAAATGTATTATTTTTACAAGTCGTATAAATTGCCATATCGCCGAAGATTACCATATCGCCAGCTTTTAGTTCCTTCGGAAAATAGTAATCTCCGATCACATCTCCCGCAAGGCAGGTCGGTCCTGCCAAACGGTATCGGTGCTGATATTGCCCGCCTTCATCCGGCTGTTTTGCTGCATTGTAAATTGGTGGCTGGTACGGCATCTCCAGCACATCCGGCATATGGCAGGCCGCACTTGCATCCAGAATTGCAATCTGTGTCTCTCCATTTTTCACAATATCAAGAACACGACTCACAAGATACCCTGCATTCAGAGCAACCGCCTCGCCCGGCTCCAGATAGACCTGAACATCCCATTTTCTTCTTTATGGACAGAAGTAGCTCCTCCAGCCGGGACCTCTCATAATCATGTCTGGTAATATGATGTCCACCGCCCAGATTCACCCATTTCATTCGTGGAAGGATATCCCCGAATTTGTCTTCCACTGCACGCATCGTCACTTCCAGTGCATCTGCATTCTGTTCGCACAGCGTATGGAAATGGATTCCATCCAGCAGTGAGATCAAATCTTCCGTCATTTCTTGATTCCACTGTTCGCGTGTTGTTCCCAGTCTGCTGCCCGGAGCACACGGATCATATATGTCATGTCCGTCCTGTGTAGAACATTCCGGGTTGACCCGAAGTCCGATGCTTTTCCCTTGTGCCTTTGCTCTTTCCCCTAATTTCTTTAACTGCCCCGGCGAATTGAACACAATATGGTCTGCATACTCAAGAAGCTCATCAAATTCATCTTCCCGGTAAGCTGCACAGAAGACATGGACTTCCTTTCCACCCATTTCTTCTTTTCCCAAACGAGCCTCGTACAATCCGCTCGCTTCTGTACCTGCAAGATATGGCTCTAAAAGCGGATAGAAATTGTAATTAGAAAATGCTTTCTGAGCCAGTAATACTTTGCACCCGGTCCGTTCTGCCACCGCCAAGAGACAGAAGCCATTGCACTCCAGCTGAGTTTCATCAATCACATAGCTTGGACTTGGCAGCCTGCGAAACAAGTCCTCCGGGCTGTATTCTTCTAATCCCGAAAAAACAATTTTATTCATATTCATTACTCCACAATAACCGGATCATAGCTTTCACTGCGTGGCAGTCCATACTGATCTAACGCAGCAAGGAACGGATCCGGATCAAATTCTTCTACTGTATGTACACCTGTCTTTGTCCATTTTCCGGTCAGAAGCATCAATGCACCACACATTGCCGGAACTCCGGTCGTATAGCTGATTGCCTGGCTCGCTACTTCCTTGTAGCACTCCTGGTGATCACATACATTATAGATATAATATGTTTTTTCTTTTCCGTCTTTCTTTCCTGTAAAAAATACAACCGATATTTGTCTTTCCATGTGTACGTGGACCAAGGCTTGCCGGATCCGGTAACAGTGCCTTCAGGAATTTGATCGGAACAATCTGCTGTCCCTCGAATTCAATCGGGTTGTAGAAAGCATCCCCACATTTTCCAGGCAATTCATATGTGTGAGGTAGCTCTGTCCAAATGTCATGAAGAAACGGATCCGTTTTACTTCCGGAATATTTTCCGCCAGAGATTCAATTTCTTCATGATGAAGCAGATACATATCTTTCTGTCCGACACAGTCAAAAATCATACTCACGTTTTATGCTCATAGCCGGGATTTCAACCCAGTGTCCGTCTTCCCAGTAGCTTCCCGGTGCTGATACTTCACGCAGATTTACTTCCGGATTAAAGTTGGTAGCAAATGCGTATCCGTGATCTCCGCCGTTGCAATCCAGAATATCGATTGTATCGATCGTATCGAATTCATTTTTCTTTGCATGTGCACAGTATGCCTGTGTCACTCCGGGTCAAATCCGCATCCAAGAAGAGCAGTCAGCCCAGCCTTCTCAAACTTCTCACGGTATGCCCACTGCCAGCTGTAATCAAAATAAGCAGAAAAGCCTTTCTCCTCGCAGCGTTTGTTGTAAATTTCACGCCACTCTGGATCCTCCGTGTCTTCCGGCTCATAGTTTGCAGTATCCATATAGTTCCTCCACAAGCCAGACATGCATCCATGATCGTCAGATCCTGATACGGAAGTGCGATGTTCATCACAAGATCCGGCTGATACTCCTTGATCAGTGCGATCACCTGATCCACATCGTCCGCATCTACCTGGGCTGTTGTAATCTTTGTTTCGGTTTTCCTTCCAGGTCTGCCGCCAACTCATCACATTTTGATTTTGTTCTGCTCGCAATACACAGCTCGCTGAACACTTCGCTTACCTGGCAGCACTTTCTGATTGCCACAGAAGCTACTCCGCCGCATCCAATTACTAATACCTTACTCATTTTCGTTCTCCTCCTGTAAATTCACTCTGTATGTTCATTCTATCTATTCAAATTCTGCATGTTCACGCTACTTTGTCACAAATGGTCTGAACGATCATTTTTCAGACTCAGAAGTAATTCCCGCAGTACCTTGCATGCTGTCGCAGTAGACACTCCGCTCTGATCTAACATCGGGGCAAGTTCATTAAGATCCGCTCCGACAATCTTTGTTTCGGATACAAGGCGGATCGCATGTAACAGCTGCATGAACGTGACTCCTCCGGCCTCCGGAGTTCCTGTTCCCGGAAATACAGCCGGATCCAGACAGTCCAGATCGATTGTAAAATATACCGGGGGTGTTGTTCTCTTTCAATTGCTGTACGACTTGTTCCAATCCTTCAAAATCAAACGGATGAAGATCGGTGTGTTCTTTTGCAAATGCAAATTCTTCCCGCTCTCCGCTTCGAATACAGAACTGGTGAATGCGTCCGTCTCCCAACATGTCATGGCATCTGCGGATGACACAGGCATGACTCAGTTTTGCACCGAGATAATCCTCTCTCAGATCGGTATGTGCGTCAAAATGGATGATGTGCATTTCCGGAAAACGCTTGTATACTGCACGTACATTTGCCAGCGTTACAAGATGTTCTCCGCCCAAAAGCAATGGCATTTTTTCCTCTTCCATAATCTGATCGGCATGCTGTTCGATGTCGGAAAGTGCATCCTCTGTATTGCCAAAGCACAGCTCCAGATCTCCGCTGTCAAATACAGAACAATCCGTCAAATCTTTATCCTGATACGGACTGTATGTTTCCAGCCCGAAGCTTTCATGGCGCATCGCTGATGACCCGAACCGGGCACCCGGGCGATAGCTTGTCGTGGAATCAAAAGGCGCACCAAACAGGACGATTTCCGCTTTCTCATACTCACAATCACACCCGATAAATGTTTCAATATTCTGTTTCATCTCTTATTCTACCTCCTCAAGCAGCCGTTCCAAAAACGCCGGAAGATAAAAGGCACCTTTATGCAGACGGGTCGTATAATAATTCGTTTTCAGATTCAACGCCTGCCATTTCTCCGCATCAAGATCATCCAGCGGATGATATTTTTGCTTGCGAAACCAAAGAGCCAGTATCCTGCCGCATAGGTCGGGATGTGTGCCTGATACACTCTGCTGATTGGAAATGTACTGACGATCCGCTGGTGGCTGCGCTGCATCGCTTCTGCATCGTGCTGATAAAACGGGCTTCCCTGCTGATTGACCAGGATTCCGTCCTCATGTAGTGCATTGTAGCAGATTCCATAGAACTCTTTTGTAAAATAACTTTCCGAAGGACCGAACGGGTCTGTGGAATCCACAATGATCAGATCATATTCATCCGTGCGGCGCCGGATAAAGCGAAGTGCATTGTCAAAATAAATATGCACACGTTCATCATCCAGCCGGCTGGCATTTTCAGGCAGATACATCCTGCAAGCCTCTACAACCTGCTCATCCATTTCCACCAGATCAATATTTTCAATCGTACGGTAACGTGCCAACTCATGGACAACGCCGCCGTCTCCTGCTCCGATCACAAGTACATTCTTAATTCCGGGATGAACCGCCATCGGAACATGCGTGATCATTTCATCATAAATAAACTCATCCCGTTCCGTCAGCATGACATTTCCATCCAGTGACAGAACTTTACCGAATTCCGGTGTCTCGTAGATATCAATCTGCTGATACGGACTTTTGTGTGAATAGAGGTGTCTGTTCACCCGGATACTGTGTTTGACATCGGGAGCGTGAAATTCACTAAACCAAAGTTCCATGATCGTCCTCCTTTAAAATATTGATATATTCAATCTCCGGATCCTCCGGTCCTGTCATGGAGCATCCTTTTTTCTTTTGCATACTTGATATATTCCAGAATATCCTCTGTAATTTTCTCTCCGGTGCAAGGATCGGGATTCCAGGCGGATAACACATAACAAATTCGCTGCAGATACAACCTGCACTGCTGCCAATCGGAACACTGATTGTTTCCGCATAGAACGCTTCCTGCGGACTCATCACAACCTCGGGATCAATATACTCCTGATTCATCAGACCGCTGCTGTCTGTCTGATATCTTCTGCGTATTTCAGCCAGTGCACTCACCAGTCGTTCCAGTTCCTGTGGTCTGTCTCCGATGGAGAGATATGCAAGGATATTTCCGATATCCCCAAACTCAATCTGGATATCATATTCATCCCGCAAAAGATCATACACCTCAATGCCCGCAAGGCCGATATCCCGTGTATGGACACTAAGCTTTGTCGGGTCAAAATCAAACACGGAATCTCCATTGATCAGTTCCGATCCAAAAGCATAGTAGCCGCCGACCGCATTGATTTCTTCCCGTGCATACGACGCCATGGAAGACACCTGACGGAACACTTTCCTTCCACGCAATGCAAGATTGCGGCGGCTGATATCCAGACTGGACATCAGAAGATAACTGCCGGAAGTCGTCTGCGTCAGATTGATGATTTTCCGCACATGACCTTCCTGAATATTCGGACCCACCAGTAATAAACTAGACTGTGTCAGACTTCCACCGCTCTTATGCATGGAAACCGACGCCATATCCGCTCCCGCTTCCATCGCTGACACCGGCATGTCCTCCCCAAAATAGAAATGGGTTCCGTGTGCCTCATCAGCCAGACAGTACATGCCCGCATCGTGAGCCATTTTTACAATTGCTTTCAGATCACTGCAGATTCCATAATATGTAGGGTTATTCACCAATACAGCAACTGCATCCGGGTGTTCTGCTATCGCTTTTGCCACCTGTTCTCTCTTCATCCCCAGGGAAATGCCCAGATGGTGGTTCACTTCCGGATTCACATACACCGGAATCGCACCGCAGAGTACAAGTGCATTGATCACACTGCGATGTACATTTCTCGGAAGAATGATCTTATCTCCTCTCTTACAGACCGAAAGCACCATCGTCTGCACGGAGCTTGTGGTACCTCCGACCATAAGAAATGCGTGTGCTGCACCAAAAGCATCTGCCGCCAGTTCTTCCGCCTCGCGGATGACAGAAATCGGATGGCACAGATTATCCAGCGGTTTCATACTGTTCACGTCAATGCTGATGCAACGCTCCCCTAAAATTCTGTCAGCTCCAGATTCCCCGGCCCTGTTTATGTCCAGGCACATCAAAAGGCACAACCCGCATCTGTCGGAATTTTTGCAGTGCCTCGTAGATCGGTGCCTTATTTTGATTCAATTCGTGTTCTTCTCTCATTTTACACCTCAAAAAAAAGCAAGCTGTAAACACACAGCTTGCTTTGAAATCTTCAATCGTTATCTCTTATACAGCATCAATACTTTTACTACGCTTAATTGACTGTTTCACAAGTCTGCACTATCATGCATTTCGGTTATGAAGTAACCAACTTATAAAATTTGAGCTTTTAACTCAATCAATGAGGGTATCCTATCTTATACCCATCGGCAGCGGACCCGGCTGTCCGTATGGCCTCGACTTCAAAAAAGAAGTGGTCCTGTATTCGCTAGATAACTCTTTGCGTCGTTTTAATTTTATCATTTTTTCGGATAATGTCAATGTGAAAATTTAACCTCTTATACCAAAATAATTTTTCATCTCTGTCTGAAATGAAGAATGTCTTGAAATTTTCTTTTATATATGGCAAAAATTTCCTGTCGCATCCCTTTTCACCCATTTGTTCCTTTATTTCGGCAATCATTGCAAGCATCACTGCCACATCACTGTATTGTCTTCTGTGTTGTCCTCCTACAATAGCTTCTGCTCTACTATGTACAATTTTTTCTGCCCACGCCAGATATTGCTTCTTCACATCTGCTTCCATAGGAAAATACTGTTTCCATCTCTGAAAGTAATTCCAGAAGATACTTGTCTTATCCCTGTTGCTTTCATCAATTATTTTCTTTTCAAACTCTATCTCTTCATTCTGGACTGCCTTATCCGAAAAGCCTATCGAATTCGCAACCGCTTTAGCCGCCTTTGAGGGAACAGCATCTTCAAATAAGTATAAAAGAAACAGGCAAATTCCTTCCCCGACAAAACAATTGCTCCACCCCAAAGAACCGCTTGGATTTTTTGATACTGCTTTTACTGCTTTAAAATTTCCCGTATAAAAGTTCAACTCATTATATGTATAATTGTTAATGATGTTCTGATTCAGCTCAGAATTTCTTATAGAGGTAACCGGATTTCCTTTTATCCTTGAAGCCAGAGCCTTCTCCGCTCTTATACCATATTGCTCTGCCATTTCCTTTGTACCAAACAATCTTAAAAGATTTCTTACCGTAGAATCAGAGCGAAAACTTTCCCAGCAAAAAAGCATTACCTTTTCTGTATGATTAAGATATGACGAAGCACACGCTGCCTTTAATGCTATTTTACTGCGGATTGTCAGCTTAGAATCAATCTTTTCTATTGCATTCTCTCCAATTTTCTATTTGGGAATATCCATGATTTTTATCATACTCGTTCATGGCTTCCAGGTACAGGGATGGATGTACCCTATAATTATCATTCGCCATTTTCACAAGCCCATCTATTCCCTCATGATATAAAACAGCTTCTTTCAGCAATCTGCTCTCTGTATCACCGCTTTTTGTCGTCAGCAATGAAATCCAGTCATTCCAGAATTGCTCGGTTTCCGTCAAATTTTCTCTTCCTGCATGGAACATATCCTCAATATGAAGATCATGAAATGCATAATGTGAAAAATACAAATATATATCTTCCGCCCGTTCTTCCGGCACTCTCATTTGATAATCCACATACAGGGTCAAAAGTGCCAACTGCTTCAGGTCTGCAGTCACTATTTCTTTTTCGACCAATACTTCCAAATCTGCAGGATCAACATATTCTTCCTCTGCAAACACTTCCATCTCCCAGATCCATTCATAGATCAAACTGGCTTCCTGATATTTCCTGTCATCTACACAGTCTTTTGCAAACCGGAGCATCGTATTAATTTTATCTCCAATCCCCTGTTCATCATAATATTCTGTAATTAGATCACTATCCCAATATCCACTGGAATAATCTTCATATTCATCTGCATTCAGATAGAGTTCTCCTTCATCAATCTGCTGTATCCAAATTTTGATCTGTGCCATTTTTTCGGATACAAACTCATCTGACATTCTTGCCTGGACCCCATCGTGAGAGTTCACTGACTGATCTGTCAAATATCCAGCCACAATCTGATTACATTTTCTGTTCTGGTTCTCATTTAAAAGCTCTGACATTTCCAATATCAGCTCGATCAAATTTTCCTTGTTTAATTTCTTCAGTTTTCTCTCGTTATCATATGCTTACCGCCTACCACAGCATTTTTTATATTTTTTCCACTGCCGCACGGACACGGATCGTTTGGATAAATTTTCGTTTCTTTTACAATCGGCTGCTGAACCGGCATACTGAAATCATCATACATATCATTGTAGTCATCTGCCATTTCCATTGATTTAAGAAATGATTGTTTCTGTGTTTCTATCCACTTCAGATCAGCTTCCCGGTGTAGATGCTGTGCAAGAGACTCCATTATCGTCAATACCGGTGTGAATGCAATTCTTGTTATCCGTTGCGAGGAATGAAATTTCTCTGTCACTCTTAATGACCCGAATGATATTGTATATTTGTACCGGCTTGCAGAGGAATCTCCTCTGTTGTATGCCAAACTGGCATTGAAAGAAAACGGATTACAGGATTATGTAGATGCTATGAATTGGTTCAATTATTAGTTCAACTCTGCTTATATTAAGATAAACTTCTTTAACCTTATCGCAAATGATTATTGAAGTTTATCTTATTCCATTTTCTGCTAATAGTCTACCAATTTCATATATAGCGCACCAATTTCAAATCTCTCTACCTTATATAATTTCTCATCATTAATTTTATTTCTAAAATATATACCATCAAAATACATATAATCATATGTTGGTACAAGATCATATGTCTGATTTGCTTGTATTGTTCCTTCTCCCTTCAAAATGCCTGACAAAGAGGAATGGTTTCCATTATAAACAATTGTTAAACCTATAGGAAAAATATATGTGGCCATATGATTGGTTTTGTCATATTCAAATGAATTACCTACATTTTGCCCTATATTTAATAATGCATCAACAAATCGTTGCTTATTCCACGCACATACCAATATGGCATCTTTTGATAAATCTATATTAATATTGCTCTCTCCTAATTCAAAACTCTTGCAATTGTTAAGTTTATTGCTATTAATTAAATACTCTCCCTATATAGTCAAGTCTTTTTCCTTATTTTCAAGGGATTTTTAGTTCCATATCTCAGATGAATGAGCCAAGAAGATGGACATTTCTCTGTATCTGGTACGAAAATAGAGGGGTTGGGGTACACAAAATAAAACGTCATCATTTTCGTTCTACATGGCCTTGTGTATACCCTCCCATCTACGGCAGCGAACCTCCTGTGTCTACCAGGATCACCCGCATTTCTGCCGGGTCCTAACTTCCTTCGTCCCGCCTGTCCATAACCAGGGTGTCAGCTTAGCTCCTCTACAGGGTCATGCCCTATGGTGATTATTCCTGCCGACTACTGGCTCATTCTTTTTGTTTTAAGTCTTACTGACCTGTTTAAGTATCAATACCTCACGGCACCTTACGGCGGACGTTTTCCCGACTCGGTCTTCATACTTTCAGCCTTCCTGTCACAGCTGAATTCAACTCTCCGCAGCTATTTCTGAAAGTTCAATTCAACTGTGACAGAACATTACCTGTTTGTCTCTGCTTACTACGCTGCCTGCAACTGTGGCCTTCTGATATCACTCATCAGTTTCATTGGGTCATAATCCACACCCTTTGTCAGGATTGTATAAAACACCCTGATCACCTTACATGCCACAGCTACTACGGACTGCATCTTCTTTAACGGGTTTTCTTTACGGGTTCGATAATACTCATGTATTTCCTTAAACTCAGCATTCTTCCCCACCAGTGATATCGCAGCTTCATACAGCACATATCTCAGCCGTTTTCTGCCTCTGTAGCTGATCCGGCTCTCTCCATTGTGCTTTCCGGAATCATTTGCCACGATTGCATATCCCGCAAGCTTCTGCAGCTGCTTTGGGTTATCAAAACGTCCAATGTCACCCACCTCTGCAATAAATCCGCTGACTGTAATCAATCCGATTCCTTTGATTTCCATCAGTTTATCAACATATGGAATCGTCTTCAGTTTTTCCTCTATAGTTTGGAGCAGTTCCTCCATCCTTGACACATATACATCCATGTCATTCAGCAGATTCTTCAGTTCAATCCTTGCCGCTTCCGGTGCTTCCTTACTTCCAACGCTATGCTCTGCAGCTGATACCAGGATCTTTGCCCTCTTCATTCCAGTGCCTCGCAGCTTCGCGTTTCTCCAAATCTGGTTTACACCGTTCACTCCAAGTATTCTGATATCCTCCGGCAATGGAGCTTCCTTTGAGTATCATTCGTCCGCTGACTGCCATTAAATCCCCCATAAACGTCTTTATATTCAGGAAAATAAATGGCAAACCATCTAGCGATTCGATTCTTGATTCTTGTTAGCTCTTCCTGCGTCTGGAAACGAAGATTCGATAAGCTCCTGATCTCCGCATAAATACCGGTTGGTATGTAGGGATAAGAGAAGCGTCCCTCATTAACCAGTGCTGCTATCGTCTTCGGATCCTTGCGGTCATTTTTATTCGGATTGTTGTCATCCAGTTCCTTGGATTTTTTGACATGGTGAGGATTTACATGCACAGGCTTCATTCCGTTGTCCTGCAGGAACTTCCCCAGTGCAAACCAATAGTGTCCTGTCGGCTCCATTCCGGGAATCACAGCGGTTTTACCTTGCTTTTTCTGCGATATCTTCCACCCATGCCTTGAACATCATGAAACCCGCCTCAGTATTACTGAATTCCAGCGGCTTCTTTGTATATTCATAGTTCCGCCAATCAAATGCCCTGGCAAAATGAGTTTCACTGCCGACATCAATTCCAACAATCAAAGTTTTTTCAGTTATGGATGCAATTTTTTGCGTTCTGTGTGTTACAATTCATTATAGATACCTCACTGTTTTAATAAGATTTTTACTAACCGTCCAAAGTCAGTAATCTTATTTTACTCTGAGGTATTTCTTTTTTTCTCAACCTTCTTTCTTGAATTCCCTATATTTGAATTATACAGGAAGCTCCTATATCTTTTTATATACTTTGAACATCTGTAACTTCTTCATCCTCATACAATTCACGTACTATATCATATAAGTGATAATTTGACATTGCTCTTATAAGTGAATAAACAGGATTTTTTTCTCACATCCTTAATCTCATTGTTTTTGATGAGATTACGTGTTGTCTGCAACAAACTATTTAGTCTCTCTTTTTTCTTTCTATCCTCATTACAAAATAAAAACATCATTTTTTCTCCTAAAGTTTCTTCTCCACCTTCTCCAATTCATCCAACAATGCCGGTTTTCTTGGATATCTCTGCATCAATTCCTCAATTAGAGATTTAGCAGTATCATTCCCCTTCCATTTTATAAGCTGTGCAATATTCTTCGTTATCTTTTTATATTCTCGTCTATCCTTTGCCTGAGCACAACTCTCACTTATTTCCTTATAACACAACTCATATACCTGCTCCGGATAATCCTTTACCAAATATTTTCCATAATAAAACAAATCATACGGATTCTCCATTACATCATCAAGCAATCTCTTCTTTTCATTTTCTGAAATAAGAACACTGCGATAGCAAACAGTTCGCTTGCTATCCTTCAATTCATCCAGTAAGCTTCCGTAATTTTCATTCCACACCCCGCACTCATTATAAATCTGTTTCAAAACACCCCAGAACTTCTCATTTCCCATCAATAGCAGCTTTTTGCCTGTGCGATTTGCTTTTTCCTTGTTGTTTGCTGTCTTATATATATCATATAACATATTATTCCAATCTTCGGATCACTGCAATGATAATGCCATGTCTCTTCTGCGTTTGCTTTCTCTAAACAAAGTTTCTCTGCTTCATCATAATTCTTATCTTCCATAGCATCCTTGATAGCTATAATACGGAGTTCATTTATTGCAATATTCTGATATAGTTCCTTCTGTGTGTTCTTTTTGTCATATAAATGTCTATGTAAAAAGGTATCTTACAATCAAATCTTCTTTTTTTCGTATATTCCGGGTAATAATCCTCCCGTGAAATTTCCAAAAGGGTATCCAAAACCTTTTCAAGCTTCTTTGCACTCTTTTTTCATCGCATAGGCAAATCCCACATTTCAGCAAATCATAACGCCAGTCAGTCCAACCATCAAAAACACTCTTTTTTGCCTCTTTTTATAATCAATGCAAGTGCTTGATCTCGCATCTGTTTATCCTGTTTTTCAATTTCTTTTGTGCATTTATCTATCAGTTCGTATGTACACATGATAACATCTGTGAGCATTCCCGAACTACTATCCGCATGAGATGCTAACTTAACGCCAGATACCAAAATGTATGTAGCCGCCTCAAGTGCAACCATATAGCCACGCTTTTCTAAGGTCTCAGCACACATAGCAAGGCAGTCATGCATATCCATACAAATATTATCACAGCTGCTCCAACCAATGTATCCCCGATGGGTGTTACATTTAATTGATGCAGTAATTGTGTTTTTCACTATCGATATAATATCTTCTGTGGGTATCATAGTAGCCCCTTTCTTTTATTCAACAATATCAATCTTATATCTTTCACTCCATTGCGTTGCGATTATTTCATATACTTCATCACGATATTGGTACCAATGTTTCTCCTCTACTGTATGCAGGACTGGTTCTCAAAGCAGATGGCTTGCAAGGATATGTTAATGCTATGAATGGATTTAATTAAACTTACATACTCCCTCTAAGTCTTTAGTTACTCTCAGAGTTTCTTTTGAGTTTTTATCGAGTTTTTCTGAAAACAACTCGATAAAAACTCAATTAAATTCTTGACTAATCTCGACCAAGAAATATATATTTTTTAGCAAGCTATAGACCAGCGAAATGCTGCATTATCTCTTTCAAATCATCGCTAAAATCTTCTAAATCTTCCATAGAAATAGCTCCTTCATTCAGGAGTGAAAGCATAATATAAAATTGATTTGACCTGCTCATGAAACGTTCTTCGATATGGACAATCAGATGTTATTTTGATTGCCTTTTCTAAAGCTACCAGTACATTTTCAGCAGAAGGATGCTTATCGATCCCAAAACTTAGTATTTCTCCATTGCACATATCCATAAATGGATCGAGATATAATTTGTGCATTGTCATGTGCCCCTTAGAATCCACCTCATAGTATTTAAATTCTGTTGTATCTGTTGTGATTTTCTGACGAGGTATATGCGTGTTAAATCGTCTACGAATTCTGTTAGGTGCTATAGTTCCTATCTTTCCCTTGTAAGAACTATAAATACTGCTCAACATGTTCCAGACCATAGATCTTGTCCTCTACATAGCGGGTTGGCACCCGACCGAGAATCACATAATAGTTCTTGCTTGCCAGATCGGCATTCATTCTTTCCACTACCCGGTAAGCAAACGAAACTGATAATCCAAAGAGTTCTGCAATGTCTTCCACTGATAAATACATTTTTCTCTTACGCATGAAACCATTCCTTTCCCTCTTCCTGTGGAATCTCACAAGTATCTTCTACTCCGTAGAAACGCTTCACAAAATACTTTGTCGGAACTTTTCCTCTAAGCGTCAAATATCCCTGTTCTTCCAGCTCCTTATTCAGATTGCCAATGATCTCATAAGCCGATGTCTGTTTTACCTCCAGAAGTTCACATATATCGGCTGCCTTTAAAAATAATTTATTCTGCATAATCAGTACCTCCTGTGTTTTGAATATTTATCTCTTCATATACTCTGTACTGGCAGATGCAAAATCGGACATCATTTTCCGAA
>VOFH01001337.1_pt1 | contig 52001 bp, 80 predicted proteins | sample 5384091 | NCBI WGS metagenome assembly VOFH01 (sample SAMN12384727, study PRJNA508395) | human gut metagenome | isolation source: healthy gut G | host: Homo sapiens
AATACAAAAACCGTTTTTCTTCCATCCGGCGGGCGTTTTCTTTCGCTTTACCGGAAGCACATTCCAGGTCCCCTCCCGGCAGGCTGTGCAGAACGGGCGGGCCGGGCATTGCGCACACTTCGGCGCGCCGTTAGGCAGACATACCATAGCTCCCAACTCCATCAATGCCTGATTAAAATCGCCGGGCCGGTCCTCTGGCAAAACATCCCGCACCCATGCGCCGAAGCGCCGCTTCACCGCACTGTCCAGCACATCTCCTTCATCCCCGGTAATGCGGGCAATCACGCGCAGCACATTGCCGTCCACTGCCGGCACCGCCTGGCCGAACGCAATCGACGCCACCGCGCCGGCAGTGTATTCCCCGATTCCCGGCAGAGAGCGGATGGTTTCGTAATCGCCCGGGAATACGCCATCGTACTCTTCCATGATTTTGCGCGCAGCCTTCTGCAGGTTGCGCGCCCGGTTGTAATAACCCAGTCCCTCCCACAGTTTCAGCAGACGGTCTTCCTCCACCGCAGCCAGCGCCGCCACATCCGGAAGTGCAGCCAGAAAGCGCTCGTAATACGGCAGCACCGCGCTGACGCGGGTCTGCTGCAGCATAATCTCGGAAAGCCACACATGGTAGGCTGTGGGATCGTCCCGCCAGGGCAGCACCCGTGCGCCGGCATCATACCAGGCCAGCAGCGCTTCGCTCAGGCGATACAGTTGTTGCGGAAATTGATCCATAGATTTCGTCCTTTTGTTATTTTACCGCCGCAGGAAAAAGATGCCCGCGGCATTTTCTTTTGCAGCGTTCCTCCGCCAAAGAACAGCAGTGCGCTACCGGTTAAACCGGGTGGCGAAGCCGCAGCGGCGGCACAGTTCTTCCACCGGGGCGCGACGGGAAAACCCGTCGTACAGCGCCCGTGCCCGGGGAGATGCCAAAATCTCGGTCAGGGGCGTTTCAAAGAGATTCCCCAGGGGCACATCCCCCTCGTGATCAGGCAGCAGGGCACCACCGTGCCGTCAGAAAGCTTACGCCCAGCTGGTCCGCAGCCCGAAACAAAACTGCGCCCCCGGTTTCGGCTGCTTTTTTGTCCGGCCAGGCAAACACCTGCTCCTGCTCCAAAAACAGGTCCTTGCCCAGCACCCGGCTGCGGCTGCGCGTGCGCGGCAGCATTTCGGGATCCACACCGGTTTTCTCACTCCAAAAACGCAGAATCTCCCGTTGCGCTCCGCCGCGCCGCCCTCGTTCCACAGACGCAGCGCACAGTGGACGCCCTGCCCGCGCAGGAGGCTGCATACCGAAACCAACCGATTTCAGATACGCATCCATGGAAAGCCCTACGCCGCTGCCTCCAAAGCGTGGAGAGACACGCTGAGCTTGTGCAGCGCGCGCACTGCGGCGTGGGCTGTCAGCACAGCGCTGCGCTGCTCCAGCAGGGTGCCGTTGGTGGTGATACAGACGCGAAACCCCTTCTGCCCTGCAATATTCAGGATCTCTCCCAATTCCGGATGCGACAGCCCGGTTCGCCCCATCAGATGCAGATAGAGGAAGCGGACATGGCCCTGCAGGGCCTCGGCCGCCCGGCAAATTCCGCCGCGCTCATACGCCGGGGCGGCCGCCGGGTTTTTGGGCAGAAAGCGCAGCTCAGATTGCACTGATTGGTGATTTCCACATAAGCTTTGTTGAGCATGTTCCTCACTGCCCAGCCAGAACGTTCAGCGCCCCGGCGGGCATCACCTCAATGCGATTGCCGTCGGGATCGTGCAGAAAATAGATGCCCAAGCCCGCAATCTCCTCATCAATCAGGCCCGCCGCACTATGTTTGGCATACCACAGTTCCCGGCACTCCGTAACAAAGGCGATATGGCTGCTGCCCGGTGCCGCAGCCTTCCGTCAGTTCCAGAAAAAGTCCCGCGTACTCCCCATCGCCCAGCCAGGCCATCAGTCCCGCGCCTGCCTGCAGGCGTTTCATCAGCGAAAGGCCGAACATCTCCTCATAAAATCGGATAGACGCCTCCAAATTGGAAACGCACAGATTTTCATGGCCAAACGCAGCATGGTTCATTCCTCCTTTTCCCATTGTTGTTTTCTGTGCCACACAGCAGCGGCGTTGGTTTTTACCAGCAGCTTTTCCACCGGCACCTTTGCCGGGCAGATCGTCTGACAGGCCAACGATTTGGTGCAGCCGCTGAAAAGCGCCGCCCATAGGCGCCCCACGCGCCCGGTGCCCGCCTTCCGCACTCTGGTCATAAACCCGAAAAGCCGCCGCCGCACCCATCGCCCCGACAAACGGCCCCCCCACCGAAAAATGGGGGCATACCTCAAGGCACAATCCGCACATCAGGCAGCCTGCCGCCCGGTAATGCAGCTCCCGCCGCGCCCGGTTGGTCAGATCCGCCTCTTCTTCCAGCCACAGCTCCATTTCCTGCAGCGCAGCAAAACACGCGCCGCGATCCACCTGCAGATCACGGATACGCGGGAATTTACGCAGCGGTTCCAGCGTGATCTCCCCGGAGGAATCGGCGGCCGCTCCCAGCGAGACAGCGCAGGCCAGCGCCGGACGGCCGGAAACAACCATGGCACAGGCGCCGCATTTCTTCTCAGACATGCGCAGTCCCAAGCGACACGCTCCGCTTCCGCGCCGGTTTCATCCTGCAAAAGCTCCCGCTGATCCAGTTCTTCCAGCGCCCGCGCCACAGAGTCCTCCGCGGCACAGGGGCTTGCAAAGCGCTGCCACCGGCTACTGCACCGCTGCCCTCGCCCCGCCGTATATTCAGATGATAGCGCATGGCTGCGCCTCCTTTGCGATGGGTTCAAAAGTGATCTCCGCACTGCCGCCCTTCCAACGGGCCACCGTGGTTTTCTGATAGCGCGCGTCGTCACGTCGCGGAAAGTCCGTGCGGAAATGGGCGCCGCGGCTTTCTTTCCGCGCCAAGGCGCTTTCCACCATGGCTGCGGCCAGGGACAGCTGCGCTTCCAGCGCATACTGCCGGGCTGCGCCGGCCTCCCGATCCCATCCCGCGCGCACACGCGCCGTCAGTTCTGCCAGCGCCGCCGCGCCGGCGTGCAGGGACACTTCCTGCCGCCGGATGCCCAGACAGCCGTTCAGAATGCGGCTAAGTTCCGCCTCTGCCGCCGCGCAGGACACGATTTCCCGCCGCGCTGCCACGGCACCGCAGAGCGCACGCCAGTCCTCTGCGGCTTTCTCTGCCTCCGCCGCACACATTTCCGGAAGCGGAATATCCCGCAGAATGGTTTGTGCTGCCGTGTATCCGCCGAAAATGGCCCCCAACAGGGAATTGCCCCCCAACCGGTTGGCTCCATGATACTGGCATGCACATTCTCCGGCGGCATACAGCCCCCGCAACGTAGTGCGATGCGCCGCATCCACATACAGCCCGCCCATGAAATAATGAATGCCAGGGTAGACAGGAATCGGCTCCCGCCTGGGATCACGGTGCAAAAACTCCCGGCAGAATTCTGTCAGATCGCCAAGCCTTTCACTCAGCACCTCCTTGTCCACTCCCGTCAAATCCAGCCAAGCAGTGTCCTGCCCGCATTCCCGGCAGACCGCCTCCGTCTCTCGGGACACAACGTCCCGGGGCATCAGATTTTTCAGTTCCGGATATTTTTCTTCCATATAGTACCATCGAATTCCATCGCGCAGCACAAAGAGCCTCCCGCCCTCGCCCGGGCCCTTCGGAAAGCAGCGCTCGCTTTCCGGATATCGCCGCAGTAGTGGGGTGGTACTGGATCATTTCCAGATTCGCACAGGCCGCCCCGGCCAGATAAGCCGCGGCGGCTGCCGCTCCGGTGTTCTGCACAGCGCCGGTAGTGCGGCCGAACAGACCGTTCAATCCACCGCTGGCCAACAGGCCGGTTCCCGACAAAATTTCACAACTTTTCGTATATTTATCTAAAATAATACAGCCCGTACACTCATTTTGACCTCTTGTGAGGTATTTTACCACCTCGTGATGGTCTTTGCGCCGGATCAGTCCCCGATCCTCCCAGCGGCGGGCCTCCTGAATCAGTGCTGCCATCACCTGCCGGCCGGTGCTGGATTGGGCAAACGCCGTGCGCTTCTTTTTCTGCCCGCCGAAATACCGCAGATCCAGCGCGCCACCTTCCGTGCGGTTGAACGCCACGCCCAGCCGGGCCAGGGTGCGCACCACTTCTGCTGCCCCTTCCGTTAGCGCCCGCACCGCATTGGGATCGGCAAGGCCACACCCGGCTTCCATGGTATCCCGGAAATGCTCTTCCATGCTGTCGCCTTGCCCTTTGGTATCCAGCGCCGCATTGATGCCTCCTTCCGCCATGACGGACTGGGCGCGCACCGAAGGCGCAGAGGACACCAGCACGCTCTCCTGCCCGTGCCGCGCCAATGTTAGCGCAGCACTCAATCCGGCCACACCCGCGCCAATGATCCAAACCGCCTTCACAGTTTCACCCCCACTGCATAACACACGCACCCACCGCCGCTGCCAGCAGCGCCAGGACACACACTGTCCGCACCCAACGCTGCATCCGGGCGTCGGGGTCCATACCAGAATCCAGCAGCAACGGCCTGAGATTAAACAGAACATGCACAGCCAGCGCCGCGCTCAGCGTCAGCTGCCACAAAAGACTCGGCACACCAAAGGGCGCAGCAGCACGCCAAACGGCGTATGGATTGTGAACAGCTGCGTGTGCTGCAGGGTCAAAAAGCAAAATCGCCGCGCCGCTGAGCACACGCAGCCAGTAGCGCCCGTTTGCGTTTGGATAGCGCAGCATGTCCCGCCACATTCCTCCGCGTACCACTTTCCATAGCGCCAGTATCCCATGAAGACACACAAAGCCCATAAAAACATAGGAAAACTGCCCTGCACCAAAAAACAGGCGTTAAGAGGGTGACACAGCCCATAGCCAAGTGTATAATAAGCAAGATTAATACCAGCCAGGCTATGATCGGATGAAATTTCTGCAAAAATGTTCTCTCCTTTCCCCAGGGCATGTATCCTTATGGAAGTATTATAGCGCGTTTTCCGCCGGAAGAAAAGAGGCATACCGACAAAGGGCGCACACCGTCTTGACAAATTCCTTTCCATCGCTTATAGTTCACTAAGTGAACGAGGACGCCAGTAGTGACATATTGACAAAGAGGTGATTCAATGAAGACGAAAAACGATGGCGAACAGCTGCTCAGGGCTGACCCTGTCTTCTACGCTGTGGAACGAACGCATCGTCACAGGCATGACTTTAACGAAGCTTTCGTATGCAACCTGCTTTCCCGCCAGGATGCCGCGCAGCCTCTGACCGCTACTGATTTGTGCCAGCGGACAAAGCTGCTCAAGAGCCAGATGAACAAAGTCCTTTCGGAAATGGAGCGCAAGGGTTATATTCAGCGCATACGCTCAGAAAAGGACAAGCGGCAGGTACTTCTGCACCTGACCGAAGCCCGGGCAGGCCGCCTATGCAAAGGAACACAGCGGCATTTCAGCGATCCTGCACCACCTGGTGGAGGATCTTGGCGAAGAGAAAGCCCTGCACGCGGCAGATATCGTCGAGGAGATCACCCAGTCTCTGAAAAAGATCGAAATACTATAAAAAGCGGTGTTCTCGGAAAGGAAACATTATGATTCAACTTTTGACTGATTCCGCAGCTGATCTGACGGCGCAGGAGCTGCAAGCGCTGCAGATCACAGTGATCCCTCTGGGCGTACACTTCGGCGCCGACGCCTATCTCGACGGCAGGACGCTGGATCGCCCCACATTTTACCGTCTGCTGCAGAGCAGCGCTGTTTTTCCCACTACCTCACAGCCCTCTCCGCGGATTTTGAATCCTGTTTCTCCGCTGCGCGGGCAAAGGGGGGACGATGTGGTAGCCGTACTTCTTTCCTCCGCCCTGTCCGGCACTTTTCAAGGCGCCTGCATCGCCCGGGAGATGATGGACCCAGAGGATGCCGCTCACATCCACCTGGTGGACAGTCTGAGCGCCACGGTAGGCGAACGGTTTCTCTTGCTGCACGCTGCTGCACTGCGCGATAGGGGCGCCTCAGCAGCAGAAATCGCCGCTGAATTGACGGAACTGCGCCGCCGTATCACGATCTGGGCCAGTGTGGACACGTTGGAATACCTCTGCAAAGGCGGCCGCCTGTCCCGCACCGCTGCAGGGGTGGGTTCTCTGGCCAAGGTAAAGCCCATTATTACCCTCACCAGAGAGGGCCGCGTAGCCGTGCAGAAAAATGCATCGGAAAATCCCGCTGCATGTCGGAAATCACAGCGCTGACGGAAAAACGGCGGCTGGACCCGTCTCATCCTGTTTTTGGCCTGTACAGCTTCGATGCGCACAACTGCAGCGCACTGGCCGGACGGCTGGCAGCGTGCGGTTTCTCCATTGCTCCGGATCACTATCTGGAAATCGGCCCCACTATCGGCGCCCACATCGGTCCCCATGCCTACGGTGTGGCCTATATTGCCGCAGATGAATAAAGGCGCACATCATCGCAAGCCGTGTTCCGGAATTGCCGGAACGCGGCTTTGCGTTTTTTTCTGTTCTTCCGCACAGATACAACTGCACAAAAGGCGAAGCCCACGGTTCGGGGAAACCGTGGGCTTCAGACTATATAGGGAACTTCGGACTTCCGAATAACTCGGCGGCTCGAAAGTACCGACAAAAGGAATTTCAGCTGGGCCGCTTATTTGCAGATATAATTCTGCAGCCCAACGATCATGTACCGTCCCGCCACAGCTCCCTGATCGGGGGTTCCGATGGCCTTGGCGGCAAAAACCGCGGCTTTACCAAACTTGGGCGTCATATTTTTGGTGGCTTCACACCCTCAGTGGCACCTTCCACCGCTGCATGGATCACCGCGTTCAGATCAGCGTTCTCCGCCGCTGCCGCTTCCACCGCTTTTTTTAGCAGCAGCATCCACTGCATCCAGAATGGTCCGATCGCCCAGCGCACACTTGCCGCGCTTCTGGATACCTGCGGCAAAACCGGTCAGATAAGTCGCCAGTTCCACCGGGCCGATCTCACTCACACCCTTTGAGCCCTTTACCGCCCTCCATCACGCCGCTGGACATCAGTGTGCCCATGGTGGAGGGAACCACGGAGGACATTTTCATACCGGCCTTCATCAGAGTCTTGCCGATATCGCCGGGTTCTGCATTCTCGCGGATCAAATCCGGCAGGGCGCCGTATCCTTTGTCCATGGTCAGACCCAAATCGCCGTCACCCATCTTGGCGTCCATGTCGCACAGCTCGTCGCGCTTGTCTGCAAACACTGCCGCAACGCTTTCAAACAGTTCCGGAAGCTGCTCAAAAGAATCTTATCCATTGCTGCTGCGCCTCCTTATGCCTGAGTGTAAAACGGCGTCTTCACAGGCAGGTCGATCTGCGCTTTCATTTCCTCATCGGCCATCTTGCAGATCGTGATAGACGCGCCGGCCATTTCCATAGAGGTGGCATATTCGCCCACAAAGGTGCGGTATACCTTGATGCCCTTCTCGTCCAGGATCTTGCGCACGGAGTTGTACAGGATATACAGTTCTTCCACAGAGGTGGCGCCCAGGCCGTTGATGAGCAGGGAGACCTCTTCACCCTCCGCGACAGGCATATCGCCCAGCAGCGTATCCAGAGATTCGCTCGCCAGCTCGTCCGCCGTCTTAATGGGGCCGTTCCACACACCCGGCTCGCCGTGGATGCCCATGCCCATGGCCATCTCATTCTCGCCCAGCTCGAAGTTGGCGTGGCCGACCTCGGGGATGATGCAGGGCGTCAGGGCAAAGCCCACGGTGCGGGTGGTTGTCCTGGCCTTCTGGGCAGCGGCAAGCACTTCATCCAGGGTGCCGCCCTGGGGCCGCCTTAGCCCCGGCACATTTATACATGAAGAAAATGCCGGCCACACCGCGGCGGGTATCGGGATTGGCATTGGAATTCACATCGTCGGCGCCACAATGGAGCGGGTTTCAATGTCCGTCCATCACATCTCGGCGGCCATGTCAAAGTTCATGATATCACCGGTGAAGTTGCCGTAGAGATACAGAATACCGGCCCCGGCTTCCACTTCCTTGGAGACATTGTAGATCTGCTCTGCCGAAGGGGACTGAAACACGCCGCCGACGCCGCAGCCATCGAGCAGGCCCTCGCCCACATAGCCCAGGAACAGGGGCAGTGGCCCGTGCCGCCGCCGGTGATGATGGCCACTTTGCCGTCCTTCTTGGCAGTGCAGTAGCAGCGCAGGTCGCCGTTCACATATTTTACCTGATCGCCGTGGGCATCATAGATACCTTTGAGCATCTCGTCCACATAGTTTTCCGGCGCGTTGATAATTTTTTCATAAAAATGTTCCTCCTTGATCGCTTTTACAGCATTAAACCCAATTCTTCCTGCAGGGAATCAAAATAGATGTCGTCATGGCTGGTATTGTTGCGGAAAATGCACACGCTCATGACCTCTTTTCCCACGGGCGAAAGGCACCGCGTGCCACACAGAGGGTTTGAAATGCCCAGGCCGCAGGGGATGTAAAAAGCCTTCACGTTATCCGCTTCCAGCGCGCCGGGGCCATGCCCACAATCAGGTCGCCGTCCATGGCGATCAGGTTTTTCCGTAGTGTGGTCGTGAGCTTCAAAATCTCTTGAGGATAAAGTCATGGGGCAGCACCCGCATCAGATTGATGGACGTCGGCCCATCGATCACCACCGCCTGGGGATACCACAAATGGCTGGCGGGGTTGCCCCCGGCCTCGCGGCCTTCGGTGGTCAGCACTCGCCGAAGGGGGCAAAGGCCTCCTGCGTCGCTTCTGCACTTGAATCATTTTCATATAAACCGTTCCTTTCTGCAAGCGCGGCTCCGTGCCGCGCACCCGTTCTCAGGGAAGCAGCCGGCCTTTGGGCCTCGCGCTTTTCCAGCACCACGCTGAGCACCAACGCAGCGATCAGCAGACAGCCATTGGCAAAGGTTTGGCATTGTCGGACATGTGCATCAGGCCAAAGGCATTGGCAATCATCTGCAGCAGCAGCACCGCCAGTACCACACCCGCCACGCGGCCCTTGCCGCCGTCTGGATGGACGCCGCCCAGCACAACGATCAGCAGCGACAGCAGCGTATAGGTGGAAACCGTTGGAGGATTTAGCACTGTTGAGGTGGGAAGTAATCAGGATACCCGGAAATACCGCCCAGGATACCGGAGAACATATAAGTCATAATCGTGACTTTCAGCGTGTTGATGCCCGGAATACATGGCTGCCTGGGCATTGGAGCCGAGGAAATAGATCTCGTGGCCGAAAACGGTGCATTTCATAATGAACACCACAACCGCCACCACGGCAATGAAAATAAACAGCACATAAGGTATGCCCGCCACGGTACCGTTTGGCAATATTTTTGAAGGCGTCGCACATACCGTTGATGGCAGGTCCGCCGGTGATGCCGTAGGCCAGGCCGGTATAAAGCTGCAGGCCGCACAGAGTAACCAGCATGGCCGGCAGGCCGAAATAGCCGATGATGAAACCGTTGAACGCGCCGCGGCAGCGCCCACCACAACAGCCACCACACAGGCAAGAACAATCGCGGGAACGACCATGGCGGGGTTGGCCACCTCACCGCCTTCTATGAGGACCATGTTTTTCACAATCAGCGCCGCGAGAACGCCGCTCAGGTTCATAATACCCACCAGGGACAAATCAATGCCGCCGGCAATCATACAGGCCATCATGCCCAAGGCCAGCACGCCGTATTCGGGAACTGGAAAATCATGGAGCGCACATTCAGCACGGTGAAGCCAGGAACCGGGCTTCAGGATCGCATGATGATGCACACCAGGAGCATCAGCGCAATAATCGTCAGAATATGGTTGTCTTTTCATTCGAGCTGGGCTTTTTGAAGCCGCCAGCTTACTCCTCATTCGCACTCATTTGCAGCGCACCCTTAAATCTTGCCCAGGCTGGCCTGACGCTTGGCCTGAATCGACGTCATGATCGCGCCCAGCAGCAGCACCAGGCCCACGGCAAAGGTCTGCCAGCAGGTGGGAATGCCCAGCATGTTCAGGTTGTTCTGCACCAGAGTGATCAACAGCACGCCAAGTACCGTGCCGCCCACACTGCCATGGCCGCCGGTCAGGCGGCAGCCGCCCACGACGCAGGCAGCGATAATGATCATTTCATCGCCCATCAGCGCGGAGGTGGTGGAGGAGTGCATCAGAGTCGTATAGATCATAGCGGTGGCGCCGGCTACCACGCCGCAGAAAATATAAGCGAAGAACTGCAGGCGGCGCACATTGAAACCCGCGATACGGGCGGCGTTGGCATCGCCGCCGATGGCATACAGTCCGCGGCCCAGCATAGTGAATTTCATCACCAACGCCATGACCACACACAAAATCACCGGCACCAGGAACAGCACCGTCAGCGGGTAAGTAAAGCCGGTGGAAGGCGCAGTGTACGTAATCATATTGATCTCATACAGGCTCTGAAGGGAGCTGGGCAACGTTGTAAACTCGCGGGTGCCCAGCAACATCACCAGGCCGCCGGAAGCCACAGAACTGGTGGCCAGCGTGGCAATCAGAGGCGGCAGCTTCAGATAAGAGACCAGAATACCGTTCAGGATCCCGAACACCAGGCCGATAAACATGGCCAAGCCGAAGAAGAAGAACAGGTTGTCCGGTCCCATTTCATGATAATTCATATACAGCGGCACATACATAGCCACGCAGCCCACCGCGGGGAAAGATACGTCGATGCCGCCGGAGATGATGACCACCATCTCACAAATGGCAAAACACATGGTAAAAATACCGGCACGGGCCAGGTTGATGGCAGTGGCCGGGCTGAGGAACGCCGGTTCGCGTATGGCGGCAATGAGACAGAAGACGACCATGACGTAGATCAGAATCATGGGCGTACTGGTCAGCGCCATTTTCAGTTTCTGGTTTTTCGTGGTCATTTCTCTTCGACCTCCTGTTCCGTAGTCTGTGCAGCGCTTTTTGCCGCATCGGAGGCGCCGATCAGCAGATTCGAAAGCGACAGTTCGTCGATGGAATTATCCACAGCGGCCTCAACCTTGCCGTCGCGCATCACGATGATCTTATTGCAGTTCTGCACCAGCTCCGGCAGGTCGTCGGAAATGACGATAATGCCAATACCCTTCTGGGGCCAGGTCGCGCAAAATGGCATGGATTTCCGCTTTTTTGCGCCAATATCAACGCCCACCGTGGGGCCGTCCAGAATAAAGAGCTTGGGGTCGGTGTTGAGCCATTTGGCAATGACCACCTTCTGCGCGTTGCCGCCGGAGAGCGTCCGCACCGCAGGCTTGGGCGAGGGCGCCACAATATTGATCTCGTCAATCCAGCGGCGCGTAACGGTTTCCATTGCCTGCTCGTCCAGCTTGCCGCCTTTCATATACTTGCGGATAGAAGAGGCCACCGTATTGTCCTGAATAGAGCGATCCATAAACAGCCCCTGGGTCAGGCGGTCCTCCGGCACATAGCCGATATCGTTGGCCATGGCATCGTTGACGCTTTTTATTGTGATCTCCTTGCCATTGAGCACAATTTCTGCCGCTTTCCGCCGGGGTCAGACCGAACAGCGCCTGGCCGATCTCGCCGCGGCCGCTGCCCAGAAGGCCCGTGAGGCCCAGCACGTCGCCCCGGTTCAGGGTAAAGGACACGTCCTCAAAAGCCCCCTTACGGGTCAAATGCTCTACGCGCAGGATTTCTTCCGCATTTTCTGCAGGATGGTATTTTTCATCCGACACATCGTGGCCGGTCATATCACGGTGAAGGAGCCTGATCGTATTCGCTGATGGGACCGCTGGATACATACGCGCCGTTGCGCAGGATCGTCAGCCGGTCGGCAATGCGGTAAATCTCATCCAGCTTGTGGTTGACGATCATTACCGCGATGCCTTTTTCCTTCAGCTTGCGTACGATATCCCACAGTTTGTCCACCTCGCGGGCGGTCAGCGCCGTGGTTTGTTCGTCCAGGATCAGCAGCTTTGCGTCGTTGATGATGGCGCGGCAGATCGCCACCATCTGTTTATTTGCCACACTCAGGCGCTCAAGCTTCACATCCGGGTCGATGTGCGCACCGACCTGCTCCATGGCAAGCCGCGCCGTTTCGTGTATTTGTTTCCAATTCACAAATTTTATTTTATTTTTCAGTTCCCCATTGAGCGCGATGTTCTCCGCCACCGTCAGGTTCGGAAACACGGCAAAATCCTGGTAAATCACCGGATGCCGCGGTTGATCGCGTCCATGGGCTTCATCTTTTTCCACTTTTTCTCCATCGATCCAGATAGAGCCTTCATCGGCATTGTGTACGCCGGAGATCGCCTTGATCAGCGTAGATTTTCCACAGCCGTTTTCACCAGCCAGGCAGTGAATTTCCCCTTTTCGGATCTCCAGGTCGACTCCCTTCAGAGCGTGGACGCCGCCGAAGGATTTTTGATGCCTTCCAGTTTCAAAAGACTTCATCAGCCATAGTACCGGCCCCCGTTTTTCCTATATAGTCTGTCTATGCAGAAACCCCCATGCGGGGCGTATGCCGCCGCATGGGGGTTTCTGATGCATCCGCTTAAAGTATTGTTCAGTTGGTATTGCGAACTCTTAGAAATCGTAATCGTCCAAATTGTCCTTCGTCACGTCCACGCGGGCGTTGCCGTACAGAACAGTGGGAACATCTGCATCGGGCGTCAGGGTGTCGTAACCGGCAGCGTTCAGGGACAGTGCGGAGGTATCCAGCTCTGTGCCGGCTGCCTTGGCGTCCAGAACGGCGATGGCCATCTCGATCATAGCCTTGCCAGCCTCAGCGGATCCCACACGGAGAAGGTGGCGATGGTCTCGCCTCCACGAACTGCCGTGCGATGGAGGTCATGGAAGTGCCGACCACAGCGACCTTACCGGTCAGGCCCAGTTCTTCCACTGCCTGCGCAGCGCCCACGACGTCAGTGGAAGCGCTGCCCTGAATGGCCACGATGTCGGGGTTGGCCTGCAGCAGTTCCTTGGTCTGGTTGTAAGAAGAAGTGGTGTCGTCGCCCGTCCTCATAACGGCCGGCGTTGGTCATGTTGGTGTTGGCTGCGAAATACTCGTCCGCTGCATCGCACCATTCGTTGTGGGAAACAGAGTTCAAGTCGCCCACGAACTGGATGTACTTGCCTTCGCCGCCGGCCAGCTCAGCCCTCCTCGGCAAAGTGCGTGCCGTAATCTGCGTTCACGAACGCCTCGACGTCATAGTCGAAATACTTGGGATCCATGGAGGAAGCCTCGTGGGTGATGACCACGATGCCCTGATCTCTGGCCTTCTCCAGCACGGAGCCAGGGACTCTGGAGTCGAAGGAACCACGCAGATGGCGTCCCAATCCTCTGCCAGCAGCTGCTCCACCACGCCGGCCTGGTCGGCGCCCCGGCGCTGCCGCGGTAGACGTAGTTGGTGCCGTTATCGGCATTGTAGGCGTTCACGCCTTCTTCCATGCGCTGGAACCAGCCGATGTTGGTCATCTTGGGAACGACCGCGATCTTGTAATCGGTCCCCTCAGCGCCGCTGTTCGGCTCGTTTGCTGCCGCCATTTTCCTTGGGGCCGCAGCCTGCAAACAGGGTAGCAGTCATGACCGCCGCTGCACCCAGCGCAAGGAGTCTCTTATGATTCTTCATGGTAATCAGGTCCTCTCTTCATCTGATTTTATTCGGTCTTCCAACCGTACCCTTTATAGTAAAATATTCATGCCTTAATGTCAAGAAAATTCCACAACAAAACAAAATTTTGCCATCATTTTTTGTCGAATTTCTACAGACAACACTCCCTCAAAACATGCAATTTGCTAAAAACGGGGAAAAATATGTTCTGTCCTTTGTAACATTATACTAATCCCCGGCAAAGATTCTCCCATATGCGGCCATTCATCCATATTCAGCGGACAATCCCAGTAAAATGAGTGTCCCGCGCTTGATTTCGCAGCACAAATCCGCTATGATGCTGTCAGAACCACCAAAAAGAAATGGGAAGGAGTCCTGTTTTATGAGTAAATATACCATTGGCATTGATTACGGCTCCCCTGTCCGGCCGGGCAGTCCTGGTGCGCTGCGACAGCGGCGAGGTTGTGGCCGAAAGCACCATGGACTATCCCACGCCGTCATGGACGCCGCCCTGAGCGACGGAACGCCCCTGGGCCAGGACTGGGCGCTGCAGGACCCCCAGGATTATCTGGACGTGCTCGATACCGTGATCCCCGCCGTGCTGCGCGAGAGCGGCGTGGCGGCGGAAGACGTGATCGGCGTGGGCACGGACTTCACCGCCTGCACCGTGCTCCCGTGAAAGCCGACGGCACGCCGCTGTGCTTCCTCCCCCAGTTCCGCCCACACCCAACGCCTATGTGAAGCTGTGGAAGCACCACGCCGCGGAAAAAATACGCCGCCCGGGTGACGGAGATCGCCGCCCAGCGGGGCGAGCCGTTCCTGCAGCGCTATGGCGGCAAAATTTCCAGCGAGTGGGAAATTCCAAGATCTGGCAGATTCTGGACGAAAGCCCGGAAGTCTATGAAGCCGCCGACCACATTGTGGAGGGCGGCGACTGGATCGTTCTGGCAGCTCACCGGCGTTTTGCGCAAGAACACCTGCGCCGCCGGCTACAAAGGCACCTGGAGCGCTTCGAAGGCTATCCCTCCGAGGACTTCTTCAAAGCCCTGGACCCCCGCCTGTCCAACTATGTTTCTGAAAAACTGAACTTCCCCGCCGCGGCCCTGGGCAGCGCCGTGGGCGGCGTTACGGAGGAAATGGCCCGCAGAACCGGCCTGCGCCCCGGCACCCCCCCGTGTCCGCCTCCATCATCGACGCCCACGTGGCCATGCCTTCCGCCGGCATCACCGGACCAGGCCAGCTGCTGGCGATCATGGGCACCTCCACCTGCGACATCCTGCTGTCGAAGGAAGAACGCATGGTGCCCGGCATGTGCGGCGTGGTGGACGGCGGCGTATATCCGGGCTATTACGCCTACGATAGGCGGGCCAGTCCTGCGTGGGCGACCATTTCGCCTGGTTTGTGGACCGCTGCTGCCCTGCCGCTTATAAAGAGGAAGCCAAACCGGCGGGGCAAAATTTGCACGTTTACCTCACTGAGCTGGCTGAAACGCTGCAGCCCGGTGAAAGCGGCCTCATTGCCCTGGATTGGTGGAACGGCAACCGCAGCGTGCTGACAGATTACGACCTGACGGGCCTGTATGACCCTGTCCACCCGGCCCGAAGAAATCTACCGCGCCCTGATCGAAGCCCACCGCCTACGGCACGCGGATGATTGTGGATTTTTTGTGCGCCACGGCGTGCCGGTAAGCAAATTTTGCATCAGCCAGAAAATACCATGGCCATGCAGATCTACGCCGACGTGCTGAATATGCCCGTGCACATCGCCGACGGCAAGCAGGGCGGCACATTGGGCGCGGCGTGTTTCGCCGCCGTGGCGGCCGGAAAGCGACCGGCGGGTATGATTCCATCACCGAAGCCGCCGCCGTCATGGGCCGGCAGAAGGACGCCTCTATGCCCCATCCCCCGAACACGCGGCAGTATACGAAACGCGCTCATCATGAATACGGTGCCCTGCACGACTACTTCGGCCGCGGCGGCAGCGACGTGATGAACGGCTCAAAGCCATACGCACCAAAAATCAAAGGATGACCGGAAAGCGCAAAAGGGAGCACGGAAAATTTTTCCGTGCTCCCTTGTTTCAGGTTGGATCGTCCCAGTCTTCTTCGTCGCCGCCGGTTTCGCGCTGCATTCGGCGCACAAAGCGCCGCGTCGGCATATCCAGAAAGCGGTTGCCGTTCAGGGGCATGCCCATTTCCCCTGATAGATGCGAGCCACTTTCCGCAGGGTTTCAGACAGGTCTCGTTGTCCGGCGCGTCGTTATCCAGCTTTCCGCCCGATGCGCTCCATGGCACAGATGGCGCGGCTGTTCAAGCGTCGTCCATGGCAGCCAGGTCGAGCTTTTTCCTTGAAAATACACTTGCCCAAATCGTAAAAACGAAGGCAGTCAAAATAATCGTATTCGAGTCTTTCATAGCAGCCTTCCTTTTTTCAATTCAAATTTGCGGGATTTTGCGTTCCCAAATTAAGAATCTGTTTCTGGGCCGCTTTCCTCCGTTTTGCACAACTCTTCAAAAGAAACACAAAATATTCCCATCAGCACTCGAATTTCTTTATCCGTTACCGCTCTGTTCTGCCCCCTAAATCAGACAGACTGGTACAGTTAATATTAATTCCGCGAAGCTGCAATTGTGCCAGCAAATCACGCTGTTTCATTTTACGGGCTTTGCGCAAGCGATAAACATTTTGCCGATTAAGTTTTTATCACCATATGTCCCAAGCAATTTTCACAGCGTCCTCGCCTTTTATCTTTGTAAAGGCGATTATACTCATTATTTTGTTTGAATTGGTTTGGATATTCCGATTATAAAAATTTTTTGAGTATTAAAAAATTTGAGATAAATCGTAATGATATATTATAAAGACAACGGCGTAAAAAGCCCCGGGCGTTGCCGCCCGGGACTTGACAATACGCTTTGCTCCGCCTATAATGAATATAGAAAAGGGCACTGCCGGTAAGCGGTTGGTCCAAAGAGTTTCGATCAGAAAACGACCGCTATCCTTGGCCAGGGGCGGTCATTTTCTTTATAGATCTGGATAACCAGACCTATAACGCCAATGATGACAAGACAAAAAGCAAAAAGCCCTTCATATGTAACCATAAGCATCACCCCCCTTCCGGGAAGTGACCAACCGCCTACCGTTCCGGCAGTGCCCGTTTTTTTTTCATGGCTTTCCCTTTCTGCAACAAATTTCGCTGTGCCAGAAGGAGACGGCATACTTTCCCCCAACTAAAACATAAAAAAAAGCCCCTGGCGGCAGCGCCTGGGGCTTGACAATATTTCCTGCCCGCCTATAATTAAATGTCGAAAAGGGCACCGCCAGTAAGCGGTTGGTCGAAAGTTGGATCAGAAAATGACCGTCAGTTTGGGAGCTGGGCGGTCATTTTCTTTCAAAAGGAACGGGATGTTATGAAAACCAATGTCAAAAGCTTACTTGCCCGCCCTGATTGTGCTGGTGGTGCTGATCGCCGTATTCTGGGGCGTGTATCGCCAGTTTTCCCCCAAGGCGCAAAGCGGCGAAAAGCGCAATCACCATTTCCATTGTGGACGATACCGGAACGCAGAGCGATTATGCGCTGAACACCGACGCGGGTATCTTCTGGAAGCGCTGCAGTCCGTTGCGGAGATCGACGGCGAAGAAAGCCCGGAATACGGCTATACCCTTTACACGGTGAACGGCCTGACCGCCGATTTCACCACAGGAAACGCCTACTGGGCCATTTACGTCAACGGGGAATACGGATCCTACGGCCTGTCCCAGCAGCCGGTGACCGACGGCGATACATACGCCATTGTCTATGAGACCTATGCCGCCTGAGAGAGCCGGCCGCGGCGCAAAAACCATCGCCGTCCTGGCGGTGTGCACCGCGCTGGTGTTTGCCCTGCAGGTGGCTCTGGCCGCCATTCCCAACGGGAATGTGTCACGCTGCTGTTTATCCTGTACACGCTGTATTTCCGCAAACGCACCCTGTATATCATTTATGCCTTTGCCCTGCTGGAAGGCATGGTTTACGGCTTTGGTCTGTGGTGGTTCATGTACCTTTATGTCTGGACGATTTTGTGGGCTGTGGTGACGCTGCTGGGACGGCGGCCGCGCCCGGCCCTGTTCTGGGCGGTCACCGCCGCTTTTTTCGGGCTGTGCTACGGCTTTCTGTGTGCTCTGCCCTATTTCCTCATGGGCGGCTGGACGCTGGCTTTTTCCTGGTGGGTAGCGGGGATTCCCTTTGATCTGGCCCACTGCGGCTTTAATTTTGCCATCGTCCTGACGCTGTTCCCGCCCCTGAACAAGCTCTTTGCCCATCTGCAGCAGCAGGGCATGCTGTTATAAATAAGCCGAGCGCCCCAGCCAAAATGGCCGGGGCGCTTTTGCGCCAGTACGAGCGTTTTGCCGCAGGCAAAATCTCGGCGCAGGCGGAATTCATTTCCGCCGAGCATCGGAATCACCAAGGAGCGAAACCCAAAAAGAAAGACACGCTGTAAAGCGTGTCTTTCTTTTTGGGGCGGGCGACGAGGCTCGAACTCGCCACCGGCATCCCGCAAATGGCAGTCTGCCATTTGCAGGAGCCCTGCCGCACCTCCGATGAAATATGCGCCTGCGGCGCGCGGTGGAGGCAGCGCGTTCGAGCGCAGAACGAAAAAAAAGATCCCTCAGCTGCATCGCTGAAGGATCTTTCTTTCTGGAGCGGGCGACGAGGCTCGAACTCGCTACCTCCACGCCTTGGCAGGTGGCGCTCTACCAGATGAGCTACGCCCGCGGAACAATGGGTATTTTAACAAACCTTGCCGAAATTGTCAAGCCCTTTTTCACTTTTTTCTTTTGCCTTCTGCCGCAAACCTCCCCCCAGCCGTGAAAGCCGCTTCCGGCGCTCCTGTGGGCGGCGGGTTATGCCCGCCTCCGCCGGTATGGACGGAGCGCCATCGGGCACTGAACCGGTTGCCTTCCGACGACACATGGAACGAAGCAGATCTTTCCAGCTGAAACCATATGAAAAACCAAACGCCGGCCGCAAGGTTGCAGCCGGCGTTTGGTTCTCAGGAAAAAGCGTCCGCCGGAAGATCCTGCGGCCCGGTCAGCGCGCCGGGCAGCGGCGGCGCCAACGGCTGCCAGGTGATCTCCACGATGCGTGTGTCCCCCACCTCGCCCTCATCGGGGTAATACCGAATCGACCACTCCTCCGCCGCCAGCCCTTTTTCCTCCATGAGCTGCGCCACCTGCGCGCTCACCTCTTCGGCGCTGCGGTCCATATAACCGATTTTACCGCCAGCTCCGTTTTTCCTCCTGCAGCGCTGTTTCCAGCAGTTCCTGCAGTGCGCCGGCGGTAGTGGCATTAACCAGCGCGCGCAGCTGAGCCGGCGTCTTCTGATACGCGATTTTCACCGTGATCTCATAGCAGCCGGCGCTTTCCACACAGTCGTAGGTGACATAATCCACAAGATATGCTCCCAACGGGTCCTGCATTGTCACCTCAGCGCAGGCCTGATCCATGGCGCGCATGGCGGAGGCCTGATCGCCGTAACCATACAGCCGCACCAGTCCCGCATCCGTCTGATTGGACACCAGCATCAGCAGCCCGTTGACCAGACTCTGATAATCCTCTGCCCGCAGGGCAGAGGATGCCGTCCTCCCAGTACTGGCTGTTGTGCGGCTCCACCACATCATAACTGCGCTCCAGCACCGCACTGCAGCCCGGAAAAGACAACAGCACAGCCAGCAGCAGCGCCGCCGCATGCCTTTTCTCCAAACCGATCTCCCCGATCTTTTTACCGATGCGCCGGGCACAGCTTCCGGCACAACCTTCCAACCGCAAGACTGACTGCAACCGCGCACAACACGCCAAACAGATTCTGCACAAACCGCAGCGCCAGAGCAGCGACAAACCCATAGGTCCCTACCGCAGCACACAGACCTCCGCACGTATTGAAGGGAACCTTTTCCCCATATTTTGTACAAAACCCAAGGCACAGGCCGCCCAGAGTTCCAATGATAGCGTACAGGTGTTCCGGCAGCAAAAAACAGAGCGCAAAAACAGGCCGATACCGACTACGGTTCCCACGACTCTTTGATGCGCCCGCGCCCGGCTCTGCTGGGCATAAGGCACCAATACAGACATCGCCGCAATACCTGCCCACATGGGCCTCGGCAGCGCCAGAAGCTCTCCCACAAAAACCGCGATGGAAATGGCCAGCGCAGACTGAAGCTTCCACTGTGCCTGTGCGTCTTTCAGCGTAAATCCACGCAGAAGGTCGGCAATGCTGCCTGCATTTTCCATCCGGCGATGCTTATGGTAAAAAGATCAGGCAGGTCAGTACGCATCCACCGCCAGCGCCATCAGCCGGGCAAGATACAATTCCCCGGAAACTTCGTAGCCATACAGCAGCAGATAGCCCAGAACCAGAGTGGAATGGTTAAACAATTCCACCCGAGCACAGCCCACCAGATACAGCGAAAAAATACCCGTCAAATTCATCGCCAGTCCCACCGCTGGCTCAAACAAATGCGCCGCGGCCGGCAAAAAGGCAATCACAGCAAAATAAAATACCAGCAGCTTCAGCGAGTCGCCCAGTGACACGCCAAAATCCGCGTTCTGGAACGCCAAAACGCACAGCAGCACCGCAACCCCCGCCGCACTGTTCTCCGCGCCAAACAGCACCGAGTACAGCACGATAAACCCTGTACAGAACAGCAACGTCAGCACCGCTTTTGCCGTCAGCACCGTGCCGTAATACACCTGTTGCCGGGAGGCTGCGCCGGATCGAATCCGCTCTTTCAAAACGGCCGTGTCCAGCTGTAAATCCCGATAAAAGCTCAAAAGAAATACACTCCTTTTTGTTTTGTGCCTCGGGCAGTTTCAGATACTGTCCTTTGTATACTCACCAAATCCCTCGCCCAGCACTTCATTGGCCTTGCAGACGATAACAAAAGCGTCCGGATCGATTTCGCGCACCATCAACTTGACCGGCACAATCTGGCTGCGCTTCATGGCGCACAGAATCACCTTGCGCTTATTCCCGTTGTACGCGCCTTCGCCGTCCAACAATGTCACGCCCCGATCCATCTCCAGAAGCTTGGCGGTGATGGCTTCCTGATGCTCACTGATAATATATGTTACCTGTGCCGTACGGCTGCCGTAAATGATATAGTCCATCACGACGGAAGAGATGTACAGTGCAATAATGCCATACATGGCATTGAGCACACTGTGAAATACCGCTGCATATACACTGACCACCAGAACATCAATGATCAGGCACAGCTTTCCGATAGGCAGATGCGGAAACGGGAATTTCAGCAGCCGCGCCCCCAGTTCCGTACCGCCAGTGGTCGTGTTCACCAGCATCAGCAGGCCCATGGATACACCCAGCATCACGCCGCCGTAGATACTGGCCAGAATCGGCTCCATCGGGCGAAATGTATACACAGCCGCCAAACCGTCCAGCATCAGGGAACTGAGCACCATCGCGATCAGCGACGTCAGCAGCGCCCGCTTCCCCAGGTAGATCCAGCCAAGAAAAAACAACGGCACATTGAGCGCAATGGTCAGCATACCCACGGGCAGCACAGGAATGAGCGCATTGATAATCTGTGCAATACCCGTCATGCCGCCGATGGAAAACTGATTCGGCGCTACGCACCAATCAAAGCCCAGCGCAAAAATAGCACAACTGAAAAAAATGACCGCTGTTTCGTAAAAAAGCGGCATACCGGATGCTTCCGATCCATTGATGAATCCTCCTCACTGTATAAACATGTAAAACCCCCGGACGGGCCCGCATTCAAATCAGCGTCAGCTGCTCCTCGCCGCTGTCCTCTTCTTTCACCAGCGCACCGGCCGCCGGAATATTGCGGCCGCGGTAGCGGGCCAGGTTCGGATCCCGCTCTCCTCCACCAGGCACACGTGATCCAGGCGGTATTTCGGCTTCATGGTCAGCACATTGACCCCTTGTGTCGTCCGGGTGCTTTTTCGGAACCATCAGTGCAGTATTCACAATCAGCGCCCGCGGTTCCGTAGAGTATAAGGCGATCTCCCGGTCCTCTGTCAGCACCATAAACTGCACCACAGGGGATCTGTCGCTGTAAGCTCCAGTCAAGCGGCGGCGGTTCGACGCCGTCTGATAGGCCGATAATGCCACCCGGGCTGCTTTTCCGTTTTCGAAGAAAAAAGGAAAATATGGCCGCTGTAATCGCCGGGCAGCACCAGGAAGCGCACGCTTTCGCCTTCGTCAAACCCCAGCTTGCTGGGCAGATAATCGCCCAAAACGCTGGCCTTGCTGTCGTCAAACTCAGACAGGCGGCTCTTGTACACCTGGCACTTGTCGGTGAAAAACATCACCTCAGCCCGGTTGGTCGTCTCAAATGTCTGGGCCAGCCCGTCGCCCTCTTTATATTTCTGCTCCCCGCTCATCCGCAGAGACTGGGGCGTAATTTTTTGAAATACCCTTCCCGCGACAAAAACACGGTAACGGATAATCCGGCGTTTCCTCTTCTTCGTCGAATTCCTCCACCTCGTGGCTGTAAAGAATACTGGTGCGGCGGGGCACGGCGTACTTTTTGCGCACGGCAGTCAGCTCATCGATAATGATGTTTCGGATACGCGCCGGTTTGTCCAGCGTATCCTGCAGGTCCTCGATCTCCGCCTCCAGGGAGTCCACTTCCTGGGTGCGCTTCAGGATGTACTCCTTATTGATGTTGCGCAGTTTGATCTCCGCCACAAACTCGGCCTGGGTACTGTCGATACCGAAACCGATCATCAGATTGGGCACCACCTCTGCGTCGCTGTCCGTCTCGCGGATGATCTTCACAGCCTTGTCAATATCCAGCAGGATCTTTTTGAGTCCCTTGAGCAGATGCAGTTTGTCCATCTTCCGGTGCATAATATAATACACCCGGCGGCGCACGCATTCTGTGCGCCAGGCGCACCATTCCTGCAGCAGTTCTCGCACACCCATGACTCTGGGCATTCCAGAAATGAGCACATTAAAGTTGCAGCTCATGCTGTCCTGCAGAGTCGTCTGGCGGAACAGGCGCTGCATCAGCTTGTCCGGATCGGTGCCGCGCTTGAGATCGATGGTCAGTTTCAGGCCGTTCAAATCCGTCTCATCGCGCATATCAGCGATTTCCTTTGGCCTTACCCGCCTTGATCAGCTCCGCCACCTTGTCAAGGATCGCCTCGGTGGTGGTGGTATAAGGGATCTCGTAAATCTCAATCAGATTGTTCGCCTTATCGTAACGGTATTTCGCCCGCACCTTTACGCTGCCGCGGCCGGTGCGGTAAATGGTTTCCAGCGCCGCATGGTCGCAGATCATTTCGCCGCCGCCGGGAAAATCCGGCCCCAGCAGCGTATCCGCCAGATTGCAGTCCGGGTGCTTCAGGTAGGCGATAGCAGTGTCGCAGACCTCCCCCAGATTGAAACCGCACAGCTGGCTGGCCATGCCCACGGCAATGCCCTGGTTGGCCGACACCAGAATATTGGGAAAAGTGGTGGGCAGCAGCGACGGCTCCTTCATGGTGTTGTCGTAGTTGTCCACAAAGTCCACTGCATCCTGATCGAGGTCGCGGAACAATTCGGCACAGATGGCGGAAAGCTTTGCCTCGGTGTAACGGGGCGCAGCATACGCCATGTCACGGGAATAGTCTTTTCCGAAGTTTCCCTTGCCGTCCACAAAGGGGTGCAGCAGCGCGCCGTAGCCGGTAGACAGACGCACCATGGTTTCATAGATCGCCGCATCGCCGTGGGGATTCAGCCGCATGGTCTGGCCCACAATGTTGGCGCTTTTGGTCCGGCCGCCGTTGAGCAGGCCCATTTTATACATGGTATACAAAAGCTTGCGGTGAGAAGGTTTGAAGCCGTCGATCTCCGGGATCGCGCGGGACACAATCACACTCATGGCATAGGGCATATAATTCGTTTCCAGCGTTTCGGTGATTGGCTGTTCCACCACTGCCGCATGCAGCCCCAACACATTGGGGTTCACCATTTTGGCTTTTTCCTCTGATGATTGCTTCTTCTTTGGCATAATCCTTATTTCCGTCCTTATAATAGTCCGTTTTTGCCGGAATCCTTATTTCTTTCTCTTTTTTACCGCTCTTTTTACGGTATACGGGTCGATATAGGGGTATTTTTTGATCAGATAAGCTTTGCAGGCCGCAAACACCGCCGCGCCGGCCACCGCCAGGGCGTAGCCATAGGGCGAGAGCGTCAGTCCCAACAAAAGGCCCAGCCACAGGCAGGCCAGCCCTGCGCTTTCCAGCGCACAGGCCCGGCGCCAGCCTTTGAGCTGCGCCTCGTCCAGCGTCAGGCTGCGGTGACGGGGCGTCCACAGCCTGAAAGCCACTGCCACCAGTTTCACACCGAAATAGACCGCGAGGATCCCAAAAATCGTCAGCACTGCCTGCGAGGTTAAAATTTCCACAATATCCTGCTCCTTTCTTTCCGCCGCAGCGGACAACTGTCACGACACATCAATCTGATCGAGGGAATTTATAGCCGTTTTTCGGCAATATAGTCTTTCCGTCCCTGGAGATTGTCGCCCAGCATCAGATCAAACATCTGCGCGGCCGCCTCGGCGTCGGTGGGCATGACGCGGATCAGCCGGCGGGTTTCGGGGTTCATGGTGGTCAGCCACATCATATCCGGATCGTTTTCGCCCAGACCTTTGGAACGGTTGACCGTGTATTTCACCTCTCCCAGTTCCCGAAGCACAGCCGCCTTTTCTTCTTCGGAATAGGCAAACCAGGTCTTCCCTTTGCTGTTGATTTCAAACAGGGGCGTCTCAGCGATATAGACATACCCCTCCTGGATCAGCGTGGGTGCCAGCCGATAAATCATCGTCAAAATCAGGGTGCGGATCTGGAAACCGTCTACGTCGGCATCGGAGCAGAGAATGATCTTGTTCCAGCGCAGGTTATTCAGGTCAAAGGCATTGAGGTCTTTAACCTTTTTCATATCTACCTCCACGCCGCAGCCCAGCACCTTCAGCAGGTCGGTGATAATCTCACTTTTGAAGATCTTGCCATAGTCAGCTTTCAGGCAGTTGAGGATCTTGCCGCGTACAGGCATAATCCCTGAAACTCCGCATCCCGGCTCAGCTTGACGCTGCCCAGAGCACTGTCGCCCTCCACAATGTAAATCTCCCGGCGGGAAACGTCCTTGCTGCGGCAATCCACAAATTTCTGTACCCGGTTGGCGATATCGATCGTCCCCGAAAGCTTTTTTTGATATTGAGCCGCGCTTTTTCCGCACTTTCCCGGGAACGCTTATTGATCAGCACCTGCTCAGCGATTTTTTCAGCGTCAAATGGATTTTCAATAAAATAAATTTCCAGATTCGAGCGCAGGAACTCCGTCATGGCCTCCTGGATAAATTTGTTGGTAATGGCCTTTTTGGTCTGATTTTCATAGCTGGTCAGCGTGGAAAACGAACTGGACACCATCACCAGACAATCCTGCACATCGTTCCAGTTGATTTTGCTCTCGCTCTTTTGATACTTCCCTGGTCGCGCAGATACTTGTCGATGGCGGAGACAAAGGCGGACTTGGCCGCCTTTTCGGGGCTTCCGCCGTGTTCCAGCCAGGAGGAGTTGTGGTAATATTCCGTCACGGCAGTTTTGTTGAAAAACACAGCGCGCAGGAAATTTTCACTTTGTATTCCGGCTTGTCCTCCCGGTCGCGCCCCGGCGCTGCCTCCCAGAAGATGGGCGCCGTCAGGCTTTTCACCGGAGAGTTCTGCCACATAGTCCTGAATGCCGTTTTCATAAAGATAATCCACCGTTTCAAACAAGCGCCCCGCTGATCGCGGAAGCGGAACGTAATCCGGCGTTCACCACTGCCTGACGCTTCAACGTCCATAAAGTATTCCGCCGGCAAGCGATGTCGGTAAACACGTCCAGATCCGGGCCAGCGGATGCGGGTGCCGGTGCGCTTGCTGGGCTCAAGGGCTTTTGCTCAGTCCCCACGTTCTCGCCCCGCTCGAAATGAAGGGTACTCCTGCCGTCGCGCCAGACCGTCACATCCATGGTGCGGGATGCGTACTGGGTGGCGCAGGAGCCAAGGCCGTTCAGGCCCAGGGAGTATTCGTAGTTGTCGCCGCCGTTGGTGTTGTATTTTCCGCCGGCGTACAGCTCACAGAACACCAGCTCCCAGTTAAACTTTTCCTCCTTGGGGTTCCAGTCCACCGGGCAGCCCGCGGCCCTGATCCTCCACCTCGATGGAGTGGTCGGCATAGCGGGTGACGGTGATCAGGCGGCCGTAGCCTTCCCGCGCTTCGTCAATGGCGTTGGACAAAATTTCAAACACCGCGTGCTCGCAGCCGTCCAGCCCGTCGGAGCCGAAGATCACACCGGGGCGCTTGCGCACCCGGTCGGCGCCCTTCAGCGCGGCGATGCTTTCGTTGCCGTAAGATTGTTTCACGTTCGTTTCTTCCTTCCTCTGGAAACAGCGGCAGCGCCCTCTCGGTGCGCTCCGCCGGAATTCGATACAATTTCAATATAATAGTATACCAAATCCAAAACTTTCACAAGGCACAAGAAGGGCGAAAAAATGAGGCCCCCGGCCCGCTCCCTTTGGCGCAATCGCTGTGCCGGAGGCATAAAACAGCCCCGGCGGGAGCATTGCTCCCGCCGGGGCTTTTCGCCGCCGCTTTCCTTTATTCTTCGCTTTCTTTCTGCCCCGTCCTGCTCAGCTTGCTTAAAATCATTGATACGTTTCAATTCTCCGTAGATCTCTTCCATCCCACAACGAATGCAATGCAATTCACCGCACAGGCACAAAAAGCGCATACACCAGAATAAAGGCAAAGGATACCGGAAAACAGCCCCGACATAACATAAAAAGGCCGCCGCCCAACACAAAGAACACGGCGCTCGCCCCCAGCGCCAGCAGAGTCGCTTTTTCCATAATCCACTGTACCTTTCATAAACATACCTCCTGTTTTCATTTTTTGTGCAATTCAGCCCGGCCGTGATTCCTTGTTTATTGCTTTGTTCGTGGCATGATTCACTCCCCGTTTTAATGGAACAACGGGTTTCCCCGTGCCGGGATGGCTCCGGCACGGGAATCTTCTCTGCACTACCGTTTCATTTTATATATTCCGGTATAGATACTAACAATTGATACAAAAAATTATAGCCACAGAAATATGTAACGGGATCGGCGCCCCCATCGGCACAATCTGCTTCACTACAAGCAATACCAGCAAAACAATACCACCAATAATTTGAACAGTTGCAGATTTTTCAACTTTTTCATTTGCTCCACTTTATCATATCGTGTTGATTATTTCCCTGCATACTTGTACCTTTTACCCGCGAAGTTCGAGCAGAAAAAAAGCATCCCTTCACAATGATTGTTGTTGGTTTGCACATGGCGATCTCCTTTCGTCTATCGCAAACATGTTTCCATTTTATTCCAATAAAGCGCCGTTAGTAGAAAGATAAAATTTGTGCGGAGGCCTTGCAGGTTGCTGCGCATTTTTTCCACTGTGTATCGTTTTACGCAGCAAAAAATTGGCCGCCTGTCATAAAGATTGGCACTGCGCCGGAATCAGTCTGGCGCAGTGCACATTGGTCACAGTTCCTTGTTTAAAATCATGAGCAACCCAACCCCGGAAAATACTGCAGGAATGGATGCCGCCATAACATCGCTGATAGGTACACAGCGTATCCACAGCATGTGGATGTTTGCAACCATAATCACGCTAAGTAGAATAACAAGAACCCATTTCTTTCGACTCATAAAAATGCTCCTTCTTAAAATCGATCTGCTTATGTAATAGTTCTGACAATGGAATACTCCGCAAAACGCGTTGCTTCTACAGCCGTTCCTGTTTTCGTTCCTTCCAACTGATTCTGCGGCATAAGATACCTCTCCTGTTTCCACTTCCAATTCTGTGCATAAAATCTCACCCGATATTTCTTTGCTATTACCGCCTTCGCCGTCCGTAGGCCCTGTATAAGTATCAGCTTTTTGTATTGTAAGCGATATAGCATTTTTAAAGCCAAGCTCTGCCTTATCGTAATAACTTCCAGAAACCATAGTAGATAAACTGAGTGTGAATGTCTGTTTGATCGTTGTTGTTTTTCCTTTGGCTACCGAAATAATAAACTCATCTTTTGATATATTCTCCCTTATCTTTTGTTTTCGTTGTAACGTGTCTATATATCGGGACTTTGTTCCACGGTGTTATATTTTCATCCAATGCCGCATCTGAAATTGGACTCACGCCACCAATATTTTCAATATTGATCACATCACCTTCTTGGAGATCTGGAATCGAACCAAATTCCTGTATCCTTGCATCAGTCATAAAGTCTCTATATTCTGCCGGAACATTTACCACAACTCTACTTCCGTTATCTGCGACAATTTCTTTTGTTATCATCCGCTTTCTCCATTTGCGCTTTGCGCCAACGCTGGCACCGTTAAAGCTTACAACCATCGCCAGTGCCAAAACCATAGACATCGCCTTTTACACATTTTCATAATAACCCTCCAGTTTTAATATTACAATCATTTTGTGGATACGGACGAGTCATTTTTTCATGGGCCTCCCCTCTTTTCCCCACTTTGGCGTTAAGTTAAAAAGGAAGCGGTAAAATTTTTGGTAACAGTGTCCCATTGTCCATCGACATAGGCGCTGCCCGTCACGGTCAGTTTATAGCTTTTGCCATCTTTGAAAGCGTAGCTGACCGTTTTGCTGCAGGTGCGGCTGTTCGCACTGGCACTGGCGCTGTCCACTTCTTTTGTAGCCCAAGAGACCTTTTTCATACAGCGTCAGTTCTATCTTGGTTTTTGTCGTTCCCATTGGACCGCTCACAGTGGCTGAGTAAGTCTGTGCACTCGACGAAAAAACTTCCTGCAAGTTTTGTCGTATCTACATTATAGGGTTCATTTGCAGAAGCAAGTGCGCTGACGGACAGGGTCAGCGCCATGGCAATTGCCATGGCCAGGGCTATCAGACGGTGGTGGGTGGTGTGCATTTGTGTTTTCATACGTTATAACCTCTCTCTGATTAAATTGAGGGATCGACTGTTTTGCTTTCAACCATTCCCTCTACTTCTAATACAATCGAGCGGCCCAAAAACGACAGCATTTTTGAAAAAAATGCTGCGTTTTGCAATCTTTGGATGTCTCCACAATTTTCAGACCCAATTCTTGTGCAAAAAAAAAAAACAGAGCGGGACGGATTTCCTGCCGCCCCGGCTCTGCCGTGTTGACTCGATATTCAATAAATATTGTCCGCAATCTGAAACACCTCAGATTCCGGCAAAATGGCATTGATATAAAGCTCATGTTCCATGCCGTCTGCAAACCAATACATCACATAGCCGTCTCCATCGTCAAAAGTACCAAAATAGGCGTCTGCCTCTCCGAAATCAATGGTTTTATAAGTAATGTGCTCACTGTCTGTTACAACAATAGAACCGTTTTCCGCAATTCTAATGGCAATTTGAACGAAATAACCTGCTTCATTTTCGTAATCAAGCAGAATTTGGTTTTGCTCTGTAAAAGAAATTTCTTCATTATACACAAACCCCTCCGGGATATAATGAGGCGCGTATCCCTCCGGCAGAGCTGTTAAGGGATGCCCTTCCACTTCATAGCGGATGCTCATGTTTCGCTCCATCCACTCCACCAGGGTATCCTTGACCAACAGCCGCAGTTCCGCCGAGACCGCCAGCGTCCCCGCCGCCAACGCCGCCAGCAGGGCGGCGGCCAGCAGGATCCGCCGCATCTTCCGCCGGGACGTGCGATTCAGAACACGGCGCTGCTGCGCTTTTTGCAGCGCCCGCACCGAGCGCCGCACGCGCCGATCCAGACGATGCAGCGGCCCATATTCCGCCCGCAGGCATTCCTCCGAAGGCAGGGCCGCCAGCGCCTGCCGCAGCCGCCAGGCGGCGGCTTCCCGCAGCAGCGCGTCAAAGGCTTCTTCCCGGGTCGGCTGCGTCATTCTCGCTCAACTCCTCCCGTATCATCTCCCACGCCCGTTCCAGCCGCCGCTGCACCGTGCGCGGGAAAGTCCCAGATGCTCCGCGATCTCCGCCGTACTCCATCCCGCGCAAACCAACTCCAGCACCGCGCCATAGGTTTTCGGCAGCTGCTGCAGGGCGGCAACCACCCGGCCCACATCGCCCTCTGGCGCCGCCGCGCCGTCCCGTCCGGAAGTCTCCATCCACGCTTCATAGCTTTCTTCCCGTCCCCTCCGGCGCAGCAAATTCACCGCCCGGCACTGCACGCATCGGTACAGATATCCGTCCAGGCCCTCAGTATATTTCCCGCTCAGCTCTTCGTAATGATCTGCTACATATAAGAATGCTTCATGCACCACATCTTCCGCCCACAGTTTGTTTTTCACAATACCCTTCGCTGCATGGAACACTTTGTACTTATTCCTTTCATACAGGGCTTGAAAGGCTTCTGATCCGCTGCGCTGTTCAGCATGGACAGATATATGCCAAACATTCTCCCACCTCCGCCTCTTTTTCGCGCCCATTATAGCACAAAAAGGAGCCGGAGAAACGCATTCTGCTTTCCCTCTATTAGTAATACAATTCAGAAGCCAAAAAACGACAGATTTTTTTCAAAAATTTTAAAATTTTTTCAAAATCGCGAAAACGTGCCAAACAGCCCCGTATTTCCGATCGGTTTTGCCAATTCCCGGCTTGTTGTCCGCAGCACTTTATGCTACAATGGCTTCACTGCCCGATGCGCCGCACCTTGTTGTGAGCCAAAAGTACGCGCCGCACCGGGGCATAATTTTGCCGCAACTTGTCGAAAACGGCAGGAAACAATGGATTTATACACTATTTCCACATAGTTTTCCACAAGCCTTATGTAAACTGAATCTTGCGGAGTTGTTTGATTTTTTTTATGGGGGTGCTTTCCTTGAACCGCAAAACCGGAATCCGTATACTCGCCATCGCCATTGCTGTGGTGCTGGCCTGTCGCTGCTTCTGCTGCCCCTGTCGGCCTTCGCCGCATAAGCAACACTTCACGGAGGGGAACGGCACAGCCGTTCCCCATCCCTCCCTGCGCAGCAAACCAGCCGTCAGGAAGCGGAACAGACATCCATCGAAACAGAAACAGACAGAGAAAGGATCATTTGAACCATGCAGGAAATTCTCTTTGCCATATTCTTTTTGGCCATCGGCTTTGTGCTGCTGATCAAGGGCGCCGACTTTTTTGTGGACGGCAGCTCCGCCGTGGCCAAGCTGCTGCGGGTGCCCCCCATCATCATCGGCCTGACCGTGGTGGCCATGGGGACAAGCCTGCCCTGAACTGGCCGTCAGCGTCACTGCGGCCATGTCGGGCAACAATGCCCTAGCCGTCAGCAACGTCGTCGGCTCAATATTTTCAATCTGATGGTGGTGTGCGGCATGTGCGCCGTGTTCACCCCCCCTGGCCATCCAGCGGGATTCGCTGACCAAAGAATTCCCCTTTTCCATTTTTGCGGCGTTCTGCTGCTGGCTCTGGGGTATGCCGGCATGGTCGTGGGGTTTCTGGACGGCGTAGTGCTGCTGGCACTGTTTGCAGTGTATATGATCGTCATGGTACGCACCGCATTGAAGGCCCGCGCCGGCGGCAATACATCCGTGGCCGCGGAGGAAGCCGCCATGGCGCAGGATATCCGTCCCCTGCCGCTGTGGGAGTGTATTCTGTTTATTGCAGGCGGTCTGGTGGCCATCAAGTTCGGCGGCGATTTCGTGGTGGACGGCGCGACCACCGTGGCCGCCGCCCTGGGCCTGAGCCAGAACCCGATCGGGCTGACCATCGTCGCCGTCGGCACCAGCCTGCCTGAACTGGTCACCTCGATTGTGGCTGCACGGAAGAAAAGAGCTGGATATGGCGCTGGGAAATGTAATTGGCTCAATATTTTCAATATCCTTCTGATTTTGGGCCTGGCCGCTGTAATCAGCCCGGTCACATTTATTTTTGAAAACATGATTGACATTGTCCTGCTCACCGCCATGAGCCTGCTCGTATGGATTTTCGGCTGGACCCGGCAGCGGCTCTGCCGTACTGAAGGCATGGTAATGCTGGCCATTTACGCAGTTTATCTCGTTTATATCTGCATTCGCTGAATCGCTCCCTCCATCGCCCGCAGTTTCACAGCAGCTGCGGGGGCGTATGCCCGCCTGCGCTGCAGAGCGGCACCGGCCCGACAAAACTGGGAAAAAATAATCCTTGCATTTTTATCGGATGGATGGTACGATTGAAAAAATTTGAAAGGGTGGTCAAACTATGAAACATCTGCTCAGTCCTCTGGACCTGTCCGTTCCGGAGATCGATCAGCTGATCGCCGTAGCCGAGACATTGAAAGAACCCATGCCATTTGCGACGGCAAAAGCTGGCTACTTGTTTATGAACCGATACACGGACCCGCCTGAGTTTTGAAGCTGCTATGCTCAATCTGGGCGGGAGCGTACTGGTTTTTCAACGCCGATTCCAGTTCCGCCGCCAGGGCGAAAGCGGTATCCGACACGGCCCGTGTGATCGGCTGCTATGCGACATCATTGCCATGCGCCACCCAAGGGAGGGCGCGCCCCCATGGTGGCCTCCTCTCCTCACCAGTGCCCATCATCAACGCCGGCGACCGGCGGCCACCAGCATCCACGCAGGCGACGGACCTTTTGACCATCCACGCCGAAAAGGCCGGCTCAGCGGCCTGACCATCGGCTGTGCGGCGACCTCAAGTTCGGCCGCACATTGCACTCCCTGATCACCGCCCTGGCCCGCTACGAGCATTCGCTTTTTCCTCATCTCTCGGATGAACTTCGCATCCCCGACTTTGTCCGCGAAGAGGTGCTCGAAAACCAACCACATTTCTACAAGGAATGCGACGCCTTGGACGGCGCATTGCCCAAACTGGACATCCTGCATGACCCGGGTGCCAGAAAGAGGCGCTTTTCAACGAGGAAGATTATATCGCCTGAAAAACCATTACATCCTGGACAGCGAAAAATGAAACTGGCTAAAGAGGATATGATTGTCGTGCCCCCTGCCCCGGGTGAACGAAATTTCCGTGGACGTGGATACCGACGCGCGCGCCATTTACTTCAAACAGGCGCAGTACGGCGTTTACATCCGCATGGCGCTCATCATGAAACTTTTGGGATTGGAAGCTTAACGTTATGTTGAATATCAGCGGAATCGAAGAAGGCTGCGTCGTGACCACATCCCCACGCGCGAGGCTCACGCATGAAAATCTATGACGCGCTGAACCTGGACAAGTGCGAGGCGAAGTGGCAATTATCAAAAACGCCAAAGCGGCAAGCTGGGCAAAAAAGATATCATCAAAATCGAAGGGCTGGTGCCCTTGGATCTGGAGCTGCTGGGCTTTCTGGACGACAATATCACCGTGGACATATCAAAACAACAAGATCATCGAAGAAAAACCTCGCTGCCGGATAAAATCACCGGCGTAGCGGTATGCAGAAATCCCGCTGCATCACCTCCATCGAGCAGGGCCTGGAAACGTTTCATCTCTCAAACCGGAAACGGCATATATACCGCTGCATGTACTGCGAAGAGCGGCTTTTGAGCAGACAGCAGGAAAAAGCGCGTTCTGCGCCGAAAGGGCACAGAACGCGCTTTTTGCTATGCCCCCAGTGTAGCCGCCATCACAGCCTTAATGGTGTGCATCCGGTTTCCGCCTCATCAAGACGATGGACTGTTCCGACTCGAACACACCTCATCAGTGACCTCCATCGCCTCACGGCCGAATTTCTGCCCATTTCTTTTCCCAGTGTGGTTTCCAGTCATGGAACGCGGGCAGGCAGTGCATGAAGCGGCACTGAGATCCGGCGTTGTCCATCAGCGCGGTTTACTTGATAGGGCGCCAGCGCCGCGATGCGCTCAGCCCCACCTCCGCCGGCTCGCCCATGGACACCCACACGTCGGTGTAGATCACGTCCGCGCCGCGTGGCTCCATGGGATCCTCAAGAAACGCAGCTGCGCGCCGCTTTCGGCGGCAAAACCGCGGCACTGTTCGATGAGCTTTTTCCTCGGGAAATAGACCCTGGGCACTGAGGCCGTAAAGTTCACCCATTTTCGCACAGCCCACCATCAGGGAATTACCCATATTAGCAGCCGGGCGTCGCCCATATAGACGAAATTCAGGCCCGCAAGCTTTCCGAAATGCTCCCGCATCGTGAGAAAATCCGCCAGGATCTGAGTGGGATGGGCCTCATTGGTCAGGCCGTTCCACACGGGCACGCCGGCATATCGACCAAGCTCTTCCACGATTTCCTGCCCAAACCCCCGGTACTCGATGCCGTCAAACATCCGTCCCAGCACCCGAGCTGTGTCGGCAATGCTCTCTTTTTTTCCCGATCTGAGAACCGGAGGGATCGAGATACGTCGCCCCCATACCCAGATCGATCATGGGCTGCCACTTCAAAGGCGCAGCGGGTTCGAGTGCTGGTTTTTCAAAAATCAGCGCAATATTTTTGCCCGCAGCGTATCGTGGGCCACGCCTTTTTCTTTTTGGCTTTCAGCTCTGCCGCCAAATCAATAAGCCCCGCCAATCTCCTCAGGCGTAAAATCCAGCAGTTTCAAAAAGTTTCTGTGTTTCAGATCCATTGCGGTGTTCCTCCTGTGTTGTTTCTCTCTTGTCACAGCGCCCGCCGGATAGCCTCCAGCAGGTCTGCAAAGGTCTCGTACGCCGGCAACTCCGGATGATCCCGGCGGATCTGCTCCGTGCTGCGGAACAAAAAGCCCGCCTTACTGGCGCGGATCATGCCCAGGTCGTTGTAGCTGTCCCCGGCGGCGATGGTGTCGTAGCCGATGGACTGTAGGGCCTTCACCGTGGTCAGCTTGGAGTGCTCACAGCGCATGTGAAACCGGTGATCGCGCCCCCCGGCGCCACTTCAACGCGTTGCACAGCAACGTGGGCCAGCCAACTTGGCCATCAGCGGTCTGGCGGAATTCTTCAAAGGTGTCGCTGAGGATCACTACCTGCGTCAACGCGCGCAGTTCATCAGAAATTCTTTGGCCCCAGGCAGCGGGTCAATGTTTGCAATGGTGGTCTGGATCTCCTGCAGCCCCAGGCCGTGCTCCTTCAAAATACCCAAGCGCCAGCGCATCAACTGTCGTAATCCGGTTCGTCCCGGGTGGTACGCTTGAGTTCAGGGATGCCGCTCTCAGCGGCAAAGGCGACCAGATTTCAGGTACCAGGACACCCTCCATATCCAGGCAAACAATATTCATGGCGCGCTCCTCCTGTCATTTTGGTTTCTATGCTTTAACGCAATAAATTTTCTGTGCGTATTATAGCACAGTTCACTGCCGCGCACAATAGCCGTTTTTCCTCTGCCATACAGCCTTGATAGAAACGCCCTTTTTGAGAATTATGGAATACTGATACCGTGCCGCCATCATACCAGCAGCGGCAACTTGGGGCTGAAAAACAGGGGAAATTTTTTCGATGCCAGCCTGGGCTTCAAAGCTCCGGCCGGCTGAGACGCTGGAAGACAGCGCAGCGGAACAGCCCCCTGCTCCGCTCCGGCACGAAGTCGATTGCTGTTATAGATTTTTCCTGAAAATGGGAAGTGCAGCAATCCATCCCCAATATAACACGAAGCAGAACCTCTGTATATGAAATACATCTGCATTTGAAAAATTTATTTCCCGGTACTTGACATTCTCCCATATATTAAGTATATTAGAAATATCTTAATTACTTGTTCTGGAGGTCTTATGCCAAACCGATTCAAACTTGCTGAAATTGGATCGAATGCGTTGCCTGCGGATGCTGCGTCCGCGTGTGTCCCCGGGGCGCAGTCCAGGTCCTTTGGGGTATACGCGCTCAAGCCGACCCGGAAAAATGTATTGGCTGCGGGAAATGTGCAAGAACATGCCCGGCTGCTGTGATTGAAATGATTGAACGGGGGGCTGCACAGTGAAAAAACGGAAATGGTCCAATTATCTTTGGGTGGTTGAGCTGCTTTACCTTTGTCTGGGACTGTTTAACATTTTATTTGCATGGCTGGGGATGCTGTTTTTTACCATTCGCTGCTGGTCGCCGTATTCGGCGGCAGTAAAACCTACTGCAATCGATACTGCGGACGCGGCCAGCTGCTGGGCATACTGGGCGAAAAGCTGAAATTGTCACGAAACACACCGCCGCCTAAATTTTGCGGAGCCGGTGGTTCCGCTACGGCTTCCTGGCCTTTTTCATGGTGATGTTCGGCCGGATGCTGTTCGCCACATATCAAGTGTTTACAGGCGCGCCTCTTTCACAGACGGTAACGCTCCTGTGGACATTCAAACTGCCCTGGCAGTGGGCAGATGTCAGTTTGGCAGCTCCCTGGGCTGCGCAGTTTGCATTGGTTTTTTCAGTGTCATGCTCACTTCCACCGTGCTGGGGATCGCCACAATGGTGTTGTTCCGTCCCAGATCCTGGTGCGTTTACTGCCCGATGGGAACCATGACGCAGGGAATCTGCGCACAAAAGAAACAGAAAGAAGGCAAATCTCTATGGAAGAACAGGCCAAAAAAATTGCGGAGCTTCTGAAACTGCTGGCCAATGAACACCGGCTATTGATTTTATGCGCGCTGATCCAGGGGAAACTCACTGTGGGGAAATTCATAAGCACGCCCCCAATATTACCGCCTCTGCCTTGTCTCAGCACCTGAATCAACTGAGAACCGCCGGAATCCTTTCCTCTGAGAAACAGGGAATGAACGTAATATACTGGATCCGAGACGAACGGGTCATCGCTCTGATGGCGTCTATCAAAGAGCAATACTGCAAATCAGAAAGTGGTGCAACAATATGAAAATTATCGTAAATCCGCAGAAATGTCCGCAAAATCACTCGTGCCCGTCCATCGCGGTTTGTCCTAAAAACGCCATTACTCAGCGGGACATCCGCTCCCTCCCCATGATTGACGACGCAAAATGTATTGTCTGCGGAAAATGCATTCGGTTCTGCCCGAAAAACGCGTTTGAAAAAGTACCTTAAACATCCTGCAACCAGCGGGCCGTCCCTCGTTTTCCTGTCTCAGTTTCTCATCACGATGCAAAACGCCGTTGCCCGCACCATCCACAAAATATATAACGAAAGCCAGACGAACAATTGGTGTTCGTCTGGCTTTCGTCTACTATCGCAACACTATAGATGCCGCAGTAACATAGCATGGAATATCATGCCACAATCAATAGCACTGTTTGAACTCATTACAGAAAAGCTTTATTTGCTCGAATATTTATTCAGATCTCTCTGTACCGTATAAGTAAAGTTGTTGATTTTTCATTCTGTGGAGCAGTTCTCACTTTTTCGTTATAGAATTCGCTAAAACTTACTACATTATATTGTTTAATGTCATCGCGTGGATTCAAGATCACTGAAAAATGAATTGGCATAAAGCTGCAATTGTTTTACAGCATCTCGCTCTTGTGTCGTCAAAAGATTTGAGTATGCTGCCAAGACTTTGTTGCAAGATTTCTTGACTTCAAAAGCATTGAGAACATAAGAAACATAGAGAATGGAAGGATCCTCTATAGGAGGATACTCTATTAACTGAGATTCTTGCCTTTTTACCGAAATAGCAGCTCATATAATGCGTATTTTTTATCTGCGAGATATCTTCGAGTTGCTTTTTCTGAAGCCAATTGAAAACAAGTAGCGAAGCACTAAATACAAGCATCGTAGAAAAAATGTAAGTTGCAATTTCTTTAATTCTTTGGATATCAAAGTAAAGTTAAAAGAAACGAGATCTTTAAAGGATACATCAGAATTTGCTAAAATAAGACCCAACAGGCTTGCAAGTAGTCCTATGATACAGACGCTAATGTAATAGCGAGAACGTTTCATGTAGTTATCTCCAATCTGTAATGATAACTGCTGCGTTAGATTGTTCAGATTATTTTTAAATCTTTCGCAGTTAAGCTATGTAAGATTGTTACAGGTATGCTGTTCCGTAATGCTGAAGCTTTTTGCAAGGTTTATTCCGGAAAAACACAGTACCTGAAGTTTCATTTTTGCCTTTTCAGAGTTTCTCCTTTAAGACGAATGAAGATTTGTTCGTAAGTGTTATATAATGCTAAGCCATAAACAACAGGAAGATTTAAGAAAAGCAATACGATGGGGGCAGAAAGGACTTTAGTGTTTCTATGTTAATAAAGCCCTCTGGAGCTTGGGCAAAACGTTGTATAGCGGTTATTAGAATTATAAGTCCCCATAGAACAGTTAAGCGATCGAAAAACTTTTTAACAGGGTGATGCTTTTCTCCCGTTCAGACAAGCATATACCAAAGAGAAGAATACTGTTATCGGTATGAGAATGATTTCTACCCATAAACTAAAGGTCCAGAAACCCACAAAGAATTCGATGATGACAGATAACGCTATATTCTCTTTTATCAAGTTGCCGAAGAAGCGGTTATCTTTTGCTTTTCAATTGTTTTTACGAAAATCGGAAACTCTACAAGGAGAACCCAGAATACTGTATCTTTGAGTAAATTGATGTTCCAAAAGCCAATCCACTTCAGAAAAGCAAGGACCAGGAACAAGAATCCGGCAAATACTAAGTAAAGGCAATAAATTTTTGCTTAATAGAAGAATGATTATCTTTTTAAGTGGCTTTCTTGCGGATTTTACGAAAAGAAGAGCAATACCGGAAACCATTACCCAAAAGCCAACAGCAATTTCACGATTATTAAATATTGCTTGAAGTGTATCCAATAGATTTCCTCCGTTTGCTCCAGTTGCATTACTTTGTTATTATATCAATCATTTCCAAGGACTTCAAATGTTCGGTGTTAATGTTGTATTTTTGTGATAGGTTTACTGTGTTATTAATTGGAGGAGATGCTATGCCTATTGAATATCCTGTGGATTTCAAGCGGAAAATCATTCGGCGTTATGAAAAAGGAGAATCCATCAAGGAACTTAGTCAAGAGTTTCATATTGCACAGAGCACGATTTACCATTGGCGTAAGTTATTCTGTTCTATTCAGACGCCGCAGCATACCTACACGCCCAAAAGAATTTGATGTGCTTTCGAGAAAGCTTGAGAAAATGGAGCATGAAGTGGAGATCATTCGCCTTTCCGGATTTCTTGCCAAAGTGCCGCTCCGCAGGAAACTTGAAGTACTGGAAAAGACATACCGTGAAAATCAACAGTTCAGTGTACATGAGTTATGCGAAGCCCTGGGGTTGCCAGGGCACTTTTTATAATCACATATTTCGTCGTGTAGATCGAAGTAAACGAGAAGAAGAGCAAGCAGAGCTGATGTTAAGGGTACAGCAGATTTTTGATGACAGCCAGCAGCGCTTTGGTGCCGAGAAGATCAGAACCATTTTAGCGCAAAATGGGATGAAAGGTCAGTGCCAAACGAATCTCTGCAATCATGCAGGAATTGGATCTTAGAAGTATTCGTTCCGATGCGAAAAAGCAGTATAAAAAAGCGGCAGCAATATGCAAAACGCAATTTACTCGAAAGAGAATTCGTTGCGGAGCGTCCAAACCAGATATGGGTCAGTGATATTACATACTTTAGGGTCAACAACTATTGGGTATATCTCTGTATCATTTTGGATCTCTATGCACGCAGGATCGTGGGTTACAGAGTATCTCGCAACGCCAGTACCAACTTGGTTACTGCCACATTTCGAAATGCTTATCAGGAACGCGGCAAGCCGACAAATCTGACATTCCATAGTGATCGAGGAAAGCAGTACACATCTGCTGCTTTTACGCTGCTTCTTCAAAAAGAATAGAGTCAAACAGTCTTTTTTCTGCCACTGGCCGCCCGCATGACAACGCAGTTGCTGAAACTTTTTTGCAACATTCAAAAAGAAGAGGCATACCGCAGAGAGTATACCTCAGAGCAAAGCTTTTTCAAAAGCGTTGAGCAATACATTCAATTCTATAATGAAGTTCGTCCGCACCAAACACTCAAATACCAGACGCCGCAGGCCTTTGAAGAAAGTACTATGCCAGTTTTATCGAAAATGGGTGTTCAAATAGCGTCATGGAATGAAAATAATACTTTTCATTTAGAGATTTTTTGAAGTGCGCCGCCCGAAATATAAAAAAAGAAACAGCCTTGATACGACAAGGCTTTCTCAAAAATGAGAAGTCCGTTTTTCGATAAAAATGTTCGAAAAACGGACTTCGTTCATTTGGTGGACCCGAAGGGGATCGAACCCTCGAACCTCACGGATGCGAACCGTGCGCTCTCCCAGCTGAGCTACGGGCCCTTATTCATATCAAGCGTTTGATAGTATATCACGCGACAGGATGGTTTGTCAAGGCAGCGGAGCCTTTTTTCCGCAAAAAAACTGCAAATAGGCCCCCGCTTCGTCTCCATCGCCCTTTACAGGCCAAAGCCGCCCAGATTCAAGCCCGCCGGCCGCCTTATTGACTGCATTTTCCATGGCCTCATCCGCCTGACGCAATGCCTCATTGACAGCCGAAATTACCAGATCCTGAAGCATCTCCACATCCTCGGGATCCACTGCTTCGGGCTTGATGGCAATGCCCGTCATTTCTTTTTCCCGTTCACCGTGGCGCTGACCGCGCCGCCGCCAACGGAAGCAGTAAATACCTGGGCCTCCACAGCCTCCTGGGCTTCCTTCACATCCTGCTGCATTTTCATAATTTTCTGCTGCATCTGCTGTTGCTGGCGCATCATGTTGCCGCCGCCGAATCCGCCTTTTAAATCCCTTTGCCATTTCGCATTTCCCTCACTTTATCCTGTTATTGTATCATCATGGTTACTGAATCTTGAAATTGTCAAAGCCCTGCATCTTGTTCAGTAAATGTTCCAGAGGATCTGCATCTGCCTGCTGTTTCGGCTGCGGCGCCGGTGCACTGCCAACCCGCGGCGCGCTGCAGCTTCCCCTCCGCCTGCAGCGGGACGCTGCGCGGAGGCCGATTTTGTAACCACCCGCACCGCGATGCTCCGTCCCAGGAACTCTGAAGCTGTCTGGCGGAGCACCTCCACCACATCATCTTTGGAAAGCGTATTCTTCACCAGATCGTTATCGCACTGGACAATCAGCTGATCGCCCTCCAGAACACCGCCGGCCATATTGAGAAAAGCCCGCTTTGCCATAGGAAGCCGGGCCTTAAACTGCTCCAGCAGCGCCGGCCAGCACTCGTCCGTTTCCCGCACAGGCGGAGGAGGCGGCGTATTATCCCGTGGCACGGCGCTCACAGTTCGGCGCGGGGCTGCCGGCTCTGCCGGCTGCGCAGGAGCCGGCATATCGTAATCCTGTGTCAAACTGCTGGCGCCAGGATCGTCTGCATCCGTGGGCAGCGGTGGCGCATCTTCCCAGGGAGCATCATCCACCGGGGAAACCGGAACAGGAGTTGCCGCGCTTCTCCGTTTCTCCTGCGCCGCCGGAGCGGCAGCAATCGGGCGCTCCTGCAGCGCTTTCACCGCAGATTCCAGTTTTTTCACACGGGACACCAGCGCCGTCCAATCGCCGGACAGGCTCTGATCGCACAATTTCAAAATACAAAGCTCCGCGTCGGTGCGCAGGTTCGTGCTGCGCAGAAGGCCGGCGCTGGTATTCTGCAGCGTGGTCAGGATCGCAATGAGCCGGGACGCATCGGCGGCAGTCCCCAGCTCTTCCAGCGTGGCGCTGTCATAACCGCCGGAGAGCAGCGCCGCACCGCCTTTGGGCGCGGTTTTGCGGATCAGCAGATCCCGCCCCAGCGTGGAGAGCGCGCTGAGCACCGCCCCATGTCTTTTCCGCCAGCGTAGAGCTGATGAAGCAGCGTCAGGGCGCCCTGCGCATCCTCGTTCAAAATGCAGCGCATCAGCTGCGCCGTCTGCAGATTGCCCGCCAGCCCCAAAGCGTCCAGCACCGCCCGGGCATCCACTGTGCCGCCGGAGGCCGCACATTGATCCAGCAGACTCAGTCCGTCACGCAGCGCGCCGTCGGCCAGACGGGAAAGAAGCTCTGCGCCGTCTTCCGTTAAATCAATTTGTTCCTGTTGTGCCACATAGCGCAGGCGGCGCTGCACATCTTCCGGCGTGATGCGCTTAAAAGAAAAGCGCTGGCAGCGGGAGAGGATTGTAGCCGGCACTTTGTGCAGCTCCGTCGTGGCCAGAATAAACATCAAATGCTCCGGCGGCTCTTCCAGAATTTTCAGCAGCGCATTGAACGCAGAAGTAGAGAGCATATGCACTTCGTCCACAATGTATACGCGCTTTTTTACATTGGCTGGGGCGTACACCGCCTCATCCCGCAGAGCCCGGATCTGCTCAACGCCGTTATTGGAAGCAGCATCCAGCTCCAGCACGTCCAGAAATCCGCCGCTTTCGATACCGAGACAGCTGGGACAGCGGTTGCAGGGGTTTCCATTTTCCGGCTGTTCGCAGTTCACCGCTTTGGCCAGGATCTTGGCGCAGGTCGTCTTCCCGGTGCCCCGGGTACCGGTAAACAGATACGCATGGGACAGCCGCCCCTCCGCCACTTGGCGCTTGAGCGTTTCCGTAATATGCCCCTGTCCCACCACATCTTCAAAGGTCTTGGGCCGCCATTTGCGATAGAGCGCCTGATACAAAGGCAAAACCACCTTTCGTTCAAATCGGGATTCTGAGTACGGCAAAAACGCATACTGCGCGCAGCAAAAGATGCGCCTGCCCGGCACTCCGCTGTCTGCGGTCGGCCGCAGACGCCTTCGCCGCTGCACAACTCTCCAGAAAGGGCCTGGCCCTTCCGAAAAAACGCAAAAAGCCCTGCGCAAGCATCCCCTTTCAGACTCGGCACCCTCGCGGCACATGGACATTCCCGCTTAATGCTGCTCGGTTCCCCGCCTGACATGATTCACAGGCATCCATTGCGCGAGACCGAAATTCCTGCCGTGAATGCTTGCGCAGGACTTTTCGCAAAGTGCTAATAGTATACTACAGTTCCGTTCCATTTGCAAGAGGGAAAATGACCAGCCTCCTTCCAGAAGGTGAAAAAAGAGTACCGTCCCGGCAAGTTTTTCTTGACAGTGCCGCCCGGCCAGCGCTATACTCATAACAGTGTTATATAACATCGTTATGAGTGGAGAGAATGTATGACGCAAGAGAAACCGGCCACGCAGCAGGCAATCCTGGCCGCGGCTCAGGCAGAGTTTTGGGAGAAGGGATTCCAGCGCGCTTCACTGCGCAGCATCGTCAAGGCAGCCGGCGTAACTACCGGCGCCCTATATGGGTATTACGGCAGCAAGGAAGCCCTGTTTGAAGCGCTGGTGGGCCAACAATATGAGTATATCATGTCCCACTACCGAAAGGCTCAGGAGGGTTTTACCCGTATTCCTCCGGCGCAGCAGCCTGATCACATGGGCGATATTTCCGCCCAATGCATGATGGATCTGCTGCTGTATGCCTATGACCACCTGAAGGCATGCCAGTTGCTGCTGTGCCGCGCCGAAGGCACCCGCTTTGCCCATATGGTGGATGAAATGGTGGCCATTGAAGTGCAGGGCACCCATGAATACCTGCAGGTGCTTTCACAGTTGGGCCGCCCCGCACCGGCCATCGATCCAAAGCTGGAACATATCCTGATCACTGGTATGTTTAATGCCTATTTCGAGCTGGTGCTCCACGAAATGCCGCTGGAGCAGGCAAAAGCCTACCTGTATGAACTGCATGCGTTTTACACCGCAGGCTGGATGAAAATTATGGGGCAGTAGCCCTATATTTTTTACGCAAAGGTTAGTATTAACTAAGCTTTGCAAAACCTGTCATCCGCCCATCTGCCGCATAGCCGCACATTATTTGATTCCCATTTCCACCCGCAGAAAACTGGATAAAGGAGGTTTCATCCCTTGAAAAAACAATCGAGTCTGTCCCGGCTAATGACCTATGCCGGCGCTCACAAGTATCTCACATACGCTTCCTGGCTTCTCTCGGCGCTGAGCGCTTTCATGGCTTTGGTACCCTTCTGGTACATCTGGCGCATTTTGCAGGAGGTGCTGCGCGTCGCCCCGGACTTTGCTCGCGCTGAATTTCTGGCCGCCTATGGCTGGGCCGCTGTGGGCTTTGCCGTTCTTTCAGTGCTGATTTATATCGCGGGCCTGATGTGCTCTCATCTGAGCGCTTTCCGCATCGCTTCCAATCTGCGCAAGGAGACGCTCCGGCATATTGTCCAGCTGCCGCTGGGCGAAGCCGAACGCTTCGGCAGCGGCAAACCCGCAAAATTGTGGACGAATCCAGCGCCGCCACGGAAACATATCTTGCCCACCAGCTGCCGGACATGGCCGGCTCTATTGCAACGCCCATCGGACTGCTGGTCCTGCTTCTAGTCTTCGACTGGCGGCTGGGGCTGCTGTGTCTGATTCCCGTAGCCCTGGGCTTTGCCTGCATGATGCTTATGACCGGTTCCGGCATGCGCGCCAAGATGACCGAGTATCAAAACGCCCTGGCCGACATGTCCAACCAGGCGGTGGAGTATGTCGCGGCGGGTTGTCAAAACCTTTGGGCAAACCGTGGAAAATGCGCTATCGGCAACTATAAACCTGCATCGACTATACCGGTGCTGGAGGCACCGCCGCCATGCAGCGCCTTTGCCTTTTTGGTCGCCGCAGCATTTCTGTTTACAGCAGAGGGCGTGACAGATCAGTTTCTGCTGAATCTGCTGTTCTATATCATCATTACGCCGGTGATTTCCACCACGCTGACCAAAATTATGACGGAAAACACGGATGGTCATGGAAGATGCCCTCGCGCGCATTTCAACCTCGCCCCCTGCCCCAGGCAGCCCATCCCAAAATGCCCGCAGACGGCCGTGGAGTGGACGACTGTGGCTTTTGACGGTAGGCATCCCTCCGGCGGCGGAAAATCTGGGACGCTGGCAAACCCTGATCTGCCGGTTCTTTGATGCAGAGCGGCAGCGTCCGGGTGGGCGGAGCGGATGTGCGGGACAATCCCGAAGGAAGAGCTGATGGACACGGTTTCGTTCGTGTTCCAGAACAGCCGCCTGCTCAAGGGCAGCATCCTGGACAACGTCCGTCTGGGCAAACCGCAGGCCACCGAAGCCGATGTGCTGGCGGCGCTGAAAGCAGCGCAGTGCATGGATATCATTGAAAAATTCCCCGAACGGCATCCACACGGTGATCGGCAGCAAGGGCGTATACCTCTCCGGCGGCGAACAGCAGCGCGTGCCATCGCCCGCGCCATGCTGAAGGATTCCCCGTAGTCCATTCTGGACGAAGCGACCTGCTTTCGCCGATCCAGACAACCCAAAGTGCAGGCGGCGTTCCATGCGCTGGCCAAAAAAAACAAAACCGTGCTCATGATCGCCCACCGCCTTTGCCCTGTGATGAACGCCGACTGCATCTTTGTGGTGCAAAACGGCGCAATCGTCGAGCGCGGGACGAGCCGCGCTGCTTCTGGAGCAGGAGGAGTATTCGCCAAAATGTGGAGAGATTATCGCCTCCGTGCAGTGGAAAGTGGAGGTGTCGAGATGATCGAAATGCTGCAGAAGCACTATGCCCTCTCCCGGCAACAAATATCCGGAACTGGCCGGCTCCATTCTTTCCTGTTTGTTGGTGGCCGCAGGCATCTTTTCTTCGACTGGCGGATGGCGCTGGCATCTTTATGGGTGCTGCCGGTATCTTTCCTGATCGTGTGGCTGTCGGCCAAAGTACAGGAATCCCTGAGCCGAAAATCCATGGCGGCAAAAATGGCCTGTGCCGACGGCATCCAGGAATGCATCGAAACTGTCCGCGACCTGAAATCCTGCAATGCAGAAGAGGCCTATCTGAACGGTCTATACACCAAAATCGATACTGTAGAACACCGGGCCATTGTCAGCGAGCTGGGTACTGCCGTATTCGTGGTCTCCGCCTCCCTCGTTTTGAAACTGGGCATCGCCACCACTGCCCTGGTTGGTTCTGTTCTGCTCTCCGGCGGCTCGCTGGATGTACTGACCTTTTTCGCCTTTCTGCTGGTGGCCTCCCGCCTGTATGAACCGTTGCAGGGCGCATTGCAGAATCTGGCGGCCATCATCTCCGCCCGCACCAATATTGCCCGAATGAACGAAATTCTCTGCCATCCCACCCAGGAAGGCTGCGATACGCTTACCAATCTGGGCTGCGATATTACCTTCGAACATGTCGGTTTTCCTACAGCGGCGGGGAAACCGTACTCCGGGACGTATCCTTCACCGCCAAACAGGGCCAGGTGACAGCTTTGGTTGGCCCCTCCGGCGGCGGCAAGACCACCGTCTCCCGCCTGGCAGCCCGCTTCTGGGATATCGACCGGGGGAAGATCACCGTGGGCGGCATGGATATTTCAAAATCGACCCGGAGCGGCTGATGGGCCTTTACTCCATCGTGTTCCAGGACGTGACACTGTTCAACACCACTATTCTGGAAAACATCCGCCTGGGCCGCAAAGACGCCGACGACGACGAAGTACTTGCGGCAGCACGCCTGGCTAATGTGGACGAATTTGCCGAAAGCTGCCGGACCAATGGAACAGCGACATTGGCGAAAATGGCTGCCGCCTCTCCGGCGGCGAGCGCCAGCGCATTTCTATCGCCCGGGCTTTCCTGAAAGACGCTCCCATTATTCTGCTCGACGAGGCCACTGCTTCTCTGGATGTGGAAAATGAAACGCTGATCCAGCAGGCTCTGTCCCGGCTGATCCAAAACAAAACCGTGCTCATCATTGCCCATCGCATGCGCACGGTGGCTGATGCAGACAAAATCGTTGTTCTGGCAGACGGTTACGTGGCAGAGGAAGGCTCCCCCAGGCACTGCTCCAACTGGGCGGGCGCTATGCCAACATGGTGAAGCTGCAGAGCGCGAACCAGAGCTGGACGCTCGCCGCCGATACCTGAACCGGCGATGCAGGATCAAAAAGAAAAACAGGTGCGGCCGCCGTTTCCGGCGGCCGCACCTGTTTTCGCATTTCATATCTGCGGACCGTAATAAGCCACCAGAAGATCCACTACCTCACCGTAACTCTGGAGACCGCTTTCCTCGCCGTAGCTTTTCAAAACGCCGTCGTAAACGCTTTGGGAAAGTTCGGCCGTTTCGCTTTCAAAGCGTGCCCAATAGGCATTGTTATCCGCCAGATCTGCGCGCACCTGCGCGTTCAATTCGGCGTGGACCGTCTCCCAGCGCGCCGGGTCCGAACGATACAAAGCGTTGCTTAAATGAACAAAGCCCATCAGATACCCGGAATACTCATACACAGCGTTGCTGCTTGTGGCACAGGTCAGCACTGCCAGGAAATTGCACTCGTCCTCCGAAGCAATGCCGCGCTGGTGGGCCATTTCGTGGGCGATGGTGGCTGGGAGCAGACAGGCCGGGCTGTCGTCGTTCAAATTTGCTTCCCCGGTAAAAGGGAAAAAAAAGCCTGTAAAATTTGTCCGGCTCATCAACCGGGAAAAGAGACGCGCTTGGGGCGGTGATCCCGCAGCGCCAAAAAGGGATATTCCTGCTCCACACCGCGGTAGATCTGCACCGCATCGTCGTAAATTGCGTTACGGTCAGCGTCGAACACCCCGCCTCGTCCCGCTTCACCGAGGCGGACGTTTCGTTGAGCTTCTGCGCAAAATAGACCGTGGTCGCCTGCAGCTCTTCGATGGACACTTCTTTTACCCGCAGGCCGGAGCGCTCCTGAAATCCATCGGTGTAATAATTGACGCCCCAGAGCAGGCAAAACAGACTGTAAACCGTTGCGCCCACGCACACCAGTCCTAAAAGCGCGTGTAAAGAAGGCTTCCGCGCCGAGGGCAACGGATCAGATCTCCCACCAAAGCCCCCAGATAGAGCAGCAGGATCCCTGCCGCGGCAAAAAGTGACACTTCCGCCACAGAAAAAGGCACCGCCGCGCACAGCGCGCCCAGAGTCTCTTTGACCGGCCCAGTCACATGCTCCGCCAGCGCATTCATCAGCATCCGGTTTCCCTTGCTCAGGTGAAAGGCCGCCGCGGTCAGCAGCGCACAGAGCAGCCAGATGTGCAGAACGGCGTGACGCTGAAAAAAAGCTCTCATGTCTCGCCTCCCATTTCGCCGGCGCAGTGCCGGTGCATTTGTATTCAGTGTATCCATTTCGGTCCCACCTTTACGCCGCAGAACAAAAGCGGCGTTCCTAAAGTCCGCCGCTTTTTGCAATATTACGTGTTCCGCCACAGGATACGCACTCAAACCCCCTCCGGCTCCTGTTCCGCCGCCTGCGTTTCCGCAACGGCATCGCGAATCCGATCCAACAGGGGAATAAAACGCACAAAATCGATGGTCTGGTAATGGCTCAGCACATATTTGGAGAAGGCGTCTTTTCCATAAGACACCTGGGGGTCATAATCATCCCGCAGCGAGAGGCCCCGTCCGTCGATGACCACGCGCGCGTTCTCTCAGCAAACAGATCTTCGATTTCGGAAACCGATTTGCCCTCAGCCAGCGGGTGTGTAACGAGATAGAGATCCCCTCCGCCACCAACTGCTCTTTCAAAGATTTTTTCAGGCGCTCTTTCCCCTCCTCCCCCATCCCAATAGAATGAAGTAGCTTGCTGATCGGCCGCGTTTTGTCGTTGATCTCATTGTCATACACCAGTATGACAGGCCATTGCGGCTTTTTACCGGAAAGCGCCAGGAAATAGGGATAATAGGCCGTCTTCCAGTGCGCCCCTTTGCCGGTATACAGTTCATAAAGATTCTTCATTGCATCTGCGCCGTCCAGGCTGAGATCAAAAAGTACCGCAGCCGCTTGGACCGGTGCAGAAAGCGCACCTGAAAAGCAAACGTTCCGTCCGGCTGCCGGACGACCAGTTCGGATATCTCCGGTGCAGGTTCATCAGAGCGGCTTTCAGATACAGAATATCCGTTTTCCCTCTGTCACAATCAGGGGTGGGTATTGGCATAAAAATACCGGTAGAATAAAAATTTCTGATATTGTCTCTCCCGCCCGTTGAGCGTCTTAAAATCTCTTGGTTTAGAAAGGCTGTGTTTGTTTTCGTACCGATCCAGCTGATTGATAAAGGCAAACCGTCCCTCCAGCTGCGCCATCGTACCCGCAGCGCCCTGTATCCGGTATTCTCCTGTTTTGTACAGGGTATGAGCCATCGCTCTGGTTTCTCTGCAGTAGCAGCGGTCGACGCTTAATTTCCGGTTAACCACCAGGCCAGTTACAGTTTGCCGCGCATCCCGGTACTCCAGCCGGGTCTTTTTTCGTTGACCGCAAACCCCGCGCGGCGGATCTCTTTCTGCAGCTGCTGATAAAAAGCGTCATATCGGCTGCAGAACGTTTTGTCATTGGTGGAAAAGGTCAGGTCGTCGGCATAACGGGTATAATCCAGTTTATAGTGCTTTGCGATTTTCAGAATCCGGAAGTCCAGGATTTCACAGATCAGATTGGAAAGAACCGGCGACGTAGGGCGCCCCTGGGGAGTTTCCCTGATAGCAGCACAGCTGCGCCAGAATGGTTGCCACTTCTGCAGGCATTTGAAAGTATTCGTTTTTCTGAAAATACCCCCGGATACGGCCGAAATGAATACTGCCGAAAAAATCCTCCAGGTCGGTATTGAATACATACCGTTTGTTTCGATGGATATAGGCATTGGTGATGATGCCCCTGCGCGGCTGAAAGGCATGCGCGATATTGACAGACAGCCCCCGCTCCTCCCGGCACCGCAGGCAGTGCTCCTGCAGCCTTCGGGCCAAAGATCGCTGCAGGCTTTTCAAGTCGCCTGTAGGCGCAGATCACCCTTGTGCCGCCAGCCCGTTTGGGAACTTCAAACATATGATAACAGTTTTCGATCCTTTGCACATACAAAAGATGAGTCAGCTTCTTCCGGGAATCCCTAAAAAGTCGGCCAACTCATTTCGCGTTTCAATATGTTGAAAAAAAGGACATCCTGCGTCCCCCTTTCTTCGGGTAAAAGCGTGTGGCAACTCATTACGCGAGCACACCAGCCCTCATTGTTTTCTGCTGTTTTATGCAGGAAAATGATACAAGGAAGCAAATCTCCCCGGCATTTTCGTCAACGCTTGCGAAACACAGGCACATGATCTTGCCACACGCTTGTTTTATCATATCACATTTTTCGACTTTTTTCAAGCCGAAATGCCTGCTGTGCAATGTATTCGGCCGATCCCACGGCAAAAGGGCAGAAAGCGCCCGTTTCAGCGGCAGGCGGCTCCCCGTCCGGCACTCTCCTTTTCACCGCCGAAAACATACTATGGATTGGCGGTATACACCGATTTTTTATACCGCCAATTCCAGGAAGGAGATATCTGTTATGCCAGCCATCATTAAACGGATCGTCTATGACGACCGAAATCAAACGGGCAGTATGACGTGGAGAACCCGGCATCCCCGGCGTATTTGTTCTGTTATATACGCCTTCCGGCAGCTGCTCTGCCACCCAATCCGACTCCAATGGCAGCTATGGCTTTTCCGTCACCGCGCCAGGCGCCTATACAGTCTGCGAAACCGCGCTCCCGCCCAACGCCTGCCCGCCTACCGTGGTTGCTCAACCGGCAGGCTATGCTCACCCAACAGCCCCCGCACATGGACCACCACGGTCACTGCCGCCCAAATCGAACGCAACGAGGTCCTTGCCGGGCAAAATTTCGGGCATGACGTGGATGCCCCCTGCCCTGCACCGCTCAAATGATCCAGTTTGTCAGCCGCCCCACCAGTTGGTATGATATCGATCTGGTCAGCGGCCAATCCACACTGCACGGCCTTCTGTCCCCGGCTCACGATGTAAACGCCATCGGATACAGCCTGCTGATGATTCCCTCTATGGTTACGACCAGACTACCAACACTCTGGTCCGTATTGACGGAAACTCTGTGATCACCCAGCTGACCCGGCCCGCCCGGATTACCGCGGCCGACAATACCGGTACTTTTGACGCCGCCGGCTTTTCTATCTCTATATCAACAACACCGCACGCTTCACACCGTGGATCTGCGCCCTTCGTCCCCCACCTTTTTTGAAACTGGTGGATCGCGGGCAGGTTATGCCGAACAGGCCGCCAACTACGGCACGCCCCTGTCCGCCGCGGTCAATATCAGCGACTGGGCCTACGACCCATCCGACGGCAATTTGTATGGCGTGCAGCGCGACGGCGTTCTGACCCGGGCGTCGCCCCCCCACCACCGGACAGGTTACGTCCCTTTCCACCACCGCTCCCAACCCCAATGCCTCCTTCGGCGCAGTGGTCATCGACAGCACAGGCACGCTCTACGCCATTGCCAACAATGACAAACGGTCTACCGCTATACCCACAGCGGCAATACCGCCGCAGGCGTTCCTTTCCACTACGTTTTGCCTTTCCTTCAACGACGGGGCGATTTGTCCCCGTTCTGTGGTGCTGCCTACCGCCGACTTACTGGTATCCAAAACCGCAGAGCCAGTACCGGCCACTGCAGGACAGCCCCTGACCTATTTCATCAAAATGTCAACAACGGTCCGGATACCGCCCGGGACGCCGTGCTCATCGATGCAGTGCCGGCGCAGCTTCTCGTTCCGGAATACTCCCTCAACAGCGGCGCCACCTGGCGGCTTGGACCGGTTCGCAGCCGCTGGGCGACATCCCAGCCGGGGTCAGTGTCACTGTGCTGCTCCGGGGCATGTTGGACCCCTCCGCCACCGGCTCCATTTCCAATACCGCCTCAGTATCCTCCTCTACCTATGATCCGGACCTGTCCAACAATACGGACACCGTCGACGTCCCCATTGGGAGGAAGCCTGACCTGTCGCTGGTTAAAACCGGCGCGCCAAACCCGCCCGCCCCGGCAGCTGGTGACGTATACCCTGGCAGCGGCCAATGCCGGCCCTTCCAGCGCTGTAAACGTGGTGCTGGAAGATCCGCAGCCTCGCTTTTTTAAACAATCTGGAATGGTCACTGGACAATGGGGCAGCTGGCAGCCCTGGACGCCTTCCTCCCCTCGGCACCCTGCTCCCCAGCGAAGCCAGGTAATCCTTCTCCGCGGGTACGGTTCCGCCTCGGCCGCAGCAGTGATCAAAACACCGCCGCCGTCCACCAGCGACACACCGGATCCGGACCCCGGCAACAACACTTCCAGCGAGGCTATTCCCATTGAACAGTCCGCCGATCTGTCTGTTACCAAAACTGGTTCTCCCAGCCCGGTATCGGCAGGAGGCGTGCTCACTTACACGGTGGAGCTGTGTCCAATCTTGGCCCATCCGATGCGCAGAACACCGTCCTGTCCGACCCGCTTCCTGATATGCTCTCCGGCAGGGAGCTATTCCTTGGACGGGGTCACGTTCCAGCCCTGGACGGGAATCCTGGCGCTGGGCACGTTCCCCGCCGGTTCCGTCGGACAGTATTCCTGCGGGGCACAGCGGATCCGGCGGCCACAGGTACGCTGCGCAACACAGCCACCATTTCCAGTGATACACCCGATCCGAACCCGGACAACAACTCTTTCACCGAACGCACCCCGGTCAATACCGCCGCTGACTTGACCCCTGACCA
>VOFH01000008.1_pt1 | contig 52000 bp, 45 predicted proteins | sample 5384091 | NCBI WGS metagenome assembly VOFH01 (sample SAMN12384727, study PRJNA508395) | human gut metagenome | isolation source: healthy gut G | host: Homo sapiens
TTGACAATATGCAGTACAATCCGTTTCCCGATCCGGATCTTTATAAGTAATACGTTGATTACGTTGAAAATCCTTGTAAGTATAATCCGGGAAACCCCTGTCTTCACCAGGGGACATTATAAGCAGCTCGACGTTGTTTAGTTATATCCGAGGATGGAGGAGCCGTAACAGGAATATTGTCAATAACCGTTTTCATCCATTCCGATTGGGCTATGCCATGAGTTGCAAAAATCAAAAGCAAAAATCCAGTTAAAAATATTTTTTTCATAACTTTAGTTTAATTATTCTTTACGGTTTTGTCGGTTGCGATATGGTTTCTTCAAGATTTTTTCCGTCATTCGGTCTAACTTGGCTTACAGTATAGCAACTTTTATTATCATTTGCGGACGGATTAAATAATACAACTTTCTCAATTTCATAATACAATCTGTTCGTACTATTATTACAACCTTTATCTACAAAGTCTGTTCCCGTTTCAATATTAAGTAAAATAATACATTTTTTGGCGGTCATCGTACCCCCTCCCGGTAACGAGAATCCAATGATCGGTCGTTCCTTCGTTAGAATTTAGCCCCAATTTACGATCAACACCAACTATAATTGGCCTCCCCGCCTCTAAATGCCGTTTAATACATTTATAAGCCAACCCAAAAGTAGTCTTGTAATCCACTCCATAATGTTTAAGCATTCCTCGCTCTTCTCACATCAACTGATACATTGGCGATCCGCCCCCCATATTGTCCTTTCAATCCATAATTATCCATTATTGCCTTCGCTGTAAGCAGGCAATCTCCGGTTTGATGATATCCTACAAATTTACTCCTATCCAGCAAATCGACTATGCATTCCGGCCGGAATCCCCCGCAGGTATCGTACTTTTTCATTCCGATCCGACAAAGATTAGATAATCAAAGATATAAAAGAAGCGCGACCGGCGAACCGGACCGCTTTCTTTTGCACCTACCGCATATTCCGGCGTTCCGTTACTGTAACGGCGTTTCGTTCCCGTTCCAGATATCGGCGGTTTCGAGGGTCGTCATAGAATAGTCCTTCGGCTGATATTTCTTTTCGGACAGCTTATTGACCTTGCCGTCGTCGTCGATCTGGTAAAGCCGTGTCGATCCGCCGGGCATTCAGCGAAGCGACTTTTTCTGGATATAATCTTCGTAATAATAAATCGGTGTCGGCGAAGTCGGCTTCAACTCGTAAACGAAAAGTTTCATTTCAGGTGTGATCTTGTATTGTTTCAGTTTGATATCGCCAAATTCAGCATTCACTTCGATCCAATCCAACTGGTTTCCATTCAAATCATAAGTAACCAAAAGCGTAGACGTCACATCCGCCTCCCCGAGGGATACGCCCAAAACGGTATAATTATCATTACCGGGTTTCCGGAACTGGCAATATGCAGCGCAGTACTCTTCCCGATCCGGATCGGAATAAACTTCCGGTTGAGTCCGCTGAAAATCCCGATATATAACATCCGGAAATTTACGATTCTCTTCGTTAAGAACTACCCATTTTTTGAGCTGTTTGGACATATCCGAAGTGGGAGGAGCCGTCACGGGAATACTCTCCAACAAACTTTTCATCGTTCCCCATTGGGCCGTACTTTCAACGACAAATGCAAACAATAATAAAGCGCTTAAAAAAAACTTTTTCATTTCACGACAAATAAAACAACTACCTCAAAAATACACAAAAAAAGCAGCGACAATCGGAATAATTCAGGTTACTCGTTGATTTTCAGTATTCCGTTTTCATTCTTTATCGTAAAAAGAAATCCCCCAGGCCTCACCCTTAAAGGGAAAAAGACGCCGTAGCGGTTGCAGGCCTGATTTCCGGTGATATTCAGACGATTGTAAACCGTACATACATAAGATTTACTCATAACGAGAATAGTCAGTTGATGCGGATCGTTGGCATAGGCACGGCCGATGAACAACAAAGCCACTGCATTATCTTTCAGCGGAATCGTAATGAAATACTCGTTCGCGGCGTATTTTCGCAAATCGTCGGGAAGTTTTTCCCATGCATCCGCCTGTTTCAAAACGTAGGGCTTAGCCGCTCCGTCCGGATAAACGGATATCAGATTATAGACCTCGGAATCGTCGGCATTCTCCTCATAACGTGAAAGACTGATCGTATACTTCCCGCTTTTATCTTGCGTAGCCAAAGCACAACTGAAAGTTTTCAATGTTCTCATATAATCATACTCTCTTCCTAAAGTAAATATTTTCAAATACTTACTATTCGCGACCGGTTTTCCAACGGCATTATAGGAAAAAACAGGAGTGAACAATGCCTGAGCGACAAGGTCCGAACACCAAATCCCCTGGAATATCAAAATTATTAAGAAAAACCTTTTCATTTCTAACAATTATTTTTTGTTTTTATAATAATAAAACTGAATTTCGTCTTTAGCCTCTTTTCTCCAACTCGAACTTAACTTTTGTTGTACAGACCTCATTCCATACCCGGTATCCATTACAACCGGCACCAAACCACCCCATCCTGGTTTTTCTTCTCCCGGTACCACAACTACTACATGTCCAGAATGTCCTGGCCTGGACTCAAATCGTCCTGCAACAACAAAATAACCATCATTCGCCAGTCGTTGAGCCGAAGACATTGGAATTTGTTTCCATGAAGCAGAAGTCTCCTCCCAATATTTTACCATATCATTGGCTCTTTTACCATCCAACGCGTTAGAACCAAATAAATTTTTTGAATATAGTCTGGACACCATTACTACATGCAGCAGTCTTTCCTGGAAAAGATTTTATTATCTGCTGAACTGCTTTATTGACGGCATCAAGCATTTTAGCACGAGGGATAAGAACAAATACAGATTCCGAATTATCGTTTCCTATTTCACCTCCTCCCCCTGTAGTTCCACCGCCATTGTCTCCGCCGCCGCCAATACCGGCATGGTCACATAAACCATTACAATGTCCTCCGTACGGGCAATTCGGATTTGTACATAGCCCTGGCCATATAGGATCAGGCCTTGGTTGCAGAGGAGGTCCAACTACCTCAACACCTCCACAATTAGGATTTTGACAGTAATCAAATCCGTTCAGCGGCTGACCACATCCTAAGCAAATTCCATCTTTGATTTCATCATCGTTTCTCTCTTCCGAATCGTTAGTTCCTGCCAATAAAGCAATTGGAGCTTTTTGACTCAAGTTAAGTCTCATCAAGACATTATCTGTTACATCTTGCGGCTTTTCTGATTCTGGAATACAGCGTCGCAATTTCACCCGCTGCTGCTTCCCGTCTTTGCGGAGAATGGCGCCGAGATACTCCCCGCGCTCGTCGGAAAGAATCACCAGTCCGCTGTAATCCGCATCCTTCATGTAGCGGTAATTCTTAACGTCCTGCTTCCGCTTCGCAAAACAAGCCGAATCGGGGATAAAGGTAGCGATAAAATAAAATGTTTCGCCGGTCTCGACGTTCTTTTTCAGGATCAGTTTGCTCAGACCGGTCGACAGGTAGGACGACGGCTTGCGACCGTTCCGCTTTTCCGACACGGCGGCCTGCAGCGGAGTCCCTTGAACCGCAAGCGGGATTTCGATCGACACGGCCAGGCCGTTATCGTCGGTCTGCCGCCCTTTCGACCACTGAGGAGTCAACACCGGGCCGCCCTCGACTTCGTCGGCGCCGGGCAACGCCTTGGTGACGGGAGCGTGCGTATGGCCTGCGCCGATGGTTACGCCGCGAAGGTCCTCGGCCGTCCGTTCGAAATAGGCGCGGGCCTCCGCGACCGAAAACTGATCTGAAATTTGTTCGACATCGTTTTCAAAAATGTCGTACTCGCTGCTGCAGCAATATAAACACGCAGTGCCAGCCAGACATATCAGTCCGGGTAAAAATTTTTTCATAAAAATACGTTAAATTGAGTTTAAAATAAGGTTCGACGTTCCCCGCGACGGAATGGAAAGCGCGTAACTCTCCCCGCTGTTTGCATTTCTTTTCCGATTGAATTCCTCCTTTTTCAAATTACGAGGTAAAAGGATCGATCCGGAACGGCCGGCGCTTACACAACACCGGCAGGATCATCGCCATACCCTGATTAAATAAATAGTTAAATAAAAAAATGTTATTTAAAACATACCGTCATAACGCACTGACAAACAAATGATAATCCGACGGATGCCGCTTTTTGTCTTATTTTATTCGCTATACTTGATATCGCTCGGACTCAAAATTAATAAAAAATATATACTATCCAAAACTTCTGAAGACCGAATTATACGGAAATCGAAAAAAACGAAAAATCTGACAATGGAAATCGACCGCAAAGAAGCGCCTACGGAAACAAAAAAAGGTCTAAAGCACATGCTTTAGACCTTTCCCGTTTCAATGATAGTGGGAGCACAGGGATTCGAACCCCGGACCCTCTGCTTGTAAGGCAGATGCTCTGAACCAGCTGAGCTATACTCCCGAATGCTTATGAACGTCGGCAACCGTCTTATTCCCGATTGCGAGTGCAAAGATAGGCAAAATATTTATTCCTCCAAATATCCGGGAGATTTTTTTGAAATTTTTACGCCTGAAGGAGCGATTGCACGCAGGCGGAAGACACGAAAGCGCGGAGGTGCAAAACGAAAAATACCGGAAAGACACGGTCTCTCCGGTATTTTTCAAATCGGCAGGCTGCGCGATAACTTACTTGCGAATCGCAGCTACGCCCGGCAGTTCGATTCCTTCCATGTATTCGAGCAGGGCGCCGCCGCCGGTCGAAACATAGCTTACCTGGTCGGCCAGACCGAACTTGTTGATGCAGGCAACCGAGTCGCCGCCGCCGATCAGCGAATAAGCGCCTTTTCTTGGTAGCCGCTACGATTGCATCGGCAATCGCGCGCGACCCTTTGGCAAAGTTATCCATTTCGAACACGCCCACCGGGCCGTTCCACAGGATCGTCTTCGATTCGGCGATCACCTTCGTAAACTCGGCGATGGCTTTCGGGCCGATGTCGAGACCTTCCCAACCGTCCGGAATCGCATTCGACGGAGCGATCTGAGTTTCGGTATCGTTCTTGAACTCTTTTCCGCAAACGGCGTCTTCGGCGAGGTAGATCTTGACGTTCATCTCTTTGGCCTTGGCCAGGATGCCGAGCGCCGTTTCGAACTGATCGGGCTCGCAGATGCTGGTTCCGACCTTACCGCCGAGGGCGGCTTTGAACGTATAGGTCATACCGCCGCCGAGGATCAGATTGTCCACGCGTTTCATCAGGTTTTCGATCACGCTGATCTTGGTGGGAAACCTTCGATCCGCCGAGAATGGCCGTAAACGGACGGGCCGGCGCTTCGAGCACTTTGTCGATCGCTTTCAGCTCGCCGAGCATCACGTAACCGAACATCTTGTCGTTCGGGAAGTATTCGGCGATCAACGCCGTCGAAGCATGCGCGCGATGCGCCGTTCCGAACGCGTCGTTGATATAACAGTCGGCATAGGAGGCCAAGCGTTTGGTAAACTCTTTCTGGCTCGCCTTCAACGCTTTTTTTGCAGCGGCTTTCTCCTCGTCGGTCGCATTCTCCGGCAGTCCGCGCGGTTTGCCCTCTTCCTCGGCGTAGAAACGGAGGTTTTCGAGCAACAGCACCTGTCCGGGTTTCAGCGCAGCGGCCTTCTTGGCAGCTTCTTCGCCCATGCAGTCGCCGGCGAAATCGACTTTCACGCCCAGACGGGCTTCGATTCCCGGGATGATGTTCTTCAGCGAGAACTTGTCTTCCGGGCCTTTTTTCGGACGTCCCAGGTGCGACATCAGAATGGCGGAACCGCCTTCGGCCAGCACCTTCTTGATGGGGATCGCCGCACGGATGCGGGTATCGTCGGTAATTTCGAGTTTTTTTCGTTCAGGGGCACGTTGAAGTCCACGCGGATAATCGCGCGCTTGCCCTTGAAATCGTAGCTGTCGATCGATTGCATAATACCAAAAATTATTAGGTTAAACTTTTTAAATATCTTTAAGAATTCCCCAAAGTTAAGCAATGTCTCGATATTTTTTCCACTTTATTAGAATTTTTTCAGGGAAAAACGTAACTTTGCTTATAATTAACTTGGGTGGAAAGGCCCGAAATTTACGGAAGGAGGAATATGGCAAAAATTTCACTGGATGCGGTCGACCGCAAGATACTGGGATTTCTGATCAAAAACGCACGGATGCCATTCCTCGAGATCGCGCGGGAATGCGGCGTTTCGGGAGCAGCCATCCACCAACGGGTCAAAAAGCTGGAAGACGCCGGCGTCATCCTCGGCTCCCGGTTACAGGTAAATCCGAAAGCGATGGGCTACGACGTCTGTGCGATCATCGGCATCCGGATCTCCGACCCGACGAAAACCGTACAGACGGTCGAACACCTGCGCAAAATACCTGAAATCACCGAATGTCATTTCATTACGGGCAAATACAACATCCTGATCAAGCTCTACTGCACGAACAACGAACACCTGATGCATACGATCTTCGACCATATCCTGAAACTGCCCGAAGTCTCGCAAACCGAAACGTTCATCTCGCTGATCGAATCGTTCGACCGGCAGGTGGAAATACCCGATCTGGAGGAATAACACGATGGCAGCAATTCGACTTACCAAGGAATTTTCGTTCGAAATGGCCCATACGCTGGCCGGATACGACGGTCCGTGCCGCGAAATCCACGGCCATTCCTACAAGTTGTTCGTCACGGTAAAAGGCGAGCCGGTCGCCGACGCCGCCGAACCGAAATACGGCATGGTAATGGATTTCGGCGAGTTGAAACGGATCGTGGGACGGCTGATCGTCGACCGGTACGACCATGCGCTGGTCATGCGGGCGACCGCCGATAACGGCGAACTGATCCGAACGCTGCGCGGCAACTACGCGAAAATCGAAGTCGTCGACTACCAGCCGACCTGCGAAAACATGGTCGCCCGTTTCGCCGCCGCGATCGAAAAAGAGCTGCCGGCAGGGGTCGAACTGTTTTCGATCCGCCTGCACGAAACGGCCACCTCGTTCGCCGAATGGTTCCGCTCGGACAACCGTTAATTCCGACCGCCATGCAGCAGCCCGTCGTCTATCTTCAAAAAACGTTTTCGAAAGAGGAATTCCCTTTCGAAAACCTGTCAGGGGCCGAATTCGAACGATGCAGCTTTACGGAGTGCGATTTTTCGTACGTAAACCTGTCGGGGGCGCTGTTCACCGGATGCGCTTTCCGGTTATGCCGTTTCGTGGTTCCCAACCTGAAACGAGTCCATCTGCAAAGCGCCGTTTTCGAAGAGTGCCAATTGTCCGGCGTGGATTTCGGCCAGTGCGAAGCCCTGGGATTCTCGGTAGATTTCCGGCATTCGAAACTGGACAACTGTTCGTTCCGCAAACGCAAAATGTCCGGAACGCCGTTTTCGAAAAGCGTCCTGAACGACTGCTTTTTCACCGAAAGCGACCTGGCGGGCGCCTCGTTCGACGACTGCTCCTTGCCGGGAACCGTGTTCGATCGCTGCACGCTGAAAGGAGCGGACTTCCGCTCAGCATCGGAATTCGCGATCGATCCGGCGCAGAACAACCTGCGGAAAGCCAAATTTTCAACCTATAACCTGGCCGGACTGCTCTCCGGATACGGCATCGTAATCGAATGACGCCCGGCCCGCAAACGAAAAGATGAAAAAACTATTCCTGATCGACGCTTACGCGCTGATATTCCGATTCTATTACGCATTCATTGGTCGTCCGATGCGGAACGCCGACGGCGTCAACACCTCGGCTGTTTTCGGCTTCGTCCGCTACATCAACGAGATCATTCGCCGCGAAAACCCGCACTACCTTGGCGTGGCGTTCGATCCGCCGGGCGGCAATTTCCGGCACGAACTGTTCGCCGACTACAAAGCCAACCGCGGCGAAACGCCGGAGGACATCATCGTCTCGGTTCCGTACATTAAGGAGTTCCTCGAAGCGATGCGAATCCCGGTGATCGAAGTCCCCGGATACGAAGCCGACGACGTGATCGGCACGCTGTCGCGCGAAGCGGCCGAAGCCGGATTCGAAGTGTTCATGGTCACGCCGGACAAGGACTATGGCCAGTTAATCCGTCCGAACGTCTATATCTACAAACAACGCAAAGGCGGCAACGAAGGAGTCGAAATCATCGGCTGCGAACAGGTCTGCGAGCACTACGGCATCGACGACCCGAAACAGGTAATCGACATTCTCGCGCTGTGGGGCGATGCCTCGGACAACATCCCGGGCGTGCCGGGCATCGGCGAGAAGAGCGCCGTGAAGTTGATCTGCCAGTACGGTACGGTCGAGAACCTGCTCGACAATACCGAAAAACTCTCCGGCAAACAGCGGGAGAATATCGAACGATTGCGCGAACAAATCCTGCTGGCCAAACGGCTGGCGACCATCGAACAGCACGTTCCGGTGGCTTTCGAACCCGAAAAAATGGTCATGGAATCGCCGGACGCCGACCGTCTGGCCGAGGTTTTCCAGGAACTGGGTTTTCGCTCGCTGCTGCAGGAAATGCGGCAAGGACATCCCGACGCCGGCATTCCGACGGACGGCAAACCCGCGCGGCCCAAATCCGGCGTTTCGCCTTCCGCACCCCAGACGACCGGGGCTCCGAACCTGTTCTCGGCGCTCGAACAAACGGCAGGCGGGAGTTCCGGACAGGCCGACCTGTTCGGCGCAAGCACCTACGAAACGATCGACACCGTCGCGCACACCTACCACATCGTCGAAACGCAGCAAGCGCTCGAAGCGCTGCGCGACCGGCTCGCCGCCGTCCGTGAATTCTGTTTCGACACCGAAACCACCGGCTTCGACGTATTCGGCGACCGGCTGGTCGGTATTTCGGTCGCCGTCGAACCGCACGAAGCCTGGTACATCCCGTGCAACCCGGAAAACACGAAAAGAATCATCGACACGCTACGCCCGGTTTTCGAAGACGAGCGAATCGCTAAAATCGGGCAGAACGTCAAATTCGACATTATGATGCTGCGCAGCGCCGGCACCGAGGTGCGCGGTATGCTTTACGACACGATGATTATCCACTACCTGCTGGACCCCGAATCCCGGCACGGCATGGATCACCTCGCCCGCACGCTGCTGAACTATTCGCCGGTACCGATCGAAGAGTTGATCGGCAAAGGGGTCCGCCAGATCACGATGGACCGCGTGCCGATCGAAAAAGCGGCCGCTTACGCCGCCGAAGACGCCGACGTGACGCTGCGGCTGCAACTGCGCCTATGGCCGCAGTTGCAACAGGCCGGACTCGAAGAACTGTACCGGACAATCGAGGAACCGCTGATCCGCGTGCTGGCCGACATCGAGATGACCGGCGTAAAGATCGACGCCGAAGCGCTGGCGGCCTCGGGCCGCGAGCTCTCCGGACAACTTGTCGGACTCGAAGAACGCATCCGGGAACTGTGCGGCGATCCGTCGCTGAATGTCAACTCGGCCAAACAACTGGGCGAGGCGCTGTTCGCCCGGCTGAAGATCGACCCGAACCCGCGCAAGACCAAAACCAAACAATATCGCACCGACGAGGAGTACCTGCAGATGCTCTCCGACCGCCACCCGGTCGTCGGACTGATCCTCGAATACCGCGGCCTGCGCAAGCTGCTTTCGACCTACGTCGAAGCGCTGCCGCAACTGATCAATCCGCAGACCGGACGCATCCACACCTCGTTCAACCAAGCCGTCACCGCAACCGGGCGGCTCAGTTCGACGAACCCGAACCTGCAAAACATCCCGGTGCGCGACGAACAGGGCCGCGAGATCCGCAAGGCGTTCGTACCGTCGGACGACGAACACCTGCTGCTCTCGGCCGACTATTCGCAGGTCGAACTGCGGCTGATGGCGCACTTGAGCGGCGACGCGGTCATGATCGACGCCTTCGCGCACGATGCCGATATCCACACGGCGACCGCCGCGCGAATCTTCGGCGTCGCTCCGGCCGACGTAACGCGCGAACAGCGGCGGCAGGCCAAAACGGCCAACTTCGGCATCATTTACGGCATCTCCGCTTTCGGGCTCGCCCAACGGCTGCAAATTCCGCGCACCGAAGCGAAAGCGATCATCGACGGATATTTCGCCACCTTCCCGGGCGTCAAAAAATACATGGAGGACGTGGTAAGCAAAGCCCGCGAAACCGGCTACGTCAGCACGCTGTTCGGACGCAAGCGGATGCTGCCGGACATCCGTTCGGGCAATGCGGTCGTCCGCGGGCTGGCCGAGCGCAACGCGATCAACGCCCCGATCCAGGGCGGCGCAGCCGACATCATGAAACTGGCGATGATCGCCGTACACCGCGAGTTGCGCGAACGCGGACTGCTGTCGCGCATCATCCTGCAGGTACACGACGAACTGGTCATCGACCTGCTGAAAAGCGAAGAAGACGAAGTGCGCGAACTGGTCGTCCGTTGCATGGAGAACGCCGCGCGACTCAAAGTAGCGCTGATCGCCGACTGCGGTATCGGGAAGAACTGGGTCGAGGCCCATTGACTTCCCCTGAAAATCTGACGGACGACCGGGAAAACCGGACAAAACCGCCTGCAACGCAAACGGCCGGAGCGATATCGCTCCGGCCGTTTGCGTTGCGTTCCGTTTCGGGAACCGCGCGCCTTCCCGCGCCGTTATTCGACCCGAATCGCCTCTTTCGTATCGAAATCATACGATGCCACGAGGTCGAAATCGAGCTGCTTGCGTTGCAGATCGGCCCGCGTCACGCGGATGCGCACTTCGTCGCCCAGGGTAAACGTCCGCTTGTGCTCGCGCCCGCGAACCGCGTAATTCTCCTCGTCGAACACGTAAAAATCGTCGGTCATGTCGCGCAGCGCGACCATCCCTTCGATCTTCGTATCCTCCAACTCGACGTAAATGCCCCACTCGGTAATGCCCGAAATATGGCCGTCGAACTCCTGATCGAGCTTGTCGAGCATGAATTCGACCATTTTGTACTTGATCGAGGCCCGTTCGGCATCGGCGGCACGCACCTCCATCGCCGACGAATGCTCGCACAGGCGTTCGTAATACTCCTTATCCTCGGACTTTCCGCCGGCCAGGTAGTGCGCGAGCAAACGGTGCACCATCATATCCGGATAACGACGGATCGGCGAAGTAAAATGCGTATAATAGTCGAACGCCAGCCCGTAGTGCCCGATATTGTCGGTCGAATAGGTCGCTTTGGCCATCGAACGGATCGCCAACGTCGAAATGATGTTCTCTTCCTTACGGCCGTGTATTTTCTTCATCAGCCGGTTGATCTCCTTCGCCACGGCCTTGTTTCCCTGCGCCTTCATCTGATAGCCGAACCGCGTTACGAAACTGCGGAACTGCGCCATTTTATCGGTGTTGGGCTTGTCGTGAATCCGGTATACGAACGTGCGATCGCTGTTCTGCACTCCTTTGCGCTTGCGGCCTACGAATTCGGCCACCTTGCGATTGGCCAGCAACATGAACTCCTCGATCAGTTGGTTCGACTCTTTGATCTCCTTGAAATAAACGCGCAGCGGTTTGCCGTTCTCGTCCAGTTCGAACTTCGCCTCGTCGCGCTCGAAATTGATCGAACCGTTGCGGAAACGCTCGGCGCGCAACTTTTGAGCCAAGTCGTTCAGCAGCAGGATTTCGTCGGACAGATCGCCTCGTCCCGTTTCGATCACGTCCTGCGCTTCCTGATAAGTGAACCGGCGGTCGGAATAAATCACCGTCCGCCCGAACCATTCCTGCTGCACTTCGGCTTCGGGGCTCAGCTCGAAAATCGCCGAAAAACACAGTTTTTCTTCGTTCGGGCGCAGCGAGCACAATCCGTTCGACAACCGTTCGGGCAGCATCGGCACCGTTCGGTCGACCAGGTAGACCGACGTGGCGCGGGACTGTCCCTCGGCGTCGATCATATCGCCCGGATGCACGTAGTGCGTCACGTCGGCAATGTGTACGCCGACTTCGAAATTACCGTTCGGCAGGCGCCGGATCGAAAGCGCGTCGTCAAAATCCTTCGCATCGGCCGGGTCGATCGTAAAGGTCGTCACGCCGCGCATATCGCGCCGGCGGGCGATCTCCTTCGCATCGATCGTATCGGGAATCTTCTCGGCCTGCTGTTCGACCTCCTGCGGATAACTGTACGGCAGATCGAATTCGGCCAGAATCGCATGCATTTCGGTATTGTTGTTCCCCGGAGTGCCGAACACGTCGACGATCTCCCCTTCGGGACTCTTCATCGTATCGGGCCAGCCGACAATGTTGACCAGCACTTTCTGCCCCTGTTTCGCACCGTTCAGCGAACGTTCGGGAATAAAAATATCGTGCGCCATCTTACGGCTGTCGACATGCACGAAAGCGAAATTATCGGAACGTTCGACCACGCCGACGTACTTTTTCGGCGAGCGCTCGATCACTTCGACGACCTCCCCTTCGGGATTTCCGCCGCGCCCCTTACGCGTAATGGCCACCTTCACCCGGTCGCCGTGCAGCGCATGTCCGGCGCGCGACGCATTGACGTAAACATCCTTGTCCATCCTTCGACGATCACGTAAAGCGCGCCCGAAGAGGTCATATCGACCGTTCCTTCGACCGTTTCGCGCTGCGAACCGCTGAGGCTGTATTTTCCCTCGGATACCTGACGGATCACTCCCTGCCTGAGAAAGTCGTGCACGATCGCGCGCACCTGATCTTTCTGCTCCCGGGTCGCGGCTCCGGCGGCCGCACTCAGACTTTTCACCGAATAACGTTTGTCCGGCAACGTGCGGAACAGCTCCATGATCAGCGTTGCGGGATCGGTGTACAGACCTTTTTCCTTGCCGGAGGTCTTTTTTCCTTTTGCCATAATCTCTCTTTTAAACAGGTACAAAGTTAGGCAAATAGTTCGCATTCTTCCAAAACAGTCGGAAGAATTTGTACGAAACCGCGGATCAGCGGATTTTCCCGTCCGTAAAGCGGTGCAGTCCGCGATCTTTCATCCACAGACCGAGGTAGCAGAACGCCGCATGGTAGGCGACCCACTCCTCGCGCGACGGATAAAAGTCTTCCTGTCGCTGCTGGTAATACTGTCCCGTCGTATCGCGGGCCTGCATCCGCAACATCTCCTGCGCCCGCACGTCCGCCCAGGCCGACGCCGGGACGTCGAAACCCTTGTCCCAGCCGAAAGCCATCGCCATCACGTCCATCATCAGAAAATTCGCCTGGCGGCCGTACCCCCAGTCGTTGCCTTCGGGGTAGTAAATCTGCGGAGTCGCCTCCCCTTTCTCGCCGCGCACGTACATCGTGCGACCGTCGCCGACCGGGCGGAGCGCCAGCGTCCGGTACAGCAAATCGCCGTTGTAAACCGTCGTCCGCGGCATCCGCAGGCCCGCCAACCGCCAGATCCAAGCGTTGTACCCGTTGTGCATGAAAGCGGTCATGTAATCCGGATGCAGGATATTGTGGTTGACCACGATTCCGTAAGCATCCACATTGCTACCGCGCAGGATTTCGTTCAGTCTGAAACCATTGATCTTCCGTTTACTGCACAAATCCTGCGGTGCGGCGTAGGCCGAAAGCTGCAACTCGACCGACTTATCGTACCAACCCTTCCAATGCGGATGCTCCGGCATCATCGCGGCGGCGATCACCAGAATCGTCGAGTTCCACGAATTTTCCTCGGCCTTGCTGTCCCCCTTGAAGACCACTTTCCCGTTCGCATCCCTGTAATACGGAACCTCGTAGTCGATCAGCCGGTCGGCCTCGTCGACGGCCATCCGGCGTACCAGCTCCCGATCCTGCGGCGTCAGGTCGTCCCACAGCAGCCAACCCGCCGTAGCGGCGAAACTGGCCCACAGCGCGCTCTGCCACTCGTGTCCCCAGCCTTTGTCGCCGGCATTCACCCGATGCCGCGCCGCGAGCGAGGCAGTCATTCGCACCGCCTTGGCGACCGCTTCTGTTTCAGAAACGCCGGTAACCGCCGGATCGTACACCCCGAATTTCAACGACACGGCCAACGCGAGCGCTTCGCTGGCCACCGGACGGATATGATGTTCGCGGATCCCGCCGAAATCGAGGTATTCTCCCGACTGGGCTCCCAATTTTTTCACCTGGTCGTACCACTTGTTCAGCGCATATTTGTTGCTGTTCAACAGAATCGTTCTCACGCGGTCTTCCAACCTCCCGCTTACCGGAGCCGGATCGAACCGGGCCCAGCGTACCGGCGCTACCGCTTCCGGATCGTTCCCCGACGGACGGACGGTCCCGACAGCGCGGGAACACCCGCAAATGCAGGCGAAAACCAGTAAAAATCTCAGCGGATCGTTTTTCATAATATCGGATTCAAGTTAGTCTCATACGCGAGGCATCCGGCTTATGCAACCGTTTGCACAAAGATATGGATTTTACTGCAGAAACGAAAACCGTCCCCCCGGAATCCGGAGGGACGGCCACGATATCGTCCGTTTTTTCTAACGGTGTTTCTCTTTATACTTATCGATCTGCTTTTTAATAGCGTCGAGACACTGATCGATCGCTTCTTCAAAAGTTTTGCAACGACGTTCGGCAACCAATTCGCTGCCGGCGACATCCATTTTTACGACGGCCACTTTATTGCCCAGTTCATCGTCTTTGTCGACTTTCAGGTTTACCTGCGCGGAGAGAACACCCTCAACAAACCGATCCATTTTGTCCATTTTGTGTTGAATGAAGTCGACGAGTCTCTGGTCGGCATCAAACTTTACGGATTGAATCTGCACTTTCATAATTATCCTCCTTATCTTTTTTAGCCCTCGGATGGGCGTGATTATAGATCTCTTTGAGCTTCTCGATGCTGTTGTGCGTGTACACCTGCGTCGTTTCGAGACTGGCGTGTCCGAGCAGCTCTTGAATCACTCGGATATCGGCCCCGTGGTTCAGTAGGTGAGTGGCGAACGTATGCCTCAGCACATGCGGGCTGCTCTTGCCTTGTACGCCCGCTCCTTTCAGCACCTCATGCACCGCATTGTACACTTCACTGCGCCCGATCGGCTTTCCTTGTTGCGTTAAAATTAAGAAATTATTTCCGTTTTTACAAATATTTTGCGCTTCGATCAGCTCCCGATAATGCCGTACCCGCGCGGCTACCGGCTCGATCACCGGGACGATCCGCTCCTTATCTCCTTTGCCCCTCACCTTCAACGTCCGGTATCCGTCCGAGAAATCTTCCGTCCGTATACCGGTCAGTTCTGCAAGACGGATGCCAGTCGCGTAAAACAACAGCACCACGACGGCGTCCCGTTCCGTAGAAAAATCGTCGGATGGTTGCATCAGCGATGCGACGATGCGCTGCATCCGGCTTTCTTCGACGAACGACGGCAGTCGCTGCGGCGTTTTCAGCGCCGTGATATGCGCGAAAAGATCCGATTCAACGATCCGTTGCTTGCGAAGGTAGCGAAAATAGGCCTTTACCGACGAGATTTTCCGGTTGATGCTCCGTGCCGCCATTTTTTCCGTGCCGCCGAGCGAGACGATCCAAGCCCGCAGATCGTCGGCCGTCACCCGCGCCGGGTCGAACGGTTCCGCCCCGTCCCGCGTACAGAACCGAGCGAAGCGGCGGATGTCGTCTCCATAGGCTTTCACGGTCAGTTCCGAATAACGCCTTTCGGCGCGCAGGTATGTCAGGAATTCGTCCATTGCCGTAAAGGTAAATAAAAAACCGTCCGGAACTACGTTCCGGACGGTCTCGTTTATGATAAAAACACGCGTACTATTCTTCCTCCCGCTTCAACTGCTCGACGTAGATCGCATGCAGCTTGTTCTCACGCGCCGTAATGGACGGCTTCGTAAAATATTGGCGGCGACGGAGTTCTTTCAGCACACCGGTTCTTTCGTATTTTCTTTTAAATTTTTTGAGTGCGCGTTCAATGTTTTCGCCCTCTTTGATCGGCATGATAATCATTTTGCAAAAATGGTTTTAAATTTTTTAGTAATCAAAATTCGTAAATCGGTGTAAACCGACGCTCCCGCGCGGGTTTACTGCACTCTGAAACAGAGATACGGAGAGAGCTTCTCAGCCTGCTGCTCCGAAATGATATGTTGCTCTGTCAAATCTCTTATACTACGCCAACCTCCTTTTAATTGTCGGTATTTCAATAACCGGTTTAAAACTCGTTCCGGCAGGTAGGGATGATCCCTCAACTGCAACGGGAGTGCAAAGTTAATATCAATTTTTTGAATTTTACTACTGTCTACCCAAATTTGTTGCAAAATGCGGCGATAATTTTCATCGGTCATCCCCTCGATCTCGCGTAGCTGCCCGATCCGGGCGAATCCGCCGAGCCGTTCGCGGTAACGCACGATTCGGCCGGCCGTCAGCGGCCCGATCCCCCTCACCGCGACTAACGCGGCCGAATCGGCTCCGTTCAACTCGACCGGGCCGGAAACCGAATCCGACGCACCGCGCTTCTCCAGAAGTTCTTCGCGGCGCCCGACAACCGAATCGATCCGGATATAGGGTTCCAGTTTTCGGTAGCGGTCGGCCGACACCATACGGCAGCGCGCGAAGTCGGCGGCCGTGCGGAAAACGGCTCCGGCCTGCCGGTAATGCACGATGCCGTCGGCCTGTTTCGGCGAAAAACCCAGGCGCAACAACCCGTCCCGGTCGATCGTGTTCGGATCGAAAAGAAACAGCGAATCCTGCACCGGAATCCGCCCCTCCCGGACGGAATCCGTCCCCGTCTCCGGTTTCGAAAAATTTCCTCCTGCGCGGATCGCGATATAAGGCGACAATTCGCGGAACTTCCGGTCGGAAACCATACGGCAGCGCGCGAAGTCGGCGGCCGTACGGAAAACAGCTCCGGCCTGCCGGTAATGCACGATGCCGTCGGCCTGTTTCGGCGAAAAACCCAGACGCAACAACCCGTCCCGATCGACCGTATTCGGATCGAAAAGAAACGGTCGGACGGAATCCGTCCGGTACTCAGCCGCCCGCGCACGGGAATTTTTCGCCCGATACGACGAATCGAGCGCCCGATCGCCGTACATCGTGAAACTCCGCTCGAAACGGGGTTTGCCTTGCCACAGAAACAGCAGCGCGATCAGCACCAGCAACGGAATCAGCAGCAGGATCCGCCTCCCTTCGCGGCCGGAGCAGGCCGTCCAGGCCTTCAGCAACGCTTTCAGACGCTCTTTCATCGGATTCAGTATTCGGCGGACGCGCGCCGTTGCAGTTTCAGGTAGCGCAACGACGGGGACTCCGTCCGCGGCCCGAGTCCGTACTCCTCCCAGCGGGCGTCGACCCGTGCGATCGTTTCGGGCGACGACGCCACCACGTTCGGCCAGCGGCGCGCGAACCCATTCACTCCGCCGGCTTTCGTCCGGGCGTCGAAAATCGCCGTGCCGCCGGAAAACGCCACGTCGCGCGACGGATCGCAGTTCGACGAAGCGAGCCACAGCAGATCCCCGTAGGAAAATCCGTAGGCCCCGGCATCCAACAGGACGGCCAGCGGCAGGTCCGAGACCCCGTTCCGTCGCAGAAACGCCGGAACATCGGGTACGACGGACGAGGCGGCATAGAGCAGCAACACGCCCCACGACGCGCACAGCGAATCGTCCGCCCTCTCCACACCGCAACAGTTTTCCCACCGCTGCGGCAGTCCGACGGGCGGCACGGCGCCGTCCGGATCGACCCCGGTCAGATCGAAGGCCAGTTTTCCGCCGAGCCCCATCCGGGGAGCGGCATGATCGAGCACATCCAACGGCCCGCGCGACAGCACAACGTCTTCCGGAACACGCACGCGGCGCAGCAACTGCCGCAACACCTCCGGATCGCGGACGTCCCTGCCGGACGATGCGACCGCCATGTATTTGTTGAACATCATCTGCCCCGCGCCCCACAACGACGAAGCGACCTTCAACGCTTGCCCCGGATAGTTCCGCACGATATCGACGACCGCAATGTTATGGGCCGCACCCTGCACGGGCATATACAGATCCCTGACCTCCGGAAGCATAGCCCGGCGGATCGGCGCGAGGAAAATCTTTTCGGTAGCCTTGGCGATGTAAGCGTCCTCCTGCGGCGGCACGCCGACGATCGTCGCCGGATAGACCGCGTCCCGGCGGTGCGTAACGGCCGTGACATGGAACACCGGATAAGCGTCTTCGAGCGAATAGAAACCGGTATGGTCGCCGAAAGGTCCTTCGGTCGTCTTCGGCTCGGCCGGATCGACATAGCCCTCGATCACGAAATCGCAGTCTCCGGGCACCCGCAGATCCGAAGTCAGGCAGCGCACCAGTTCGACGGGACGGCGACGCAGAAACCCGGCCAGCAAGTACTCGTCCATGTTATCGGGCATCGGCGCCGTCGCAGCGTAGGTGTACGCCGGATCGCCGCCCAGACACACCGCCACCGGCATTCGCCGTCCCAACTCCGCATACCTGCGGTAGTGGCGCTCGCCGGTCTTATGCAGGTGCCAGTGCATTCCGGTCGTATGCTCCGACAGGATTTGCATCCGGTACATCCCCACGTTGCGCACGCCGCTGTCCGGATCGACCGTATTCACCAGCGGCAGGGTCACGAAGCGGCCGCCGTCGTGCGGCCAGCACCGGAGCACCGGCAGCAAACTGAGACGGGCCTCTTCGCCTGTCAGCACGACCTGCTGGCAGGCTCCGCGCCCGCCGCGGTTGCGCGGCAGCCAGCGCGACATCTTTTCCAGCACCGGCAGCATACGCAACTTGTCCATCAGCGACGGCTTCGGCGAAGTCAATTCGCCGAACAGCGCGTCGATCCGCTCGGTAAGCTCTCCGAGCCGTTCCACGCCGAGCGCCATCGCGATCCGGCGGTCGGAACCCATCATGTTGGTCAGCACGGGGAACGCCGTCCCGGTATTTTCGAACAGCAGGGCCCTTCCCCCTCCGGGCCGCTTCGACTCGCGGTCGGTCAATTCCGCAATCTCAAACTGCGGATCGACCGGCACGCGGACCCGGGCCAGTTCGCCGGCCCGTTCGAGCGCCCCGATATAATCGGTCAGATTTTTATACATAGCACGATTCGAATGAAATCTTTCGGATACGGTCTCCGTACGGACCGATCCGGAAGGCGCGGATCACTGCACCAGCAGGTTGCACCCCCGGATTTCGCTGCCCGAAATACGTCCCAACATCCGGAACGCCCCGTCGCCGCACACGACGCCGAGGTCTTCGGTCTGTACGAAAGAACACGAATAAAGGTTCGCCAGATCGATGACGTTGATCCCGCCCGTCCGCCCGGCAGGCAGCGTGCAGAACGGATCGTTCAGATCACGCACCGACACCCGCATCCACGACGGCGTCCGGAAGATGCCCTCGCCGGCGGAATAGGCCTGCGACATCAGCTCGGCCATCCCGTATTCCGAATGGACGGACGGTACGGAGAACGCCCGGCACAACAGTTCGTGAAACGCCTCGCGCGGCAATTCCTCGCGGTGTCCCTTCATGCCGCCGGTCTCCATCACCACCGTATCGTACAGCGGTCCCGGACGCCGTTCGGCCAGATCCCACAGCGCATAACTCACTCCCAACAACACTTTCCGCGCCGTACACGCCCGCATATCGCGCAACAGGGCCTCGTGGTCGTACAGGTAAAAACCGCCGCCGGCCCCGTCGCGGATCAGCCGGTCGGCCATGTATATCAACGACGACCCTTCCCGTTCGAGGTAGCTGGGCAGCAACGCAAAAACGGCGACCTCGCCGACCGGCCCGTAAAACCGTTCGAAAGCGCGCGTAAAAGCCTGCCGGTAAAGCTCCAGGTCGGCGACATAATGTTTCGCCGGCGTCTGACCGGTCGTGCTGCTACTGGTAAAGACCGTCTCCGGCTCGCGGTCGGCCGCATAAACCCGACGGTTCTTGAAAACCCCGATCGGTAAAAAAGGGATTTCGGAAACCCGCCCGACGGATTGCGGCCCGATCCCGAGCAGGCCGAGGTACTCTCGGTACGGCGCACAAGCTTCCGCCTGGAAGCGGAACACTTCCAGCGCCAGCCGGTCGAACTCTTCGTCGTCGCGGACAGAAAAAATCCGGTTCGGATCGATCATCGCCCGACCTTTTACAGTTGCAACAGGAACCGTTCGCATTCCAGCGCGGCGGCGCACCCCGACCCGGCCGCGGTGATCGCCTGCCGGTAATGCGGATCCTGCACGTCGCCGGCGGCAAAGACGCCGACAATGTTCGTGCGGCAACTCCCCGGCGCCGTTTTGATATATCCTTCGTCGTCGAGTTCCAGCGAGCCCCTGAAAATCTCCGTATTGGGCTGATGCCCGATCGCCACGAAAAAACCGGTCACGCCGAGTTCTTCCTCCCGACCGTCGGCACGGCGCACGCGGACCCCGGTTACGCCGGAATCGTCGCCGAGCACCTCCTGTGTCGTGGTCTCGAAACGGATCTCGATGTTCGGCGTGGTCATCACGCGTTCCTGCATCGCCTTCGACGCCCGGAAACGATCCTTACGCACGATCATATACACTTTCCGGCAGATCGTCGCGAGATAGGCCGCCTCTTCACAGGCCGAATCGCCGCCGCCGACCACCACGACGTCCTGTCCCCGATAGAAAAAGCCGTCGCACGTAGCGCACGCCGACACGCCCATCCCCCGGAACCGCTGTTCGGACTCCAAACCCAGGTAGCGGGCTTCCGCCCCGGTAGCGATAATCAGCGCTTCCGCCTCGATCCGCTTCTCGCCGTTGACGGTCACCCGAAACGGACGCATCGTGAAATCCACCCCGGTCACCGCACCCATCCGGATATCGGCCCCGTATCTGATCGCCTGCTGCTTCATATTCTCCATCAGGACGCCCCCGTCGATCCCGTCGGGGAATCCCGGAAAATTCTCAATCCGCGTCGTGGTCGTAAGCTGTCCGCCCGGAGCCATCCCTTCGTAAAGGATAGGCGTAAAACCCGCGCGCGAAACATAAATCGCCGCCGTATAACCCGCCGGCCCGCTGCCGACGATCAGGCATTTCGTTTTTCGGTCTCCATATCATTATTTTAATCGTTGCGTAAGTAGCTGCAAAAATCAAACAGATTATACAAATATAGAGGATATTTTCGAAACGGCGCGAATCGGACGAATTCGTTCCGCCGCGACGGGCCGGCCGCAGCCGGCGTCGCGGAAATTATGATTTCCCGAAAAAAATGCCTATTTTTATAGCCATAAAAAACAAATCGCCGTATGAGACTGCGTTCATTGATCTTATCTATTGTCGTAACCATTTTACTTTCAGGATGTTCGTCCGTAAAATCGTTTTTCGGCAGTTCGAAAAAACAGCAGCGGCAAAAGGCCGGAACGGAAGTCGTGGCTGAAAATATTTCCGCACGGACATCCGAATCCGACGGCAATTCGCTCTCTGAAAATTTAAAATCCGATAACAACGTGTGCGCAATTCCGGGCGTAGAACGTCCGGAAGCGATGATCAAACCGCTGAAGGCGCGACCGGAGATGAGTTTCGGCGAAACCGAAAGCGCGAACGTCCGCATCCCGTTGCGTTATAACAATCCGTTCCCCGAATCGGGCGAACTGGTCGTTCCGCTGTGCGAGCTGGAGACGGAATTCTGTTATCCGTATCCGGGAAAACTGATCTCCCCGTTCGGGCGACGCGGACGTTCGAACCACACCGGTATCGACATCAAGGCGATCCCGAACGACACGATCCGGGCCGCGATGCCGGGCGTCGTGCGGATGTCGAAACCGTACAGCGGATACGGCAACCTCGTCGTGATCCGGCATTACAACGGCATCGAGACCGTCTATGCGCACCAGTCCCGGAATCTCGTCCGGGTGAACGACGTCGTCGAAGCCGGCGACCCGATCGGGTTGGCCGGAAGAACCGGCCGGGCGACCACCGAGCACGTCCATTTCGAAGTACGCGTCGCCAGCGAACCGGTCAATCCGACGCTGCTCGTCGATCCGGACAACCGTTGCCTGCGCAGCGACCAAACTCTTTACTGTTATAACCGGGGCGGAGCGATCCGCGTCTCGACAAAACGCGCGACGACTTATATTCCGGACAGCGACGGCAACCAGCCGATTTTTGCCCAGACCCTCGAACCGGCGGATAAAACGGCCCCCCCGGGAATCGTCGCCCGCGACAGCCGCCGAGAGAGACAACTCGCCGCAACAAACCGCGCCGACCTACCACTATGTGAAAAAAGGGGAAACCCTGTCGCACATCGCGGTAAATTACTCGACGACCGTCTCGAAGTTGTGCGCGCTGAACGGGATCAAGCCGAACAGTCTGTTGCAGATCAAACAGAAATTGCGCGTCAAATAGCCGTCCGCGGATTTTGAACCGCTCCGCACATGAAACTGCTCGAATTTATCGTCGCCTCGTCGTTACTGACCCTGATGCCGGGTCCGGATATTTTGTTTGTCATGGCCCAAAGCATCGTCCAGGGACGTAAGACGGGGATCGCGGTGGCCTTGGGGCTTTGTTCGGGATTGTTCGTACACACGGCGCTGGCCGCGCTCGGCATCTCGCTGATCATCGCCTCTTCCCCGATCCTGTTCGCCGCCATCCGTTACGCGGGAATCGCCTACCTGATCTATATGGGCATCGTTTCGCTCAGAAGCCGTAATGACGCATCCGTCTCCATCGCGGACAGCGCGGCCACCCTGCAAAACGAATCCGCCGGCACGTTCGGCAAGCTCTACCGGACGGGAATCACGATGAACCTGCTGAACCCGAAAATCATCCTTTTCTTCCTCGCGTTTTTTCCGCAATTCCTCGACAAAACATCCGCGACGCCGCGCATCGACATCCTGATCCTCGGCACGACGTTCGCAGCAGTAGCGATTACGATCTTCACGATCGTGGCCCTGGTCGCCGACTGGGTCTCCGCACGGTTCGGCGCACGGCAGATCCCGCCGACCACACTGGCCTGGATCCGGGCCGGAGTCTATTGGACGATCGCCGTGCTGTTCCTGTTCTACTGACGTCAGCGGCAATTGCCGTCCACGCAGCCCCGGAATGAAAAATATTTCTGCATCAGGTAGCTGTAAGCGACCGAGATCGCTTTGGTGAGGGCGTTCGACGGCGTAGGATAGATCCCGATCACGCCGACGAACAGTTTCATGCACAGATAATTCAACAGGATCGAGCCGCACACGCTCATCAGGTAACGGAACAGTTGCACGCGTCCGCGCAACGGCGAACCGTGAAACGCGATGTGACGGTTCAGCCAGAACCCGGTGAAGAACGTGATCGGAAAAACGATCATCCAGGCGGCGTTATACGACGAAACGGCGACAAAGTCGCCGAGATGCACGACGCCCTCCTTATCCAGCACGAAATTGTAAAGAATGAAATAAAGCAGCAGGTCGAACCCCATGTTCGCCCCGCCGCAAACCGCGTAACGGAACGTCTGTAACGGCACCAGCCGCCGCAACGGCGGCAGGTAGAAAATATCGATGATGCGGGTCAGTCTCCGGGCGAACGTCATTTCTTTTTCAGGTTTTGCTGTTTTCCTGCAACGCGTACATCTGGTCGCGGTAAGCGGCGGCGGCGGCAAAATCGAGTTCGCGAGCGGCATTTTCCATCGCTTCGCGGGCGATCTTGATCGCCGATTCAAGGTCGTGCTCGGTCATGTAGGCGGCCACCGGATCGGCCGCCACTGCAAAGCCGCGGTCCCCGGTCAGGTCGTACAGCGCGCCTTCCCCTTTGCGGCCCTGCAACGCTTCGCCGGAAAGGATCGCCCGGCCGCTCTTGATCGCCTGCCGCGGCACCACGCCGTGCAGGTTGTTATAATGTATCTGCTTTTCCCTGCGGCGGTTGGTATCCTGTATCGACAGCCGCATCGAATCGGTGATCTTATCCGCATACATAATTACCCGTCCGCCGACGTTTCGCGCCGCGCGCCCCGCGGTCTGCGTCAGCGAACGCGCGCTTCTCAGAAAGCCCTCCTTGTCGGCGTCCATGATCGCCACCAGCGAAACTTCGGGCAGATCGAGTCCCTCGCGCAGCAGGTTCACGCCTATCAGCACGTCGAACAATCCGGCGCGCAGATCGTCGAGGATCTGCACCCGTTCGAGCGTATCGACGTCGGAATGAATATACCGGCAGCGGATTCCCATCCGGTCGAAATATTTATAGAGCTCTTCGGCCATTCGTTTGGTCAGGGTCGTCACCAACACCCGCTCGTCCGCTTCGGCGCGGATTTCGATCTCCCCGATCAGGTCGTCGATCTGGTTCAGCGTCACGCGCACCTCCAGCGGCGGGTCCACCAGCCCCGTGGGGCGGATCAGCTGTTCGACCACCGAACCCTCCGATTTGATCAGCTCGTAGTCGGCCGGCGTGGCGCTCACATAGATCACCTGATTTTCGAGCGATTCGAATTCATTGAACTTCAACGGTCGGTTGTCCAACGCGGCCGGCAACCGGTAGCCGTAATCGACCAAGTTGTTTTTACGCGAACTGTCCCCGCCGAACATCCCCCGTATCTGCGGGATCGTCACGTGACTCTCGTCGATAATCAACAAAAAGTCTTTCGGGAAATAATCGATCAGGCAGAAGGGCCGACTGCCCGGCGAACGCCCGTCGAAATAGCGCGAATAGTTCTCGATCCCGGGACAATAACCCAATTCCTTAATCATCTCCAGGTCGTATTCGACGCGCTGTTTGAGCCGCCGGGCCTCGGTCGGCTTACCGATCGACTCGAAAAACTCGCATTGTTTCCCCAGATCGAGCTGGATCATCCGGATCGCCTGCTCGACGCGTTCGCGCGTCGTCACGAACAGATTGGCCGGGTAAACGATCACGCGTTCGAGCGATTCGAGCCGTTGTCCGGTCACCGGATCGATCAGGCTGATCATCTCGATCTCGTTATCGAAGAAAACCACCCGATAGCACTTCTCGCCGTAAGCGGCGAAAATATCGACCGTATCGCCGTTGACGCGGAACGTGGCCGGCCGGAAATCGTTCTCGCTGCGGGTGTAGAGCGCATCGACCAGCGCGTACAGCAGTTTGTTGCGACTGATCACATCGCCGACTTTCAGCTCGACCGACGTGGCATGGAAGTCCTCGGGATTGCCGATCCCGTATATGCACGACACGCTCGATACGACGACGATGTCGTTACGGCCGCTCAGCAGCGACGAAGTGGCGCTGAGCCGCATTTTTCTCGATCCCTTCGTTGATCGACAGATCCTTTTCGATAAAAGTGTCCGTCGTCGGCAGGTAAGCCTCGGGCTGGTAATAGTCGTAATAAGAGACGAAATATTCGACCGCATTCTCCGGAAAGAAGTTTTTGAACTCGCCGTAGAGCTGCGCCGCAAGCGTTTTGTTATGGCTCATGATCAGCGTCGGCTTATTCAGCGCGGCGATCACGTTGGCCATCGTAAACGTCTTGCCCGAACCGGTAACGCCGAGCAGCGTATTGTGCCGGCAACCGTCCCGCAGCGCCGACACGAGCTGCCCGATCGCTTCGGGCTGATCCCCGGTGGGGCTGTATTCCGATACCAGTTTGAAATCCATGGTGCAAAGGTAAGAATTGATTTAAAAATCCGGTCACGTCGTACCGTTTATTCACAAAACCGGAATTAATGGCTATTTTTGCATAAAATTTAGCACTTTTCCGGATGGGTTTACTTGGGGTCTTACTGTTGGGAGTCGGATTGAGTCTCGACACGTTCGCCGTCTCGCTGTCGCTGGGATTCGCCGGGTGCACGACGCACCGGCAGCGGATGCGTTTCCTGATCGTCATCGGCATCTTCCACTTCCTGATGATCATGGCCGGCTGGTTCCTCGGCGAAAACGTGAGCCGGCTGATCGCCGACTACGACCACTGGGTAGCCTTCGGGCTGCTGGCGATCGTCGGCGGCAAGATGATCAAAGAGGGCCTTTCCGCCGAAGGAGAATCGGTCAACTGCAACGACCTGTTATCGCTACGCAATACGCTGCTGCTCGGCGTGGCGCTCAGCATCGACGCGCTGATCACCGGATTCAGCCTCGGGATGGTCAAGATCAGGTTGTTCGACGGACCGCCGCTGGGCAACACCCTGCTCGCGGCGCTGCTGATCGGCCTGTCGGCTTTCCTGATCTCGGCCGCCGGACTGAAGATCGGCAAACGCGTTTCGTCGCGGCTCGGCCCGAAAGCCGAAATCTTCGGCGGCTTGATCCTGATCGGCATCGGCGTCAAAATCCTGATCGAACACCTCAGCTAAAGCGTTCCGGCCGGCGCGCCGCATCCTACAATCCGAAAATTATCGTAACTTTGGATTCCGGAAACACCGTTTATCCCTATGATCGACAAAGCAACCATAGACCGTATTTTCGCCGCCGCCAACATCGTCGAGGTGGTCGGCGACTTTGTCACCCTCAAAAAGAAGGGGATAAACTACCAGGCGTGCTGTCCTTTCCATAACGAAAAAACGCCGTCGTTTGTTGTCTCGCCGTCGAAGGGGCTATTCAAGTGCTTCGGCTGCGGCAAGGGAGGCAATGCCGTGACCTTCGTGATGGAACACGAAAACATGACCTATCCCGAAGCGTTGAAATACGTCGCCCGCAAATACGGCATCGAGGTCGCCGAACGCGAACAGACTCCCGAAGAGGTGCGCCGCAACGACGACCGCGAGAGCATGATGGTCGTCTCGTCGTATGCCGCCGACTATTTCGTCCGGACGCTGCACGACACGCCCGAAGGACAAAGCATCGGTATCGGCTATTTCCGCGAACGCGGGTTCTCGGACGCCACGATCCGGAAATTCGGACTCGGCTACTGTCCCGACGGCGGCGACACTTTTACGCGGCAGGCGCTGGCCGACGGCTACAAAGAGGAGTTCCTGGTCGGCACCGGACTGACGATCAAACGCGAGACGGGCGGCTATTACGACCGTTTCTGCGGCCGGGTAATGTTCCCGATCCACGGGATCAGCGGACGCGTAACCGCATTCGGCGGCCGGACGATGCGCACCGACAAGAAAGTCGCGAAATACCTGAACTCGCCGGAATCGGAGATCTACCACAAAAGCGACGTCCTGTACGGAATCTATTTCGCCAAACGGGCGATCACGCAGCAGGACTGCTGCATCCTGGTCGAAGGTTACACGGACGTCATCTCGATGCACCAGTCCGGGATCGAAAACGTGGTCGCCTCGTCGGGCACCTCGCTGACGGACGGGCAAATCCGGTTGATCGGCCGCTTCACGCGCAACGTGACGGTGATCTACGACGGCGACAGCGCCGGCATCAAAGCCTCGCTGCGCGGGATCGACATGATCCTGAAAGACGGTCTGAACGTGCGGGTCGTGCTGCTGCCGGACGGGGACGACCCCGACTCGTTCGCCCGCAAGCACAACGCGACCGAACTGCGCGATTTCATCCTGTCGCACGAGGAAGATTTCATCTCGTTCAAGACCCGGTTGCTGCTGGCCGAGGCGGCGGGCGACCCGTTGCGCAAAGCGGCGCTGATTGCCGACATCGTGCAAAGCATTTCGGTGATTCCGGACGCCATCACCCGTTCGGTCTACACGCGCGAATGTTCGCGGCAAATGGAGATCGACGAACAGATCCTGCTGCGCGAGATCGCGCTGCGCCGCGTCGAACACACGGCCGGCAACGAAGCCAAAGAGTTTATCCGCAACCAGGAAATCATCCGCCGGCGCACGGAAAACCAACCGGCCGCCATAGCGCAAGTCGAAGCGGGCAGCAGCATCGAAGAACTGGAAAACGAACTGATCAAATACCTGCTCAAGTACGGCGAGCACGACTTCGAGTACGTCGAAGGAAAGGAGGTCGTCGAACTGAACGTGGCCGAAGTGATTATAAACGACCTCGACCAGAACGGCATCGTGATGAAAAACGCCGTACTGCACAAAATATACGAAGAATACAAAAACGCTACGACAGAGCGGCGAAGGAATCGGCATGAACCATTTCATCAACCACCCCGATCCGGAAGTCAGCAATGCCGTGGTAAACCTGCTGACCTACGACGACAATTACATGGTCAGCAAACTGTGGAAAAAATTCGACATCGTCGTCGAAAGCGAACAGGAGCGGCTGCCGGTGGCGGTTCCGCGGGCCGTGATCCTGTACAAGTCGAAAGTGATCGACGACATCATCGCCGGGCTGCGGGCGAAACTGGCCGACCAGTCGCTGCCGGAGGAGGAACAAGCCACCCTCACCCACCAGATTTCGGTTCTGAACCAGGAACGGACGCTGATCTCGAAAAAACTTTCGCGGCTGATCGTCTGAATGATTGCCCCGCCGAACCGGGCTTCGTCCCGTTTCTCCTCGCTTCCATCCGTTTGCAAAAAATATTTGCCGCATTTTTCGTATCTTTGAATCCGGAACATTTAAAAACGGACTATGAGACGACTGACCCTCCTTTCTTTTGCATTCGCCTTGCTGCTGCCGCTCTCGGTTTTTTCCGCAAAAACGAAAAAGCGGTATACGTTATTCTGGACGGAATTCCGGCCGACGTGATCGAACGGCTCGATCCGCCGGCCATCAAAGCCGTCGCAGCCGAAGGCGGTTACTCGCGCGCCTACTGCGGCGGAACCGTCGGCCGGTACGACCAGACGCCGACCATTTCGGCCGTCGGTTACAACTGCATCCTGACGGCCACCTGGGCCAACAAGCACGAAGTCTGGGACAATTCTCCGAAACCGGACTATAATTACTGGTCGATTTTCCGGATCGCCAAGGAACAGAAGAAAAATTTCAAAACGGGGCTTTATTCGAGCTGGACGGACAACCGTACCGTCTTGCTCGGCGAAGGGCTTCCCGAAACGGGCAATTTGAAGATCGACTACGTCGCGGACGGGCTCGACCTCGACACGAAAAATTACCCGAAAGAGAAAGACGACCTCCATATTTTCAAGATCGACGAAGCGATCTCCGAAGCCGCCGCCGAAGGAATCCGCAACGACGCCCCGGACATGAGCTGGGTTTACCTGTGGTACACGGACGACGCGGGACACTATTACGGCAACGGCGATTTCATGGACGAATACGTGATGAAAGCCGACAAGCAGGTCGAACGAATCCGGGAAGCCGTGAAATACCGCGAAGCCAACTACGACGAAGAGTGGCTGCTCATCGTGACGACCGACCACGGACGCGGCCCCGACGGATACCACCACGGCGGGCAGTCCGAACGCGAACGCACTTCGTGGATCGCCACGAACGTGCAGCCGAATGCGCACTTCGCCGCTCCGCTGCTGTCGATCGTAGACATCGCCCCGACGATCTGCCGCTACCTGGGCTTCGAAGTTCCGACGGACGTGCTGTGGGAGCAGGACGGGATGCCCTTTATCGGCAAGGCGGACATCGCCGGCATCCGGATCGACCGCAAAGGCAACGCCGTCGAACTGGGATGGACGAGCCTGAACGACAAAGCTACGGCCACCGTATACGCCGCCCGCTCCAACAACTTCAAACAAGGTTCGCCGGATCGGTGGGTCAAGGTCGGCAAAGTGAAAGCCGGCGCGGGAAGTTTCACCTACGACCTCTCCGCAAACCCGGACGGTTTTTATAAATTCGCCGTCGTAACGCCGAATAACCACCTGACCTGCTGGGCTCCGGCCAAGTAATCGTTCGGGAAACAGGCAGGGGCTCCCGCAAGCGAAAGCATCCGTCCGGAGACTCCGGACGGCCGCTTTTTTATTCGGGGAAACAGGTGGGCAAAGCAGCCTCGACGGACGCACCGGAATCCATACTCGGAACCGATTGTCGATTCCCGGTCCGGCCGGAAAGGCCCCGTTCCTCCCTCAAAACAAACCGGGCCGCCCGAAAGGACGGCCCGGCCTCGTCTATGCATACAACCTATTCGGCATTCAAAATCTCCAGGATTTTGATCGCAGCGGTCGAGATCGGAGTTCCGGGACCGAAAATAGCGGCGGCGCCGGCTTTGTACAGGTCGTCGTAATCCTGGTGCGGGATCACGCCGCCGACGATCACCACGATGTCCTCGCGGCCCAGCTTCGCCAGTTCGGCGACGATCTGCGGAACGAGCGTCTTGTGGCCGGCGGCCAGCGACGATACGCCCACCACATGCACGTCGTTTTCGACGGCCTGTTTGGCGGCTTCGGCCGGGGTCTGGAACAACGGCCCCATATCGACGTCGAATCCGATGTCGGCGTAACCGGTAGCGACTACCTTCGCGCCGCGGTCGTGCCCGTCCTGACCGAGTTTAGCGATCATGATGCGGGGCTGTCGACCCTCCTTTTTGGCAAACTGCTCGGCCATTTGTTTGGCCTTCGCAAAACTTTCGTCGTTTTTCACTTCTGCTGAATATACTCCTGATATTGAACGAATAACAGCTTTGTATCGTCCTACGACCTCTTCGCAGGCATCCGAGATTTCACCGAGCGACGCGCGCACTTTGGCGGCTTCGACGGCCAGTTCGAGCAGATTCCCCTTCTTCGTGCGGACACATTCGGTAATAGCGGCCAGCGCGGCTTTCACTTTCGCTTCGTCGCGGTTGGCGCGAAGTTCGTTCAGACGCTTGATCTGGGCTTCGCGGACAGCCGTATTGTCGACGGCGAGAATGTCGATCGGATCCTCTTTTTCGAGACGGTAACGGTTGATCCCGACGATCGTATCGTTGCCCGAGTCGATGCGCGCCTGTTTGCGGGCGGCCGCCTCCTCGATACGCATTTTCGGAATACCGGTTTCGATGGCTTTGGCCATACCGCCGAGCTTTTCGACCTCCTGGATCAAATCCCAGGCCTTGTGCACGATCTCGTCGGTCAGCGATTCCACGTAATAGGAACCGGCCCACGGATCGACCGCGCGGGTAATGTTGGTCTCTTCCTGAATATAGATCTGCGTATTACGCGCGATACGCGCCGAAAAATCGGTCGGCAGCGCGATGGCTTCGTCGAGCGCGTTGGTATGCAGACTCTGGGTGTGTCCCAGCGCGGCGGCCATCGCTTCGATCGCGGTACGCGCCACGTTGTTGAACGGATCCTGTTCGGTCAGCGACCAACCGGAAGTCTGCGAGTGCGTACGCAGCGCCAGCGATTTCGGATTTTTCGGGTCGAACTGCTTGACGATCTTCGCCCACAGCAGACGGGCGGCGCGCATCTTGGCGATCTCCATAAAATGATTCATGCCGATAGCCCAGAAGAACGACAACCGCGGAGCGAACGTATCGACGCTCATGCCGGCATTAACCCCCGTTCGCAGGTACTCCAGACCGTCGGCCAGCGTATAAGCCAGCTCGATGTCGGCCGTAGCCCCAGCCTCCTGCATGTGGTAGCCGGAGATCGAGATCGAGTTGAACTTCGGCATATTCTTCGACGTGTACTCGAAAATATCGGCGATGATCTTCATCGAAAATTCGGGCGGGTAAATATAAGTATTGCGCACCATGAACTCCTTCAAGATGTCGTTCTGGATCGTACCGCTGAGCTGGTCGAGCGTGCAGCCCTGCTCCAGACCGGCCACGATGTAGAACGCCAGCACCGGCAGTACGGCGCCGTTCATCGTCATCGAGACGGACATCTTGTTCAACGGAATGCCGTCGAACAACACCTTCATATCCTCCACCGAGCAGATCGACACGCCGGCCTTGCCGACGTCGCCGACTACGCGCGGATGATCGGCGTCGTAACCGCGGTGCGTAGCGAGGTCGAACGCCACCGAAAGCCCTTTCTGGCCGGAAGCCAGGTTACGGCGATAGAACGCGTTCGATTCGGCCGCGGTCGAAAAACCGGCGTACTGACGGATCGTCCACGGACGCATCACGTACATCGTACTGTACGGACCGCGCAGGAACGGCGCGATACCGGCGGCATAATTCAGGTGCTCCATGCCTTCGAGGTCTTCGGCCGTATAGGTTCCTTTCACGGCGATGTGCTCGGGAGTTACCCAGGGCTCGTTTTCCTTGCACCCTTTCGCGCTGCAGCACTTTGCCGCGGCGCCTGCATATTTTAAATCTGAAAATTTTGCTCTCATGACAATCCCTGTTTAAATACCGAGTTCTTTAAGATAATACTGGAGGGTTTCGAGCACGTTGTTGCGGACGCTGATAAAGTTCTTGATCCCTTGTGCTTCGAGCTCCTCTTTGCAAGCGGGCGCCCCGGCAACCACGAAAATCGCCTTGTCGCCGAGCAGCTTGAACGCCTCGGGAGCCAGCGTAGCGTAGTCGTCGTCGGCCGCGCAGATCACCACGATCTCGGCCTTCGCTTCCAATGCGGCTTTCACGCCTTCTTCGACGCTCTTGAAATAGGTATTGTCCTGCACGCGGATCCCGGCGCAGGCGAAGAAATTGCACGAGAACTGCGCGCGGGCGCGGGCAAAAGCCAACGCTCCGCAGGTCAGCATGAAGGCCTTCGGCTGTTTGCCGCTGCGGTCCACCTTCAGGCGCATCTGTTCGAAAGCCATCGCGCCGCGGTACGGCTTCAACGGACGTACGCCGTCTGCCGCCTGGGACGCGCAACCGCATTTGCAGGTCGATTTCCCGGTAACGACGTCTTCGGTAATCGCCTCGTCGGCCACTTCATTGAAATTAGGGAACTGGTTGGTTCCGAGCAGCGTCTCGCGGCGGGTCGCGATATTCGAATTCTTTTTGGCGGCGGAAGCTTCGACCTGATCCTGGATAAAACCGGCTTCGAACGCGGCGATGTAACCGCCTTTCTCTTCCACCTGCCGGAACAGGTTCCACGCCTGCTCGGCGATCGAATTGGTCAGGTTTTCGATATAGTACGATCCGCCGGCGGCATCGCAAACCTGGTTGAAATGCGACTCTTCTTTTTCAGCAGCAACTGCACATTGCGGGCGATACGCGCCGAAAAATCGGTCGGTTTTTCGTACGGCGTGTCGAACGGCAGCACTTCGATCGAATGAACGCCCGATACGGCGGCGCTCATCGCTTCGGTCGTGCCGCGCAGCATGTTGACATACGGGTCGTAAACGGTCATGTTCCATTTCGAGGTCACCGCATGCACCTTCATCTTGCTTGCGCAGCCGCGCGAAGGATTGTACGGCGCCATGATATTGGCCCACAGCAGCCGCGCGGCGCGGAACTTAGCGATCTCCATGAAGTAGTTCGAACTGATCGCCATCGAGAAACGCAGCGCCGGAGCGACCTGATCGACGCTCAGGCCCTGCTCCATCAGTTTCACCACGTATTCGTGGCCGGCAGCCAGCGTAAAGGCCAGTTCCTGCACGATCGTGGAACCGCTGTTATGGAAAATCTCGCCGCTGACGTTGACAAAACGAATCCTCTTGTATGCGGCTCCCTTCGAGATCAGCGACGCCAGATTCTCAAAACCCTTGCACTGCCCGTTCTTGCAGGCCATCGTTCCTTTCAGCGTCAGCTTTTTGACGATCGGGTCGAGCACGAAAGAGGCTCTCACCGTTTCGGGATCGACTCCCTCCTTATCCATTTTATCGATAAAAAGGCCCGCTACTTTTTTGGTGGCGCAGCCGCTGAAAACGAGCTCGGTATTTTTTACCGAAATCCCGGACAGCAGCGTATCGAGGTCGGCTGCGGAAAACTCCTTGTCCCCGATCACGAAACCGATCGATTCGACCCCTTTGGTCAACAGGACGGTAGCCTGTGCATTGGCCTCTTTCGGACATCCGACCTCGATGGTCTGGACGATCCGCCAGTTGTTGTCTTTCCCGGTACCCCGTACGTACGGAAATTCCCCGCACTGCGAACCGAGGTACTTGATGCCGTCGAGATTCTCGGCGCGGTAGTACGGGCGGACATTGAATCCCTCGGCCGTTCTCCACACGAGTTTTTTCTCATAATCGGCCCCTTTAAGGTCTACCGCGATCACCGATTCCCACTGCTCGGTCGAAACCGGCGGAAATTCGGCGAAAGCTTCTGTTCCTTATTTGCCATAGTTTTATGATTTGATAAGATTATTTTCCCCGCATCTGAAAAATCAAATGCATACAAAGTTATAATTTTTTTACGAACAGACGGCAAACCGCCGGACATTTTCGCCCTTCCCCTACGAAAACAGACCGACGCGATGCGACAATACGGCTACGCGATCGCACGAAGAGTCCGGATCGACGGTCGGCAAAAAGCGGACGGATACGACGCGGTTTTGCGAAAAAACGTATTTTTGTTCCACCGAATCCAAAATTTAAAAATCTGACCTATGAAAAAACTGCTATTCTTCTGCGGCGTCGCGGCCGTCTTATGCGCTCTTGCGGCAAACGGATCGCCCGCGTCGAATCGGTCGACATCGTACCGCAGCCGGTATCGGTCGTCGCCTCCGACGGGGCGTTCGACCTGACGAAAAACACCAAAATCTGCCTGCTGTCGGACGACTCGACGCTGAACTACTCCGTCCGCCTGTTCAACGGCCTGCTCGACAAATCGTTCGGCAAACCGCTGCCGGTGATTAAAAGCACGCAGCCCGAAGCGGGCGCGATCAACGTGCGATTGGGCGGCCTGCAACCCGAGGAATATACGCTGAATATCCGTCCGGACGGCGTCGACATTACCGGAGGAAGCCCCGCCGGCGTATTTTATGCCTTCCAGACGCTGCGGCAGTTACTGCCGGTAGCCGTAGCGCGGGGCGAAAAAGCCGGCGTCATCGAATTGCCCGTCGCGGAGATCGCCGACAAGCCGCACTTCGCCCACCGCGGCGGAATGCTGGACGTGTGTCGTCACTTCTTTACCGCCGACGACGTGAAAACTTTCATCGACATCCTCGCTATGCACAAACTCAATCGTTTCCACTGGCACCTGACCGACGACCAGGGTTGGCGGATCGAAATCAAACAATACCCCAAACTGACCGAGGTCGGCGCGTTCCGCGACCGCTGCAACCTGCAAGCCGAAGCCGACGCACCGAAAGATTCGGTTCCCTACGGCGGTTTCTACACGCAGGACGAAATCCGCGACATCGTACAATATGCCGCAAAACGGTTCATCACGGTCATCCCCGAAATCGAAATGCCGGGCCACGCCTCCGCTGCGCTCGCCTCCTATCCTTACCTCGGCTGCAAAGGCGAAGGGTATGTCGTTCCGTCGACCTGGGGCGTAAAAGCCGACGTGTACTGTGCCGGCAACGATTCGACGTTCCGGTTTATAGAAGGCGTCCTGTCGGAAGTGGTCGAACTGTTCCCGTCGGAATACATCCATATCGGCGGAGACGAATGCCCGAAAATCAACTGGCAGCAATGCCCGGCATGCCAGCAGCGGATCAAAACCGAAAAGCTAAAAAACGAGAACGAACTGCAAAGTTATTTTATGCAGCGGGCCGAGAAATTCCTCGCAGGCAAAGGCCGCAAGATCGTCGGCTGGGATGAGATTCTCGAAGGCGGCATCTCGGAAACGGCGACCGTCATGTCATGGCGCGGTTCCGCGGGCGGTATCGAAGCGGCTAAAAAGGGAAACCACGTCATCATGGCCCCGAACTCGCACTGCTATCTGGATTACTACCAGACCGACAAGACCGAAACCGAACCGAAATCGATCGGCGGACATCTTCCGATCGAGAAAGTGTACTCGCTCGACCCGTACGAAGGGCTGAACGCCGACGAACAGCAGTATATCCTGGGCGTACAGGGCAACCTGTGGACCGAATTCATCAGCGAATTCGACCATGCCGAATACATGCTGCTGCCGCGCCTGGCCGCGCTGGCCGAAGTGGGCTGGTCGTACGACAACAAAGATTTCGACAGTTTCAAGAAACGCGAAACTTCGCTGGCCAGGCTGTACGACGCTTACGGGTACAAGTATGCCAAACACATGTTCCCCGCCGACAGTACGGCCACGGACACGACAAAATAAAAAACCGGTAACGGCCGCCTACAATCCGATACCGAACTTGAACAAAAAAGCGATGCGGGAATCCGCATCGCTTTTTTTACCGCCTTCCGAAAACGCAATTCGTCATCCACCGACAAAACAGAGAACCGGCGGATCGGGTTCTATCTCCGAAAGCTGAAACGGGGATAAAATTTAACCGTCAAAGGCAATGACAACTGAACTCGTCACAAGAGGCACTTTTTTCTGAGAGACAACAAGCCGTACAACTTCCGCCGTCAGCATAAGTCGTGGCGCATTGTCCTCCCGGGCAACCGGAGCTTTCATTTTCGGTTAACGCTTCAACGTTTTGCATGAATAAATCGCCGACCGCATTCTTGTACCGAGCGGTAAATACGGTTACTGCCGCAACAGCGGTAACAAAACCCGATCCGCAAAAACGAACAGATTTTTTCTTTTCATTATTCCTTCATTCTCATCATTACAACTATCGGATTATCGTCCGATGTTATCTCGCCCAAACCTTCTACGAAAATCTTGCTCGGGATAATCACATCGACCAAGTAGTTTTTATAATAAACCTGATGAACACAACTCGGGAAACTCGAATTGAGATAAATATAGGCCGGGAAATCCGTCAGGTCGTTTTTGATTCTTTTCGCATGATAGGTCTTATCTTTAATACCTGATGTAATAGCGGACGTCCTCTTTCCGAAAGAATCGTTCCTCTGCGCCTTCTTTAAAATAATACGAAAAGGACATTATATCGGAATTATTGATATTTAAAACGGGGAACATGGCTACACGATTCGCACTCTTATATATAATATGCGATTTCAAGCATTACAATAGAAAAAAATCGTGAAAACAGAAAAAAATAACAGGCCGTATTCCCTAACGGTTGAAAACATCCGACAAACAATTTGCAGTTAATTAGAAGTCAGGTGCACGTGTCGACTATTCGGCAACACGACTCAAAATAAATCGTACACCCGCAAATCCCGTATCGGAATCACGTCAATTTCGGCAGCCAAAGCCGCGCCGAAAAAGGCCGGAAAGCCCCTATTCCTTTTGTTTCCCGGCATCGATCAGATCGATAAACTGCGCCGCCACGTTCCGGATATCGTACTGCGACAGGTCGATTCCCCGCACCTGCGCGCGGTAATCGCCGCGAAGCGCCGCGCGGAACCCGTCCGGATCGAACGTGCGGTCGTTGAACGACAGGATCGGCCGGCCGGTCATCGCATAGTCGATCAGCTTGCTCGGCGTAGCGTTCGACGTGGTATTGTCGAAATTGATCAGAAAATCGGCCGCGCCGAGCCGTTCGATCAGCCGTTCGCGCGGCAACGCTTCGCGCAGCACGATCCGGCCGCGCACCCGCTGTTGCGCTTGCCGGATCATTTCGGCGAAACAAGGGTCCAGGTAATTGATATACAGATCGAAGCGAAAATCCGCATCCAGCGTCTCCAGAAAATCGAACAAGAAGCGCGGGTCGCGGATCCGCTCGTAAAAACGGCCTGCATAGGCGAACGTCGGTCGCGGATTCGGTTCGTAAGGACGGCGTTTCACGGCGGTCAGGTCGAAACCCTGCGGAATGATTTTTATCCGTTCCCGGCTCTTATAAGGCGTGTAACAGTCCAACGCCTTTTCGACCGGAATCGTAAAATAATCGAACCGGCGCCCCCAACATTTCAAGATCAGGTAATAGGCAGGAAACACGTTCGGCGCCACATCGCCGCGGAACGGCGGATCGCTGAATTCGGCGATCGTCACGGCATGCCCCAGGTTCGGATTCCGCCGCATCGCCCGGGATACGGCCCGGTGGATCGCGGCCGGATACGAAATCGACAGCACGGCGTCGAACGGCTCGTCCAACGTGACCAACTGCCGGAAAATCCCCGGATTGTATTTGGCGAAAAACTCGTGGCAGTAAAAATAGAGAATCCAGCGCTGTGCGAATTTCGGGATAAATCGGCGGATGCTCTTGTTTCTGCGGGCGACCGCCGACCCGCCCCGTCCCTCTACCGTACCGTCGGCAAAAATCACCCGCAACCCGTCCGCCTGCAACGGATCGTCGCGAAAAACCTGCCGGTTCGGAATCAGCAACGTTACCCGGTGTCCTTCGCGCGCCAGCTCGCGCGCCAGCTCGGTCGTGCGGAACGCCCGAGGCGAAAGCTCCGGATAACACGCATCCGAAACCATCAGTATTTTTTTCGAATCGCTCATAACCAAAGATTTTGAAACGCCGGGAGCCGTTCAGTCCCAAAACTCCCGCGGCAGAACGCCTACTTACCGGTCAACAGACCGCAGGTAATATTCCACCGCATCCGAAGCAGGTACCACCCTTTCAGCGGCTGCAGGCGGCACAGGTAGCCGAATGCGAATACGCAGGCCCCGCCCCATTTGACCGCCTCGGCCAACAGACGTTTCGGGAACGAAACGCCCCCTTCGGAGCGGGTGCGCACCCGCTCGCTGACGCCGATCATCCGGGTCAACCGTTCGAAATAAGCCCGCGTCAGCTTCGACGCCGGCGTAATATGGTATATTTCAGCGCCCGGAACGTAGTAATAACGGATGCCTTGCGCCCGTACGCGCATAAAGAAGTCTTTCTCCTCGCCCCCCATCGGGTTAGCTCCCGAACGTCCGAGCGCCGTGTTGAAATTACCGAACCGATCGAACAGCCGGCGGCGGAAACCGGAATTGCCGACGCCCGGGTACCGTTTCCCGCGAAACGGCACCATGCGGTCGCCCAAATCGAACGCCCCGGTGATCATTTTCTCGATATAGTAGGAGTACCACGCCGGCAACGGCGCTTCGTAAACCGGAACAACCGCCCCCCCGGCAGCATCCAAACCCGGATTGTTTTCAAAAAAACAAAAATAGCTTTTAGCAAACTCAGGATTTGCCTCTTCGTCGTCGTCGATGAATACGATGTACTGCCCGACCGACGAAGCGATGCCGCAGTTGCGCGCATAGGAAATTCCCTGCGACGTCTCGGTCACCATCCGCACCTGCAACTGCGGATGGCTGCCGGCAAAACCGGCGACCACCTCGGGCGTATTGTCCGACGAATTGTTGTTGACGACCAGTATTTCGAACAGGCCAGGCGACAGCGTCTGACGCGCAAGACTCTCCAGCGTCCGGAGCAGGTACGGAGCCCGGTTGTACGTTGCGACTACGATCGACAGTTTTTTCATAGATGTCCTCGCGGAAAATTTTTGCGGTTCCGTCCCTTTTTCAGTAATCTACAACCCGGCGATGTAATCGTTCATGGCTTTTTCCTGCGCTTCGATGCTTTGCAGCAGCTTGAACTGCGCCTTCGAACGCTGCCAGTTGTGTTCCGGATGTTTGATCTTGTAGTAATTGTCGCCGTCGAGGTAATCCGCCAAAAATCGTACCGTCTGCATGTAGGTCAGCAATTGTGCTCCGTAGGGCAGGTTCTCGCGCTCGACGGGCGTCAGAAACGATGCAGTGCTCTCGACATACCCTTTGGCGAAGGCGCGGAAAATATCCATATCGACATCCACTTTGTCCAGATCGGGATCGTCCTCGGCTCCGGTATTGGCCGCCGTGCGGATGAAATCGCCGAAATCGGACAGCACGAACCCCGGCATCGTCGTGTCCAGGTCGATCACGCACAACGGGCGATCCTGCTCGTCGAACAGGATGTTGTTGACCTTCGTATCGCAATGCGTGACGCGTTTGGGCAGCTCTCCGGCACGGAAAAGCCGCTGCGCGAGGCACATCCTGTCGGCGCGGGCCAGCAGTTCGTCGACCATCCACCGCACACCTGCCAGGCGTCCCTGCGGATCGCGGGCCGCCACTTCGCGGAAACCTTCGAGCCGGAACTCGATGTTGTGGAAATTCGGGATCGTCTCCCCGAGCGCCCCCTCACCGATATCGGCGAGCATCGACTGGAACTCGCCGAACGCCTGCCCGGTCAGGTAAGCCAACGGGCCGGTGATGCTCTCATGCGTAACGGAACCGGCGATAAAAACCATCATCCGCCAGTAGTTTTCCCCGTCGAAATAATAGAGTTTGCCGTCTTTGGTCGGCACGACGCGCAACACCCGGCGTTCCACATCTTCGCGGCCCGCTTCGGTCAACTTGCGGCGGATGTGCGAAGTAACCCGCTCGATGTTACGCTGCAACAGGTCAACGTCCTGGAAAACACGGTGATTAATCCGTTGCAGCACATAATCCGGCACATCGCCCGCCGTCGAAACACGGTAGGTATCGTTGATCCATCCGCTGCCTACCGGAGCGATCTTTACGACCTCGCCGGCAATATCAAATAACGTTACGATCCGATCTATCTTTTCCATAATCTGCTTATTTCATTCGCCGACGCCGCTATTTGACGGCATGCGAAAATCCGTTGATTCGGTTCCAGGCTCGCGTGTAAAATCGGGCACTTTTTACAGGCATCCCGCGATGTTTTACCGACGTTTCGGTCAGTTCGACCAGCGACGACCATTCGGCGGCATCGTACACGTCCTGATCCAGCGGCAGCCCGTTGTGCAGGCAGTAAATCAACCGGTAATCCATGATAAAGTCCATGCCGCCGTGCCCGCCGACCTGACGCGCCTTCTCGCCGATCTCTTTGGAAATGGGGTGCTCGTACTCGGCCATCAACTGATCGAACTCCGGCTTCGCCAGGAACGAATGCGCATTCGGTTCGAGAGCGATTCCCTCGACAGGATATTTCTGCGCGAAACCTTTCGTACCGCTGATCTTATGCAGGCGGTCATAGGGACGCGGGCTGGTCACATCGTGCTGGATCAGGATCGTTTTGCCTTTGGCCGTACGGATCAGCGTGGTGTTCATATCGCCCAGTTTGTAATCGGTTTCGGCATACTCGGAATCCTTCCCGAATTTCCCGGCAGCGGCCAGCGAAAGTCCCTTTTGGTCGGTAGATACCGAAACCAGGTAGTTCATCTTGTCGCCGCGGTGAATATTCAGGATTTGACAGACCGGCCCGAGACCGTGCGTCGGATACGGGTTGCCGGTATGGTCGGTATTGTATTTCAACCGCCACATATCGTAATATCCGGTTTTGTCGTCGAGGTTCAGCGAGCGCAGGTCGTGGATATAAGCTCCCTCTACGTGCATCACCTCGCCGAAAAGCCCTTGTTGCGCCATATTCAGCGTAACCATCTCGAAAAAGTCGTAGCAGCAGTTTTCCAGCATCATGCAGTGGCGGCGCGTTTGCTCGGCCGTATTGACCAACTGCCAGCACTCGTCGATCGACATCGCGGCCGGAACTTCCAGCGCCACGTGTTTCCCGTGTCGCATCGCGTAGATGGCGATCGGAGTGTGCAGCAGCCACGGCGTGCAGTTGTAGATCAGATCGACGTCCTCCCGTTCGCAGACCTTTTTCCAATCCTCCGCGCCGGTATATCCGGCGGCGGCGGGCAGCCCGGCGTTTTTCAGCGTTCCCTGAGCATTCTCCACCAATTCCGGACGCACGTCGCACAGCGCTACGATCCGCACCCCGTCCAGGTGGGTATAACGTTCCACGGCCATCGAGCCGCGCATCCCGAGTCCGATAAAAGCCACCCGAACCACCGGAATCGGATCGCAGCGCAATTGCAGCACGTCGGTCTGCCCTTTCGCGCGGGCCGGCTCGGAGAATTCGATCATTCCGTTGCGCACTTTCGGAGACTTGCCTGTCGCCGTCTCCGGGATCGCAGCCGCGAACAGCATCGCGAAAGCGACCAGTAAAACACTTATCCGTGATTTCATAACATTTCGGAATACTACTTCAATAAGAAGACAAAATAATAAAAAAAGCCCCGAACTTCCAGCGATCCGCGCCAACATTATGCGGCATACGGCGAAACGGGCGCCGCAGACTGAGCGCCCGCGAAAACAAAGCGGGGGACGCCCCAAAGGCATCCCCCGCAAAAATACACCGTTGTTATAAAACTATTTCACGGTGTTCATGTATTCGATCAGCTCGAGCACTTTGTTCGAGTAACCCCATTCGTTGTCATACCACGAAACGACTTTCACGAAACGCGGAGAGAGCTGGATACCGGCTTTCGCGTCGAAAATCGAAGTACGCGCGTCGCCCAGGAAGTCCGAGGAAACCACGGCGTCTTCGGTGTAACCGAGGATGCCTTTCAGTTCGCCGTCGGCAGCTTCTTTCATGGCTTTGCAGATTTCGTCGTAAGTGGTATCCTTAGCCAGCGTACAGGTCAGGTCTACGACCGATACGTCCAGGGTCGGTACGCGCAGCGACATACCGGTCAGTTTGCCGTTCAGCGCAGGAATCACTTTACCTACGGCCTTAGCGGCGCCGGTCGACGACGGGATGATGTTGCCCGAAGCGGCGCGGCCGCCTCTCCAGTCTTTCATCGAAGGACCGTCTACGGTCTTCTGGGTAGCGGTGGTCGAGTGAACGGTGGTCATCAAACCTTCTACCATACCGAATTTATCGTTCAGCACTTTGGCGATCGGAGCCAGACAGTTCGTGGTGCAGGATGCGTTCGAAACGATCGTCTGACCGGCGTAAGTTTTGTTGTTCACGCCCATTACGAACATCGGGGTATCGTCTTTCGACGGAGCCGACATAACGACGCGTTTCGCGCCCGCTTTGATATGAGCTTCGGCTTTTTCCTTGGTCAGGAACAGGCCGGTCGATTCAACGACATATTCGGCGCCCACTTCGTTCCATTTCAGGTTTGCGGGATCTTTTTCAGCAGTTACGCGGATCGAGTGGCCGTTGACAACCAGTGCGTTTTCCTTCACTTCGATCGTGCCTTTAAACTGACCGTGCATCGTGTCGTAACGAAGCATGTAAGCCATGTAATCCACCGAAATCAGGTCGTTGATTCCGACGATTTCCAAATTGTCTTTGGCCATTGCGGCACGGAACACCAGGCGTCCGATACGGCCGAAACCGTTGATACCAATTTTAATCTTTGACATAATTCTACTTATTTTGAAAGGTTAATCAATTGCCGAAAAATACCTTATAATACACCGTTGCAAAAGTATATAAAAAACAGGGAGCCTGCAAAATTATTTTAAATTTTTTTAGTAAACCGCCTCTCCCGCGGAACGTCCGTTCGGTACGGCCCGCCCCGCTACATTTCCACCTCCCGGGCGCGCTTGGCCATCGCCGAAGCGAACACGAAATCGTTCAAGCTCGCGGTTATCGGCATGCAGAATATCGTGCTTGGTGCCTTCCCACCATTTCTGCCCCTGATGGATAAAAATAATGTGTTCGCCGATCTCCATCACCGAGTTCATGTCGTGCGTGTTGATGATCGTCGTGATGTTGTATTCCTGGGTGATCTCCTGGATCAGGTTGTCGATCAGCACCGACGTCATCGGATCGAGCCCCGAGTTCGGCTCGTCGCAGAACAGGTACTTCGGATTCAGCACGATGGCGCGGGCGATCGCCACGCGCTTGATCATCCCGCCGCTGATTTCGGCCGGGTACAGATGGTTCACGTCGCCGAGGTTGACCCGTTTCAGGCAAAAATTCACCCGGTCGCGCTTCTCGCTCATGCTCATCGTCGTGAACAGGTCGAGCGGCAGCCGCACGTTCTCCTCGACGTTCGACGAGTCGAGCAGCGCGCCTCCCTGGAAAATCATGCCGACCTCCTCGCGGATCGCCTTGCGCTCCTTGAACGGCAGCCGGTTAAAACAAACGTCGTTATAGTAGATATTGCCGCTGTCGATCTTATGCAGCCCGACAAGCGACTTGAGCAGTACGGTCTTTCCGGAACCGCTTTGTCCGATAATCAGGTTGGTGATTCCGGGAACGAAGTCGGCGGAAATGTCGTTCAGCACCACGCGTCCGTCGAAAGACTTTACGATATGTTCGGCTCGAATCATGCTATGTCAAAAGTAACTGTGTGAGAATCAGGTTAAATATCAGAATCACGATACTGCTGACCACGACGGCCTGCGTACTGGCCCGCCCGACTTCGAGCGAGTTGCCGTTGGCAAAATAGCCGTAAAAACCCGAAATGGACGTGATGATGAACGCGAATACGGACGACTTGATCAGCGAATAAGTGATGTAGAAAGGTTTGAACTGGTACTGCACGCCGACGATGTAGGAATCGGGATTCACCGCCCCGGTCAGTATGCTCACGACGTATCCGCCGGCCACGCCGATAATCATGCTCAGGATCGTCAGGAACGGGAAAAAGAATACGGTGCCGATGATCTTCGGCAGAATCAGGTAGCTCGCCGAATTGACGCCCATGATCTCCAGCGCGTCGATCTGCTCGGTAATCCGCATCGTACCGATTTCGGAAGCGATGTTCGACCCGACCTTTCCGGCCAGGATCAGCGCCACGACCGTCGAACTGAACTCCAGCAGCATCGACTCCCCGCGCGGCGTATCCGATCAGGTATTTCGGAATGAACGGCGACTCGAGGTTCAACGCCATCTGGATCGTAATCACGGCCCCCATGAAAACGGAGATGATCGCCACGATCCCAATCGAATTCAGCCCCAAATCCTGGATTTCGGCCAGTATCCGCTTCCGGTAGATGGCCATCTTCTCGGGCTTCGAGAAAACCTTCCCCATCAGCACGAAATAACGGCCTATCTGTTCAAACAGTTTTTTCATAATCAACATCCAAAATATCCGGCGACGGGTAACTTCCGCGACGGTTTCCGCCGGTAAAATCGTCGCGGCGAACAGCCCGGAAGCCTAATTCGCCTCCTCCTTCACCTCCTCGTAATCGACATAATCGCCGACGTTCCGGTTCACTTTTTTCTGCGCGGAAGCGGTTTGCCGCACGGTCACGTCGCCTTCCGGCTTCGGACGGCTGCTGCGGCCGAAACCCGTCCCCCACGTATAGGTACGCGAAAACCCGCCGCCACCTTCGGCAAACTCCCGCTGTTTCTTGCGGATCCAATAATTCAAAAACAACCGGCCGAGCAATCCGAACAGGTAAAACCCGACAATGATAAAAAACAATACCGTCAGCATAGCTTCGTCAACCTAAAAATTCTCCGGGGGCAAAAACCCTGCAAAGAATGTCCCCGGAATTTACAAAAGTAACATTTTAATTCCGGATTGCATAAAATTGCCCTCTTTTTGACACAATACGAAGTTGAAGGCACATTTATTGCAGATTACGCGGAGGTTTCGTATATTTGCATGACAGATCGAAAAAACCGGGACGCCAAGGCGCGCCTTGGTTTGTTTGTTTTCTATTGTGTGATTAAGAACCGTAAAAAAATGATGGAATTGTCTGAATTAACCGCCATATCGCCCGTCGACGGCCGTTACCGCAGCAAATGCGAAGTGCTGGCCGACTACTTCTCGGAGTTCGCGCTGATCCGCTACCGGGTGATGGTCGAAGTGGAATATTTTATCGCCCTGTGCGAATTGCCGCTGCCGCAACTCGCCGACGTGGACGCGTCGGCGTTCGAAGGGCTGCGCGACCTGTACCGCGACTTTTCGGAAGCGGACGCGCTACGCGTCAAAGAGATCGAGAAGACGACCAACCACGACGTGAAAGCCGTCGAATACCTCGTAAAAGAGAAAATGGAGCAGCTCGGTATCGGCGCGCACAAGGAGTTCGTGCACTTCGGGCTCACGTCGCAGGACATCAACAACACGGCGATTCCGTCGACACTGCGCGACGCGACCAACGACGTCTACTATCCGCTGATCGAACAACTGGTGGCCGCTCACGGCATTGTCGAAGGAGTGGGAAGAGATCCCGTTGCTGGCGCATACGCACGGGCAGCCCGCCTCGCCTACGAAACTCGGCAAGGAGATTTGCGTATTCGTCGAACGGCTGAACAAGCAAATCGCGCTGTCGCGCGCGATTCCGTCGCCGGCCAAGTTCGGCGGAGCCACCGGGAATTTCAACGCGCACGTAGCCGCCTACCCTGGCGTCGACTGGATCGAATTCGCGAACCGTTTCGTCAACGACATCCTGCACCTGGAACGTTCGCAAGTCACCACACAGATCGAGCACTACGACAATATCGCCGCGATCCTCGACAATTTCAAGTGGATCAATACGATCCTGATCGACCTGTGCCGCGATATGTGGACGTACATTTCGATGGAATACTTCAAACAGAAGATCAAAGCGGGCGAAGTCGGCTCGTCGGCGATGCCGCACAAGGTAAACCCGATCGACTTCGAGAACGCCGAAGGCAACCTCGGCGTGGCGAACGCCGTATTCGAACACCTGTCGTCGAAACTGCCGATCTCGCGGATGCAGCGCGACCTGACCGACTCGACCGTGCTGCGAAACATCGGCGTGCCGATGGCGCACACGGTCATCGCGTTCAAGTCGATCCTCAAAGGGATGGACAAACTGATCATCAACCTCGACGCGATCAACGAAGACCTCGAACACAACTGGGCGGTCGTCGCCGAAGGCATCCAGACGATTCTGCGCCGCGAAGCCTATCCGAACCCGTACGAGGCGCTGAAAGCGCTGACCCGCACCAACAAGCCGATCACCGAAGCCGATATCAAAGCGTTTATCGAAGGATTGGACGTGCCGGCAGGAGTCAAGGAAGAGCTCCGCAGGCTTTCGCCGCAGACCTATACCGGCGTGTGCAAATACTAAAACCGTTTTTACGCGACGCAATGTCTCACTCAATAAAATATCGAATACGATGAAAAAGTACAAATGCCAAGTATGCGGGTACATTTACGACCCGGAAGTGGGCGATCCCGACAACGGAATCGAACCCGGAACCGCTTTTGAAGACCTGCCCGACGATTGGGTATGCCCGTTGTGCCAGGAAGGGAAAGAAGTTTTCGAGGCCCTGTAATCCGCCGCATGAAATTTCAAGCGGGACACGCACTCCGGAGCGCGTCCCGCTTTCGTTTTCCGGCAACCGCCGGAATCCGCCGCAACGCGTCGTACCGCAGCCCCTTCCTCTTCGGGGAACGGTTTTTACAAAAAATGGTTATTTTTGCGGGATAAAATCCGACCATGAAAATCCATCGCCGCAACTCCCGCACTTTCCTGCTGATCATTCTCGGCATGCTGTCGGCGTTCGGCCCGTTCGTTACGGATTTTTACCTGCCGGGACTCCCGTCGATCGGCGACTACTTCGACGTGCCCGCATCGATGGTGCAACTGAGCCTGACGTCAAGTATGCTCGGCCTCGCCGGCGGCCAATTGCTGGTCGGCCCGATCAGCGACAAGTACGGCCGCAAACGGCCGATCCTCATCACGCTCGGCCTGTTCGTCGCGGCGACCGTCGCCTGCCTGTTCGCCTGGGACATCTATTCGTTCGTCCTGTTCCGACTGTTCCAGGGAATCGCCGGAGCAGGCGGGATCGTACTGTCGAAATCGGTCGCGGCCGATCTGTACGAAGGCAAGGAACTGCGCCGCTTTTTCTCGATGCTGATGGTCGTCAACGGACTGAGCCCGATCCTCGCGCCGGTATTCGGCGGATTCCTGCTGAACTTTACCGACTGGCACGGCATTTTCGTGACGTTGCTCGTAATCGGCATCCTGCTTTTCGCCGTCAACCTGCGGATTAGCGAATCGCTGCTGAAACACCGACGGATACAAGGCAGCGTCTGGGGCACGTTCCGAGCTTTCGTTCCGATCCTCAGACACCGCCGGTTCATGTATTACGTGCTGACGCAGGCTTTCGGGATGGGCGTATTTTTCACCTACATCGCCTCGTCGCCGTTTATCCTGCAACAGCATTACGGCCTCAGCCCGATCGGATACAGCGTCTGCTTCGCTACCAACGCAGCGGGCATCATCGTCGGCAGCTGGCTGGCCGGCCGGTTCCGCAGGGGAAGCAACGCGCTGTCGGCAGGCCTGTGGGGGCCTGGTCGGTTCCGGCGTTCTGTGCGCGACGACCCTGCTGTGCGGACTTCCGTTCGGGTTCCTGGAGTCCACGCTTTTCCTGCTGATGGTCGCCATCGGCATGATCCTGCCGACCTCGACGGCCCTCGCGCTCGACATCGAACGCGAACACTCCGGCAGCGCTTCGGCCGTGATCGGGTTTTTCCAATTCCTCTCCGGCGCGATCGTTTCGCCGCTGACCGGTCTGGGCGATATCCTGTTGCTGACCGGTCTGCTGACCGTATGCTGTAGCGTCGTTTCGCTCTGTTTCGGAGCGCTGGCTTGCCGCCCCTCCCGAAAATGAACATCCCTTTACGCCCCCTTCCCGGAGAATCCGTTTTGAGAAACGGTACAAAAAGCGTATTTTAGCACACGAATCAATCTTTTCAGCAATGAAAAACTTTTCGGCGATCCGTTCATACGGACTTTTAGGCATATTGCTGCTGCTCGGAACGGGCGCAGCACAAGGACAATCCTTCGGCGTAGACAAACTCAAATGCGAGCAGGAGACCGACCCGATCGGCATCGAAACCCAAACGCCGCGTTTCAGTTGGCAGTTGTACGCCCCGACGCGGGGCGCCGTACAGACCGCTTACCAGATCATCGTTTCGGACACGCCGGAAGCGGTCGAACGCGGCACGGGCAACGTGTGGGACAGCAAAAAAATCGCTTCGTCGCAATCGCTACTCGTCCCTTACGCAGGCGAACCGCTTGAAGCGGCAAAAAAATACTACTGGAGCGTCCGCGTATGGGACGGCACGAAAAAAGCGTCCCCGTGGGCGCGCACCGCATCTTTCGCAATGGGACTGCTATCGCAGGCCGACTGGTCGGGAGCACGGTGGATCGCATTCGAACCCGACATCGACAGCCTGACGGTGACCGACGGACTGGGACGTCACCTGCCGGTGATCGGCCGCTACAAACTGCCGCAAATGCGGCGCGAATTTCCGGTGAACAAGCCGGTGCGCCGCGCGACGGCCTACGTTTGCGGGCTCGGTCAGTTCGAACTGTTCCTCAACGGCACCAAGACCGGAGATCATTTTCTGGACCCGGCCTGGACGAAATTCGATAAAGAAGCGCAGTACGTGTCGTTCGACGTGACCGACCGACTGAAACAGGGGAAAAACGCCGTAGGCGTGATGCTCGGCAACGGTTTTTTCAATATCCCGAACGAACGCTACACGAAATTCGTCGGATCGTACGGCGCTCCGAAAATGCTTCTAAAGATGGAAATCGAGTACGAAGACGGCGTCGGACACGATCGTATCGGACGCGTCGTGGAAAACCACGCAAAGCCCGATCACTTTTCGAGCATCTACGGCGGCGAGGATTTCGATGCGAACCTCGTGCAGCAAGGTTGGAAAGAGGCCGGATTCGACGACAGCGGATGGCAGGATGCGGTTCTCACGAAATTCGACAGCCCGCTGCGCTCGCAGCGTACCACGCCGCTGAAAATCCGCCAGGCATTGCCGACCGTGCGCAAATATGAAAACAGCCGGGGCAATTACCTGTACGACCTCGGGCAGAATGCGTCGGGCATCGTCCGTTTGACGGTCAAAGCCAACGGCAAACATACGGTACGGATGTTCCCTTCCGAATTACAAGGCGGCGACAGCACCGCGAACCAACGTTCGTCGGGAGGCCCTTATATACTCAGCTACACGACGCTCGGTACCGGCGAGCCGGAAACCTGGCAGCCGCAGTTCACCTACTACGGTTTCCGCTACGTAGAAGTCGAAGGAGCCGTTCCGGCCGGCGAGCCGAACCCGGACGGACTGCCCGAAATCGTCGAATTGACCGGTCTGCATACGACCAACTCCGCCGCGCCGGTCGGCGCGTTCGCCTGCTCGAACCCGTTGTTTAACCGGATTTACGAGTTGATCGATTGGGCGATCCGCAGCAATTTTTCGAGCGTGTTCACCGACTGCCCGCACCGAGAGAAACTGGGATGGCTCGAACAGTCTCATCTGATCGGGACCGTCGGTGCAGTTCGGCTACGACATCTCGCGGGCATTCCCGAAGATCGTCGGCGACATGGCGACGGCGCAGCACGCGGACGGCATGATCCCGACCATCGCCCCGCAATACACGGTCTTCTCGGAAGGTTTCCTGGACACTCCGGAATGGGGAAGCGCCTACATCCTGATCCCGTGGTACCTTTACCAATGGTACGGCGATACCCGCCCGCTGGAAGAGAATTACGACAAAATGGCTCGATACGTAGACTACCTGTCGTCGAAAGCCGACGGTCATATCGTCGCCTACGGCCTCGGCGACTGGTGCGATATCGGCCCCGGCGAACCGGCGCACTCGCAACTCACGTCGAACGGAGTCAGCGCGACGGCCATCTACTACTACGACATCTGCACCATGAAACGGGTCGCCGAACTGTTCGGCAAAACGGAGGACGCCGCTCGTTACGACGCGCTGGCCGCACAGGTCAAGCAGGCGTTCAACGACAAATATTTCGATAAAAATACGAAAAAATACGACCGAAACAGCCAGGCGGCCAACGCCATGGCGCTCTACATGGGACTGGTCGAACCCGAAAACAAACCGGTCGTACTGCAAAACCTGATCGACGACATCCGCAGCCGCGGCAACGCGCTGACGGCCGGTGACGTCGGCTACCGCTACGTCGTGCAGGCCCTGCTCGACAACGGGGCGTCGGACGTGCTGTTCGACATGAACAGCCGCTACGACGTGCCGGGATACGGCTACCAACTGGCCTGCGGCGAAACGGCGCTGGCCGAATCGTGGATGAGCAAGGACTACCTGTCGCACAACCACTGTATGCTCGGCCACCTCTATTCGTGGCTGTTCAACGGACTGGGAGGATTGTCGCAGGCTCCGGGATCGGTCGGCTATAAAGAGGTTGTGATCGACCCGCAGGTCGTCGGCGACATCCGCAGCGCCCGCGTCGCGTTCGAATCGCCGTACGGACTGATCCGCAGCGAATGGAACGATACGCCGCAGACGTTCCGGCAGACGGTCGAAATCCCGGGCAACGCCTCGGCGCTCGTCTACTTGCCTACGGCCGATCCGGAAGCCATTTCCGAAAACGGGCAGCCGCTGGACAAGATCGAAGGCATTACCGTCGAACGGAAGGGCGACCGCACCGTATTGCACGTCGGATCGGGCGTCTACAACTTCTCGGTACGGAAATAACCGCCGACCGATGAAAACGATCCCGGCCCTACTGACGGCAGGAATCCTGCTGCTGGCATACGACGGCATCCGGGCCGGAACGCCGGACGGAACTTGCGGCGCAACGGGGATTTCGCCGCAGGTCTCGGCTTTCGGCGATCCGCTGGTAGCGACGGACGCCCTCGGACGCGAGTTGCCGAACTACGCACAGACCGGCGGAGAAAAGCCGAACCGCTACGTCGGTCTGTTCTACTGGCTGTGGCACGGGCCGTTGCGCAACGACACGCCGGACTACGACATTTCGAAAACGCTGCGAAAAGAGCCGGACCGCACGCAATGGCCGCACCTGGCTTACTATTGGGGGAACCCGGCTCGGATATTACCGCTCATCGGACGCGTACGTCATGCAGAAACACCTGAGCTTGTTCTGCCTCGTGGGCATCGACTTCCTGTTTCTCGACTTCACGAACCTGGTAATGGACAAGGACGAACTGCGCCTGCTGTTACGGCTGACGGGCAATATGAGGCGCAACGGATACGATCCGCCCCGGCTCGTGCCTTTTTTCAACACGAATCCCGTCCCGAAACTGGAGGAGTTTTACACGGAATTTTACCGCGACACCGCTTACCGGGACGCATGGTTCGTACTCGACGGGAAACCGCTGGTGCTGTCGCCCGTACAGCATCCCTCCGACCGGAAAATCAACGACGCCTTTACATGGCGTCGGATGTGGGCCGGCAAGGACGCCGACGGGTTTTGGCACTATTTCGACGACTATCCGCAGACGCCCGCCCTGCGCCCCGACGGGGCGGCCGAACAGATCGCCGTGGCCGCCGGCAAGGGAGCCCCGTTATGGGACTACCCGGCCTACGGTTCGAAAAGTTCCACGCGGGACAGCACGCCCGCATACGACCGCTACTGGAACAGCCCACGCTCCGGCGAAGGCCTGTTTTTCGAAGAGCAGTGGAAAGGGGCCGAACGTTTCCGTCCGCTGATCGTCTGCGTTACCGGATGGAACGAATGGAAAGCCGAGGCATGGCCGGCCACCGCCGAACTCGTGGCGGGCGGCATCACTTTCCAGAACCGGAAACTGGCCGAGGGCGAGACCTACTTCGTCGATGAATTCAACGAGGAGTTCAACCGCGACCTGGAGCCGCAGGCCGGAAAAAATTCGGACAACTATTTCTACCAACTGGCCGCCCACGTCCGCCGTTACAAAGGGATGAAACCGCCTCCGGAAGCCTCGCCCCGCAAGACGATCGCGATCGACGGCCGCTTGACGAGTGGGCCGACGCAGCCCCGCTTCGAGGATTTCGTCGGGGAGCTTCAAATGCGGGACAACGACGGCGCGCCGCAGGGCATCCGCTACGTCAACCGTACCGCCCGCAACGACATCGCCGAATCGCGTGTGGCCTGC